>Ga0070730_10001217_pt1 | contig 25251 bp, 22 predicted proteins | sample Coa_R1_3_FD_66447 | JGI IMG/M metagenome (GOLD analysis project Ga0070730, IMG submission 66447) | Surface soil microbial communities from Centralia Pennsylvania, which are recovering from an underground coalmine fire - Coalmine... | ecosystem: Environmental > Terrestrial > Soil > Unclassified ... | reverse complement strand
GTCGAAGCCGACCTCAGTGGGTCAAACCTTGAAGATGCTCTATCCTTGAAAGATACCGAGTTACACGCAGTCATCGGACTGACCGACAAGCAGAAAAAAGCCTGTAAAGCAAAAGGTGCTATCATTATTGAAGCTCCCCCGACCAATCCACCTCAGTCAACCGTTGCACCTTCCCCACCTGAGCCTCGCCACGATGCACTAGCCCCATCGGCTCCACCTATTCAAGAGAGCACACCAACTCCTGACACAGATGGGAACAGTATCACTTCTTCTCAGCCAAGCGCAGAGTCGTGAAGGAGGCCTAACTTTTGCGTACCGGAAATAGTGGAAGGAACATGTGTTGGGACTTCCAGAATCACGAGATAATACATTTTATCTCTGCATCAGGAGGCATCATGAGCATACACCGAACTTCCCCGGCGAAGAAGGCCAAGGAATTAGCGAAGTATTTACGAGCCGAACAGCCTGATGACCCCTATCTCAAAGGTGTCTTCCGTGCTTTACGGGTGGAACTGGAGGTAGAAGTTCCCAGGACAAAGCATCGCTTGCCGGAGGTGCCGACGGAAAAGGAACTGCGTCAGTTTTATCAGGTGGTGTGGCAAACGCGCAACTTCGCCGATATGATCTTTATCAAAACCTTGTTTTACACGGGAGTTCGGGTCAGCGAGTTGGCCACTATTCGTCTGACGGATGTGGATGTGGAACGCTGTCAGATCCGTATCAGCCAGGGAAAAGGGGACCAGGATCGCCTGGTCCCTTTCCCTATCTCTTTCCGTGAGTTGCTCGCGTTGCATATGCAACGGATGCACGAAAAGCAGGCAGTGTATCTCTTTGAGCCTGCTCGGAAACGGAAGTACACGGATCGCGGAGTGCGGAAAATGCTCGAACGCTACGCGAAGGCTGCTGGTATTACCCATTCTGTGTCACCGCATAAGTGGCGGCATTTCCTGTTCACCTGGCTCAAAAAGCAGGGGATCGATGACGCCCTGATCCAATCCTATTCAGGTCATGAGAGCCGTCAGTCATTAGAAATCTATTCCCGACTCTTGCTGACCGATGCACAACGGGAGTATGACCAGGTGATGGGACGCCTTCCCATTCAGTAAGGGAAAAGGATGTGAGCAATGGAAAGTGAGCTGACGCAACCTCTCGAACTCTTCTACTGTTATGCCCATGAAGATCGCGCTTTACGTGACAAACTGGACGCACATCTTGCAACGTTGCGCCGTAGGGGCCTCGTTACCGCCTGGTTCGATGGTGAAATTGTTCCAGGTGCTCCCTGGGAAGAAGAAATCGAGACACACCTCAACACAGCCGACATCATCCTTTTGCTTATCAGCCCTGAGTTCATTCAATCTGACTATTGCTACAGTAAAGAAATGAAACGAGCTCTGGAGCGTCACCGTGTGAAAGAAGCACGAGTCGTGCCCATCCTTTTGCGTCCCGTTGATTGGATCGGGACGCCTTTTAGTGCCCTTCAGATGTTACCCTCCGATGCTCGACCGGTTACGAGTTGGCCTGACCGCGATGAAGCATTGGAAGATGTGGCCAAAGGTGTCCGCAAGGTGGTGAATGATCTCCTTTCCCGATCGCTCATAGCTTCTAACTCGTCAGTACTCACAAAGCCACCACAGGCTCCCCTCCCTGACTCATCTATTGGATCTCAGCTGATGCAACCATCCCACCGTCACATTTCACGTCGTGCCATGGTAGGATTGGCGGGAGGGCTAACCGGAGCGATCATACTAGGCAGTATCGCATGGCAGATCCACTCCCAAAACTCCCAAATAGCTTCAACAGGGGGGAGCACTACAACAGCGGCTACCTCGACCGCTGTTGTACAATCTACAGCGAGAGCAGATGCTACTGAGTATGCTAGAGCAGCGGCAAAGAATGGAGTGATGTTTGGCCTTAATGCTCAACATACTCATAGCAATCCTTATGAGAGAATACTCACTCCTGCTACAGTGCCCCATTTGAAAAGGAAATGGACGTACCAAGCTAATTACAGTCTTGGCAACTCCTCACCAGCAGTGACAGACGGTATGGTCTATATTGGCTCACGCAATGGCAAGCTCTATGCGATAGATACAATCTCAGGCAGTCAGAAGTGGGTTTATCAGACGAACGGCCCTATTACCTCATCCCCTGCAGTAGCTGATAGCATCGTCTATATTGGCTCATGGGATTTCAGCCTCTATGCGATAGATGCGACCTCGGGTACCAAGAAGTGGGCTTACCAGACTGGCAGCTATGTCCTCTCCTCACCTACAGTGGCAGATGGCGTCGTCTACATTGGTTCGTGGGATAATAAACTCTATGCGATAGATGCGGTCTTGGGCACCAGAAAGTGGGCCTATCAAACTGGTAGCAATATCACTTCCTCACCGGCAGTGGCAGATGGGGTGGTCTATATTGGCTCACATGATTTTAATCTCTACGCAATAAATGTACCCTCAGGTATCAAGAAATGGGCCTATCAGACCGGACACAATATCGAATACTCCTCGCCTGCGGTAGTAAATAGTGTGGTATATGTTGGTTCGCAGGATTCCAACCTCTATGCGATAGATGCGACCTCGGGTGCCAAGAAGTGGGCACATCAGACTGGTAGTTACATCGACTCGTCGCCAGCAGTGGCTGATGGCGTGGTCTATATTGGGAGTGTGAAGGATCACACTCTCTACGCGGTGGATACAGCCTCAGGTACCACGAGGTGGATCTATCAGGCTGGAGGAGATATCGAATCCTCCCCAACAGTGGCGGGAGGTGTGGTCTACTTTAGTTCGCGGGACCATACTCTCTATGCGATAGATGCGGCCTCAGGTACCAAGAAGTGGGACTACCAGACTGGCGGAGGGTTCGACTCGTCGCCAGCAGTGGTAGACGGCGTGGTTTACGTTGGCTCATCTGATCAGAACTTATATGCTTTTGCCTTGCCTGATTAGATCTGGTCGAGCAAAAACTCTCACAGAGAAGCTTCTATCAGACACTCGCTACTTTGCAGACACGTTTCGTTGAGCGTTCTTGAGAAGCCTCTTGAGTTATGGGCTGGTAGTGAATAGAGGCCCTTAACGTTCACGTTTCGTCTACGTACAATGACTAAAAAGCTTAAGTAGCGCTGCCCCATACAGGTGCGATCAGGGTCTGCGAATAATTGCTGAGAAACAAAGGTCCCTTCCCTCGGTAAGACGAGAAAACTATCAACTCTTTCCCCCCCATCAGAGCATTCAGACGATGCCACAATGAGAGAAAAATACCACGCCTAAGAGAAAAACATGCGCCCTATGCGATTCCCCATTCGTTCATGGTATCTTTCAAGTCTCCCCATCGTTCTCCCTCGATAAAATACTGGGTATAGAATTGCATGAGGGAATCCGAAGGGTGGAGGAGGGTGCCGTCGTGGAGGCTCTCAAGGATATGGTACGCCTGTAGCATTGCCTTATACACGGCATGGCCTCTCATTTTTGGAGGGTCAGGCAAATCCAAGGCGCGTTGGATGGTGGTTCTCCAGTCGAGATCCAACGCCTGGGGTTCAGAGAACAGATACACCAGAACTGCTTTCGCACGAGGATCCATATCGGTCTCCTTAGAGATCTCATCTGCGAGGATAGGGGATGAGACAGGCCATTGTGGGACATGTCGGGGGGCTGCTTGCTCCACAGGAGGAGCATCCGAATCTGCCACGTGCTCTCCCGCGTGTTGGCCAGGGGGCTCTAGAAGGGACTGCTGTTGTCCCTGTTGGAGGTGCTGAAGCTGTAGGAGTACCTCAGAAGGGATTTCGACGCGTCCTTCTTCAGAAAGCGTCAAGGAGAGATCGGGATAGAGTTGTCTCATCGACGCTGCCAGGTAGTCTGTATCCCTCTTTCTCTGCTCCAGCAACGCTTCTCGCTGCTTTTCCAATTGATGCATGGCTTGTTCTACGTCGAGCAACTCCCTGGTTTGCTTGTCAACTCTTTCTTCAAAGCCGAGAATGACCAGGGCCAGGGCCAGTCTCAATTGCATCTCTGATGTCGAGAGGGTCGTCGCACTCTTTTCGTTCACATTGATATCCTTTCAAGATGGGCACAGACAGGCAGTGATTCATGCCTGTGATCATCGCTGTCTGTCTGCTCTCACATGGCATTCGCTCCGTCTGCTTCGAGCAGAAATGCCACTCCCGATGCTCATGGGTGTTCTCCGTCGTGTACAAAAATCTGAGCAATGGTATGAAGAGCTGAGGCGGTTCATAGAGCCAACTGGGAGCGATGTTTGTTTAGCGCAGCTCTACCTGTTCTACAATGTGCTGCATTTCCTCGATCTTGGGGGTGCGCCTATACGTCTGCTCAAACCAGGCCAACTTCCGAACCAATCGCGCCTGTTCCTCTTGGCTGGGCAGTCGGTCATAATACTCTTCAAACACATCGAGAGCCATATGTATCTGTTCCATCCCTCGATAGGCCTGTGCTGGGCCAAAATGCAGCATACCTCGAACAAAGAGAAGCCACTTTCTTAGTGTACGGAAACATGATTGTACATACGCTCTCATGAAGAAGACCTTTGCTTTCGCTAAATTGTCCTGAATGTATCCATGCTGATTATATCACTTCACCTCTGTACCCCCACCGAAGAAAGGCACAGCATCAGCAGGACATCTCAAAGATACATGAGCCTCCCCAAAAACTCCGTAAGACCGTCTACCAATCAATAGTCCAGCTTCCTGCAAAGAGCCTCACTATCAGGTATATTCCTTACAAAGCAATGTCTATACACATAGACCTCACACAAGCAAAGACCTCTCAAACCTCATTATCGTGCCTATTCTCGTAGAAGGACACTTGAAATGCACTCATAGAGGGAATGCTTTCTCCGCCTATCTTTGAAGGCTTGGTGCTTCATTCATGAACGAAGGCCAGATAGCCAGGATATATCGCATCAACCAGTCAGCACGTCCTCGTATCGCTCCCTCATTCCAGGAGGCAAGATTGTCTGTGAAATAAGAGGAATTGAGACGGAGACCATGCTTTTGCAGAAGGCGGTTTTTTTCGGAGAAAGCGATATTGGAGAGTTCTACATTCTTCCCCTGCGTCACCAGGGTTAAATTTCCCAGGGTATGCACATAGGTAGAATGCCAGTGCTCCCATTGCACCCCCAGATCCTCTTTCCAGAGCGAGTTGGGAGAGGGGAGCGAAAGAGCGGAGAAAAGCGTTCATCGCCAATGTGTTTCGCTGTTGCCTTTGCCCTATGAAGCCGTTCTGTGTTTGGATCTGGGAATTAGAGAGGCGATGCACCAGCCTAGCCCTGCTGAGACCAGCAGGTTGGCTACCACCCCGAGCCAGACAGGCAGGATCAGGCCGACAGTGAAGGAGGTGCCATTGCTATTCAGGCTTGGCGCTATCAGACTCACCGGGATGCAGACCAGGGCAGTCGCAGCCGCCAGGAGCCCCACCACCAGCAGCGCCTGGCGCTTCCTCCCCGTGAGCAGCATCGTCCAATAAGCGCAAACGCTCGCCATCAGCAGCACAAATGGGTAGTACAAGAGGATGAGCCAGGCGAACCATTCTGGTATATGGGTAACATAATCGACACCCGGAGCGAACGGCAGCGAGGCCAGGAGAAACAACCAGCCGAAAAGAAGAGCTATCCCTGTCGAGAGAGCATTTTGTGGGAGTGCTAGTCCAGGCACAATCCCCAGGATCACAGCGATGAGCAGGGTGACGAGCCAGATGGATGGTGGGAGACGTTTTGACATACTTTCTCCAGAAACAAGTATCTTGTAAGGACGAAGAAACCTGATAGTCGAAGTATAAACCAGATGAGGGGAAAGCGCATGGGGCAAATGACCTATTGGAAATACAGGGATGGGAGACCAGACACAGAGACCTCTTCCTGAAAACGAGGGCTCAGCAATTCAAACCGTTGGTCCAACAGACCGGGAAGAGGCCGATGGTGGAATGTTTTCTCCTCCTATCCCTTTTCTCAGAGAAAAGAAACGTTCCTATCCGCTTCCTGAGCTTGTCACCCACGACTTCATTCTATTGACGAGCACGGGAAATGCGCAAGAGCCACGAAAGCGGGTGAAGACCAAACCACATAGATTTGGATGTATTGAGAAGCATTTGCTATCATTTCTTAGAAACGTATTCAACACCTATTTGTTCTTTCGTCAAGAAATTCGGGACCTCTGTTGGAGTGTCTCCTAGAGCAATTTATGCTCAGTAACATAGCGCACTGCCTGGGTGCGCGAGGTGACACTCAACTTGCCATAGATGGTGCGCAGGTACGAGTTGACGGTGACGATACTGATCACCAGGCTCTCGGCAATCTGTGCGTTGCTCTGCCCCTCCGCTAGCAACCGCAGCACATCGATTTCGCGCTTGGTCAGATACTCTCCTGGGGTGGCTATGAGAAGCTTTCTCTCTGCTCTCGCAGGCGATGGAGGGGGCAGTGGCATGGCTGTGATCGGTCCTTGCGCGTTGACCGCTTTGATCGGTGTCAGGCTACATCCCTCTTCCCAGGCGACGGCGAAGTTGTTGGTTCCCAAAGCACTGCGCGCAGCCTCCATCACTTGATCATACTCAGGATGCTCGATGCCAACAGCGATAGAAGGCCCCAGAATCCTGCGCCGCGTCTCTGCTGCTGCAAAGAGGCGAACTGCCGACGCCGGTTGGTTCTGTTTCAATGCAATGATTCCTAACCCTTCCAATGAAGTTGCGATGGCCCAATGCAGCCTCATCGCATCCCACTTCCTCTCTATCATCTTCAAGCCAGCTTCAAAATGCGTACGTGCCTGGCCGAGATCTCCCTGGTGCAGGGCCAAACGCCCCAGGCCACAGAACGCTTTGATCATAAACTCCTTGTTCTCTATCCTTCTGCCCAGATTGAGCACTTCCTCCAATAAGGCAAGCGCTAACACCTCATCGCCTACTGCCATGTGCTCAAGGGCACAGATGACTAGCGCTTCATCAAAGAGGGGAGAGGCGCCTAGCGTTCTAAAGAGGGACACAGCCTCTTCGGAGAGCGTGAGTGCTGTCGTGTAGTCGCCCTCAAGATAGGAGGCCCAACCCAGATAGTGCAGATTGGCGGAGGTGGACCAGGGATAGCCAAACGTCCGATAGAGATCCAGGCTTTCCTGGCTGAAGAGGCGCGCTTGCGCCGGGGAGCCGAGATGCAATTCCTGGATACCCTGGACCAGCAGGACATGCGCAAGATTGAGATGATCACTGGTCTCTCTGAATATGGCTTCGCCTGGGCCATAGTCTGCCCGAGCCTTCCTCAGAGAGAGATCAGGGTGCGGAAATTGGGTATCCACTATATTCAGCAATGTTTGGATCAACAGAGAACCACGCTGTTGTCCCAAATCCTGGAAGAGATACAGGCTCTGCTCTAAAACTTCTCTGGCCGCTGGGCCATCATTCTGCCAATAGGCCAGCCATCCAGTAGAGGAATAGGCAAAGGCCAGTGCTCTCAGCTCTCGTGGATCGCCCTGAACAATCGGACACTCTTGTATAGCCTGTTTCAGGAAAGCGCGTCCTTCGCTCAAGGTACCGCGTAGGAACCAGAAACCGGCCAGAGCAGTGGCGAGAAAGAGGGCGGGTTGGCCGATCTTCTGCGTGATGAAGGATTGGAGCACGATACGAATATTGGCATACTCGGATTCGAGGGCCTTGACTGGCGCGTTATACACGGCCATCTTGCCCGCTTTCACAAGCTCTTTGATGTAGGCCAGATAATAGGTTCCATGAGCTTGTTGACAGCGTTGCAATTCTCCGGCTTCGCTCAGGCGCTCCAGGCCAAACTCGCGCAGCGTCTCTAGCATAACCAGGCGAGTTTCCCCATGCTTTTGCTCGCGCTGCTGGATCAAACTTTTATCAAGCAGAGAGGTGACACCATCCAGGACTCGAAGAGGATCTTCTCCAAGATGGGTGTACATGGCCTCAACAGCCTCCAGCGTGAAGCCATCGACGAAAACGGCCATACGGCAGAAGAGCTGTTGCTCCTCCTGGGAAAGCAGATCATAGCTCCACCTGATCGTATTATTGAGTGTTTGTAGACGGGCTGGAATATCCTGTTGCTCACTGGTTAAGAGTTGGAGCTTGCGCCCGAGCCTGGTGAGGAGTGAGCTGGGTGAGAGGAGCCTGATGCGCGAGGCCGCCAACTCGATTGCCAGCGGAAGACCGTCCAGGCGGACACAGATCTCAGCTATTGTAGCCGCGTTCTCATCGCTCAACTGGAAATCGGGCTTGACCGCGCGAGCACGCTCAACAAAGAGCCTGACCGCTTCGTATCGCGCAATGGCTTCACAACCCAGACGCTGTTCCAGATCAGGCAGGTCGAGAGGGGGAACAGAAAAGACCTGTTCGCCAGTGACGCGCAAAATCGCCCGACTGGTGAATAGGAGTTTGATCTGCGGACAGGCAAGGAGAAGTTCTCCTAGTCGTGGCGCTATCGCAGTCAGGTGTTCGCAATTATCAAGCAACAACAGCAGGTGTTTATCGCAGAGAAAGAGCTTCAAGCTCTCGGTGAGGGTCGTTTGGCTCTGTTCGCGCAGGCCGAGCGTCAAGGCGATCGTAGGGAGGACCTGGTCAGGGTTATTCAGGGGAGCCAGCGGCACAAAACACACCCCATGCGTAAAGGCCCTCAGCAGTCCTTCGGCAACGGTGATGGCCAGGCTCGTCTTGCCAACGCCACCAGTGCCCACCATCGTCAGCAAACGGACCTCCGGTCGTACAAGCAAAGTGGCTGCGGCTTTGCGTGCCTCCTCCCGACCGATGAACGTCGTGAACTGTGTCGGCACATTATGGAAGTGGATCGCTGGCTGCCCTGCGGGTCGATCAGTTGTGCTTTTATGTTCTTCGCTCTCCTCTGTCCCTCCCTCCAGCAGAGGTTGAGTGGACCACATGGGCATGCTGCTCTGCTGACTGGCGTGCTCAAAAGCCTCGGCAAAAGCCTGGATATGAAGGAAGCGTTTCTGGGGATCTTTTTCGAGCGCTCTGAAGACGACCTGCTCGACTGCCGGTGGCAAGTCACGCACTTTCTCGCGCAGTGGAGCAGGTGGTTGGAGGAGATGCTGGGTGCAAATCTCGGTCAGGGTACCTTGAAATGGGCGCTCCCCGCTTAACCATTCATAGGCCATAATACCCAGGGAATACTGATCGCTGGCAGCTTGTGGCTTGCCAGCTAATTGCTCAGGAGCCATGTAGCTCAGCGTCCCACTCAAGGCGGAGATATTCATGTATTCAGCGCTATTCATTGCCAGAGCAATGCCGAAGTCGCCGAGCAAGACCTCCTGATTGGGCCCGATCAGCAGATTCTCCGGTTTGAGATCGCGATGGATCAGTTTGTGATCATGGGCGTATTGTAGCGCTGCCGCCACCTGTTTCACATAAGAGGAGATGGTCAGGAAGGGAACCCGTGTGCCGGAGGCATGACGCTGGCGCAATGTCCCCCCTGGTGCATAATCCATCACGAGGAAAGGGGTCTCGCCCTCGACCGCAAAATCGCGGAGATGCACAATCAGGGGATGGGTTAACTGGCTCAGGTGGCGCGCCTCGATCAGAAAACGCTGCATAGACTCTGGATCCAGTCGGGCATAGAGCACTTTAATCGCAGCAGGCGTTTTGAGGTAGATGTGCTCGGCAAGGTAGACGCTCGCAAAGCCGCCTTTGCCCAATAAGCGGGTCAGGCTATAGCTGCCCATGTGTTGCCCTATAAGGTCAGCCATCGTGGTCTCTCCTCTCGGAAGGTGTCTCTTGCCCCTCAAAGTTTGAGTGAAGATAGGTTGGATTGCTCTATTGATAGGGAGTCATTCAGGTGTCCGCCCGTAATATACCCAATATGTATGCGAAATGCAACTGTTTTCGTCTTGAACACTTATTTCTCTTCTATTCTAGTTGTACAAGAAATGTCGTCCTCTTGAAACAGTATCGGCTGCAAGCTCACCACTACTCATAATCACTTTCAGGTGGAGGGGAGAAGATTGTACTGCTCCCTCCAAACGAGAGACAAAATTGACCAGGCATTTCAACCCGTCACTGGAAGAGCTGCTTGAGCCTGCCAGCGTGCTTCAAACTCAACCGGAGGCAGGTAGCCTAAGGCAGAGTGGACTCTCTTCTGCATGGAAACCTGTTCGAGGAAGCGGCCAATGTGCTCACGCGCATCATCGAGATCGCTCTACTCATGCAGGGAAACGTCTTCCTCTTTCAAGGTGCGCAGAAATCGCTCGACGTAGGCATTCTCCGTTGGCCTGCCACGGGCTGCCATGCTCATCTGTATCCCAGCCTCTTCCAGGAAAGCCACAGAGCCTGCCGCAGCATATTGCACTCCTTGATCAGAGCGATGCATCTCTGGACGGCGAACCGCTCATGCCCGAACTCAGGCTGCTTTTGACAACTCGCGCGGCTCATATGTCCAGCTCACTCCCATCCGCGAATACTGTGCGTGAAGAGATTCCCAGACAGCGCGTAGATCCATGGGCATGAGATCCTCTGGTTTCACCAGCACAGGAAAGGTTGTTGAAAAAGTGGTGGATTTCTGTATATCTGACCCTGAGAGGATCAGGGCATTCCCTGAGACGATAAGTTGGTGGTTGTGGATGGAGCAGGGAGAGTAGCCAGAACAACGGCACTGCTGAACGGCTCTCCTTTACTCTTTCCTACACCTGTTTCAGCGAGAAGACTGATAGTCACATCAGACAACCCTATTGGCCAGCGTTTCGTCAGAGCACATGGCTGTATAGCAAGCGTGTCTTGTATGGGCTCGACAATGAGGTCATGCTCAGCGAGATGATTCTCTAGCGTGAGGAAAAATAGTCCGGTATCTTGGAAAAAGACTTCAGTGATCAGAGTTGATATGGTGGGGAGGCTTACGTCGAGTTGATAGCGTTGCTGGAGGTTGCGGAGCGTGGTAAAGCTTGGGATATGCTCGTGTCCTATATGCTTCTCTACAAGGTCCCTCAGATGATACTCATGATAGGGGATATTACCATGAGCAAATGCCCATGTTTCGATGGATTCAAACCAGACTTCAATTTCACTGCGAGGGGTAGTTTCTGCTGGAAGCATGAGCAAGAGAGGATCATAAAGGACATTATGCATCGGCTTTTCTTACCCTTCTCTTCAAGATCTCTGCATTGATACGGTCTTGCTGGAGGTATGTTTCATCAAAAAAACCTTCTGGCCAGTTGAGGATATTGCCCTTCTCGGAGATTTCTATGGGGATAAAATGGGCAGTTCCCTGTTCATCTGGCTCGACGAAATAGGCCGCCAGTCAATACAGCCAGCACGTGTGTACCATCAGATAGCCCAGTATGGAAGGCACTGTCTCAAGTTCCTCTTTTCAAAGAGAGGAAACCATATAAACTCATCAATAAACAGGCCAAAAAAATTGGGGTCTTTCAAAGGCTAATAGAGCTAGCAAGATATCCTTGCCAGCTCCATTATTTATCTCGCAAATTGAGTACAATAAGAAAAGGCCCATTATTGTGCTCAGTAGAGCGTCCGTCGGAAGCACAATGAGCAGTTATCAAGGTTAAGCGATCCTCCATTCATTAAATGGCAGGAGGTTCTGCTTGAAGCAGAGTAAGACGCCCGGTCTATGACTTTTCCTCTGCACTTGATTGAACACTAAGCGTACTCAAGCCGTGTTTGTCATCAACCAAAGTGTCAAGCATAATCAAGGCACAAAGCACCCCCTGTACACTCCATGTATGCCTGATTAGTATAGCCTCAGTGAGTATATCCCCAGCCATTCGACTAGAGTGCCTCTGCCAATAGCCGATAATTGCCGATGCGTCCTCAGGAGAGACGACCCTGATCGGTCCCGTCTCCACCACATCAGCATGCGCTAGCCAAAGTTGGAAAACTTCACAGGGATAGGAGAGACGCATCTGTGTTAAATGCTCGTGTGCCGCCTCTTCCTGATTATTCAGAAAAGCAAACAGAAGCGAATGCTCCAAAGTTGGTGATGTTGGGTGATGAGGGGTATACACGACTTGTAACTGCTCTGCGAGCAAGGGATGAGAGGAAACAAGAAGGCCGTCATGGCGCTTCCTCACTACTTTGTAGACATTAGACAATACGTTCTACATGGGAGTTATCCTCCTCCTTTACAAGAAAAGAGATAGCGTCCCCAGATATAGCATTGGTCTGAGGAAACTATCTAGATGTTATCTAAAAAAGCGGCTAAGCAGGGATAAGGTGCTTAAAGCCCAATGTGGGAAAATCCATGTTATGGCTCAAAGAGGAAGAATTTTTTACGGGTAAGCGAGCAACTGCCTCCATACTCACAGTAAGCACCCTGTTCAACATAGCAGGATTATCTTAAGAGCCAGGAACTACTCTTTGTTTAACTCCTTAAGAGTTGCAATAGCTTTTTGTACACGGAGAGCATGACGCTTTATAGCACCAACGCCCAGTTCTTGTTGCTTCCACTCTTGCAAGGCAACCAACGCACTTGACGCTAATGTTGGTGCGATGATATCTCGATCAAAACGCGGATCTTGCCTCGCAATGGCAATCACCTCGTCATTAGAGAGTATTTCAAACTGTTCCATATGGTCCAGCACTCGACCCATCAGGTCACTATATGCTTGTTTGAGATGCGCGTACTCTTCCTGAAGTAAGGTAAGCGCTTGCTGTTCTCTTTGGGTTGGACATGGACTCAAAGAATCGGGCATAAATTTTTCTCCTTTATAGCCTGGTTGATCCAGTTTGACATGTTCACTATCAAGATTGGCTTTACAATGTGAGGATCAACCACTCTTATGAGAGCATTCACCCATCTACCAGGAAATCGAGCGTAATAGAGGCACAGAAAACACCCTGGGCTTCCCAGCAATAGGGAAGGTGAAAGGACCCTGCTTGAGGCTTCCCAATCAATTGGGAGTAACGTATATGCCAATAGGCGGCCAGTATCTGCTTATCTTCAACGCTCGTTACTTGGAGAGGCCCTGTTTCCACGACCTGGGCTGATGCGCGCCAGAGTTGGAAGAGTTCGTGTGGATAGAAAGAGCGCATCTGCTCCAGAAGACTTCTGGCCGCTTCTTCCTGATCAGCCAGAAAGGCGAATAAGAAGGAATGCACTGAAACGGGGAATGCCGGGCAATGAGGCATATATTGCACTTGCCATTCTTTGGCTAACTCGGGATGAGCAGACACAAGAGTGCCATCAGCACATTTTCTGACTACTTTATACATGGTGGTTTCTGTGAGTTCCATAGAAAAACGCCTCGCTTTCTGTTCAACAAGAAAACGGTGCTCTTCAGGATCATATCCATCTGAAGGGGCACCGTCTATCGTTTCTGGTTAAATGACCCTGTGCAAGAATAAGGATCAAGTCATTGATCGTCGTGAGGAAGAGGCGGAAAGGGCAGTTCCCAGAAGGGTACTGAAGTTCGTCGATCATACTACGACCTGATCTCTCGACGAGCGCGGGATTATTTCCTCCATCATCTCCTCATTATCCATCACAGGTGGGCCTGGCGAGCTTATTGAATGCTACCGGAAAGCCTAACCAAGCAGCAAGTCATTCCTGGAATGCATGGATCTGGCCGTTCTTCCACTGAGAGAGATTGCAGAAAATGAGAGAGGCTCATCTTTCATCCATCCCTTCATCCTGACCTCTTCTTGATAGAAGTCGCTTTCTCGCCACCTTCTCGTTTGGTGCTCCACTCACCTGGATGATCAGTTGGTGCAATTCCTGTTGATCACTGATGCTATCCACAGTCTCTTTTGTCAGAGACCACAGATGCGGAAAGCGCACCTGTACAATCTGCTGGAGCACCTCTCGCAAATCTGACAAATGCTGCTGCTTTATTTCTTCCTCAATCCGCTGTTTCAATTCTTGATAGATCCAGGTGTTCTGTAATAATTGATCTATCGATGACATACACGCCCTTTCTTTTCCAACTCCAAACCTCATTACTCCACATATCCATGCTCGTCTGTAAGGTAAGGCTGCACTGATCGCTTATTCATGCACCCTCTGTCGGCCATCATCATCCAACCTGGCTATCTGCCTCTTCACCTCCTCAATCAAATGAACAATACCATCTTTGTTGTCGTTGGTATGAACAAGGCCCGATTGAAGAGTTTCATCTAGGAAGAGGGTCGCATCCATCACATCACGATATATTTCGCCACTCTCAGGATTGCGGTCATTATCAGAATCAGCCAGATTTATCAACAGTGTACGGATGATATTCACGGATCTTTCAAACGCTTCTTCCAGAAGAGGAGAAGTATCATCGGGGTCGGTCTCTGCCGCGTCGTTGATGTGATTTCTTTGATCCTGTTGATAGAGTATGGGATAAGCCGTCCACAGATTGTCCAAGTACCATTTTCTCATGGTTTCTTCAACTGGGATACCATACTCCAGATACACATTATCCTTATAGAGGTGCTCGTAGATGGCCTCAAGCGACATGTCCCCTTTCAAGAAATCGGGATCGTTCGCTATTACTCGCTGCCAATAAGGGAGTTGCAGGTCTGGAAGAATCTCTTGTTCTTGCCTGTATACGTGGACAGCACCAACATCATAGCCTCCCTTCTTCTCAAGAAGCGAGATACGGATGGCATCAGCTTGTGGGCCATAGATGTCCTCAACGAATTCGAGAATATTGCGCTTTTCCCACGCATCTTCTATCATTTTCGCTAGGAGAGGGTAATGCTCATCTGCAAGCTTATACAGCGTTGCCTCTTCCTCCCCCTCGGATTGCTCGCTGTTATCGAGGAAAAACAGCGTTCCTCTTTGCTTGTTTGCTGTATTTCCATCCAACTGATAACGATAGATTGCATCGCCATACACTTCTCTATAGGTGATTTGACAGAATGGCTGCATTGCTTTCACAAAAGGCGCGAACGTATTGAGCATGGCCTCCATAGCGCGTCTATTCACAGCGTCACGTGTTGGGGTAATACGGATGATATCACCCGTTTCATTGTCGATTTCCGCGCACCATTCCCAGACCTGTTCCAGGTGATCTTGAATGGTCTCTGTCTTTGGGAATGGATAATACACGGCCTCTGTATTCTCTGCCGCCTTCACAAGTGCCGCAAAAAGTGCAGGGATATGTCTGCTCTCAACTCTCACAACAGCACTCCGAATAGTAATAGGAGTTGACGTTTCCATGAAAATGTCTCCTTTTCTGTTATGCAAGCGAGGCTCTTCCTGCCACCAGATCTACCGGGAGATGAGAGACGAAGAGCCTCGCGAGAAGCTTCAATTGTTCTGTGTCTACACCGCCTTTGCTTATTGCCCAGGCACAGCATGCTTGCTCGCGCCTGGGCATATAGAGCGAAAAGATGAGGGTGAGCGGATCTCTCTCTTGTTCCTTGACGATAATCGCCAACCCCTTGGCAGTTGCCCATGTGTCATAGGTGAACGATCCGTTCACTGCCTGGTAGATGAATTGGTGGAACGTCATCTCTGCGGTGTTGTCGAGCAGGACTATCTGCTTGTAGATCGCCAAATAGTCATCGTTGAAGACCTGTGATCCCAAGAGGTAGCGCAACTGCTCGGCGAGCAATAAGCACTCCTGATAGTATTCCTGGTCACCCTCACTATCTGGTGAAAGATCAAGTGCATCGAGGAACTCATCCTCGCTTTCAGTGTGGGAGGCATAGTAGACGCCTTCCAGTGCCTCTGAGAGAAGATCAAGCATCGTTAGTGGAGAGGTATCCATGCGCTTACTCAAGAGGGCGATGGTGCGCTCCTGGCGCTTGTTCATGAGCAGCACATAGTACGTGCTCGATGTGTTGGGGGTCGCCTTACGGCAGACGATCTCAAGCATGATCTCCTCTTGCTCAAGAAGCGCCTCCACTCGTCTTCGGATTTCGTCTTGTGTATTTTCCATGAGGTTAGTAGCGCGGGGGTTTCCATCCTAAAGGATGGGGAAGAAAGCGCCGCTTCTCCCTTCTTGCAAAATGGTGACATATATCGATGTGGAATTGACTGGCTTTAACGGAGGCACTGGAGTGGGAAACCGCCCTTCTAAACATCGGCTTCAAGCCCTACAACAATGATGGTGTGGCGTGATACGAGGCCGTGAAGAAACCCTACTCAATTTTCCACGCCGGGATCTTGGGTGAGATTATGGTTCATAGCCTCCGCGAAAGGCCGTCAATCCTAGTGAGATGGAATATTCTAGGCGAATGCTGTCCCCTAAAGGTTCATGAACGTCTCCTTTCGACTCTGGCTGGAGAACACGTCGCTGCGAAACAGATCACCCTCCAATGATGGTCATGTGTGTTTTGCAAGGGCGGCGAACACTATCCTCCAGGAACAGAACACAAACTTGATGCAGGTTCTTGACTATCAAGTCTCTCCCGTACACGTGTCTCTCTTCCATCGTCGCTTCAAAACTGTGGGAGGTCTTTCTCTGTTCTTCGCTGTTCGGGATCAAGTTGGCGCAACCGTTGTTCCAATGCCTCTCCAACCAGCCAATCTGCTGGCCGTAGTTCTTCGGGAAGATCGTCTTGCGCCACATGTACATCAATGGTTGCACCATTACCCACCAGGCGATCAGCAAATTGCCATGGAAGGATCGGATCTTCGCAATTGAACACAAAGAGATGGCGCTGATTGGCAGCATCAACCAACGAGCTTTCTGGTGGATAGAACTCGTGGCCCTGGCTCTCGGGACCAACCAACTCGTTTTTGATCCGCTGAAGATCGCGCCAGGGCATGGAAGAACTTTTATCTCTCCTCTGGATAGAGAGGTGTACAAGCTCTGGCCAGCCAGTACTGGTCCGCATACGACGAACAACAACACGGTAAAAGTTGTTCTCCAATGCCTCCAGCCCTCTGGGGTCTTCCACAAGGGCAAAAGGTGTCCAATACAGATGCGTGATATCACAGGCTTGGACAGCCACACCATTCTCAAGTGCCTCGCGTCGATAAGCGCGGATCTCTGCCGCTCTCTCCTCGTCCACTAGCGCAATGATGGCAATGCGTATATTGGACGCAGGTCCCTGTTGGAGCGCGGTGATGTGAACTGCGACACCATCAGAAAGCAGAAGAGAAGGAACGTGCTCGAATTCATCGTTGATCTGATAGGTACGGGTTCCGAAGGGAAAACGGATCATAACTTGTGAATACCTCCTCTATGGCTCAATCTGCTGAGCATGTGTGAATCGCATGCCTTATCGCCCACGCTCCTGTTTGGTCAGCCATTTTGTGTGCGGCCTGGTTGCAGCGTAGGTATAAGTTAAGCGCTCTACGAGTGGACCATTGATCCACAAGGAGATCGTGTTCTCTGCAATCCCCAAAGCTCCAACAATATTCTGTGCCTTTATCGGGAAATCCCGTATGTTCCAGCCAGTAGCCGAACCGACTATAAACAAGTTGGCATCAGCATTGCCGCGCGCCACGACATTTCCCTGAAGATCACGAATATCATGGAGTGGGAAGGAAGCAGGAAGTGTAGCCTCGATGGGGCTTCTGTCTAATCCTGTGCAGTCGAACGCGTAGCTGTATTGCCGCTTTCGCTGGGCGCCATTTTCATCCTGGTGAGTGACTTCGACCTGGGACTCTCCGCTCATCAATCGATACCTGCGCGCCTTGAAAGGGACGGAGGTGGTCATAGGGGTGAAGGTCCCCTTATAGCGTCTCCGGCTGGAGGCATCGTACTCTTGGGGAGAGAAGGCCAGTTCGTTGTAAATAGTACTCCTCCCAGGCCTGTGTTTCACGCCCACCGGATAGGAACTCATCGGGCCTCGTCCTTCTACGAATTCCTTCAGTGTTCGCATGGTATCTCCATTGCCTATATATGCAATGCTCTTTGATCGTGCGATGAGGTCCGTGAAAGGGAAGCTTGCCGGATCAGCCCCAAGATCCTCCCAGAACGCATAGACCTTCTCGATTGCCGTGAGCGTCAGGAGATGTGGCAATTCAACTGTTGCTTGAGCGACCCTCTTCCTCAGCCATTCACGCTGCACCAGCACACCCGGTTTTGGAGGCTGTCCCTCTAGCTGGCGCAGGGCATCACGATGCCATTCCACATTGCATCGTGCTTGACGGAGGTCGAGATCAAGTTGCCTCGCCGTCTCCTGATAGAGATGCGAGGACGCGTTGGAAACCTGGGGTTGCTCTTTGCCTGGCCCTGTGAGCAAGAAGACTGCTGCGGCATCAAGCTCACGCCTTGTCCCATCCTCAGTATCAATGAGCACCAGGCGTATGCTCCCATTGGTGGTTCTTTGGGTTTGGGAGAGATCGACTCGCTGGTTGATGAGGTAATCGTCAGCATGAAACAGAATATTGGTGGCGACCAGATCGCCCATACGAGGGCCAGCGATGTATTCTATCACCTGGCCATTATCGCAGAGCACAGATTTGGTATCCGTACCCAACAGAAGATCAACGCCCAGGCTGTTGAGCTGCTGTCGCCCAATAATTCGCGTCGTGCCGCCGCTAAGAAGGGGAAGGGGCGCCCCATTGAAATCCTTGACAAGAGACGAACTGTTGATGTAGATGGGGCGATTTCGCCACGGTTTGCCGAGCCCGTTCTGCTCTGTGATGACGGTGACGTGAAAAAAGGCCCCTAAAACGCTTGCGGCCATAGAAGTCAATGGGCCTCCTCCCACAAGCACGATGTCCTTGCGTATAGGAGATTGCCGCCGACGTTCAGCGTTATCTATCGCTTCTATGAGACGGCTGGAAGAGGTCTCGACGTGTGTGTCTATCGCTTGCATCCATTGGCGTAACAGTCCTGCATCCCGGTCTTGAAAGATGGCTGAAAAAATCGGCTCTATGAGATCGTTGGGATCACTAAAACGCCGATCAAAAACCGGCGGGATGGGGCGAAAATCTTGTGCCTTCCAGCCGAGCTGTGCGGCTAACTGCATATTACGCACGAGGGATCGGATACGCGGATGCATTGAATTACCATCAAGAACACGCCGAAAAAAGGGAGTGAAAGGACGCAGATGTTCGTTTCGATTCTGGATCTGCAGGGTCATAGGGAGAGGAAAAGACATGCCGTACGTTTGCTTGATGTGCCTGAGCATTGCTTCTCGAAGGAGGGAAATATCAGCTATGTCCTGATTCCGATAAATGATCTGTTCGATCTGATCGCGTCGTGAATTCTTACTTGGTGATGGAAGAGCACATGCAGGGAATGTTTGCACATCTGGTGAAATTTCTATCATATGAAGCTCCTTTTCATTTTGGAAGTATTTTTCACCGCCCTTGCCCGCATCCAGACAAAAAGAAGAAGCATGAAGTACTTCATGCCTCCTCAAAACCTAGCATCTTAGTGAAGCAAAAATGCAGAAAAGAGCTATATCTACTGAATTTCTGTTCCTATTAGTTTTCTCTGCTTTTCTGCTCAGCCCAGGACTCGATCACACAAGCGACCTGAGCAACTGCGGCTAGATCTTCTGGTCGCCAAAATTCCTCTTGCATTCGATCGATCCGCTGCTCAAAGTCTCGGTTATTAAAGGCAGCATGCGCCTGGACTCGTAGGGCATCGTGAAGGGTTTTTCCAAACATTGGAGGGAGTCGTATCCCCCGCCTGCCAACAATCCGCTGGGTGGTTGACTCAACCAGTACGATGAGCAGGGGAAGATATTCAGAAGGCGCAACATCTGGGGGGAAAGTCCTGGCCTGTTCATCATCGATCAGATGCCAGTTGTAGGGAATATCGCCCCAGGGAGCAAAACCAGCAATATGATAGCAGAAGAAAAACAGGTTTTTACGTACGAGAAGTGCAAGCTCTATTCTGTTTTGCCGAACAGCGTCGATCTGCCTGGGTGAAAGATGCGAGCCTGACAGAAGAAGCAGATGTTTTCCATCCATATAGAGATAGATCCCAGCATCTGTCTTCGCTGAAATGAAACCAGGCCAGGGAAAGGGAGCACCAACCTGAAATGGGTCATGGGATTCCACAGTATAATCCTCCGGCGTATCCATCATCAATGACCAGCCCTTATCAGAGAACTGGTCATTGATGAAACAGTCTACAGTGAGCATGGGAGCGCAGCCTACGATTTTGGCTGGTATTTAGAGAAGCGTTATGCCCATGATGGGACTCGCATCTGCAACACTCTCTGCCTTCGCAGGACCGAACTGATCGGTTGTGCATTCAGCTGCATCCTTATCGGAACGCAAGAGCGCCATGCTCGTTCGAGGTTCCACCAACTGAATTTTTACCGTGCGCGCGGGCAGATAGGTCACCGTGAAGACGGGCTTCTCTCCACGTTCGAGCATCTGACGTACAGCAGTGATATCAGCATCGCCCAGACCTGAACGAACGTTACCAACCTCAATGATGGCGCGATCTGAGGGGCGGAGAACGCCGAGTTTGAGGCTCCCTGCTGCCAACCCTTCATTGACGGCAACCACGAAGACATCAATATCAGCCGTAAATTTGAACTTGAGTGGACTCTCGTCATAGTTTCCGGAGAGTCTTCTCGCAATCACACCTTCCCCCGAAGAGGCTTGTATCTCCTCTATGACCTGCTGCGAGATGTCACTCTCCGCTACAGCAACAAGCAGAGCAAGATCATTCACCGTGCAGTTAGAATACGCCTTCTCGAAGGTAGGAGTCGGATCATCCGTGACGAGAAGCGCGGCCTGGAGCATAGTAGTCTGAAGGGTTCTGATCCTCATGCTATACGGGGAAGCAGTGAGATTCTCCCCCTTCCACGCTAATACATCGAAGGCCACAAAGTATCCTGCGAGATCCCTGGTCAGCCTTTCACCATCAACGACAAATGGGTGTCCAAGCCTGCGCAGGTGAAGAGCACCTATGGGAGGCGCACTCATGGGTTTCCCCTGGCGATTATACGCAGTCAGGTGTTCCCCATCAAAGACCAACATGCACCGCTCCCCATTGACCTTCTCCGAGATGGCATAATCAGAATCAGTGACGATCTGTTGTAATTTCTCCCAGGTGATAGCCTTGACACGATTCGCAAAAAAGCGCAGAGGTGAGGGAGGTGGAGTCGCTACAGGAGTGGAAACAGAAGCTTCTCTTCCATCAGTTTGTGCCAGCGTTGCCGGTACGATGAGAGAGAGTCCAAAGGGGCTTCCAAACACGGAGAGGTAGGGAAGGAAGGGAACGTGGGCATAGCCCTTCCCATCCTTTTCACGGCACTTTTTCGTGAAGTGTGCTTGTGCTTGCTTCATAGACAGTTTTTTGGGGAGATCAGCAATCACATTACCACCGTGAGGACCATGCACGCTCAGAAAAGCAACCTCGGTTTTTTCATCGAGCTTGGGAAGGCTGCTCTCTGGGGCATCCACTTCTATCGCTAGACACGCTGCCCAGTCCTTGTTGCTGCCACCACTCGTGCAGTGTCCAGCGTACGTATGATCGGGAAGAATTAGTAAACGCTTCATAAATCAAAAAGGTCCTTTCGTGATAGAGAAAAAGAAGGGATGAGTATTCATCCCTTCTGAATTGAGAATTCACGCAAAGGCGGTAGATCATAGCTAAACATGACAGAGAAAGAGTACAGAGGAGATCTACGCTGGTGAGAAGTGAGACCGGTATTGTGTCGCTTCAGCAATGTGATTGGCTCTTAGCATTGGAGATTTGGTCAGGTCAGCGATGGTACGTGCAACACGCTGGATACGCACCACCTGCCGTGGAGTGAGAGACAGCCGCCCAAGTGCGGCTCTCATGATTAATTCTCCTGGAGGGTCCATTTCGCAATAGAGCTGCACCTCATCAATAGTGCCCAGATCAGCATTCACCTGAAGTTGCGGCATATCAGTATATCGAAGTTGTTGTACCCTACGCGCAGCCTCGACACGACTTCGGATCAGAGCGGAGCTTTCTTCTGGGTGTTTACTCAACAGATCCTCTTGGACCAGAGGAACTTCAATCTCAACATCAAAACAGGTCTGGACCGTCTCTTTGGTTCGACGATGGTAGGTGGCAATGGTTTCTGTCGAACACGTACACACTCTGACAGGATCACCATAATACCCACATGGACAAGGCTGCATCGTTGCCACGAGCATAAAATGTGCGGGAAACAGAACAGACTCTACTCCATGAGGAAGAGAGACCACATGCCTCTCAACTCCCTGGCGGAGAACAGTCAACACTGCCGGATCAAAAGCTGGAAGATCCTCCAGGAACAATACACCGCGATGTGCAAGGGTGAGTTCACCAGGAAGATCTGGTTCCCCTCGAAATGCAGAGAGGCCACAACTCATGTGAGGCGCACGAAAAGGATAGGGGACAGAAGAAGTTGGCAGCAATGAAGGGAGCGCCCGTGCCAATAGTGTTTTTCCTGCCCCAGGAGGGCCAATAAGAAGGATATTGTGTCCTCCCGCAGCGGCGACCTCTAAGGTTCTCTTCACAGCAGCCTGGCCGCGAACTTCCTGAATATCACGCCCAGGAAGGGGCCTCTCTCCCTGCAAGGCAGTTGCTTGAAGGATATCTGTAACCATCTGTATCATATGCCGCTGTTGATCCGCAGAAAGCGTTTCTCTGGATATTTTGTCTTCTATCTTTTGTAGCAACTCAACAAGGGAAAGTTCATGGGGCTGCTTTTTTGCGCGAGGCATAGGTCGTCTCCTTTTTCCATACAAAAATAGCTCCAGGCAGTGCCTGGAGCTTCATTCATTTCCGAGAACAATCTGCGAGACACGAACGGTCTCATCATGAGCAATGGCTATATGCTATTCGCTGAGCTGGCATTCGCTGTATTCTCCCTGGTATGAACAATAGTGAGTAACGTGTCAGGCTGAAGATGATGGATGAGTTGCCATTCAGAACCTTTCTCCTCTGATGAATGGATGCAGAATATGTCCGGCCACGTCCCTGCAAACCCTGCAACGAGCACTCCAAATGCCATAAGGACTTCAGGATAACATCGCTCATCCTGCATCAAAATGATCACGCGAGCACCATTCTGGGCAAGTTGCGGTAGACGATTCCCATCCAAATCCTCAAACTGTTGCAGTGTCTGGTACAGTGAGGGAAGGTCAGTGCAGAATTCATCCTTTAACAAAGGGTGAATATCAGCAGGAATAAGCGCGTCATGGATCGCTGTAATAGGCACATGAAAGTACTCGCCCAGCATCTCTTGAAATGCATAATCATTTGCGAGCCACGGATGAGCGGCATTGAGAAAAACCAGATGAGGGTTTCTTTCTGACATGAATAGAGACTCCTTCTCTTATCTGGGGTGGTATAAACAGGAACATGCGGAGAGTGATGAGACAAACGCTCTCTGTCTCCTTCACCAAGAGGCCTCCTGTATTTATTCCTCTCGCTTGCCAATGACTTGAGACATCGTGGTCTCTTTCATGTGCAGGGCTTCCTCGATAACCCCATCAATGATCTGGATCTCACGCGGTCCGACAGACTGAACACCATAGTGTAAGAGCAAGTCCACAGCCCTTCTCTGAACCAGCAGTCGATCGACGAGGGTGAGGGGTCGTGAAAAGCGGTTGACAAGAGTGGTAATAAGCATGGCTATTCTCATCTTGGGATCCACTATGGTTGGCAATACCATGTTTGAGGGAATATCTTCCGCTCGTGTAGAAGGAAGGGCTGCACCTGGCTGTTCACTCCCTCTAAGAGCCTGAGCGTTTCGTTTGGCGTGAGCCGTGGCAGGCGAATGTGGCTTCCTGTAGTAACCAGTATACTGATCCTGTAACTCGTTCTCTCCGAGCATCGCATATCGACTGAACCCTTGCTCAACAAACCACTGCTGAAGATGAGCTTCCTCAGCAGCACGGAAATAGAGCAACGGTTTTCCATCGAGATGCTTTATCTCCCATCCCCCCATGACACGCTCTACCCGTATGTCATTATCATGCCATCCTTCGATGTGTCTCCTATACGCATGGTGAGCCTGGATATATCTCTGCCACATTTCTTTCTTCTTCTCTTCAAATGCAGTGCTCCAGAGTCCCTGTACTTGAATAAGCTCGGTAAACAGGAGATGTCCTAGATTACATTGAGGAACAGTCATAGTACATCGACACTTCATGAAAGGCCTCCTCTGAATACATCTTTCAGTTCACAGGTATCCTGTACCTCTGATCTGAAAGCCTGGTGGAATGTTGCCTGCATAGACAGATGCAAAGCAATCGTAGGGGGTGCGGTGATTGATCAGTACAGCAGGCAGGCAGTTGTACTACTGATCCGTCTGCTGCGCGTGGAAAGACTGCTCACCTTCTCTTCGTCTTTCCCCGGTAGAAGACGAAGGAGTTGTGTAGGGCAATCAACACTTGTGTGCATATGCGCTAAGGAGCAATGATCTGATGAAACTGACCAGAGCAAAGCGCACTACAGGAGAACTCAGTTGCCATCATCCTCCCTCCTGTCAGTGATCTAAGATCCATTTCGCATACGTCACCATCCGCTCTAAGGAGGGATACGAGGTGAGTGTTTGCTCAACCCACGAGATCAGTTCTGGCCTTTTCTTGAGTTCGCGGGTGAACTCCTCCCAACAATACTCAGTCGCTTTTCGTATAACCGCTGCAAACATGCGCTGCTGGAAGGTTGTAGCAGATGCCTCTAAAACGGCTGCTATCAGATCATGGCTGCTGGCCTCGATGACAGTTTCTGAAGAGAAAGTTGCATCGTCGAACAGAGCCCCACGAGCACTCATCCCGCCGAGATTAGCTCCTCGAAGATTTGCTTTCTCCAGGAGGCTATAGAGCAGGACGGATTTTTCCAGGTTGGCATTTTCCAGGTTGGCACATTTAAAAGAAGTATGTTCGCCATAGAGAGAGAAAAGATTGGCTTTTTGCAGAGACGCTCCATCAAAGTTGGCATAGTCCACGCGAGCATGCTGCATCTGTATTTCATTTAGCAGAGCATTCTGGAAACTTGCCCCGATCAGCTCTGAGTGAGACCAATCAGACCCAGACAAACAGGCCCTATCGCCCATTACTAACCGAGCCGTCGTTGCCTGAGCACGAACGCCTAGAAGGTTTGTCTGAAAAAGACTCGCCCCCGTGAAATCAGCCCTGCTAAGATCTGCGTGGTGCATATCGGCAAAAGACCAGCTGGTGTGTAAAAACTGCCCATTGATGAGGACAGCTTCCACAAGACAAGCCTCATCAAAGAACGCGTGATCTGCATCAGCCCCAGTCAGATCTACCCCGGTCATATCTGCACGTGTGAAGCTTGTCCTCCGCAATCTGGCTCTTATGAGCCTACTATGAGAAAAATCAAAGCCATCGAGAGCCAGCCCGCTAAAATCCACCCCGGTAAGATCCTGATGGGAGAGATCTCTCTTGATAAACCCAAGCAGACATCTATAGTCAAGTGCATCTAAGGATACTTCGTTCTGTATTGCCTCT
>Ga0070730_10001216_pt1 | contig 25254 bp, 24 predicted proteins | sample Coa_R1_3_FD_66447 | JGI IMG/M metagenome (GOLD analysis project Ga0070730, IMG submission 66447) | Surface soil microbial communities from Centralia Pennsylvania, which are recovering from an underground coalmine fire - Coalmine... | ecosystem: Environmental > Terrestrial > Soil > Unclassified ... | reverse complement strand
CCACTGGCCGAACCTGGCCCTGCTAGGACCCTGGGATCGCAGGCCAGAGCCGGATGGGGCAGCCGGTAATTGACCGATCAGGGGATGGCGGCTAGGCGCTTTGAGTCTGGGCTTGTTGAAAAAAGAAAGCCAACAGCACATCTGAAACAAGAAACACCACTACATAGCCCACAATACCAATATTGCGAAATTGCATATTGGAAAGGGCAACGCCGCTGAGGCCTGCGAACGCCAGTACTCCCGAAACGATCATCGACCACCGGATCCAATCGGCCAAACGGGTGCCGCTGAAAACAAGCGTGGCGAAGAGGACCGACAGCGGAAAGAAGATATCCCAGGCGGTAATGTCGACCGCGTAGGCGACGGATGGCCACTTGAACGCAAACAGCAGCGGCGCCCACGACTGCCCAGCTATTGCGGGCTGGTGACTTACGGTGAAGATGATGAAGTGTAAAGTGCAGGTAACTCCGGCGACAAGGCCCATGAAAACCGGGGCAACCAAACTGAGAGTTTTCAGACGGGTGGGTGCCCAGGCGTGCACGGCGGCCATCAGGGCCACCATGGCGGGCATCATAGCGATAATCAATATCTCCAAGATTGAAAACATCGGATCGCCGATTGGATCATCCGGCGATTTGAGCGACATCAGTCCGACAACCAGGGTGACTGCGTAGACAACAATCAACAACGCCGTGACAATGGCCGAGTAGAGGCCGAGACGACGCGCAGTGGGTGTAAATTCTGTGGACATACTATCTCCTGGCACGGGTGGGAGTGGACCGAACCATAAAACCGCAATCGCGATTTTCATTCGCGACAGCGGCTCCAGCGATTCAGATGGATCAGGCAATGTTTCCCGACAGGCTACGACATAACAGGTCGGTTTTGCAGTTACGTTTGTCACAGCAAGAATGTGACCAATAATGGCTGCAAGGCCGGCATATTCCGTGCATTCGGGCCTTGGCTGGCGGGGCGCCGTCCGTCTTCAAACCACGATTGGCGATTCCAACAGAGGCCTGCTGGAAGGTATAATTGAGCGGGCGGCCGAGCGTGGCCACGGTGCCGTGGCCCCACATGCGGGCGGCGATGCCTGGTGCTCTGGCCCGCGCAAGCATACAGCTTATTTACAGCTTGCAGATTAATTCGGCCAGTTTCGGCACAAGTTGGAGGCTGGCAGGCCCGAAAGAACCAAGTTTTTCCTGGGGCGGTGGCGGAATGGCAGACGCCGTGGACTTAAAAACCTCCCGTAGTACTCAAAAAACCCCCTGAGAATCGGGGGTTTTTTTGCTGAAATACAGACTATTGACAGTCTATTGACAGCTTTGGGCTGAGTAGATTCGCGGCGGTTCTTCTGGGGTCCAGTTTGTTCAATTGGCTGCCTGTGGTGGGACTGTCGGGATCGAGTAATTACCCAGCCAGTGCACCTGGTATTTCGTTCTTGACAGCGCGTGGGCCAACTTTTCGTCGGCGGTCACCAATGGCACCGACAATTGCAGCGCCAAAGCGACGTAGCAAGCGTCGTAGGCTGTGATAGCTTCCTGGACGGCGACGTCGAGAGCTTGGGCCGCGAGATCGGCGGTGGGAAAGCGCTTCAATGCCAGCCCGCCAAGACCGGTCAAAGCCTTGCGGGCCTTCTCCGTCGGGTAACCCGACCGCCGCGTGTGCTTCCACAAGATGTTCGCGCACTCAATGTAGAACAGATCAGGCACCGACAGTTGCCCCGGGGGGTCGGCCGCCAGGTGCGCGAAAAGGGCATCGGCGCGTTCCGATAACTCCTCCGCCAGGAACAGTTTGATGCCGACACTGGCGTCGACCACGCACGCGACCGAGGGCGTCATCGCTGGCGGTCTTCGTGCAAAAGCTCAACGCTGTCGGGGGCGCCAACAGGGAGCGTGAATCGCCGCCGGCGGATGTCGGCGAGCAGCTTGCCCTGCCGCTTGCGGTTTTCTTCCTCCTCGAGCGCTTGATATAGGAGCGTGATGACTTCAGCGCTGAGCGACCGGCTCCGGCTCTGCGCCAGGCGCTGAATGCGCTCGTAGAGGTCCTCGGGAACACTGCGAACATGTAGCGTGGCCATCGGTGGTATCTCCTTCAAGCCGGAGTATATCACAAGCGGTTGCACAGTGCAACCTTGGGTGCTGATCCATGGTGGCGGGCCGGCCGGCGGCGGCAAGCTAAATTCTAGAACTGACGCCGTTACCGAATTCATGAAACGCCTGCCCGAACTATGATCCCTGCCGCAGGGGGTACCCACCGCACTTGAGCTTGCGCAGCTGCTGGGGCTACAAGAGCTTTGCACCCTGAATCATAATTATGACTCCGCTCGCAGCAACCTAGGCCGCGGTGTCGTTCCACCCGGCTCGCAGCAAGAGGTGGACTTACTCTTACTGACAGCTAACGAAATACGACGGGCAACCTAGCGCCAAACCGGTACAGCTCAAACGCGCCCATGTCGCAGCGCAGGGCGGTGCCACCAAGACCAGCCGCTTCAAGCCGCGCTGATCGGTGTGCGAGCAGGCTTGGTTGTTGGCGGCGTCGATGGCCAGGCTCGCCGGCGGCAGCGCGTCCGTTGGCATGGGGCCGCCGGTGTCCGCCAGTGTGTTAACGACCTTGCCGCGTAATTAAGACTGGTCCTCCACCGCCGCGGCGCCTGAGCCGGGCGGGTGTCGGCCCCAGACCAGATGGCAGCGCCCAAAGCGCCAAATGCGCCCAGCGAGCCACAGTCGCACGCGACCAGCAGCACAGCGCCCAATCCCAAAACCAGCATGGCATGACGAGACATTTTGCGCCTCCTTGGCAGCGTAAGCGTTATCAAGGTAACTGACCCGAGCTTTGGCGTCATCGTCAGGAAGTGTTGCTTCAGCCCAATAAAAAGAGACCGCGCGGTGCGCGATCTGTTCGCAGTTCTGGCGTATGGCGCCTCCGAAAAAAAGTTGTGGGAGCGTTCGGTGGTCTCGAACCGGAGCTCCTTGCGCTCAGAGCTCCGCTTGCCTCAGCTCGGGACGAATCCCGGACCAGCCGCAAAAGGAGAATGGCGGCTCTGGCCCCGATGAAGACGGCTGTGAGGCGCCAATTGCTTACAGCGCCGGCCACCGCGTGCGTGACCGGCATCAGTCCACGATTGAAGAACAGCATGAGGCTCATCACGCGCCCCAGCAGGTCCTTGGGCGTGCGCTGTTGGATCCAGGTGATCACGGTAATGGCATCGGCCTGCGTCGCGACCCAAGCGCCAACAGTCTTCGTGGCCAGCGCGCCGGGTCTTTCTGACGCAATGCAAATACCTGGCTGGAGGCTGATCCCGTTTTCAGCCCCAACATGAAGCGCGCGACGCGCCAGCGCCCGAGGACGGCGGTAAGCGCCAGCGTGCCGGCGAGGACGATCGTCGTCAGCATAAGGGCGGCGACCAAACCGTTAGCTGTCCATTGCGTGACGACTAAGGCGCTTGGGATCACGACCATTGGGTGCAGGAGATAGAGGGGAAAGCTGGCGGCGGTCGCCTGTTTCAGCAGCGGACGGTTGACGTTCAGGAAGCGCTGGCCGAATCCCAGCCACGCGATCAACCACGACCAGCTGCCAAACACGAAGACCGTCCAAAATGCTGCGTAGCGCCAGGAGTAGTCTGTTGGTAGGTCGCGGTAAGGATCAAAACCATCCTGCCAGGCGATAGCGAACATCAGGGCGGAGGCCGCCAAGGCGACGGCCAGTGCGACCTTCCACTGGCTCGCGATCGCGGACTGGAAGCGTGGCTCGGAGATCAGGATGTAGCCAAAGATGAACTCGAGCAGCAACGAGGTGAAGCGAGTCCAATCGTTGCTGAGCACGAGGGACAGGGTCTGGGGGGCCAGGCCGTACAGCGCCAGTTGAACGATCAGCAGCGGCAGCGCGAAGACATACAGACCGCCCATTGACTGGCAGACGCGCGCCAGGCGATCGATCAACCGGCGTCCCGCGCGGCTTTGCAGGAACCGGAATAGGGGCAGCGTGACGAGCGAGTAGATCAAGAGGTAGGCGAGAAACCACAAATGAAAGAGACTGAGATTGCTGTCGAAAAAGTGGAGATAGAAAACGACCAGCGAACTGCTAAACTGTCCCGTCCAGATTTGCATCAGGTACGTGGCCGGGACGGCGAATGTGAGCACCAATATCAGGAGTGGCAGCCCTAGGTGCACCAACCGCTCGCGCAGATACTGGCGGTTGGACCGCTTGCTTAGCGTGTACCACGCGCTGGCCCCCGCCAGCAGCAAGAACAAGGGCATCAGCCACAGGTTGAGGTTCCATGCGATTTCACTCAAGAGCTTGCTCTTCTAAACGGTTGCGGGAGACGAAGCCCATGACGGCGCCCACGGGCTGAACAGCATTGTGCACTGCGCCACCACGACCATCACGGCGCCAAACACCCGCAGCCAATCGAAGTCATAACGTCTGTTCATCGTCCACCTCTTGCTCTCCGGTAGAGCTGGCTGCGGCAACCAGCGCGGCCAGTAAGTGCTCCGGCGGCTCGCCCTTGCCGATAAAGGCATCAGCTCCAGCCGCGAGCGCGGCAGCTAGATACTCGGGGTACATGGATAAGATGACCACTTTGACCTGGGGTGCCTGCCGTTTCAGCACGCGCGTCGCTGTGACGCCGTCTAGGGCAGGCATCCGCGCATCCATTAGTACCAGGTCGGGGTTCCATTTTTCTGCGCAGCGGATTGCCTCAACACCGTTTTCTGCTTCGCGCACCTCAATTTGTTGAAATTGCGTTGCCAACAAGGCCGTCAGGCTCTGGCGTGTGCGTCGCTGATCGTCTACAACAAGAATGCGTAATACTTTGTCCATAGGGTTCTTCACCTGCTTGTTAGCTTTCGTTATCACTGTAACGTAACCGCGTCCAACTTTCATCGTCGGAACGTGGCGCCTCGGCATAATGAAAACAGACCGCGTTCATCGCGGTCACTTGCTACATTTGTAGGATGAGCTGTACACCAAAAGTAGTACTGGCCACTCAGATGGATAAGTGTTCACCTTGACTCAAGAAACGTCTAGGTCAGCCGCAGCGGAAGGCAGCTATCGGGCCAGGATCGAAATCAGGATGAGGGTGGCTCGGCTGACATTGAGCGTGATGTGCAACGCGATGCCCAACCCGAGGTTGCGCTTCCAGGTAATCACCGAGCCGACCACTACGAAGAGCAGGAATATAAAGGGCACGTTGAAAGGCTCCGCGAAGTGCTGCAGCCCAAAAAACGCCGCGCTGGCGACCGGCGCCCACCAGCCGAGCCTGGGCAGCATGCGAGGCAGCAGGTGGCCGCGGAAGTAGAGTTCCTCAACAATGGGGCTCACCACGCCATCCATGACCAGGAGCAAGATGCCCCAGGTGAGCAGGGCACCTCGCGCGAAGCCGGCATTAACGGGGTCCCAGCCGGGTCGGAGGTAGGCAGGGAACCATCCGAAGAGCTGCGAAGCCAGGTAGTTCCTGACGGGCGAATATAGAACAACCAGGCCGAGAGCCGACGCGGCGAGTAGCAGGTACAGGCTGGCGAACTGCCACACCGGCATACGGCGCCACCAAGGCGCAATGGCTCCGTGAAGCGTCCATCGCCCGCTGCGGCGGCTGCCCCGGTACAAGAGGTAGGCCAGCCTGGCGAAAGTGGCGACCACGGTCGTTCCCAGGACAACACCCAGGTCAGGCGGGAAACCTGCCCGCGCAAAGTTTGGGGCCACCACAAGCAGAAAGGCCATGGCCAGGGCGCCAGGCCCGAGATGCAAGAGCACAATTTCAAACCAGCTGACGTTGCCGAGATCTTCGTGAGCCCCCGTGACGGGCGTGGCGGAGTCTCTTTTGGCCGAGATAATGGACGCAGTCGAATCTCTCTCTGCTGCGCCCGCGATCCCTGTTGGTTGACTTTGCCTTAACATACGACAGCTCTCCTGTCAGTTTCACGGGTTGCGCACGACTGGAACGTCGGCTCTCGATTTGGCCTCAGGCCGTGTGGTAGGCGTGCTCGTCCTGTTTCTCCTCCTGCGGCCCATGGACGGCCGGCTGGCTGTTGTCGCCTTCAGACCAGCCCGCGTGCTGATGTCCAGCATGCTCATGTGCGCCGTGTGCATGGTCATGGGGTCGAAAGAGCATAAAGGCCGCCATCGCCACGAACATCACGGGATCGCCAACCCCATAGAGGGTGTGGATTGGGAGCAACGAACCGAGCACCAGCCCCGTGAGCGCGGCCAGGGGCGCGATCATCGCGATCGTCATTTCCAGGCTGTAGCGCCAGGTGGATCTGTGGTAACCCATCAGCGCGAGCATCCCCAGCACCATGGATACAACCATCATCCAGTAGCCAAGGAGCGGATATTGCTTGGTCAGAGCGCCAAACCCCATGGGAGCAAGCACCGGCCATAGCAGCAGGTGGTAGACCATCATCCCGGCCTCCATCGCCAGGACCATCTGGACAAAGTGCCACACGAAGGCTCCCGCCTGGGCGGCGAACCCCAGTACTGGGTGTTGTTGCTGGTTGGATTCACTCGTTGCTGTGATTTCGGACGCGTTCATCGTTCTGGCCTCCAGTTCATAAGTTGCCGTCAGCATAGAGGTCCCTGGCGCTGCTTTCATCGGCAATCTGTGGTGTTCCAGCCTAATGAAAAGAGACCGCGGTCAGCGCGGTCTCTTCCTACGTTTGTCGGACGTGCTCTACCCCAAAAGTGGCAAACGCTAATCTGTATTCGAACAGTTCGATTCAGTGCCCGGCTGTCCGGGCGGGGCCACGCGGGTCAGCCAGCCGTTCGCCTTGCCATTATTGGTTATGTAGGCGCGTGCGTATACGCGCGTACCGGCTCATCCGCCCAGACTTGGGCTTCGATATAGCGATCCGGACCGTATTGCCCCAGGCTGTTCCATTCCTGCGGCAAGCCAAATTCCCGAAGCACGTCCGGCAGCTCAGTCACGGTATAGACCTGTTTCCGGTAGGGCTTGCCATCTCCAAATCGCATCGCGGGAAAGGTGTCACCGTAGGTGAAGCTGACTACCGCTGGATCGACAGCGGCTAATGGAATTCTGATTTCGCGCCCATCCCGATACCAGCCTTTCAGCCATGGGCACGATCCCAAGATTAGGTAATGCGGGCAATGGCGCTGCGGGAGGCCACCCTTGGCCATGAACTTCTGCCGCACCTGCTCTTCGAGATCGCGGCGAATGGCCAGACAATCGGCGGTTCGCTGACTGGCGAACGTCTGGGCTTGCTGCCGAAGCCTAGCCAAGATTTGCTGGGCCTCGTCCAACGCTAAATCCGAGAGACTCAAAAATGGGCCGCGCTCCGCGTCGTAATAGTGACTCAGGAAATCGGGTATTGGTATCATTCAAATCGAAAGCGCCGAACTGCCAGCGCAAAGAATAATGCCGCATACAGCACCAATATGCTCGCCGGCATCACGACGGAATTGAAGCCCTGTCCACGCAGGATGATGTTCTGGAACCCATCCATGGCCCAGGCGGTTGGCAGCAGGTGGCCGATGGTATTGAAGGCCTTGCCGGTGACTTCCAGCGGGAACCAGGCGCCGCCCAGCGCCGAAAACACAAACATGGCAATCAGGCACACGACGATCACCTGGTCCTCGGTCCTGCAAAGGGCGCTGATGAGCAAACCCAAGCTGGCCGCCCAGAGCGCCAACACGACCATCATCAGCACGACGGGCCCTGGCTGGCGCAGATAATCTACGCCGAAGGCGAACTGGCCCACGATCACCAGCAGCGCTTCCTGGCCGAAGATCACCAGAAACATGGCCAGGATGTGCCCGGCAATCACCTCAACCCGGCTGATGGGCGTCGTCAGCAGGCGAGCCATGGCGCCGTTCTTGCGTTCCAGCACCAGGATCATCCCCGAGCTGATCAGGCCGAAGATCGCGAATTGAACGATCATGCCCGCGGACGCTTGAGCAAACCCGCTGTTCCCTGGGCCCAGGCCGTCCGGTTTGACTTGCCCAGTCGCCTGTTCCAGCCGCACCGTCAGCGGCGCCTGACTCCAGGCCGCCCCGGCGCTTCGAAAAGCCCCCTGGAAGTATGCCGCGCGGCTGGCCTCATCCTGAAACGCGGACTGGGCCTGGTAGGCCTGCACGCTGATCTGCGCGCTTTCGACGGCTCCCAGCAGGCGGCCGGCAATCGTTTCGAGTGCGGTGTCGGCCGCCCGTCCGGCGGTGGTGCTGCCCACGATGGCTTCCAGGCTCATGCCCTGGCCGCCCATGATCGCGAGGCTGTAACCGGCCGGCACCCGCAGGACTGCCGCCAGCTCGCCCTTTGCCACCAAGTCATCAGCCCGAGTCGCTTTCTCACCTTCCAGAACGACTGGACGGATCACACTGGAATTGGACAGCAGCGACTCCAGATTGGTGCTCAGCAGCCCGCCCGGGTCCTGGTTGATGAAACCGACCGGCAAGCGCGGGTCATTAGGCTTACCTGGATTGCCGAATGCCGCACCGAAGATCAACCCGAAGAACACCGTGAACAGGATCGGCATGATGACCAAGAAGAGCGCCGATTTCCAATCGCGCAGGATCTGCGTGAGGTCTTTGCGAGCCAAATCGAGAATGCGCATGGCCAACCTCCCTCACTGGCTAAGCGAACCGCCGGCGGAACAACCCTGTCCCTATGGTGAGAAACAAGAACCCCATGACCAGCAGCACCAACACCGGCAGAAGGACCTGAACCGGGCCAGCGCCCGACAGGGCCAGCTTCCAGCCCTGCAGCGCCCACCCGTGCGGCGTGACGAGCGTAACGGTGTCGGCCGCGGCCGGAAGGTTGGGGATGCCGGCCGTAAACAACCCGCCCAGCATCCCGGCCAGGGTCAGCACGCCGCCCATCACCGGTCCGGTCTGCCGGCTATTCTTGATGAACGACATCAGCATCACCCCGAATCCGGCGGCTGCCACGACCAGCCCGAACGAGACCAGGAGGACGGTGGCTGGCTCGCCCCATTGGATACGGAAGAGGAGGGCGGAAGCCGCCAGGAGAAGGACAACCTGCAGGCAAAGAGAGACGACCACACCCAGAAACTTGCCGCCCAGGATGGCGGCGCGCGAGGTGGGCGTAGTGATCAAGCGCGCCAGCGTGCCTTCTTCGTCTTCACGGATAATGCTTTCCGCTCCATTCGCCCCAATGAAGAAAACGAAGAAGACGATCATGCCGGCCATGATCGGGCCGATGGGCACGGCCGGCTGGCTGCTAGCCTGCGCTTTGCCGGTGGGCGAAACAATAGACAGACTGGGGACAGCGCTGGTGTTGTCATGCCCGCTGGTTTGCACCCAGGCGGCGTATTGGCGGGCCGCTTGTACGGCCAGGCCCGGGTCGGGTGCAACGCCGTGCGCGCCCAACTGAGCGGCCGCGGTCTGGCCGGCAATCTTGGCGCCCGAGAAAGCGTCCATGAAATGGTTGACCACGTCTTTGACGATGCCGGGACCAATCGTCAGGGTGGGATCCTGATAGATCGTCACTGCCGCAGCGCGGTCTGGGGCAGTCGCCCCGACGGTGAAGTCGGGCGGGATGATGATGGCGACCCCGGCTGTCTGCCCATCGACCGCTGCCCGCGCCGTGGCTTCGTCGCTTGCCAGGCTGACCGCAATCACGTCCGCCAGCGACTTATCCTGCAAGAATTGGACGAGCATCTGTCCGGCGGCAAACCCGGTGCTCGCCGAGCCGGGCTGGTCCAGGTTGACGACCAGGACCTTAGTCACTGGAATGTCGGCCTTCGACCCGCCGCCGGTCAGCCCGCCAAAGGCGAAGTACAGCAGCCCGGTAATTAGCAGAGGCGCGCCAAACATCATGGCCAGGGAAAAGACGCTGGTGAAGCTGCGCTTGAGGTCTTTGAACGTGATGTCCAGGATTTTCATGACGGCTCCAATCTGGGGGAGATGGATCCGGCTGGCCCCGCGCTAGTCCCGCAGCGCCTTGCCTGTCAGGTGCAGGAACACTGCCTCTAGATTGGGTTCCTGGATGGCCACCGAGGTGATCCGCGTCTGCGCTCGAGCGGCGGACTCAAAGAGCCGCGGCAGCACCAGGTTGCTGTCCTCGACTAGCAGCGTCAGGTGCCCGTCTTGCGCCGACAGGCTGTGCACGCCGGGGGTCTCGCGCCAACAGTCGGCGACTGGCACCGATTCACCCGCCAGGGATAGATCGACACGGTCCATCTCGCCGACGATCTTGACCAGCTCGGCATTCGTGCCGCAGGCGATCACCTTCCCCTGATCCATGATGGCAATCTGGTCGGAGAGTTCCTGAGCCTCTTCCATATAGTGGGTGGTATAGAGCACCGTCATACCCTGTTCGTTGAGTTGCTTCACATTGTCGAGGATGTGCCGGCGACTCTGTGGATCGATCCCGACGGTCGGCTCGTCCATGATGATTACCCGCGGCCGGTGGACGAGAGCGGCGCCGATGTTCACTCGCCGCTTCATCCCGCCGGACAACGTGCCGAGCTTGCCCTTCTGGCGCTCGGTTAGGCCGATGATCTCCAATACTTCATCCACACGCTGGCGCAGCGCAGCGCCGCGTAGGCCATACATCTTGCCCCAGAATTCCAGGTTTTCTCTGGCCGAGAGATCGGGGTACAGGGCGATGTCCTGGGGGACGACGCCCAGAGCGGCTTTGACGCCCTGAGGATCATTGCGGATGGAGTGGCCCTCGACGCAGGCGTCGCCCTGGCTGGGCTGCAGCAGGCAGGCCAACATGGAAATCGTCGTGCTCTTGCCCGCTCCGTTGGGGCCCAGGAGACTGAAAATCCTGCCGCTTTGGACTTCAAAACTCACGCCGCGGACGGCCTCCACTTCACCGAATTTCTTGCGCAGCTCGTGGACCTGAATAGCTGCTTGGTCTTGCATGATCGTTCTCTCCTTCAGACCGTGCCATTCTATTCCTACCTTTGTCAAGATAGCCCAAGGCTGCTCTGGCGTCATCGTCACAAAGTAGCGTCCGAGAATAATGAAAAGAGACCGCGGTCGCCGCGGTCTCCTCCCACAATTTGGGGACAAACCCTACAACAAAAGTAGTAGTGGGCACTCAATCCGCTTCTCGCCCTACTTCGGCCCGACCGCTACTGCCCGAACACGATGCTTTGGCCAACTTCGATCTCACGGTAGACCTTAGGAAACGCGTTGCGAAAGGCCTGCAGGGCGTCGGGGCCGCTATCGTGGGGCGACAGGGCGACCAGTTGGGGGTTGAGGCTCTTGACAAACGCGATGTGCGGCTGTACCTGCTCCGGCGACAGACTCCCATAATGCAAGCCGCCGACGATGCCGACGATGGGCTCGGCAAACGCGGCCTGCGCCCGGGCCACGATCCGTTCGACCGTGGGATGGCCGCAGCCCATGATCAGGACGATCCCTTTGCCTGCCACGTTCACGGCCAGCGTCTGTTCGGCGTTCAGTGGCGACCGCAGTGAGAATGGGAAAAGCTCGGGGAACGCGATGGCCCCGGTCGACGCCACACCCTCCGCGATTTTTGTTGGCTGTGACGCAACGACCATCCCCGGGCCAACGCCGTTCAAGGACAGCGGTACATAGACTTGCTTGCTGCTCAAGTCAGCCGGCGGATCGCCCAGGGTGATCGTATTCGCCCACCACGCGCTCTGACCGCCGAGGTGGTCGGGATGCAGGTGCGTCAGGAAAATGGTGTTAAATTCGGCCGCGTTCATGCCCAGCGCGTTCGCATTGTGCTGCCAGCGCGCTGGTGTCATGCCGGCATCCACCAGGATTGTCTGGTGATCGGTCATGACCAGGTACGACACGCCGTGGTCCGGCTCCAGATCGGGGCGCGCCGCGGCTTGTTCGAACACCGGCAGGATCACGAGCGAGCTCGTCGTCCCGAGATCTTGCACGGGTTGGACCGCCGAGGTTTGCCACGCGCGCTCGGCCTCGGACTGGGCCCAGGCTTGGCGGCCCCACTGCACGGCAACGGCCGCCACGGCAAATAAGACCACTACCCCACTGACTTTCAAGAAGAATTTGATCATTTTTCCCTCCTTCTTTCTAGCCTATCGCGGCGATGGCGCTGATTCATTTCACTGGAGCGCTGTTGGCCAGCACCCGGTTCACCATAACATCCGTGAATTGGCCGAGATTGGCGTCGCCCAGCCCGTGTCCGCCGTCCAACCAGATCAACTCCTTGTGCGGCGCCTGCAAAACCGCGTAATAGCGCTCGACCAGCGATGCCATGGCGTTCACGTCTTTGCGTCCGACGAAGAAATAGATGGGCACCTCTAGACTGACGGCCTGCGTCGTGAAATCAAGGTCTTTCAGCTGCGGGTAGACGACCTGGAACGATTCGATCAGGCCGCGCGTGTGGTTGATCTTGTCCACCAACCCGTATTCCGGCGCGAAGAAGGGGACCAGCGGCACCACCAGCATGTAGCGCGGCGAGCCCATGTAGTCGTTCAAAACGTCAAAGAAGGCCACATATTGGCTGACCATGTTGTTTCCGGTGTACGGCGGCGGACCGTTGCGGCGCAGCACCTCGAGTGTCGCGGCGTCGCCGCGCTTGGCCGAGTAGTCCAGCGCTAGCTGGTAGCCCATCACGTCATTCTCGGTCGTTTTGACCATCTGGCCGGTGCCGATATAGGCGTAGAACAAGTCGGGGTAGCGCTGCACCAACCAGACGCCCAGAATGCTGGTCCACGAGACGCCGTAGACATAAATCTTGTCCTGGTGAAAACGCGCCCGCAACAACTGCGCCAGGGCGTGCGCGTCCGCGATAAAGCGCTCCGGCGTAAGCGAACTCATCGGGACGGCGTTGTACGACTTGCCCGTGCCGGGCTCATCCCAACTCACGACCACAAAATGATCTTCGAGCGGCTCGAACAGGCTGCGGGTAGCAAACCCGCCCCCGCCTGGACCGCCCATGCCGAGGTTCAGCAGGACGGGATTGTTGACGTTCTTGCCGCGCAGCGTGATCCACTGTTCGCTGCCGTTCAGCGTGACCTTTTCCAGGCTGGCGATGCTGTTGGGGATGGCGTTGACCTGCGCGTCACGGATGGGCGGGGTGGCCGCCAACAGTTGCGAGGCGATGACGGCAGCCAGGGCGACCACCAGTGCCCCGGCGAACGCGGCCACGACCGCGAGCCGGCTCCAGCGAGACCAAACCAGGCTGGTGAGTAGAGCCAGGTCAGCCAGGGCCAGGAAGATCCAGATGGCTGCCGGGACGGCGGTCGTGAGCGGCAGCAGTGCTACCGGCACGGCCAGGAGCAGCATGACGACCAGCCCCAACACCCGTAGCAGCCCGATGGATAGGAAACGCGCGATTTGAGTGCCGACAGGCCTTGCGGCCGGGTGTATGGATGTTTGAGCGAGGGTACTCATGTCGAATCTCCTTGGTCTCGCTACGAGATCGAAGCGATGAATTGGTCGACCGCGCCCTGGTTCCAGGAGTTGACGGGCGATTCGACGCTCAGGAGCGCCGTCCCGCCCTTGCCCTGGAAGACGCCAGTTACGGAGCGGTAGGGCTGGTGCGCGGAATTGGTGGCTTCGCTGATGACCAGCGTCACCGACTGACCACGGATTGTGGCCTGGAACGAGCCGACTACTTGCGAGCGTGTGTTCGGGTCGTAGTCGCGGTTTTGCGAGGCCTGCTGGATGTATTTCTCTAGCGTCGCCCGATCGACAGTCGCGTCAGCGGGGGCTTGAATGAATTGAATATGGCTGTGGCCGTCGCCCGGTGCGTAGGAGACAAACAAGTAGCCGCCGATTTCGGCCGTCGCCTCGGGTGAGTAACCGGCCGGCAGGCTGAAGTTGGCGATCTTCGCCGCCGCGGCGTTGATGCTGCCCGCGTCCGAGCGGCGCGAGCAGCCCGCCAGGCCGCCCAGGAAGAGCACGAGCAGCATCCCGACAACTGAGAGCCTCCGATAAGTTGACATGCTTGCCTCCCGTTGGGTTCAGGCCTATTTCCGATCGAGACGACGGTTTCGGCTTCTGATTGATCTGTCGCAGTCAGCCTAGCGCAATCCCGTGCGGCCATCATCGTCAGAACGGTGTGCTCTCGCCTAATGAAAAGAGACCGCTTCGACGGCGGCCTCTTCCTACAATTTGGGGACAAACCCTACAACAAAGGTAGAAGACACCACTCATGTGGATGGGCTTTCGCGGCTTTCCAAGATACGTTTGACGTTCTTGATCTCCGCTGCGTGCGCCTTCCTGGTGCCCTGGACGATAATCGGCTGCAACAATGTCCAAACGCCGCTAACCCTCAGGTCAAATGCCCGTGTCAATCTGGTCAATGATTCACCAACAGCTTCCGTGCACCAGGTGTCCGTCGAATGCTCGGTAGGGCCGGAGGTAAACTGCCAGGCTACAGTTCTGTTCTGATCCAAGACGGTACACCTGGCTCCGATGACCTGGGAGACGCCGCCGGCCTGGACAGCGACTTCGAAAGTCGCGCCGATCGCTAGTGAGCCCTCGGGCGCTCTTCTGATGACGCAAGCCCCTTCAAACCATCTCGGGGTATAGTTGGGGTCAGACACGAATCTCCAGACCGCTTCTACCGGACGTTCCACGACGATCGTATCTTTGATCGTGACCATCTGGATATCACCTCTCGAGATTGGTTCGCGCTATCAGCGAGTCAGCGCTGAAACCACCAGTTCTTAAGCAGGTCTCCTCACAAAATACCCTGTCGGGCGCCACGGTGCCAGACCTTAATCATCGGCCGCCCGACGGCCACATCGTTCTTGCACCGTACGCTTACAAGCCAAGCCGCTCCAGCAGCGACCATTGTGCCCAGACGACTGATGCCAGAAGGACAGCGCTCGCGCCGATACCGATACCGTAGAAGGGATGCAGGTAGACGGTCAGCATTCCGAGCGAGATAACCGCACCGGCTAGGGCTAGACTGCGCCACCAAGCGGGGGGAACCACAATCCCGATGACGCCAAATCCCGCGGCTACCAGAGCCAACCCGGCGGCCAGCCACAGAAACCCACCGGCCCATGCGAAGAGCGTTCGCTCTATCCCTAGCATTGACAGCAGCCACGATTGGCCGAGATTTGCCGGCCACCAGTTAAGCCAGGACGGGTTTTGGAGACCTCCCGCAGGACTGAAGCTGCCTGAAGACTGGCTGGCTATGATCAATCCGTGGACGATGAGAAGGACGGCGATGATGAGTTTCATGATTAGTTCCTTTATCCGTTTTGCTGAGGCCGGAAGGCCACCCCGCGCAGTGTGCGCGCCAGATCGAGGAACTCTTCGTACGACGAATCCCATTCCCAGCCAGGAATGCGGCAGACCATGCGGCTGAATGTCGGGTGCTCCCGGCAGTAGTCCACCAACAGCTGGGCCATTTCTTCGGCGGATAAGTCGCGCTGTAGGGGAGCATAGCGTGTGAACCCGGTCTCCACCTGCTGCGCCGGCGAAGCCTGGATATTCTTGTACCACTCGCTGGCATTCCAGGCGGACACCGCCTTGATCTCCTTGGTTTGCGGGTCAAAGTCCAGGACGGCCAGGACTGTCCGGCGCACTTTGCCGCTGCGCCGGCCTACGTGCGTCAACTGCATGAAGCGGTGGCCGATCAGCCAGCCCAAGCGCAGGCGGTACAGCACCAGTGGCAGCTTGAACATTGGCAGCAGGAAAGCTGGTGCGCGGGTTATATCTGTTGGGGATTGCACGCCAGTCAAACCTGGTGCCTGTGGGGAGTGTGTAGACATGGTTCGCTCCTTCTGCTCTGCTAATAATGTGGTGGGAGCTGCATGACGGAGGCTGGCCCGTGCAGCACACCGGCAATATGCATGGCCATGTGGCTGAAAATGGCGGTGAGGGGATTGTTGGTCAGCACATAGCCCAGGCTCATCACCCCGTTGCCGATGGTGGGGCCCATGATCCCACCCGGTTGGCGGTATTCCGCAAATCCCAAGTGGTAGCCAACGGTGACGAAAAGGCTGAGCAGCAACGCAATCACGCCCACCAGGATCTTCCCCGGCCAGCTGGCGGTCCATCCCAACGTCGAAAAAGCTTGCCAGGTGGCCAGAACGGGTAGCACGGATAGCAGCAGAGCGTCCATCCCGCCGTAAACGATCCCACTCCATAGCAGATCAAAGGCCAGCGGCAGGCCGGTCGTGCTGGGCGAGAAGGGCTGGGTAAGGACGTTGCGGACGACGAAAAGCCCAACGAGCACTGCCCCGACAACTCCCCAGATCCAGTTGTGCCGTAGCAGATCGGCGACGGACACACCGCTCCACTGCCGGTAGGCAAGCACGAAGACACCGGCCAGGATGACATATGGGATCAAAAATACGCTGCGCGGTAGGCGCAGCCAATTGGAGAAGATGCTGGAGATGGCAAAGCCGAGCACGGCTGCCGCGGCGATCCACATCAGGTAGCTCCACCACACACGTTCGACGACTTGAGACGTGTTCCCGATGGCTGACGATGTGTGAACATACGCGCTCATTCTCTCTCCTTCAGTCTGATTGTGTGAAATCAGACACCTTCTTTATCCCTCGAATCATGAGTTCTTGTGGCTACCTTCGCCAGGATAGCACGAGGCTGCCCTGTCGTAATCATCAGATTGTGGGGTTGTGGCCTTCTGAAAAGAGACCGCCTCGACGGCGGCCTCTTCCTACAAATTGGGGGCTAGCTATACGACAAAAGTAGCAGCCGGGGCGTTCGCCTATAATCGACGTCGGTTACTCCAGCCTAAACGCGGGGGTGCAGCGACGCGGCCCTGGCGATCTCTGCGTCGGGCGCTTCTGGGGAGGTGACCGTGGTCATCTGTGCCACCAAGGACGAACAGCGCTTGAAGTAAGCTTGCAGCACCGGAAGCTTCATCTTATCAAGTTCAGTCTCTCCAACCACTTCGAGCTTGGCTCCCAAGAGGTTCGGGATCGGTCTCTGGTCGCCTATCCGCGCAGACTGCCAACGGTGACGCGCTGGCCAAATAGGGCCCACAGAAGCGCGACGTCCACCAGAATAGGGAGTACAGCCCAACCAGAGAACCAGATAACCTGCAGCACAATGGAGAGAACGGCGCCGGACACGATGAGCCACAAGAACCATCTTCCGGGCACAACCCAGCGCAGGAGAGAGGCCACTGCCAGGAGGAAGAATATTGCTGACGCGATCGCCAGAATGGGTGTGAGAGTATTCAGCGTATCTCCCGAGGGGATCAGCGTGTGCGTTTCCAGGGCAAAGGGCCAGAGCAGCCTGCCGCCCACCCACCAAGGCGGTGGGGGACTTCCGGCCTGGAGAGGGACAATCGCAGTAAGGTTGAGTTGCGCACCGAGGAGCAACAGGACAAGCATTAAGATCCACATAAAAGGCCTCCTCCGCTTAGCTACTGTTATAGTGTTCCAAAAATCCCAGAAGCTTCTCTCGCGCCCCGGCGTTCATATTCATCATCAAGGCGAGATGACCGCCTTTTTCCATAGGGATGAACTGGGCCCCGGGGATATGGCTGGCAGTAAACTCGCCTTGCTCGAAGGCAACCAGGGTGTCATCCCGCGCATGCAGCACGAGGGTTGGTGCCTGGATATTTTGGATCTGCTCCGCATCATATTCTGACATATGCTGCTCAAGATTCTGGCCTTGCTGCCGGGCACCCATCGGCACGATCGATTCCAAAAAAGCACTCAGGTGTGCCATGTCCTGAGGCGAGAGTTGCTTCTGAACCTCCATGGGAACTCCCAGGGCAACCAGAAGTCCTTGTGGGCTCACATGCACCATCGACCAGAAGACAAAGTCATTCAGAAAGACACTGAACACGGTGGCAAGGATGGCAGGGCGGGGTGGTATGGCGTGGCTGGCTGCGCTGATCATGACCAATGACTTGGTTCGTTGCGGATGGCGCAGTGCAAACAACAGGGAGGAGGGGCCACCCATTGAAACGCCGACCACACCGACCCGGTCAATTCCCAGGGCATCCAGCAGACAAGCATAAGCGTCGGCTTGTAGCGCCGAATTAGCGCCATCTGGTACGGGCGTGCCCAGGAACCCAAAACGAGACGGGGCAATCCAGTGATAATTCCCGCCGATCAAATTCGCAAAGTATTCACCCTGATCGTATCCACCGCCGGCCCCATGCACGATCAGCATGGGGGCCCCCTCACCAAATTCGGTGTATTGGATCGGTCCACAGGCTGTCTGGATCGTCTTGCCGCCGCTCGAGATCCGCTGATAGGCCAAAGACATATCGTTCTGGTATTGCCAATAGACTAGCCCTCCAGGTATAGCCACCGCTATCACGGCAGCTGCAAGAATGAAGCGCCTAATGAGTTTTATATTCATGTTTCCTCCAGGTATACCGTCCAGGCGCTGATTGGAACACAGGGGGCGCTTTATTGCCCCTGATGCCAACGAAGAGCACTGCCAAGATAATACGTGGCTGCCCTGCCGCCATCGTCAGAACGAGGTATTTTCGAGAGCGGCCTCTGGCCACATTTGTCGGAGGCTGCCTACCACAAATGGAGTAGATTAAGGCTCGTTGGTTTCGATCGCCGGAATATCGTCCAGGGACGAGATGCCTTTTTGCAGCGCGTACAGCGCAGCCTGGGTCCGGCTGGCGAGGTGCAGCTTGCCCAAAATGTTGCTGACGTGGGTGCGCACGGTCAAGTCGCTCACCGCGAGCTTAGCCGCAATCTCCTTGTTGCTGCAACCCTGCGCTACCAGGCGCAGCACGTCGAGCTCCCGTTCGGTGAGCGGATCCGCCGTCAACGGCTGTTGCTTCGCCGGCTGCACGAGTTCGAGCAGCACTTTGCGTGCGATAGACGGTTCGAGTGACGGCTCGCCGCGATGAACGCGGCGAATGGCCTCCACCAATACGTCTGGGCCCGAATCCTTCAACAGGTAACCCAGCGCGCCGGCCTTGATCGCCGGGAATACTTTTTCGTCGGCGGCAAAGCTGGTCAAGACGAGAATGCGCGTGCTCGGCAGCCGAGCCGTGATCTGCCGCGTGGCCTCAATCCCATCGAGCTTAGGCATCACCAGGTCCATCAGGATCACGTCAGGGTGCAGGGCTTCCGCCTGCGCGACGGTTTCCACACCGTCGCCGGCTTCGCCCACCACCTGGATGTCTCGTTCCGTCGCCAGAAGCGCGCGAACACCTTTCCGAACGATCGCATGATCATCAGCCAGCAAGACATGGATCAGCAAAGTTGTCATAGTGTCTCCTGCATTCCAAGTCCGAGTGCGAATCTAAGCCACCGCCACTTTCCTCGTCTGCTCAGAGTCGGTTGCTTTATCGATACCGACTGGGACCACCACTCGAATCTCTGTTCCCTGGCCCGGCGTGCTCTCAATATTCAGCCGTGCCCCAATCTTGTCGGCGCGTTCCTGCAAGCTGCTCAGGCCGAGGCCACCGGCGCTGCTCGCGGCGGCCGGCGCGAATCCGACGCCGTCGTCGGAAACCTCCAAAAGGGTCTCAACCTCAGAGAAACACAATTGGACCCGGACATGTTGGGCGTGCGAATGCTTGAGCACATTGTTCAGCGCCTCTTGGGCGATGTGGTAGAGCTCCTCTTCGGCTGGACGGGGCAAATGTTCGAGATTCTGGACGCCGTCGACGTGTAGCTCCGTTTTCATGCCGCCGCGCAGCTCGACCGAGTCCAGCCGCGCTTGCAGGGCGGCGGCCAGCCCGATCTTCTCCAGGGCCAGCGGCCGCAGCTCAAAAATCAGGAGCCGCATCTCGCGCAGCGCTTCCTGAGCCGTGTCGCGCAATTCGCGCAGGTGTTCGACGGCAGTCACGGCGTCTCCGACGGCGAGCACGCGCGCGGCCGCTTCCGCATACATGGTCACGCTGTACAGCGACTGAGTCACCGAATCGTGCAGCTCACGCGAGAGGCGCTGGCGTTCCGCCTGGGCCGCTGTTTGCTCGGCCTGGTCATAAAGCTGTGCATTCTCGACGGCGACCGCGACTTGGTGGCCAATCGAGGACAGTAGCGACATCTCATCCGTCGTCATCGGCCGCTCGTGGCGGGTGCCCAGGTTGAAAGCCCCCACGAGCCGGCCCTTGGCAATCAAGGGCACATTGATGACCTGGCGCACGCCCTCTAATTCGAGTGCTTGTTTGACGCGCGGATCGGGATAGTCCCCCACGAGCCAAACCACCGGCTGCTGGGCTTCGGCTGCAACCTGGATGGCGGTCCCCCCCAACCGGCGAGAACCGACGCGCTGGGAAAACTCGGCGGACAGGCCCTGGCGCGCTGAGAGCACCAGGTATTTGTCATCGTTCGGCCCGTCTCCGTCCGCAATGGCGTAGGCGGTGCCCACCTCCATCCGCATCGTCTCCAGCGCCTTGTTCAGCGCCGCGTTCATGATTTCGTTGAGGTCGAGCGAGCGGCTCACGACGGCGGCAATCTCGTTGAGGGCAGCCAGTTCGTGCGTCCGTTCTGCCACGCGCCGCTCCAACACTTGCTGAGTCTGCTTGAGGTCGGTGATGTCATAGGTGAAGCACAAGATGTAGCGCTGGTCGTTCAATTCGAGCACTTCCGCTGAGAGCAGGACATTCCGCAGCTCGCCTGACTTCGTGCGCGTGAGATATTCCTGGTTGCGGACTGAACCGCCGGTCTGCAATTGCTGGACCATCGCCGCCCGTTGGCCCGGCTCAGCCCAGACCCGCAGCTCCAGCGACGTGTTGCCAATGACCTCGGCCCGCCTGTAGCCCATGAAATGTAGCCAGGCGTCGTTGACCTCCACATAGCGACCGTCAGCCGGCGCCGTCATCACGATCGGTACAGGGCTGGCCTGAAAGGCCTGGGAGAATCGCTTCTCGGATTGGCGGATCGCTTCTTCGGCGTGCTTGCGCTCGGTGATATCCGTGTGCGACCCTGCCATGCGATACGGTTTTCCATCCGCCTGGCGGAGCACCGTCCCGCGCGCCAGGATCCAGCGATACGAGCCGTCCTTGTGCCGCAGGCGATGCTCCAATTCATAGTTCTGGCTCTGCCCATCCAGATAGGACTGTAATTCCGTCCGCGCGCGCTCCAGATCGTCCGGGTGCATCAGGTGCTCCCAGGTCTCAAAGCCATTCGTCAGCTCGTTGTCCGCGTATCCCAGCATCGCCTTCCAGCGCGGTGAAAAATAGGCTTCGTTCGTGACCAGATTCCAGTCCCAGATGCCATCGTTGGTGCCTTCGATGACCAGCGCGAGTCGCTCTTCGCGTTCCTGGAGTGCGGCATACGATGCGGCGAGCTGGGCCGACATGCGATTGAATTGCTGGCTCAAATCCTCGATCTCATCGCCAGTCTGAACCATCGTCGTATGGCCAAAATCGCCCCCAGCAACCGCTTCGGTCGCGGCGATCAGCCGGCTGATCGGCTGGGTGATTCTGCGGACGCCGATTGTGACGACTACGGCTGGCACCACGAGCCCCAGCACAAGTAGCAATAACAGAAACTGCGCGTAGCGTTGCCCGGGGGCCAATAGCGCAGCCCAGTTCTGCTCGGTCACCAGCCCCCATGGCGTGCCGGGAACTGGCGCGAAAGACGCCACGATCTCGCGTCCGCCCGGATCACGCGTGCGCAGCGCGTCAGCCTTGCCGCTATTAACTTGCGCGACGGCCGGTTGCGTCCCCCAATTCTGCCCGATCCATTCCGCATTGGTATGATAAATGACCCGTCCCTGGCTATCGACGAGATAGGCGCTGTCATCAGCGCCGACACGCAACCTCACGATACTGCCATAGAACAGGCTGACCGAATCCGGGCCCACGCGGAACATCCCGGCCAATGCCCCAACCAATTCGCCGCGCTCATTGGTGATCGGAACGGCGACGACGATGACGGGCGCGCCGCCGGGGCCATCATTCACAATATTCGAAAATACGGCCCCTGGCCCTTGAATGAGCTTTCGGAAATACTCGCGGCTCGACCAGTCTTGCCCCAGGATCTCGGGCCGGGCCGGCTGCGCCGCGACAATGGTGCCGTAGTGGTCGAGGATGAGCACCCCGCCGTCGAAGATTACCAGGCGGTTGCTGGCCTGCGCCAGCGCGGCGCGCTGCTGGGCCGGATCAGGCTCATAGATGGCTGACGTGCGCGCCAGGCTTGTCAGTGGCGTGCTGTAATCGGATAGCTCGGCGGCTAGCTGGCCCGCGGAGAGGCGCGCTACCTCGCGACTGCTTTGAATGGTCAGATCCTGCGTCACTTGCTGGTAAGCGTAAAACCCGACCAGGGCGACAGTCGTCAGAATGATGGCGGTCGGCACAAAGGACCAGGTGATGATCTTGGAGCGGAGACCCCCCCAGCGGATTCGCGAGCGCACGGCGGCCACCTATGTAAATCCCTGTTGGGCGTCTTCGATCTGGCGGCTCATGTCTCTAATGATTCCGACCGGCGATTGTCCGAGTGTGAAGATCTGTTGCCAGGCTGCCTTGGTGAGGCGCAGCGCGTCGGCCTGATTGGCAAACTCTTCGCCGATGACCGAGTAGCCTTTACGTTGTCCGTCTGCGAAGGCCGCCAGGTTCAAGTCCCTGCTCTGTTCGGGAAACTCGCTCTGCACAAACCCAATCCATTCGTCGACGAGTGACGCCCGCGCCGGTTGAAGGAATTGGGCTTTCGCCATGGCACGGCCGTATTCTTGGCTGACCAGGAACTTCAGCAGTTCCCAGGCCGCGTCCGGATGCTTTGTCCCTGCAAAGATGCCAAAGCCGTCCGTCGTCGCCAGGGTGGCCCGGCGTGCCGGTCCGGCCGGGAATGCCGCCAGACCGACCCGAAACTTCGCGTTGGCAAGGATCGACTTGAGCACCCAGGAACCTTCCTCGACCATTGCCAGCTGCCCGGCAATGAAAGCTGCCTGGGTCCCCTGGTTCTGCACGTCGAGGGCGGTGGCGATCACCTTGTCATCCCACATCCGAGCCCGAATCCACTCGAGGGCTTGCAGCGCGGGCGGATCGGCCATTTGCGATTTGGACGGGTCATTGGGATCGACAAAATGCCCGCCCCAGGCATTAACATGGACTTGAAGGCGCTCCCAGGAGATATCCAGCATGCTGCCCCACACACCCGGCTTGCCCGGCTGGGTGAGGCGTTTCATCGCGGCGAGATAATCGTCGTGATTCCAGGAATCGGTGGGACGGGCCAGGCGCGCCTGATCGAACATGTCCTGGTTGTAGTAGAGCGCAAGCGCGCCGTGGTACTTGGGCAGGGCGTATTGCCGGCCGTCACGGGTGAAGAAGGACTTGTACTGAACGGGGTCCCAGTCGTCAATCGTCGCGCGGTCGAGGTCGGCCTGAACGTAGGGGCGCAGGTCGAGCAGGTAGCCTTTCTGGGCCCAAATCGGAAGGAAGCTGCAGCAGCCTTGAAAGACATCTGGCGCGGTGCCGGCTTGCAGGTCCGCGATCGACTTTTCTTCGAACTCGTTGCTTTCCGGATCCAGATTGTAGTAGACGCGAATATTGGGATGCGTGGCCTGGAATTGCTCCAGCATCTGCTGCGCCATCGGCGGGAACCAGTCGGTTCTCCAGTCTCGATAGACCAGTTGGACCGGGTTTCCCCTGGACGCAGTCGGTGTGACGAGCGAAGAGCCACACGCTGCTAGCGCGGCGCCCGCGGTCGTGACCCCCGCAAGCCTCAGAAACTCGCGCCGCGTTATGGGTCGTTTCCTCTCCATCTTTGGCCCTTTCGTCCGTGGCTGCAGTCGCTGCGATGAAGCTCTTAACCCCTTGACTATAAGACTCTCGCACCAAAATCATAGTGACATTTGTCCCGAAATAGGGCGCTGATGTCCGAGTTCTGAAGTATTGCAGAGCGACCTGTCCAAACCATCAGGAGCCATGTTCCAACCCTGCAAACGTCGTATGCTGTGTGATGCCGAGGTGGTTCACCCAAATTATCCGGAATTTCAACTTTCACTCCGCTTTGCCGCGCAGCGGCAGGTCAAGAGGCAACTCGGGCGACTTCGGGAAGCTGTGGCGTTCGCACATAGCCGGTCATTGGCAGGGCCATGCCAAACGCCAGGGCAACCAGGGTGCGCAGTGATGGCCGGGTGGTTGGCGTGCTCATCATTTGGCCCCTGGATCGTTTCAAACCATCAAAGCCAGGCTGGACCTTAGGCCCCCAGTTCATCTAGGATTCGCTGGGTGACCAGGCGGCCGGAGACCATGGCCGTGGGCATGCCGGTGCCCGGGTGTGTGCTGGCCCCCACGAAGTACAGGTTGCGATACCCCGGATGCCGGTTGGCTGGCCGGAAGTAGGCCAATTGGGTCAGCGTATGCGAAAGCCCGTGCGTGGAGCCGTTCACCAGGTTGTAGCGTTTACGCCACGCGAGCGGGGTATAGGTCTCTTCAAACTTAATATGGGCTTGCAGGTCGGTGATGCCGACACTCCGCAGCCGCCGAAACACCTGCGCGCGCGCCTCGTCCTGCCGCGCCGGCCAATCCTGGTCGCCGGCTTGGCTCAGGTGCCCCACCGGGACGATCGCCGTCAGGGTATCCTGGCCCTGCGGCGCCATGGACCCGTCCAGCCGGGCCGGGGCGTGCACATACAGGCTCGGGTTGGCCGGCAGGCCCAGGTCCTGGCCGATGCTCTCAAAGTTCTCGTGGTAATCGTCCGCCAGGAACAGCGTGTGGGGCCCCAGGGCGGCATAGGTCTTGTCCACGCCCCAGAAGAAACTGATCACTGAACAGGAGAATTGCTTGCGCGCCAGCGCCCTGGAGCGCCCATCCGGCGGCAGCAGGTTCTGATACACATACGGCAAATCCGCATTGGCGAGGATCACGTCGGCCTCGAGACGCGGCCCATCGGCTAGGACCACACCGCGGGCGTGCATCGCGTTGACGTCGATCCGCTCCACGGCCGTGTTGAACAGGAACTCTACGCCGGCCTCGCGCGCCATCTGCGTGAGGCTCTCGACCACGGCGTACATGCCGCCCCTGGGATACCAGACGCCATGCGCCAGCTCTGTATAAGGCAACAACGAAAAGGTGGCCGGCGCCTCAAACGGGCTCAACCCCATGTAGATATCTTGAAAAGTGAAGGCCGTCTTCAGGCGCGGCTCATCAAAGTAAGCCGACAGGTTGCGATAGTGCTGGACGAGCGGCTTGAGGCGCAAGAACAAGCCGATATTTCTCACGTTGAAGAAATCGGTCGCCCGGCGGAAATCGCGGTTGACCAGGCTGTCCATGGCCAGCCCATAGTGCCGGCCCCCTTCCTGCAGGTAGCGCAGCAGGCCCTGGAAGCTGCCCGGCTGGATCGCTTCCAGTTGCGCCCGCATGGATTGCATGTCGGAGGTGAGCACGAGCTGGCGGCCATCGTCAAAGACGAGATGGTAGGTGGGGTCCACCCGCTGCAGGTCAAGCCGCTCGCGCAGCGACGCTCCTAGGGC
>Ga0070730_10001213_pt1 | contig 25275 bp, 24 predicted proteins | sample Coa_R1_3_FD_66447 | JGI IMG/M metagenome (GOLD analysis project Ga0070730, IMG submission 66447) | Surface soil microbial communities from Centralia Pennsylvania, which are recovering from an underground coalmine fire - Coalmine... | ecosystem: Environmental > Terrestrial > Soil > Unclassified ... | reverse complement strand
ACCCACCTCACCCCGACCCTCTCCCCCCTGAAGGGCGGAGAGGGAGTAAAGACGAAGTACAAGTCGTGGATCAGTTTCCGCACCGCCACGGGCTTCCGGCTCAGGCGCGGGCGAGCCGATCCTCGACGATCGACCAGTTGACCAGGCGGTCGAGGACGGCACGGACATGGTCCGCGCGCCGGTTCTGGTAATCGAGATAATAGGCGTGCTCCCACACGTCGATGCCGAGCAGGCTCTCCTTGCCGTGCGCCGGCGGATTGTCGGCGCCGCTCGTGCCCAGGATCTCGAGCCTTCCGGCCGAGGCCGCGAGCCAGACCCAGCCGCTGCCGAACACCTCGGCCGACTGCTTGACGAAGGCCTCCTGGAAATTGGCGAAGCCCTGGAAGTCGCGCTCGATCGCGGCGGCCAGCGCGCGCCGGGGCGTCCGATCGCCGCCGGGCTTCAGGCTCTCCCAGTACTGGTTATGGTTCCAGGCCTGGGCCGCCTGGTTGAAGATCTTCTGGCTGCCCGGATCCTGCGCCGACCGGACGACGACCTCCTCGAGCGGCATCGCCCCGTAGGGCGTGCCCTCGACGAGGCTGTTGAGGGCCGCGAAATAGCCGGCGTGGTGCTTGCCGTAGTGCAGCTCGACCGTGGCTGAGGAAATGACCGGCGTCAGGTCCGCCGCCTCGAACGGCAGCGGCGACTGGACGAACGGGCCCGGCCCGGCGGCGCGGGCGCCCCGCGGCCATCCGGCCGCGGCGGAAAGGGCGAGGAGCGGGGCCGCGGCGAGGATCTGCCGGCGAGAGGGAGAGAACGTCATGACGGGAAACACTCCGCGTGGCGGGCCATCCATGGCCGCGGGGTCGACAGGAGACTCATCGAAAGAAGATTTTGAAAATTCGACGCGAACAGCCTCCGGAACAGAGGCGGATTTGCTTTTCGAATATTTCGCCATGCTTCGAGGGCGACTCTATCGAGCGCGGCGCTACCGGATCATTTCCGGCACGGTAAAACGCGCTACAAATGAAACAATTCGGGCGCCGGCCGCAAACTCAGCCGCATGGGCGCGCGCCCTTGCGGCTGCGGCCTGACGTCGCGGAAGCGGGCTAAGCCCTTGGTGGCGTGCGCCGCTTCCGAAATTTCGCTTTGCCGGCGGCGGCACTTGCCGGACCATTGGCGCGCCCCCTGCCCGAGCGGGAGTCCGCGATGCGCGTTCCGGCACTGCTGATGCTCTCCCTGCTTGCCGCACCCGCCCACGCCGCGGCGCCGGTGGATGTGGCGCTGGTCCTGGTCGCCGACGTGTCGCGCAGCATCGACGATTCGGAGTTCCAGCTGCAGAAGCAGGGCTATGCCGAGGCCTTCGCCAACCCGGCGGTGCTGGCCGCGATCACGGGCGGCACGATCGGCGCCATCTCCGTCGCCTATGTCGAGTTCGCCGGCGCGGACGAGGTGTACACGGTGATCGGCTGGACCAGGGTCGGCGACGCCGCCTCGGCCAAGGCGTTCGGCGACCGCCTGCAGGCGGCCCCCCGGTCGTTCTGGGGCCACACCTCGATCTCCGCCGGCGTCGACCAGGCGATGCAGCTGCTGCGCGATGACGGCATAGAGGCGCAGCACAAGGTCATCGACGTGTCGGGCGACGGCACGAACAACGCCGGCCGCGACGCCGGCGCCGCGCGCGACGACGCGGTCGCCGCCGGCGTCACCATCAATGGGCTCGCGATCATCAACGACCATCCGACATCCTGGGCCTTTGCCCATGTGCAGCCGCCAGGCGGGCTCGGCAACTGGTATCGCCAGAACGTGACCGGCGGCAGCGGCAGCTTCGTGGAAGAGGTGCATGACTTCCACGACTTCGGCGAGGCGCTGACCCGCAAGCTGATCAGCGAGATCTCGCAGAACGCCCCCGGCGTGCATCCCCGCCACGGCTAAGTCGATGACCCGACAGGGTCACGGTCGAACCGCCTCGAACGTCCCGCTCTCGTTTCGAGGCGAGTGAAACGATCGGTTAAGCCTCGCAGCACTAGCATCCTACGCAATCAGAAGGCGATGCGTCGAAACCGGGGCATTGGCGCCAAGTGTGGCATTGACGCCTCCGAATGTGCTTTAACCGGAGCGTACGCCCCGGGGCTAACGCCCGGAAGGACAGCCGTCTATCCGGAGAAGTTCAATTTTCGGGACTGGTGCCATTGGACAAGCGGTCTCCCATTCTGGCAGTTGAGTCGGCGCCTCAGCGTCTCGGCGACGAGATTTCGCAGCTGGAGATGTGGGGCGCCAATCTGGTGGTCGACGGTATCGAACCTTTCGTGGCGCCGCTCGATGCGGTGCGACGGCTGGGCGACGATGCACTCCTCGGCCGGGCGCTGTGCCTGGCGGCGCGCGCCGAGCTGTTCTGGGGCCGGATCGAGGCCGGGATCGCCACGGCGGAAGAGGCGGTCGCCGCTTTCGCGCGCCTGCCGGAGAACGAACAGGTACGGCTCGCGGGGCCGCACGCGGAGGCTTGGCGGGTCGTCGGCAACGGGCGCCTCCGGCTCGGCGACGTCGCGACCGCGCTGCCGCTGTTCGAGCGGGCGATCGCGGTGGCGGAGCGCGGCGTGGAGGCCGCGATCCCCGGCGAGGCGGCACTCTCGGGCATCCCGGCGACGAGCGGGCTGGTGGCCGCGCTCAACGGCCTGGGCGTGGCGCAGATCAGCCTGCGCGAGATGGCCGGCGCCAAGGAAGTGCTGTTGCGGGCAATCGACGTGATCGATGCCCATCCCCAGACCCAGGACAACAGTCCGGACGATATCGTCTATACCGTCGGCAACCTGGTCAAACTGCTGCAGCAGGACGTCCGCGACCGGCTCGCCGCCGGCGAAAGCCCCGCGGCACAGCTGAACGAGGCCCGGGAGCTGCTGGAGACGCGGGCGGCCCCGCTCGTCGCGCGGCGGGGCGAACCCGGGTGCCGGGTGTCGCGATTGGCCCAGCGTGATTTCCTGGAGATGTCGGGCCGGCATCTGCTGCTGGAAGGCCGGCTCGATGCGGCGCTCGAACAGTTCCAGCGGCTGGCCGACAGCCGCAGCGTCGATCGCTGGCGCGGTGCCATCGGCGAGCGCGGCCTGGCCGAGACGCTGCTGGCGCTCGGCCGGCCGGCCGAGGCGCTGGCCCATGCCCGCGTGGCGCTCGCCGCCTACGATCAGAACGAAGAGGTCGATGAGCGCGCCGTCGCCTTCGACGTGCTGTCCCGCGTACATCGGGCGCTCGGCCAGTATCGCGAGGCGCTCGAGTGCCTGGAGGAGCACAACCGGCTGCGCGCGCGGCTGGACGCGCTCGCAGCCCGCCGATATGCCGCCCACATGGCGGCCCGCATCGGCCTGGAACGGGCGCGCGCCGAGGCCGAGGCGCAGCGGCGGATCGCCAGCGAACTGGCCGCGCTCAATACCAGGCTGGTCGAACAGGCCGCGGCACTCGAAAACCAGGCCCATGCGCTCGACGTGGCGCGCAAGACAGCCGAAGACGCGAGCCGGGCCAAATCGGCGTTCCTGGCGAACATGAGCCACGAACTGCGCACGCCGTTGAACGCGATCCTGGGCTTCGCCGAGATGATGCGCGACGGCTATGGCGGGCCGCCGGGGCCGGCCTGGGGCGGCTATGCCGGCATGATCCACGAGGCCGGCAGCCATCTGCTGGGGGTGATCGGCGAGATTCTGGACCTGTCGAAGATCGAGGCCGGCCGGGTCATGCTTTCGATCGAGCCGGTCGATCTGCAGGAAATGCTGGATGGCTGCTGCGAACTGGTGGCACCCCAGATCGAGCGCGGCCGGATCGATTTCGCGGTCTGGCGCGACGAGTCGGTCACGGAGATCCAGGCCGACCCGGTCCGCCTGAAGCAGATCCTGCTCAACCTGCTGTCGAACGCCGCCAAGTTCACCGAGCCCGGCGGCAGCGTCACGCTCTCGGTCCGGCCGGGGGATCGGGGCTTCGTCGAGATCCGCGTCAGAGACACCGGCATCGGCATGACCGCGGCCGAGATGCAGGTCGCCCTGCAGGTGTTCGGCCAGGTCGAGAGCCGCGTTGCCCGCAAGCATCAGGGTTCCGGCCTCGGCCTGCCCATCGCGGTCGGCCTCGCCGAGCTTCACGGCGGGTCGCTGAAGCTCCACAGCGAGAAGAGCGTCGGGACCGAGGTGATGGTGACCTTGCCGACAGGACAATAACGCACAGACAATTTCTCGTTGCCTTGCTTCGAGCCCCCTTGCCGCCTCTACTCAAGATAGGCAGATTGACGGCATCGCACCGGCATTCAACGGACATTCCATGCGGATCGACATGAGCATCGCTGAGTTTGACAACGTCGCAGCGCCCGGTTTCCCGGGTCAACTCGAAGAGTCGGAAGCTTACGGCCAGGCGCAGCTAGCGGGCAGCAAGCCGCCGCAGAGCCCGCCATTCCCGGCGCCGCAGAGCCCGCCGTTCCCGGCGCCGCAGAGCCCGCCGTTCCCGCCGCCGCAGAGCCCACCGTTCCCGCCGCCGCAAAGCCCGCCGTTCCCGCCGCCGAAAAGTGCGTCGGTCCAGACGCCGCTGAGCCCGCCGCTCACGCCGCCGGGAAGCACCTCGGTCCCGCCGCTGCCGGCATAGAACGAAGCCTGACACATCATCGCCGGGCGCTACTGCTACGCGAAACCGCGTCCAGTTCGTCCGGCACCCTCCTTGGCGGGCTTCCGCGAGGCGATGCCGCGTTCCGATGAACGGCGGTATCGCGCTCGTCCCCTGTCTTTCGACCGGAGACCGATGGCAATGTTGACCACCGAAATGTCGGCCGTGCCACCCAGCGATCAGCTGACCGCGGAGCTGGTCGCCGAATACCGTCCGCTGCTGGCGCCCATCCTGGACGGGCGCGCCGAAACCGCCTGGACTGCCGCCGATCTCGGTTCGGCGCCGGCCCGCTTCGCCGCCGAGCGTTTTCTCGCCCTGCCCGGGCTGCTGTCCGACCACGATACCGGCCTGGTCGCGGAATATTACCGCGTCCTGACCGAGACCGGCTGGATGACGCCGGCCGCGGACCCGATCCGCTGGGTGACCGGCAACGACCCGGTCGGCCGCGCGCTGCTCGGCCAGTTCCGTCCGGTGGTCGAGGCGATCGCCGGACGCCCGCTGCGGGACAGCTACAGCTTCACCGCCGAATATCTGCCGGGCGCGGCGCTACCGATGCATGTCGACCGGTTGCAATGCGAATATACGATCTCGATCCTGCTCGATTACGATCCGCTGCCGGCGGGCGGGCGCTCGCCCTGGCCGCTCGACGTGGAATCGCCGCTGCATCCGCAGACCCTGCACTTCCACCAGGCGCGCGGCGAGGGCGTCCTGATGAAGGGCCGGGAATTGCGGCATGGCCGCCCGGCAGCACTGGAGCAGGACCGCTGCCTGGTCATCATGCTGCACTATGTCGAGGGCGATTTCCCCGACACGCAGATGGAGCCTTACTGAGCGACGGCGCCCTCGTCGTCACGCGCGGCCTGGCGGGCCATGGCGATGAGGTTGCGCACGGCGGCCGAGCCTTCGTTGCTGCGGTGGATGACGCTGATCTGGCCGCCCGGCGCCTCGCCCTCGATGGCGCGATAGGTCACGACCGGCGGGTGCATGTGCTGCATCGAGGTCGGCACGATCGACACGCCGAGGCCGGCGGCCACCAGGCTCATCAGCGGCGGGAACTCGACCACCTGGACGACGCGCGGCGTGAAGCCGGCGCGCTCGCACGCGGCGATCGTGGTGTCGTAGAGCCCCGGCGCCGAGCGGCGCGGATAGAACACGAAATCCTCGTCGGCCAGCGCCGCGAGCGGCACCGCTTCGCGGGCCGCAAGCGGGTGGGTCGACGGCAAGGCCACCAGCAGCTCCTCGCGCAGCAGCGGATGGATCGCAAGCTCCGCGCGCTCGGCGAAGGGCGTGCGGACGAAGGCCAGGTCGATCTGGCCCTGGCGGACCGCCTCGGCCAGCGCGCTTGAGATATTGACCTCGAGCGACACGGCGATGCCGGGATAGCGCGCGCCATATTGGCGGAGCACGGTCGGGACGAGCGGGTGGCATGAGGTCGACATGGTGAAGCCGACGCGGACCATGCCCTCCTCGCCGCGCGCCACGCGCTGGGCCGTCGCCTTCGCGCGCTCCAGATGCTCCAGGATGGCGCGGGCATCTTCGAGAAAGACCTTGCCGACGTCGGTCAGTTCGACCCCGCGGGCCAGGCGGTGGAACAAGGCGCTGCCGATTTCCTGCTCCAGCTGCCGGATCTGCTGGCTGAGCGGCGGCTGCCCGAGCCCCAGCCGCTCGGCCGCGCGCGTGAAATGCAGCTCCTCCGCCACGGTCACGAAGTAACGGAGATGCCGGAAGTCCATCGGCAGGCCTTTCCCGAGAGCGAACGTCCTGACATAGCGTGAACCGGCGGCGCCGTCGATATCGGCCGGCGCGCGACGGGGCCTTCAGAATTCGCCGCAATCGACGTCGGCGAGTTCCATGTCTCGACGAGCAATCATCAAGGAATGAATGACTGCCCTGCGGCCGGCGCAAGTACAGCAGTTTCCGATATGGAAGCCGCCGGTCACCGATATTGGACCTGAGCCTATCCGGCCGCCACCTTCAATTCATGTCGATCGGATCCCTGACACCGCAGAACGAGAGCGACAGAAGAAGCGACAGCCGCTCCGCGCCGCCAACTTCGGGTGTCACCGATCCATCCCATGCCGGCTACGGCGGTCGGCCGGGGGCGCGCAACCATCCCCAAGGGCGCGCCCCCACCTCGCCCGTCGCCGGCCGCTTGCGCCCCCATGCGCACGGCCGGCGGCGGGCGCTCTCTCCCGCTCGCGGGAGGACTCGGGGGCAAGGAATTGAAGAAATGAAGAGCATGGTTCGGCTGGCCACCGTCATCGGCCTGATGGTCGTCGCGTCGATGGTCGGCGCCTGCAGCACCATCCATCCGGCAAGCTCGGACGAGATCTGGGCGCTGCTGGCCAGCAAGACCGGTCCGCGGTAACCGGCAGTCCAAGTCCGCGCGTCAGGATCTCTCTCCGTCGAGCGTGGATGGCCGGGTCAAGCCCGGCCATGACAAGAGGGAGGGACCCGCGGTAGCCGAGAGAACGAGGGCGCGGCTTGGCTTTGGGTCTGCCCTGCATTTCCCGTCATGGCCGGGCTTGACCCGGCCATCCACGCGGGAGAGCAATGCGCCCTTGCTTGCCGGCGTGGCGCCAAGCGGAAGCGCGTGGATCCCCGGGTCGAGCCCGGGGATGACACTGAAGCGGTGGCATGGCCGTGGCCTCTATGGTCGGCGCCTGCAGCACCATCCATCCGGCAAGCTCGGACGAGATCTGGGCACTGATGGCCAGCAAGACCGGTCCGCGGTAACCCTTCGCGGCCCGGCGACATGGATGGCTCAGATCCGGCCACCCACTCCCCCGGTCATCCCCGGGCTTGACCCGGGGATCCACGTGGAAGTTGCAGAAACCCGCCGTCGCCCCATAATCCGCGTATGCCAGGGGGATGGGCCTATATCATGACGAACCGGCCGAACGGCACCCTCTATGTCGGGGTGACGAGCGACCTCGCCCGCCGGGTCTGGGAACATCGCGAAGGCCTGGCCGAGGGCTTCACCAAGCGCCACGGGCTGAAACGGCTGGTCTATGCCGAGGCCCACGACGAGATCGGCCAGGCCATTCAGCGCGAAAAGAACCTGAAGCACTGGCCGCGCGCCTGGAAGATCAAGCTCATCCTCACGACAAACGCCGAGTGGCAGGACCTCTCCGGCCTGATCGGCTGACCCGCATCGGCACCACCCCTCGTGGTCCAACTCCGTGGATGGCCGGGTCAAGCCCGGCCATGACGGTGGAGGAGCGGCCCGGCCATTCACTCCGCCGCCCGCACCGTCCCGTCGAACAGCAGGTTGACGAAGTTCTGTGCGGCCGGCGAGAGCGCGCGGCCGGTGCGGGTGAGCACGCCGATCGATCGGCGCATGACCGGGTTGGCGAGGCGCCGCGTCACCAGGCCGGCGGCATTGACCAGCGGCAGGGTCAGGTTCGGCAGCGCCGTGACGCCGAGGCCGGCCGCGACCAGGCTGACCGTGGTCGCGAGGTGGCTGCATTCATAGAGCGGCTTCGCTGCGCGGCCCACTTGCAGGAAGGCGGCGTCGGTCATGGCGCGCACGCTGCTCAAGGGCGCCATGGCGATGAACGGCCGCTCGACCAGCGCCTGCCATTCGAGCTCATCTTGGGCGGCGAACGGGTCGTCGGCGCGGCAGACCAGCACGAAATCGTCGCCGACCAGCGGCCGGTAGCTGAGCGCCTCCGACGGTGCCGGCCGCACGGTCAGCCCCAGGTCGGCCAGGCCGTCGGCAACCGAGGCGGCGACGGCATGGGCGAGATCGTCGCGGATCACCACCTCGACCCCGGGATTGATTGCCTGGAACCGGGCGATCGCCTGCGGCAGCAGCACGGCTGCGGCCGACGGCAGCGCCGCCACCGTCACCCGCCCGCGCTGGCCGGCGAAGAATTGCGCCAGCTCGCCGAAGGCGCTGTCGAACTCCAGCGCCATCCTGAGTGCTATCGGCCGCAATTCCTTGCCTGCCGGGGTGAGGGCGACATTGCGCGTGTCGCGGTCGAACAGGCGCGCGCCGATCGCCTCCTCCATCAGCCGGATGGTGCGACTCAAGGCCGGCTGCGACACGGCCAGCGCCTTCGCCGCCTCGCTGAAGCTGCCGAACTCCGCGACCTTGACGAAGGCCCGCATCTGGTGGAGCGAGAGATTAATGCGCATTGGTTATGTATATATAGAATCTTTGTCTTTGAAAAATAAATCCCGGCACTCGATCCTGGCCCGAAGCCGACAAAGGCGGACAAGGGAGGAAAGATGCTGGCGCTCTTGGGAATGGCCACCGTGCTCGTGCTGCTGGCCGTAATCATGCTGAACCTGTGCTCGCCGCTGGTGGCGCTGATCGCGGTGCCGATCGCGGCGGCGCTGGTCGGCGGCTTCGGCCTGGCCACCGGCAAGTTCGTCGTGACCGGCATCACCTCGATCGCACCGGTCGCCGGCATGTTCGTGTTCGCCATCCTCTATTTCGGCATCATGACCGACGCCGGCATGCTCGACCCGATCATCGGCCGCATCTTGAAGACCGTCGGCGCCCGGCCGACCCGCATCGCGGTCGGATCGGCACTCTTGGCGCTGCTCATCCATCTCGACGGCTCCGGCGCCGTCTGCTTCCTCATCGCCATCCCGGCCATGCTGCCGCTCTATGAAAAGCTGGGCATGGACCGGCGCGTGCTGGCCTGCGTCGTCTCGCTCGCCGCCGGCGTCAATTTCCTGCCCTGGACCGGCCCGACCATCCGCTCGGCCGCCGTGCTCCATACCAGCGCCAGCGAGATCTTCCGGCCGCTGGTGCCGATCCAGGCGGTCGGCCTCATCTTCGTGTTCAGCGCCGCCTGGTGGCTCGGCCGCCGCGAGGAACGCCGGCTGGGCCTGGCCGGCGGCGGGACCCTGGGTGGCTTGACGGGCATCGACACGGTGCCGGTGGCGCCGCCGCTGTCCCCCACCGAAGTGGCGCTGCGCCGGCCGAAGCTGTTCTGGGTCAATCTCGCGCTGACCATCGCCATCATGGGCGTCATGATCTGGGGCATCGTCGATCCGGTCGCCATGTTCATGATCGGCACGGTGCTGGCGCTGGTGATCAATTATCCGGACGTGGCCGAGCAGCGCCGGCGCATCGACGCCCATGCCCGGGCGGCATTGATGATGGCCGGCATCCTGCTGGCGGCCGGCGCCTTCACCGGCATCATGACCGGCTCCGGCATGCTGAAGGCGATGGCGACCGCCGCCGTCGCCCATGTGCCGGCGGCGATGGCGAGCCATATCCCGGCGCTCCTGGGTGTCGTCTCCATGCCGCTCAGCCTGCTGTTCGACCCGGACTCCTATTATTTCGGCGTCATGCCGGTCATCGCCGAGGTGGTGAAGGGCCTGGGCGGCGATCCGGTGCATGTGGCGCAGGCGTCGCTCCTGGGCCAGATGACGACCGGCTTCCCGGTCAGCCCGCTGACGCCGGCCACGTTCCTGGTCGTCGGCCTCGCCGGCATCGAGCTGGGCGAGCACCAGCGCTTCTCCATCCCCTGGCTGTTCGCGGCGACCCTGGTCATGACCGCGGCCAGCATCATCCTCGGCATCCTGCCATGGTGAAGGACCGCCCCATGAAGACCATCCGCATCGGCTCCGGCGCCGGCTATTCCGGCGATCGCATCGAGCCGGCGGTCGAGCTCGCCGAGCGGGGCCGGCTCGATTATCTCGCCTTCGAATGCCTGGCCGAGCGCACGATCGCGCTGGCCCAGTTGGCACGCCTCAAGGATCCGGCCGGCGGCTTCGATCCGCTCCTGGTGCCGCGCATGGAGGCGGTGCTGCCGGCGGCGGCGCGCAACCGGGTGAAGCTCGTCACCAACATGGGGGCGGCCAACCCGATGGGCGCCGCGGCCGCCATCGCCGAGACGGCGCGGCGGCTCGGCATCGCCGGGCTCAAGATCGCGGCCGTCACCGGCGACGACGTGCTGGAGCAGGTGCGCGGCGCCGACCTGCCGATCCTGGAGACCGGCGGCCGGGTCGCGGACCTGGGCGACCGGCTGATCTCGGCCAATGCCTATCTGGGCGCCGGCCCGATCGTCGAGGCGCTGGCCCGCGGCGCCGACATCGTCGTCACCGGCCGGGTCGCCGACCCGTCGCTGTTCCTGGCGCCGCTCATCCATGAATTCGGCTGGGACCCGGAGGACTGGCCGCTGCTCGGCCGCGGCACGGTGCTGGGCCATCTCTTGGAATGCGCCGGCCAGGTCACCGGCGGCTATTTCGCCGATCCGGGCGTCAAGGACGTGGCCGAGCTCGCACGGCTCGGCTTCCCGCTGGCCGAGATCGCGGCCGACGGCTCGGGCGTGGTGACCAAAGTCGAGGGCTCGGGCGGCCTCGTCACCGCGGCGACCTGCACCGAGCAACTGCTCTACGAGCTGCACGACCCGACCCGCTACCTGACCCCCGACGTGACCGCCGACTTCTCCTCCGTGCGCTTCGAGACCCAGGGCCGCGACCGGGTGCGGGTCATGGGCGGCGGCGGCACGGCGCGGCCCGACGCCTTCAAGGTGTCGCTCGGCTATCGCGACGGCTTCATCGGCGAGGGCCAGATGACCTATGCCGGCCCCGGCTGCGTCGCGCGCGGCCGGCTGGCGCTCGCCATCGTCGAGGAACGGCTGAAGCTCATCCGCGTCGAGGCGAGCGAGTTGCGGTTCGAGCTGATCGGCATCGATTCGGTGGCGGGCGGTACCGCGCGCGACCTCCGTGCCGACCCGCCCGAGGTGCGCATCCGCGTCGCCGGCCGCACCCGGACGCTCGCCGACGCTGTCCGCATCGGCAACGAGGTCGAGACGCTCTACACCAACGGCCCGGCCGCCGGCGGCGGCGCCACCAAGAGCGCGCGCGAGGTCATCGCCGTGCTGTCGACCCTGCTGCCGCGCGACCGGGTCCGGCCGCGCATCCAGATCCTGTCGGAGGTGTCATGACCAGACTGCGCGCGCTCGCCCATGGCCGCACCGGCGACAAGGGCAATACCTCCAACATCTCGGTCATTGCCCGCGACCCGGCCGACTATCCGCGGCTCGCGGCCGAGGTGACGGCCGAACGGGTCAAGGCGCATTTCGGCCCGCTGGTCGAGGGCCGGGTCGTGCGCTACGCGCTGCCGCAGCTCCACGCGCTCAATTTCGTGCTCGAGGGTGCGCTTGCCGGCGGGGTCACGCGCTCGCTGGCGCTCGACGCCCATGGCAAGTGCCTGAGCAGCCTGCTGCTCGACCTCGAACTCACCGACTGAATTCAGCGAGGGCTCCCTCGCGTACGGCAACCGCTCGCATCTTCCCCAACACCAACCGGGAGGAAGACCATGAAGGCTAAGAGGGAATTACGTCCCCGCCGCGGGCTCTATTGGCTCGCGGCAGCACCGCTGGCATTCGGGTTCGGCCAGGCGGCCTGGGCCGGCAGCTGCGAGAGCCTGGCCGGCGTCGCGGTGCCGAATACCACCATCACCACGGCCGTGAGCGTGCCGGCCGGCACCTATGTGGCGCCGGACGGTACCAGCTATCCGAACATGCCGGCGTTCTGCCGGGTGGCGGCGACGGTCAGCACCCAGCCGACCGAAGCGGTGCGCATCGAGGTCTGGCTGCCGGCCGCGATCTGGAACGGCCGGTTCGAGGGCCTGGGCTCCGGCGGCTTCGGCGGCTCGATCCTCTATTCATCGCTGGCGCCGGCCGTGCAGAACGGCTTCGCCGCGGCCAATACCGATACCGGCCACGAGGGCGGCGCCAGCGGTGCCATCGGCCAGACCCTGCCCTGGGCACAGAACCCGGTCTCTTTGCGCGACTGGGGCCATAGCTCGATCCATCTGATGGCGGACAGCGCCAAGGCGATCCTGCGCGCCTTCTATAAGCGCCAAGCCGAATATGCCTATTACGACGGCTGTTCGACCGGCGGCGCCGAGGCCATGGAGGAGGCCGAGTTCTACCCGGAGGATTTCGACGGCATCCACGCCGGCTCGCCCGGCATGGACTATAGCCACCTGATGATGAGCTTCCTGTGGGGCGCCTTGCCGTCGGCCAAGAACCCGGCGGCGGCCCTGCCCGCGACCCAGCTGGCGCTGTTCCATTCGGCGGTGCTGAAGGCGTGCCAGGCCGGGGACGGCAGCGTGCCCGGCGACAGCTTCCTCAACGACCCGCGCAAATGCGCCTTCGACCCGGCGGTCCTCGAGTGCAAGCAGGGGCAGGACCCGAGCACCTGCCTCAGTGCCGCCCAGGTCGGGGCGGCCCGGACGCTCTACAGCCCGGTGACCGACCCGCAGAGCGGCCTCCTGCTCTATCCGGGCTTCGCGCGCGGCAGCGAGGATAATTGGTCGCTGATCCAGGGCGCGCTGGTGCCGTTCTATGCCCAGCCGCTGCTCGCCAACACCGTGTTCGACAATCCGAACTGGGACTGGACCAGCTTCAACTTCTCAAGCGACGCGCGGCTGGTCGATCGCAAGCTCAGCCCGACCATCAACGCCACCCGGCCCGATCTCTTCCGCTTCCAGGCCCATGGCGGCAAGCTGCTGATGACCCAGGGCTGGGACGATCCGCTGAATGCCCAGACCCTGCCGATTGAATATTTCAACAGCGTGCTGGCGGTCGAGCCTAACCTGGAGCGGGTCCAGCGCTTCTACCGGCTGTTCATGGCGCCGGGCATGGGCCATTGCGGCGGCGGGCCGGGCCCGAATACGTTCAACAGCGTCGCGGCCCTGCAGGCCTGGGTCGAGCACGGCCAGGCGCCGGACAAGCTGATCGCCACCAAATACGTCAACGACACGCCGGCCCAAGGCGTGGCGCTCACCCGTCCGCTCTGCCCCTACCCCGAGCGCGCCGCCTACAAGGGCAAGGGCAGCACCGCCGACGCCGCCAACTTCACCTGCGTCGAGGACCGGCCGCAGTTCGCCCGCGACTTCCGGCAGGAGATCCACAACATCGCCGAAACCCTGCGCTCGGGCGATCTGGAGAACCTGCCGAACTGACACGCCCACCGCGATCGCTCGTCACCCCGACGGTGCGATCGCGGCACCTCGCAACAACCGCGCGGGCCCCCGGGGTCAAGCCCGGGGGCGACGAAATCCCCAACTCCCGTCATGCCCGGGCCTGACCCGGGCATCCATGCGTCTCAGCCGATCAGGTCGTAGAGGTCACGCCAGCCGGGATTTTCCGCGAGAATCAGCCGGACCTTCCAGGCGCGCGACCAGTGCTTGAGATTCTTCTCGCGCTGGATCGCGCGGCCGATTTCGTCGTGCGGCTCGACATAGACCAGACGCTTCAGCCCATGGCGCTTGGTGAATCCGTCGGCCACGCCCTCCCGATGTTCCCAGATCCGGCGGGCGAGATCGCTCGTCACCCCGACATAGAGGATGCCGTTCGGCCTGTTCGTCATGATGTAGACCCAACCGCCCGGCATGGTCGGATGATAGGCGAACGGCGGCGCATCGCAACCGCCGCGTAGGCCCCCGGGTCAAGCCCGGGGGCGACGAAATTGGGGGAGATTTTCCCCCATTCCCGTCATGCCCGGCCTTGAACCGGTCGCCGGCCGCGCCTCGGCGCGCACCTCGCAGATTCCGCTTGAAGTTTCATTTGTAACGAAACTATGATCGATATCGTTAAAGTGGTGCTACGGAATATTGATCGTTGCGCGACCGAGCGCCGATCCTCCGCACTTTCCCCGCGCCGCCGGCCCGGCGGACCATCCCCTGACTGCCAATAGCCCCGGAATCGACGCTCGATTTCCGCGATGAACCACAATGCCCGATTGTGCGCGAGTGTACCCTCGCGATGCCAGTACCTTGCCTTGAGAAGCATGGCCTGCGCCGGCCTGCCGAGGTCCCCATAAGGACTTAATTTTCCAGGGAGGAAATCACCATGACCGCCTTCACTTGGTTCCGGCCGTTCGCGGCGCGGAACGGGAATGCATTCGCGCGCCCGCTCGCTGCCCTCTTGCTGATGGGCACGGCGCTGCCGGCGCTCGCGGCCGGCACGACCGGCCGCCCGCTCGCCGACGCCGAGGATGCCGGCCCGATCGCCGCCGCGACGCCGATGACCGCGACGGTCTGGCTCAAGGGCCACAATGACGCCCAGCTCGACAATCTCGTCGCCGACCGCTACGACCCGCGCTCGCCGGCCTATCACCGCTGGCTCAGCCCCGATGAGGTCGCCGGCTTCGGCCCGACCGCCCAGGACGTGGCGACGATGCGCGCCTCGCTCGAGGCCCAGGGCCTGAAGGTCGAGAAGGTGTTCGACGACGGCTCGGCGATCCGGGTCTCGGGCACGGCCGCCAAGGTCCAGGCCGCGTTCGGCACGCCGATCCGCCTCCGCCAGGCGAACGGCCAGCTGTTCTTCGCCAACACCGCCAAGCCGCAGTACCAGGGCGCCCATGCCGAGCTGGTCGGCTCGGTCTCCGGCCTCGCCAGCGCCGGCACCCAGCCGTTCGCCGCGCGCCAGATCGATTTCGCCACCGGCCTGCCCCGCGCCGGCGTGCCGGCCACGGCCGGGACCGACCCGCTCGCGTCCTTCACCACCAAGTGCTTCGGGCCGGACCAGACGGTGACCATGGCCGGCGTCACCTTCTCGACCGTCCCCGGCCAGAGCGGTGCCGTCCAGTCGACCTACACCGGCCCGAACTATCTCGACCTGACGACGATCACCCGCCCGTCCTGCGGCTATACCGCGAAGCAGGTCAACGCCCATTACGGCTTCGACGCGGCGCACGCCCGCGGCTGGACCGGCAAGGGCGAGACCATCGTCATCGTCGATGCCTTCGGCGCGCCGACCATCGCCGCCGACGCCAACACCTTCTCCCAGGCCATGGGCCTGCCGGCGCTCACCGACAAGAACTTCCAGGTCGTCTATCCGGACGGCCAGCCGACCGCCCCCGACAGCGGCTGGGCGCTCGAGACCTCGCTCGACGTCGAATGGGCCCATGCGCTGGCGCCGGACGCCAAGATCGTGCTGGTCGTGGCGCCGAACAACGACGACGCGGAGCTGGCCTATGCGGTGCAGTACGCCGCCCAGCACCGGCTCGGCAACGTGATCTCGAACAGCTGGGGCCAGCCGGAAGCGGGCTCCGACCCGACCGTGGCCGCCATGTATAACGACGTGTTCCTGCGTGCCGCGGCCGAGGGCATCTCGGTCAATGTCGCGACCGGCGACAGCGGCGACAATGGCGTGGGATCGCCGCTCGGCGCCGCCTCGCTGCCGGCCGACTCGCCCTATGCCACCGGCATCGGCGGCACCAGCATCGACCTGCCGAGCGACCATGGCCCGGTCGAGGCGGCCTGGGGCATCAGCCTGACCCAGCTCGGCCAGAAGATCCATCCGCTCGCCAACCCGACCATCATCGGCTTCCTGCAGGGCAGCGGCGGCGGCGAGAGCACGACCTTCGCCAAGCCCGGCTATCAGCGCCAGCTGCCGGGCGCCGTCCGGCAATTGCCGGACGTCTCGGCGCTCGCCGACCCACAGACCGGCGCCATCACCGTCATGACCGATCCGAAGAGCGGCCAGACCGAGTTCTTCGTGGTCGGCGGCACCAGCCTCGCGACGCCGATGTTCTCGGCGATCTGGTCGCTCGCCAACCAGGCGGCCGGCGAATCGCTCGGCCAGGCGGCTCCGGCCATGGGCGCGCTGCCGGCCTCGGCCATCCGCGACGTGCTGCCGATCGATGCCAGGAAGATCAACACCACCGGCACGACGGTCTTCCGCGGCACGACCACGACCCACTTCGACGCGGCCCAGCTCTTGGGCCTGGACAAGACCCAGCCCGACGGCTTCCTCAGCGCGCTTATCTATGTCGGCCTGGTGCCGCGTGAGGGCTACAACGACGTCGGCTTCGGCACCGACTCGTCGCTGCGCGCCGGCCGCGGCTGGGACAATGCCACCGGCTACGGCGTGCCGAACGGCGTGCCGTTCATCGAGGCGGCCCGCCGCCTGGCGCACAAGTCGAGCTAACCGGCTCCCCCGCGGACGTGCCTCGGCCTGAGGGCCGAGGCCTGTTCGCCGGCCGCCGCGCCCGTCCCCACGGGCCCGGCGGCCTTTTATTTAAAGCCCGAGCGTCACCAGCAGCGCCACCGCGGTCGCGGTCATGATCGCGGTGGCGAGCCAGCCGAGGAGCTTCAGGCGCATGCCGAGCACCAGTTGCCCCATGATCGCCGGCTTGACCGCGATCCGCATCATCAGCGCCAGCACCGGCACCGCCAGCAAGCCGTTGATGACGGCACTCCAGAACAGCGCGCGGATCGGGTCGACATGGGCGAAATTCATGGCGATACCGGCGAGCGTCGCCGCCAGGATGCAGCCGTAGAACGCCTTGGCCTCGTGCGGCGCGCGGGCGAGACCGACCGGCCAGCGCCGGCCCTCGGCCAAAGCATAGGCGGCGGACGCCGCCAGCATCGGCACGGCCAGGAGCCCGGTGCCGATGATGCCGAGCGAGAACACCGCATAGGCGAGCGGCCCGGTCGCCGGGCGCAGCGCCTCCGCCGCCTCGGCGCTGGTCGCGATCTCGGTGACGCCAGCGGCGTGCAGGGTGGCGGCGACCGTGACGATGACCGCATAGGCGACGAGCGTCGCGACCGCCATGCCGATATAGGTGTCGATGCGGATGCGCGCGACCTCCTCGCTCGCCAGCATGCCGGTGGCGCTGTGGCGGCGGAGCTTGGGCCGGCCGCGCGCGCGCTCGCCCTCGAGCGAGGATTGCCAGACGAAGAGATAGGGGCTGATCGAGGTGCCCATGACCGCGACGAACACCGCGACCGCCGTGACGCTCAGGGGCAGCGACGGCACCAGCGTGTGATAGACCAGCTGCTCCCACGGGATCGGCACGCTGAAGGCGGTGAGGAAATAGGCGAACAGCGACAAGGCCGCCCATTTCATGAACCAGACATAGCGGTCGAGCCGCATGAAGGTGAGGAGGCCAGCGCACAGCGCCCCGAACAGCACGACATAGAGATGCGGCGGGCCGCCGATCAGCAGCCGCAGCACGTCGGCCATGGCGCCCAGGTCCGCGCCCAGATTGACGACATTGGCGAAGACCACGGCACCGACGATCGGCTTCAGGATCCACGGCGGATAGTGCCGGCGGATGATGCCGACGATGCCGGTGCCGGTGGCGCGGCCGATGCGGGCGCTGATCTCCTGGGTGATCGCCATCAGCGGATAGCAGAGCAGCATGATCCAGCAGGCGGCATAGCCCAGCATCGCGCCAGCCTGGGAATATGTCGCGATGCCGCTCGGGTCGTCGTCGGTGACGCCGCTGATCAGCCCGGGCCCGAGATGGCGCAGGAATCCCAGCCGCCCAGCCGTGGGCGGCCGCGGCAGATCGTCGGCAGGGCTCGTGCGCTTCGACAGGATGGATCCCTCCTCGGGCGAATAGTGCGGCGGACGGGCACTACCGCCGCGACCGCAGGGTGAGTTTGCTACCTAATGCCGCAAATTTCCGAAATAGGTTGACCGGACCGACGGGTTTCTGCGACCTTAGGATGGTTCATCCGTACATTGCTCAATCATAGAGTTTGAGGCCCCCGCAGCGGGGCTTCCTCTGATGGCGCGTGATTCTGCGGAGGTGCGACGATGACGAAGCCCGCGAACCAGCGCGGCGTGGTTTCTGCGCCTGTCGGGATCTTCCCGGCTCCGCTCACGGCAAGCCCGGCCCCCTCGGCCGCACCCGCTCCTGCAATCTCCAACTGGATGGTGACCTTCATGACCAAACCGATGTTCATGGGATATGACGAACTGCTCGCCCTCGGCCAGTCGAATGTCGAGGCGCTGCTTCAGACGAACCAGGCGTTCGCCAAGGCCATCCAGGAGATCGGCAAGGAGATCGCCGCCGTGACCCAGGCCGAGTTCGAGCGCGTCGCCACCGCCAGCCGGGAGGCGCTTGCGGCCAAGAGCCCGCAAGAGGCGCTGAAGGTGCAGGCCGCGTTCGCGACGGCGTCGCTCGAGCGGCTGCTGGCCTCCTCGACCAAGCTCGGCGAACTGAACGTCAAGCTCGCGACCGATACCGTCGTCCCGCTCACCACCAAGGTCAGCGCCGCCCTCGAGAAGGTGACGGCGCGCGCCGCCTGACAGCCGCCAGAAGCCAGGCGTCGACCGTCGATGGCGATCGTCCCTCCCCCGGGACATCGCGTCGGCAAATCTGTCGTCCCCTGGGACGACGCAACACGGGCCTGATGCGAAGGCCTGAGCCCCCCGAGCAAGCAGGGGGCTCGGACCTTCGCGGATGGTTCACCGGCAAGGACCCAGCAACGATGTGATAGGGAGGAGCCCAGGATGCATGACAATGACGAACCACGGCTCGAGGATGTCCTCGTCGACCCGATTGTCCATGCCGTGATGCGGCGCGATGCCGTATCCCCGGTCGCCCTCAATCGCCTGATCGCCGAGGCCCGCGACAGGCTGATGTCCCCTCACTCGCCGGATGGCCGGGGAAACTGACGCACGCACCGCGAGCAGGAATCGACAAGCCCCTCTCGTTCTGGTTTATACTGGCCCGATAATCGCGCCAGCGGCGAGTCACGGGCCGGCTCAGACCATCCCCCCGCGCATCCCGGCATGACCCGGATGATCGCGCCATGGCACCGGTAAAGCGGCACGCCCGCGACCGAGGCCCGGCGGCCCGCCCGCAGAGGGGGTGTTCCATGCGTGTCCTTCGCTCCTTCATCATCCTGCCCGTGATCCTCTGCGCCTCGGGCGCGGCCCACGCGCAGACGCGGCCGGTGCCCATGAACACCGTGCCCTACGGGCCGGGCCGGCTCGACGCCAGCCAGATTCTCGAGCACGGCGGCCAGGACGTCTCGGCGTGCGGGCGCGTCGGCAATGTCGACCCGGCCAACCAGGTGATCGTCATCGCCGGCCTGCTGCGGGTCTATCTCCGCCCCGGCATGGATGCGCAGTCGCTGTGGGGCACGGTCGCGTGCGCGACCGGCCTGGTCGAGGTGCGGCGCGACGGCGGCTTCACCTTCGCCGTGATCCAGAACCTGGAGCGGATCGACGTGATCGGCGGCACCGGCCCCTATGTGCCGCCCCAGCCGCAATGCGGACCGGGCCAGATGGCCGACCCGTCGGCCGGCGGCTGCGTCAAGCGCTGGCGGGCCTCGCCCTATTGAGGGCCGGCGGCACCCGGTAACGGGAAAGTCAGCGGCCGAACGGACGCCGCCGCCCTATGATCCGGCCGGCGCGAGCGCCGGCTTATCGATCGAGGAGTGCCCATGGACCAGCCCGAGCAAGCGGTGATCGCGACCATGCAGGCGATGTTCGCCGCCCTCGCGGTCGACGATCTGGAGAGCCTGGCCCGGATCTTCACCGCGGATTTCTATGCGTTCGACGGCGGCAAGCGCTTCGACGGCATGGCGCTGCCCGAGCTGATCAAGGCCGCCCACGCCGACGGCAAGCGCTTCCAATGGACGGTGACCGAGCCCGACGTCGAGATCGCGGGCGACTGGGCCAGGATCGCCTTCGTCAACCGCGGCGCCGTCGGCGACGCCACGGCCATGACCCCGGTCACCTGGCTCGAATCCGCGGTGCTGAGGCGCGAAGGGGGAGGATGGCGGGTAAGGTTCTTCCAGTCGGAGAGGGCGGCGGAGGGTGGGTAGGGGGAGTCGCTGCGGATCGGCGGGGATGAGTAGGGCGGACTCTGTTCGGATCGGCCTGTCCGAATCGTGAAGATTAGTCCGGCGCCAGAGTCCTTTCGAATGCAGTATTCAATAGTAGAGATCAAGCCGAACCGCTCCGGGTCGACGAGAGGGCGGTCCGGATAAAGTGCAGTCGCCAATGCCGGTTCTCAGGTTCGTCAAGTGGCCGTCCGCTTTCCGGTCCTCCTATAGCCAACCAACCGCCTGTCGAAATTAATCAGTGAAGGGTAACGCAAGTTGTTCTGCGCCCCTAACGAGTTTCAGTTCGAGCCGATCCGGGCGGAGTACAATTTCGAGGCGTACGTTCAGCCGCTCGAAATAGACAGAACGCGGCTGATCGAGTTTCATGAAACCAAAAAAAGAAAACGGAATCTCCGCTACATCGTCTGAGACTTGGTCCGAGAGCACATCGCCGATGGTTCGTTCCAGATCGGCGATCGAGCTGCGATCGGACACGGAAATGCCGGTCTGAAGGAGAACCAGACCCTCCTCGAAGCCTCCGGATTTGCGCCTCTTCTGGTCGGCTGCCTTCGTGATAGCCTCCAGTGAAATGCCCTCCGCCTTCGCGATGGCGCGGAATACCTCAAATAGATCGGCCAGTTCCTCAGCCTTTTGAGAGGGCTCCGCCGCCTCTCTCACCTCAAGCGCTTCCTCGAGTAGCTTGCTAATCAGAAAACCCATTCGTAGGTTTCCACTGATCTTTCGCGTGATCTCGAGTTCCTGCCGCGCCGCAATTTTCGCGGGGATCTTGTCCCGAACAAGCTTGCCTAGATTGGCAGTATGGCGAACCCGAGAATGGTCTTTCTCGCTAGCTGTAACAATCGTGCAGCCGAGCTTGCGCAACTGATAATAGGCATGCGCCAATGTCGACCCGGAGAGGATGATCGGCACATCGGCTGATTTCGCGGCAGTGCCAACTGCCACTATGAAGTCCGTGTCGCGCATTAGTTCGAGCTTGGCTGGGCGAAGCGCCAACGCTTGTCGTGTTCTAGGCCCCGTCCATGCGATGAATCGTTCGAGGGAAGCTTGGTCTGAGATCGTGAGGACGCGATAGGCAGCACGGTCGCTATTGCGCTCTGCAGCGTGCGCCTCGGTCCAATACCATGGAACGTTGAACTTTGTACCATCCGTCGCGACGCAGCCGACGAACCACATAATATGGCACCCTCGCCCGAGACGCTCGGCGATCCTTAACGATCGCGCAGCGATGTCTTTAGCTTCCGTCGATCCGATGCTGTTCCCGCGCGCCAACTCATTTTTGACGCGGACATACTCCCAACTGCCGTCTGCCCCCGAAATCAGCATGTCAGATTTATAATCTGGATAGTCTGTCGCGAGCCCTGTCGGCACATGGACCTCCCAGATGTCGTAGGGACAATATTGCAGCGCGTCTGGAAGACCCCACAGGGAGTTGATCTCGACGATCGGGTTACCTGGTTCGGCCCGAGCCCAAGCGCTTGCACGGGCTGCGACGAAGCGATGAGCGACGAAGGCGACGTCGCCGCGATTATGATCCCGGCTGAGCTTTGCCGCTTCCTCCATGCACCATGCAGCGGCAGCAGCGGGAGTTAGACATTCCGTTCTTGGGAGATTTGGTAGCTTATCTCCACCTGCCCTCACGCTGGTACGCACGATGATGCCGGCCGGACCGATGAGCGTCCGAAAGTCATCCTCAAGCGCCTGAAGCGCCACAGTAGTGGCCGGTTCCGGAAGTTCGGCAATGGGCACAAAAATGGGCACAAAGAAGAGAGTCGGCTTGTGCGCAACATCGGGTTCCCATAGCTCGTCCAGGACCTTCAACTTGTCCCACACCTTGAGCGCGCTTTCGTCCGCTAGCTTGAGGTAGTGCCCACTGTTTCCGGCGGGTCGGGTGGCAGGCGGAATGCGGACCTGGAACGGATTCACGCCCCAAATGTCCTCATCCTCCTCGTCGACCTGCACCAGAAAGAACTTCCGATTGTCTGTGATCCACTCGCAGTTAAGCCGTTGCGACCGACCGAGCAGCAACTCATTGTTCAGCCAGGCACCGATCGAGCCAAAAAGACGTTCGGGAGTTAGGCCCGATCGGACCAAGAGCGGTTCACTGGGCTCAGCCGCCTGATCGCGCTGGCTGTTTAATCTCTGGCGAGACGTCGACCCGACCGGATCGTGCGTGCTAATTTCCCAATGATCGCGGGTTTTCGAGATGCGCTGAAGGTTGCCGAATTCTCCTTGGGAAACAGGCCGCAGATAGCACTGGATCATGATGCCGGTTGGGCGGCCATTTGCCGATTCCACTACGCTTCGCGCCGCAGCGTTTAGGCGTTCGACACCGTCTGTGCCAGCGGTGTTGATCTGAACACTAAGGTATGTTCCCCGATCCCAAATGCTTTCGCCGATGACACTCGACCTGACAATCAACAAGGAATCGGCGGCTGCGAGAGACAGAATACGGCCCGTTCGAGCATCACCGAGAAGCGAGGACAAAGGAGAGACTGCGTCGATGCTGGCGGCAACCGATGAAGGCACCAGGGCAAATGGCAGTGTCCAAGCTTGAGGGATGGCAAGAGAAGATGCACCCTTGACGCCGTATGAGTTCTGAAGCCGACGAGCCTCGGGCCACTCGATCCGAACCGACTCGTCGGAGAAAATCAGTTCACTCACTTTTTCTCCAGCGTACCGAACACGGCATTCGCGACGTTAGAAAGAAGCCCACTGACACCATCTGAGAAATAGCCGACAAGAAAGGCGAGCGCGGCCGTGGTCGGCATCGCGGCCGACTGCTCAGTCGGCTGTGCAGCGAATAGCCCCGCCCCGAAGAGGGTCATCACCACACACGCATAGACGCCTCCGATAATCGGTACCATCAGGCGCCAAAAACGACGGTCAATATGCCATTTGCCCTTGGCAACCGAATGGATGAGCCATTTCATAGAAAAGGTCACGCCGCCGACACAACCCGTGCAGAAGATCGCGAGTAGCCGGAAGCTGATCCAGATTTGCGGACCGCCAACATCGATACTGACCGGCTGACCGGCCAAGCCCAGGCAGATGCCGTCAGCAAACAGCGCCACTACTAACATGACAACCAGCGCATAGGCCTCGGCGTTCATGCGGCTGCGGGCTTCGGCGGGAAAATGTGAATCCCAATCCCAAGGCTTTCTGGCGTCGGTGTAGTCATGGCCGCCGCCAAGCGGCTGTTTCATCGGCGGCGTAGGATGTGGCGTCTCGGCTGGCGGGGCCGATGCTAAGGCGCGTGACTCAGGAGATCCGCCGTCATTTGCCACGCCGCACAACACTTTCAAGCAATCGGAATGTTCTAATGGTTTCAGCGATACGATCCGCATGTGGATATCGCCGATAATCCCAAGCGTCGCCGGCATCTGCCAGAGCCCCGACAACTCGCCGGAAGAACTGCGATCCGGTCGCTTCGACATCCTGTGCGACGATTACGGTATCGCCGGACCCTGCAATTAGATAGGAGCGATCGACGGCTATCCGGCGATAGGCTTCCTCAGATGCGCCAGTGGTCCACCCAAACTTAGAAAGCGATTGTGCCTTCTCGGTGAAGGCCTCGAAGCTAAAGCGGGGCCGTAGCAGTATATGGATGTGGGCATGGTCGAGCCCGCAGCCGGTCGCAGTTCCAGCGATGCGGGGCCCGTGCTCGAACCAGATTATTTCGTCTTCGCGCAAACCGAGATGCTGTCGTACGTCGCGCAGCAATATCTCTGGAGACTGGGCGCGCAATTCGCTCCAAACTCGAAAGTTTAGTACTGGATCGCGAGGAATTAGAAGGAGCCAGTTGGGCACGATGGCGCCTAGAGTGGGCGCTACAAGCCAATCGGTCCGAGCCAGCAACGGCCGATCATGATTGGCAGCCGCATCAGGGATTTCTCCCTGAAGCAGCATCTCAAATCGCCGCTTTCCCGTCACAGTCTTGACCGTCAATATCGTCTCCAATTCAGATTTTGACCCTAACATGCCGAGGAGCGCCTTGAAAGCGACGAGCGCGCCGCGCGAGGCGTCGTTGGCTTAGCCGGCGTGATTATGGAATGCCAGCACGCGGTTGAACAATTGCGTTAGATGGTCACCACCATTCCGAGCAACCGAAAAGCAGCCGTGCCTGACTAAAGACACTCCGAGCACGGCCAGCATGGGCGCGTCTCTGCCACTCCGCCAGTTTGAGTTGATGCCACGCCCCATCTGTCCACCTCCCCCCTCACCGTCCAAACCACTCCTGCCCCTCCGGCCGGATCAGCGCCTCCGGCAGCAGGTGCCAGGCCTTATAGATCTTCCAGGCCTGGGCCATGGTGAGCTTGCGCTTGCCGCTGAGGAGCTCCGACGCGCGCGAGCGGGAGCCGAGCACGAAGGCGAGGTCGGCCTGGATCAGCTTGCGCTGGCGCATGAAATGGCGGATCGCCTCCAGCGCCGTCGGTCGGAGCAGGCGCAGTTCCCGCGCCTCGTAGGCCTCGACCAGGTCCAGGAGCAGGTCGATGCGCTGCGCCTGGTAGCTGCCGGTCTTGGGCACGGCGCCGCGGTGGCGCGCGATCTCGTCGACGACCTTGAGATAGGTCTTCTGGTCGCGGATCGAGCGGATGTCGCCCATGTCCTTCATCACCGTGACCCATTCCATCAGCACTCTCCCTGCCGTTGCCGGTGCCGCCGTCTGGTGCCCTCGTCTCGCGCCCGTGATCCCGGGGCGGGAACAGGATGCTCCCGTCCCGGGAAGCCTCTGGTCCCGTCCTGGGAACAGCCTGGTCCCTGGATGGGAACGGCTTGATCCCGGCCTGGGAAAAAACCCGGTCCCAGGCCGGGAACAATCTGTTCCCGGGACGGGAAATTTCCCGATCCGGGAACGGCGGCCGGACGATCGGGGCCGGTGCTGTCCAGCCGCCGGCGCCCTCGCCCCGGCCGGGGCCGCCGGCCCATCGCCGTCCGAAAAGATTCGCGATCCCAGGCACTTGACTCATCGGGCGGAGCCTAGCATATTCCCTGTTCCACACGAAACAAAACAGGAACAAATTTTTTCGTCCGGCGCAAAATTGTCCAGGGAGCGGGCGGCGCGGGGCCAAGTGTCTGGCGCGGCCGGTTGCGGGCGG
>Ga0070730_10001211_pt1 | contig 25288 bp, 17 predicted proteins | sample Coa_R1_3_FD_66447 | JGI IMG/M metagenome (GOLD analysis project Ga0070730, IMG submission 66447) | Surface soil microbial communities from Centralia Pennsylvania, which are recovering from an underground coalmine fire - Coalmine... | ecosystem: Environmental > Terrestrial > Soil > Unclassified ... | reverse complement strand
ACTTGAGACCGTGGGGCCGTGTCAAACACGGGCCTGGGTTTCCAGGTAGCAGACCCCCAGGCTGCGCATAGCTTTTCCGGCAAGATAATTGAATTCGTTGGTGTCAGTGCAGCCGCCGATCCAAGCAATGCTCTCGCAGCGATTGACAGTGTGACCCGCTGCGTCTTTTTCTATAAAGGTATTGTCGCGCGTCTTCTTCACCCAGTGCGCGATTTCGTCAATGGCCTGGTCCCAGCCGATGTCTTCCCAGTGGTCCGAGCCCGGCCGCCGCACCTGTGGCTTGGTAAGCCGGCGTTCGTTGAGGATATCCTGCTCCAGTGACGCTCCCTTCGGGCACAGCGTCCCGCGATTGATGGGATGATCGGGATCGCCCTCAACATGGATCACCTGCGGGGTTACGTTCTTGGCCTTGTCGCCAATCGTATAAATAAGGACGCCGCAGCTCACCGAGCAATACGGACAGGTGGAGCGCGTTTCTGTCGCGCGGGCAATTTTGAGTTCGCGAAGCTGGGCATAGGCGGGGGTCAGGTCAAACCCAAATAACAGTAGCCCAGTGCCTCCGAGGGCGGTGACTTTCAGAAAATCTCGACGAGTGGCATCCATAGTTTGATCTCCTTTCGGCTTGCTGATCAAACACTTCGTATAGTTGCAACTTGTAACTTGTGATTGCGGTTAATCGGTTTACGGTTGCCTAAGGGACGCGCGAGAAGCCTATCTTCCAAACTGGGCCGGCCCCGTTGTTGGGGGCAAAATGCGGGAAAAGTTTATCATAATTTCACCGGCCGTCTTCCTCATTTTGAGCCATCTTGCGCTCTGCTGCAGAGTCGCACCGCTGCGACCGGTCGCGGGCGGCGACCGGTCAGCAGCAAAGTACTATTTTAGCGAGTAGCAGTTGCCAATTGCTGCGCTGCTTCGACGCTCAGGCCAAGACCTTCAGATCGGATTTTGGATTGACCTTGGTGCCGGCCATGGCATCTTCCTATGCCTCCGGTTGTACCCTGATTCCCTTGCGAGGAAATATCTTCCGCCGGATCGGCTATCTCCGGGCACGGCGTCATTTTGTTAGCCGGCCCATGCGCGAATTTGTGCTCTGGCTGCGAACCCTTACAAAAAGCCAGGGCCGCAAGTCTTCCGGCGTCTGCGCGGTGTAATTCTGAACTGAAATAGTCTGCCTCAGCAACGCTCCACAATTTTCAAGAGTGAGTTCGAGTGCGCGCTGGGCCCATCGAGAACTGCCGGGGCGCTTGTGCCATCGGTTTCGACGGCGGCAAAATTTCCGTGCCCTTGCGCAGCAATTGCTGGATTCGGCTCAGCAACACATCGGTCGGCTCACTCTTATGCACAAAGTCATCTACCAGATTCGCGACGCGAGGTGGAATCTCATGTACTTCACCCGAGAGCATCAGGATTGGAACGCGTGGCTTGCGTTGGCGCAGCAGGCGGGCTACGGCTTCGCCGTCCATGATTTCCATTTTGTAGTCCAACACTACCAGGTCTATCTTGTTCTGCCGAAATAGTTCGAGGCCAGTCTTGCCATCGCTGGATGCGAGGACGTGATACCCCATTGCCTCGAGGAATGCCTTGCGCAGCACCAGGCCCTCTTCGTAATCGTCAATGCACAAAAGAGAATCTTTTATAGGTTGTGCTGGTTGAATCAGAGACCATCTTCCGCCGATGCGCTCAATCGGATCGCAGGTAAAAAGAACCGGCATCTTCTTGATCCAGGTGTCAATCTCTGCAGGGAGGGCGACCACGGCGCTGCGCTGTTTCCCCGCCGGCCGGTGGACCGGAAAACCAAACTGCCGCTCCCAACGTTGCACCGTGCGCACGCTTCGGCCTACGTGCTCTGAGATTTCTTTCCACGAATTCAAATACGACTTGTTGATCATCTCCTGTCTCCTCGACTATCTGGAACTAAGTGGCCTCTAGATTCTACCCTCCGGGAGAGCCAGTCTTTACAGAAAGACCGATCTTGACGCTTCTTTTCCCATTTTGGGATAAGATGAATTGCAATTTCCAAATCCGTAAATACCAATAAACATTTCCAATACGAGTCACCTTTGTTACATGCACGCGTAAGTGCAGTGCTTTACAATTGTCACGGGTATTCCGTTGGCTGCATTGCATGGATAATGCGCGTTACGGGCGGGCTGGAAAAGACAGAGCGGCTGTTTCACTGCAACTTGTGCGGGGCATGGCTCATCCAACGGGTTGAAGCGTGGGAAGTTTGTTTAACTCACAATCTGGCAGGCACGAATCGGGTCCAGCGTGCCAAAGGGTCTCACATCCAGAGGGAGACTCCCATGAGAAAGAGCAAGCTGTTATCAGTCCTGGTTGCCGATGATCATCCCATCGTGCGCGAGGGATTGGCAGCGCTGATTGACCGCTGTCCGGAGATGCACGTCGTCGCCCAAGCCAGCAACGGGCAGGAGGCGGTTGAGCAGTTTCTTGCGCTGCGGCCTGATATCGCCCTGCTCGACCTTAGGATGCCGCTGATGGATGGCGTTGCAGCGGTCCTGGCCATTCGCGAAAAATCTCAATCTGCGCGCCTCATTGTTCTCACCACCTACCAGAGTGAAGAAGACGTTTACCGTGCACTGCAGGCCGGCGCGCAAGGTTACGTTCTCAAAGATGTTGCGGTGGACGAATTGATTGAGTGCATCCGTGCGGTGGGCGCGGGCAAGACATGGATCCCGCCCGGAGTGGGCGCACGGTTGGCAAAGCGTGTGGCCCATCGGCAACTCACCGCCCGGGAGATGGAAGTCCTTCGCATCATGGCCACCGGAAAAAGCAACAAGGAAATCGGGGTTCTGTTCAATATTAGCGAGGCAACTGTCAAGGTGCACGTGACCCACATCCTGGAGAAGCTGAAGGCTAGCGGGCGAACCGAAGCAATCAGCCTGGCTCTACGACGAGGTCTGGTGCATGTGGATTCAACCCCTGCAGCGTGAACTCTATCCTCTATTAGTTCCAGCGTTCAACCAACTCTTTGCCGCGAACAGAAATCTGGACTGGGCCGCAGTTGCGACAGCCGTCCATGGCTCTCTCTACCCCGGAAGATACGGGCAGAAGGAATGGGGAATTCATGAAGTCAAATCATCTTTCGAAGCTTCGCAAATTCAATGGTGTTGTACACGAACAATGTTTCGCAGCAAGTTCAGGTCCTGGACCATCGTTTGAAGCGGCCGCTGAAGCTATTGCTGAGGGTCTGAACCGGAATTTATGGATGGAACTGGCTTTGCGGCAAGCACCTAACGGTATTGTAGTATCTGACCTGCGGGGAAAAATAACACTAGCTAATACGGTAGCCAGGCGACTGGCACGAATGGAGCCGGAAGGCCGGCAATTGGCCTCCGCGCCTGGCATTTGGGGCGAAATGTTCGATCTGAACGGCCGTCATATTCCCGCCCAGAATTGGCCCTGGATGAGAGCTCTCGGCGGTGAGACCATAGTCGGGAACTTGTGCCATCTGACGCAATCGGGAGGAAGCTCGTATGACCTTCTTTTCAGCGCGGTTCCCATCAGATTCATAAGCAAGCGTGTGGCCGGAGCAGTAGCGACCTTTATCGACGTCACCGAGCGCAAGCGTGCTGAACTGGCGCGATGTCAGGATGCGGTGTGGAAAGAGCGTAGACGAATGGCCGCCGATCTCCATGACAGTCTTGCCCAGGACCTGAACGCAGTCGTGCTCCAGTTAGAGGCGGCCGGACAAATTCTGTCTGAAAATCCAGATGACGCCCGCCGGCACGTCCGCCGTGCACTCGAGGTGGCTCGGGAAAGCCTCACCCATGCGCGGAGCTCGATGTGGACCTTGTCAGAGGCCCCTCTCGAAAGCGAGGATCTGACTTCCGGCCTGGCGTCTCTGGCCAAGCAGCTCTTCGCCGATACCGCAGTCAAACTGGAATTCTCTCTGGAGGAGCGGGCCCAAATACCCAGCTGGGAAACGCGGATCCAAATTTTGCGCATTGCCAAAGAAGCGCTCGCCAACGTCCTGAAGCATGCGCGTGCGACAACAGTCCGCGTCGAATTGGCCTACAGGCATCGAAATATATATTTATCTGTGCACGATAACGGCCAGGGCTTCCTCTCCGCCCCACTGTCAGGAGTTCGCCGCACTTTTGGCATGGGCAGCATGCAGGAACGCGCAAAGGCATTAGGCGGAAGTGTTGTAGTGAGAAGCCATCCCGGACGTGGTACACAGGTCATTGCCCTCGTGCCGCTCCCTCCGGAAGGAGCGCAGAGCATAGCAGCATGAAAGTCCAGCCGGTCTATACGCGGTTATCCGCACCGGGTTCGTTCTTCGTATTACGCGCGACGCGTACTCGAGCAGGGCGCAGCAGGCGGTCTCCTAATTTGTAGCCCTGTTGAAATTCCTCCAGCACACGGCTATCTTCAGCCTCCTGAGTCTCCACCGTGGCGATAGCCTCATGCAGTCTGGGGTCGAAGCGTTCACCAAGGGCTGGGATGGGTGTCAGACCCAACTTGCTCATGGTGTCGAGCCACTGCTTTCGAATCAGTTCAACTCCGGAACGAAACTCTTCCACATTTTGGGCCGGGGCCCGCAAGGCCTGTTCGAAGCTGTCAAGCACCGGCAATAGCGAGTTGAGCGCATCTGCCAGTGCAAAACTTTGGAATTCCTGTTGCTCCCTGGCCGTGCGTTTGCGTGCATTTTCAAACTCTGCCTGTTGCCGCGCCAGGCGGTCAGCAAGGGAGTCGCGCTCCGCCTGCAACTTCTCAAGATCGGGGCGCGACTCCGGACTGTCTTCCCTGTCTTCCCTGCTGATGGTCTGCCGCGCCGGCTTTGTCTCTTCGGGCTCGCCGGTTTCAGCGGCCGGCAATTCGTGCTCAACGTCTGGCGGCTGCCTCTCAACTTTGGACCTAGTGTCTGCCTTTGCCATGATTGACTCTGATTTATCCCGTCCGCTTGCTCATGCCGCCTGTCTTACCTGGCTGCCGGGCGCGTGCAGGCCGCGAATTGCGAATGCGAACATCACGTAAGTCCAGCCGCGGAGGGTCAGCGAGATTCCGAGAGCGATTCCCAGGAACCAGTACCCCGACCATGGCCACTCTATCCACAGCAGAATGCCGAGCAGGAAAGTAACGATTCCATCAAAAACCGCCCAGCCCCAGTTTGGGTACTTGATGCTGGCTGCCGTGATCAATCGGAACAGACCGATGACCGTGAAAAATGAGGCAAAGAGCAGCGTCCATACCAATGCGCCGGCAACCGGGTGCGTGACGATGAGTAAACCCACCAGCACTCCCAAAATTCCGGCGATCAGGTGCAGGACAACGCCGCCCCATCCACGTACTCGAAACGCGTGAACGAATTCAAAGACGCCGCTTATTACCAGCACCCAGCCCAGTATCAGCACGGTGGCAAGCGTGGAGGCAGGAACCAGGATGAACGCGACCATCCCGAGAATTACCAGTAGAATTCCGAGCACAAGAAACCAGCCCCATCGGTGGCGCAGTTTTTCAAGATCGGAGAAAAACAATAGAGCACTTGTCATAAACCCGTTATCTCCTGTTTCGCATACTAGAGACTGCACATGCCTACAACAATTCCTCGTGAGAATGAAGTAGTATTCCGTAAGGATGTGTAGAGCCGCATCCGCTTCAAGGCGTAGATGCTCATACAACTTCCGGGCTAGAAGCCGCTTCAAGGGGATTTCTGGACGCGCGTAAAATGGATCGTGCTCGCCTATTGCTGCTCTGGGGACAACCATGTTGTGATGTCGTTACATCCGACAATGGCGCTCGTTTCCGGCCATTTTCGCATCGAAGCGCAATTGGCAGAGGTTGGCGAAAGAGCCGCGGAGATATCAAGAATGCCTTTGATCAGAACCTGTAAGAATTGCGGGCAGAAAAATCGCGTTCCGGCAAAACATTTGGCAGACACCGGCCGTTGCGGCGCCTGCAAGACGCCACTGCCGCCCGCAAATGAACCTCTGGAAGTTGACCCTGAACTGTTCAACGAAATCGCCCAAAACGCGCGCGTGCCGGTGCTGGTGGATTTCTGGGCCGCATGGTGCGCTCCCTGCTTGAGAGCTGCTCCTGAAGTTGCGCGCGCGGCCGCGGAGATGGCCGGCAAAGCTATCGTGGTAAAGGTTGACACCGAGCGCTATCCCGAACTGGCAGCCCGCTTCAATATTCGCGGCATTCCTAATTTCGTGGTCTTATATGGCGGACGTCCGATGATGCAGCAGGCGGGTCTGGTTGACCACACCCAACTGGAAAACTGGTTGAAATCTGCCGCTCCCGCCTCGGCAGCTTGATTGCAATCGTCTCACTTTAGGAATTGTTGCCACCTTGTTCAACCGCTCGCATCCTAGTAAGGAGACTGGTTGAATGATTGCCCTGCGCTATGGAGCGTTAGCCTGGTGCTCTGGCGTTTTCTCAACTTGCAGAGTCTCGCATGGGAAACGAAAGCAGTCAGTTACTGAAGGATGCACACCCCTCGGATTTGGAACTGAAACGCCTGGATTCGAGTGCCGGATTTGCACGCCCGGAGGTGCGGGTAGCCGACCCGTGTATTGTCGTCATTTTCGGCGCGTCAGGAGACCTCGCCAGGCGGAAGCTCTTGCCCGCTTTCTATAACCTGGCCAAGGCTCGTCTGCTGCCCGATCAGTTTGCCATCGTTGGCTTTGCCCGCTCCGCTCTCAGCTCAGAACAATTCCGCGACACGGTGCGCGAAATTACCTGCTTCAAGCACGGGATGGATGAGGACTACGATTCCACCGTCTGCGATTGGGTGCTCAATCGGGTCAGCTATATGAGCGGAGACTACCACGATGCGGAAAAATTTCACAAGCTGAAGGAAACTTTGAGTGATCTGGATAAGAAGTGTAATACCCGCGGCAACTATTTATACTATCTTGCCACTCCGCCTGATCTGTTTCTTCCCATCGTCAAGCAGCTCGATGCCTGCGGCCTTGCCCGGCAGCAGGAAGGCCAATGGCGCCGCTTCATCATTGAAAAGCCGTTCGGCAATGATTTGCGCTCGGCGAAAGACCTGAACCATGAGCTGCTCGCAATCCTCACGGAAGACCAGATCTACCGCATTGATCACTATCTCGGGAAAGAGACCGTTCAAAACATTCTGGTATTTCGTTTTTCCAACAGCATCTTCGAGCCCATATGGGACCGCAGGTACATCGATCACGTGCAAATCACGGTTGCCGAAACCCTGGGCGTGGAAAATCGCGGCGACTACTACGACAAGGTGGGCGCCTTGCGTGACATGGTTCCCAGCCACTTAATGCAATTGATATCTCTTACCGCCATGGAGCCGCCCATTTCATTCCAGGCAAATGCGGTTCGCGATGAACAAACCCGGGCCCTTCACGCCGTTCATCCTCTTGCGCCGGAAGAGGTGCTGGCGTCTGCCGTTCGCGGCCAATATGACGAAGGAGCCGTGGAAGGCAAGCGCGTTCCCGCTTACCGCGCGGAGCCCAAGGTTGCCCCCCACTCCAATACGGAAACATTCGTGGCGCTGCGCTTTTTCATCGATAACTGGCGCTGGGCCGGTGTGCCGTTCTATATCCGCACTGGAAAGCGGCTGCCCCGGCGCGAGACTGAGATCGCCATTCAATTTCGCCAGGTCCCCTTGGTCTTGTTTCGCGACACCCCCGCCGAGGAACTCATGCCCAACACGCTGGTCATAAGCATCCAGCCGCAGGAAGCCATTTCGTTGCGATTTGGCGTGAAGGTCCCTGGCCCCAAATTGCGGGTCGGTCCTGTGGACATGGAATTCCGCTACGCCGATTATTTCAAGAGTGAACCCAGCACCGGCTACGAACGGTTGCTCTACGACGGCATGATCGGGGACGCAACCTTGTTCCAGCGCGCGGATATGGTTGAGACCGGCTGGGCCATCGTTGATCCTATTTTGGATGTGTGGAGAGCCCTGCGTCCGCGGGACTTTCCCAACTATTCGGCCGGAACTTGGGGACCGCGGGAAGCCTTCGAGTTGCTGCATCGAGACGGGCGGGAGTGGCGATGAATTCTTCAGAGTTCATCGGCAGCGTCTTCGTAAGGGATGGCACCCCGTTGCCCGGGTCTTCTCACTTCGACTTCGCAGACTGCGGCAGTTGGAAGAAGCTCATAAACATTGACAGTTACACCATGGAACTTACGGCGCTGCGGGAAGGGTGGTATTTTTCTTACATTATGACGGCGGTGAAAGGCAGCGCCTTCGGCTTGACGCAACACTCTGCCATCAATAGCGCAATAAAAAAAGTAATCGAAGGGGTCAGCCGATTGAGCTTCAACTCTCTGGAAATTACAGAGATAACATTTCACCAGACGCTGGCTGTCCACCACGTGGAAGTTGTCGCCAATCCCCGGCATCTGTGGCCGAACCCTTTCCTCCACGACCGTGAAGATATCCGGCCGACCACCGTGGATTGAGCACTGCTTCATCGTCGCACTTGCCGCCGACGTTCTAATGAACGCGCCAGGGCTCGCATGTCCATCAAATCAAGCTTCAAGAATTGTTGTATGACGGGTTCCGGTGAGCGCTCCATCTCAGCCATCGTTCCAAAAAAGATAACATTGGCATGGTCCAGAAAAACCACGTGATCGGCGAGCTTCTCCGTGAGCTGCATGTCATGGGCCACAACCACGCTCGTCAGTTTCAACTGAAACTTAAGTCTCTTGATCAGGTCGCCTAACCGGCGGGCCATCAACGGGTCTACCATCGTTGTAGGTTCGTCATAGAGCACAGATTCAGGATTGGCCGCGAGCGCCCTGGCGATTGCCACCGAGCGTTTCATGCCGGTGGGGATATCCGAAGGCAAAAAATCGCGCACAGCTTTCACGCCCACAATCTCGAGCAGGCCGTCCACGATCTGATAGATCTGCTCCTCGTCGAGATTGTTCTGCTCCCGCAGCGGAAACGCTATGTTCTCCCCCACCGTAAGAGAGTCAAACAACGCTCCATTCTGGAAGACCATGGTGACCTTCTTGCGGATATGCTGTAGATCTTCTTCTTCATAATCGGTAATGTCCTCGTAGGCCGCTACAATGCGGCCCGCATCCGGCTTGAGAAAACCCATGATCAGGCGCAGGCTGACCGATTTGCCGACTCCACTGCGGCCCAGAATGCAGACGGTCTCGCCGGGCATGACCCGGAAACTTACATCGTCGAGCACCTTATTTGTTCCGAATGACTTGGATACATTCTTAAATTCCAGATACGGTCTCTGGCTGGTCTGCGCGCCCGCAGCTCGCCGCTGCGGAATCTCGACCACCATTCCACCGGCTCTCGAGTTCTTTTCCCGCGGGGCGAGTGGGGGCTCGGACGGCATACTTGTTAGATGATTATCGTTAGGACAATGATTGATCTCCTCAATTTATGTCGTCTTTGACGCAGCTCTGCAGGCGCTGTGCCAGCGCTACCATCTGAAACCTGCGGTGATGGGGATCATGCGGGTTGGAATCGAGCCCGTATCCGCGTAATGATATCTGCCCTCGGCGAAGAATTTCACCCCGCTTTCACCCAGTTTGAAGTCGAGCCCCACTCCCAGGCTTCCACCTACTCCACTGCGCTTGATAGTACCGAGCCTTATGTCTCGCTGCACAAGAGTGTTGAAGAACGCTCCGAAGAATGGATCGAAGATTAAAACGGGCACAATCGTAGGATTTGTGAAGTCAACCGCCCGGCGGTAATATCCGACTCCGCCAACGACGTAAGGATCAATCATGCTGTCAGGAAAGAATCGCACTTTAGGGTCCACCGTCAACGACCACACATGCGCAGTTCCGCTCGGCACCTGGGCCTCATTGAGGACTTTGCGGCTGACACCAAAGCCGTTGTAGGTATAGTCAAGAGATGCCGTGATGTGGGGCGTAAAGTTGTATCCACCTTCCACGCGGGCATTCCAGCCGTTTTCCAGGCGCGTATGGATCTGTCCAGACAGCGCAGAAAATCCTCCACCAACATCGAACGTAGCTTTATGCCAGTCTTGGGTCTGGCCATGGCCGGACATACAAACCAACATCACTGCTGATGCCATGAGATGTATCAAAGTTCTTTGGTATGAAAGTTTTGATTGCTTTGTGCTTAGTCTATTTTTTCTTTCCATGATCTCCTCACGCCGGGAATTGTTGCGCTGGCCGGCACTGCCCCCTCTGCCCTTAAACCCGAAGCGGAATTCCTTGCCCTGTGGAGACTACACAGCCGGCGCCAATGCTTAGACCCGATAATGGTTTCCTAATTTGGAATGCTAATGACTGCCTTCATTCATAACAATTATTCGTAAGTAGAGGGTCGCATTGCGATGACACATCTAGCACTAAATCAGCCGGCCATGAAGGTCTTTTCTACGACTTTGGTGCTAGAAAGCCCCGTCAAGGGGCGACGCACTATAGCCCAGCGCTTTAGTGCTGGGTTCGAGGCAAAATGATTCAAGTCCCGCAAGGGACGGCGCTCTGATCTTCAGTTCTCACACAGACTCTCTAGCCTGACGTTTCGAATTCGCCGGCCTTGGGAGTTATGAAACCAGCTCTAAGAACACTCGATGGCGGGACGCATCCTAGATCCCGTAGCTGACCTCTTTGTCGTCTTTTTCATCTCAGAACAGACAGTTTTGCGTATTCTTTTAAAACGAGATCTATGGCATCCACACCAAACACAAAGGTTGGCCCAGCCCGCCGCGTTCCCACGCTGCCGCAGGTAGTTGTTGCCACGACCGCCATGCTCACGTTCATCTCATTTTGGCGCGCAGCCGCGATTGTGCTGAATGATCTCGCGTCTTCTGCCTATTATGCGGGGGGTATCGCGGAACAGGCCATTGGGAAAACCGCGCCCTGGTTCATTCTGGCAATCATGCTGTTTTCCTACGCCGTGCGCGCCGTCTATATCGAGAGCTGCAGCATGTTCGTCCGGGGAGGCGTGTATCGCGTAGTCAAAGAGGCGATGGGCGGCACCGTGGCCAAGATATCTGTCTCTGCCTTGATGTTCGATTACATCCTTACCGGCCCCATCAGCGGCGTCTCCGCGGGCCAGTATCTTACCGGCTTCTTGAATGAGCTGTTTCATTACGCGCGGCTCAATCTTCACCTTCCCCAGGATTTGACGGCCGCCATCTTTGCCGCTCTTATAACTTTGTACTTTAGACGCGCCAACATAAAGGGCATTCCCGAAGGCAGCGAAAAAGCGCTTCGTATCATGTACATCACCACGATCATGGTGGTCATTTTGATCGTCTGGTGCACATGCACTCTCTGGCTCAAAGGAGCGAATCTTCCCCCCTGGCCGCTGCCAAGAAATTTGCAGTTCTCGCCGGAAGCGCTCGGCTGGCTGCGCGGCAGCCGGCTGCCCTACACGATTGGGCTGTTGGGCATCTTTATCGCTCTTGGACATTCCATACTCGCCATGAGCGGAGAAGAAACGCTGGCGCAGGTCTACCGCGAAATTGAGCACCCCAAGCTCAAGAACCTCAAAAGAGCGGGCCTTGTCATTTTTATCTACAGCCTGGTCTTTACCTCTCTGGTTTCGTTCTTCGCGGTCATGATCATTCCCGATAGGGTACGCGCCTCTTTCTTTGACAATCTCATCGGCGGATTGACCATGCACCTCGCCGGTCCGATGATGCTGCGCATCATCTTTCATTTTTTTGTGGTTTTTGTCGGCGTCCTGATCCTGGCCGGCGCCGCCAACACCGCCATTGTCGGCTCGAATGGCGTACTCAATCGCGTCTCGGAAGATGGCGTCTTGCCGGATTGGTTTCGTCATCCCCATCCTAGATATGGCACCACCTATCGGTTCATCAACCTGGTGGCGTTGCTTCAGCTTCTGACAATTTTTCTCAGCCGTGGACACGTGTATCTGTTAGGCGAAGCCTATGCCTTCGGCGTCTTGTGGAGCTTCGTGCTGAACAGTTTGGCGGTATTGGTGCTTCGTTATGCCAAACCCGGACCGCGGGAATTTCGTGTTCCCCTCAATTTCCGGGTTGGCAGAATCGAGATTCCTTTTGGCCTGACGCTCATCACACTGGTTCTTCTGGGAATCGCCGCTACCAATCTCCTTACCAAGGAGGTCGCAACCATCTCCGGGCTGGCGTTCTCTGTGTTTCTGTTCACTGTATTCACCGTCTCTGAAAAACTTACGCGACGACAGGGTACGCAACATCCGGATATCGATCAGTTTCAACTGACGCCACAGTCCAGCCTCACAGCCGAAGCTCTGGGCTGCCGCCCCGGAGGGGTGCTGGTTCCCGTGGGCAACTACTATGCGCTCGCGCATGTGGCGGCCGTGCTCCGAGAGGTGAACACCGAACAGCAGGATATTGTGGTGCTGCACTTCCGTGTGCTCGAACGCTCCCCCTCGGGCGAGGCCGACTTGGCTCCCGATCAGCTAGTCGCCAGCGTTGAGCAATTGCTCTTCACAAAGGTTCTGGCCTTGGCCGAGAGCGAAGGGAAACCGGTCCGATTAGCCGCCGCCGCAACCAACGATCTGTGGACAGGCATCGTGAGCGCTGCCGCCACTCTGCAATCTCGAACTATAGTTCTGGGAAAATCTTCCAGGTTGCCGGTCCATGAGCAGGCGCGCATGATCGGCCTGGCGTGGGAACGGCTGCTGCAACCACGGCCCAAGCTGACGCTTGAGATATACGTTTCTTCGCGGGAGAAACATTTCTTCTTTCTCGGACCGCACTCGCCTGACCTCACTCCAGCGGAAGTCGAGCTTCTTCACAACCTCTGGCTGAAGTTAAGCCAGGAGTTAAAAGACGAAGAGCTGCACCATCATGACGTGGTTCACTTCGCGCTTCAGGAGCTGGAGCGCGAGCTTAAAGCAGGCGAAACCGACAAGGTACTCCAGCGGCTCCGGCAGCATCTCTCTGAACGGCGAAAGAAGCTGCCCAGTTAATAATGATTGGTAGACGTAGCTTGCTATGTCTTCGCTCGAGGCTAACTGCCGGTCTGCTCTCGTTCGCCTTGCCTTTTGTTTTCAGTGTCATCGTGCCCGGTCCGCAAAAGAAATGCTGGTCGTCGCTGAGGAAATCTGTTGGTGGGAGTTCCCCAACTCTCAACGTCACTGACGACCAGCAAATTTATTCAACCCTTAGGTTTAAGCCGCCTTTTCTGCCGGAGTTTCGCTCTTTGAAGAAGACTGGCCGGTTTGCGGCTGCGCCGATTGTTGTGAGGGTTGGGACTGGCCGGTGGTCTGGATTGGAATCTGCCGTGAGCTGCTCTGGGCCTGCTGTGGCACCGGAACAACGATGCGCAACACTCCATTCTGGAACTCAGCCCGGACCTGCTCTGGGTCTACTCCGTCAGGCAGGGCAATGGCCCGATAGAACTGGCCGTATCTGCGCTCAGTCCTGCGGATTCCACCTTCCGTCTCTTCGGTTTCACATTTGCGTTCGCCCTGAATAACCAGGACATCGTTGTTGATCTCGACCGTAACGTCATTATCAGTAAGACCTGGCAATTCGGCCGAGATAACTAAATTGCCATTTTGTTGCGCAACTTCGATGGCGGGCGCCCACACTGCCGTACTGAGATCGCTGGAAGATGATGCTGACTGCCCAAACGCGCGGTTCAGGTCTTCTTGCATTCTTCTGATCAGTGAAAACGGGTTGATAAGAGAATCAAATGGATCGGCCCACAAGGAAGGCAGAGCCGATGAACTGCTTCGTCGGGCTAATGAGCCCTGCTGTTGCTGGCCTTTCTGCTCTCCTTTGGAGGTCGTCTGTGAAGTTGACGGTTGGTTGGTTTTTTGTGCTGACATAATTTGCCTCCGCATTGTGAATTTGGATGGCCGTAAGATGAATCGCCAGAAGCGAAAGATGTCCCTAATGTGGAAACGACAGGACGAATGTGCGCACAAGCACCACTGCCGGACATCCGAGCACCGCGAGGCGCCCGATTTCAAAAGGAAGGAGACGTTTGGCGTAAAACTTTAGTCGTACTCCTGATAAAATCTGGGCGGCCTCAATCAACCATTTCTGCGGTTGGTCAAATGATTCACAGGAGGAAACATTGAGCGATCTTTCCCGTCGAGAATTTGCCAAGCTGCTCGCTGCCACCAGTCTGGCGGCCGGACTCTCCCGCCCGGCACAGGCGAACCCCGAGTCAACAGAAGCTACCAGCCAACAGGCGCGCACCGAGTCAACACAGACCGGTATTAACCGGATGATTGGCATACAGGTGGGTGCGGTCTCTTTTGTTGATGAAGGTATTGCTCCAGTGCTCGACCGCTTCCAGCACGAGGTCGGAATCAATACCCTGTTCCTCGCAACCTACAGCTACGGACGCGGCATCGCCGGCCGCCAGGTACCCGGACAGCCCCTGCCCGACCATGGCAAGCAGGAGTACGACACCAATTATCATGGCGGCAACTTCGCCCGCACCCACGAGCAGTACTACGCTCATACCTCGCTCAAAAACATCCAATCGCCCGACTATGGCAGCTTTGACGTGGTTGCCGCCGTTCTTCCCGAAGCGCAATCGCGAGGCATGAAGACTTTCTGCTGGTATGAAGATTCTTTCCGCCGCGATCTTGAGGGCATGGAGCCGTTGCTGGAGGTGACCCTGTCGGGCAAGAAGGCGAGCACTGCATGTTTCCACAATCCCGGATTGCAGGCCTTCTGGCAGGCGCTGACCGAAGACTACATCCGCAGTTATGCCATTGACGGCGTTATGTGGGGTAGCGAACGCCAGGGACCGTTCGGCAACGCCATCGGGGCCTCGGCGGGCGGCGCTCATCACGATCCTTTCGAGGTCACCTGCTTCTGCCAATTCTGCGAAGCCGAGGCAAAAGCGCGCGGCATTGATGTTCAACGTGCCCGTGAAGGCTACACCAAACTCGCGGCGCTGGTGCGCGACAGCCGGGCCGGAAGCCGCCCCGCTGACGGCTATTTCGTCTCTTATTGGCGCTTGCTGGTTCAGTATCCTGAGATCCTCGCCTGGGAAAAATTGTGGAATGACGGCCAGAAGAACGCATACAAAAATATCTACCGCATGGCGAAATCCATCCGTCTCGAGGTCGCTGTCGGCTGGCACATTTGGCACAACAACTCTTTCAGCCCGTTCTATCGCGCCGAACAGGATTACAGCGAATTTCGCGATTACTCTGATTTCTTGAAAGTCGTGATGTACAACAACTGCGGAGGCCCTCGCCTCGCTACTTATGTGGATAGCGTAAGCCACTCCATCTTCGCCGATCTGTCGCCCGATTCCGCGCTCGACCTTATATATAAGGAGCAGAACTATACAAAAGAAGCCAGCCTCAGCGACCTTCCCCATAGCGGCCTCTCCGCCGATTATGTGGATAGAGAGACCCGGCGCGCCCTCGCTGGCGTGCGAGCGACGACTACGGGAGCATCAGGCCAAAAAGCTTCGGTGAAAATCTGGCCGGGCATTGATATAGACGTTCCGACCAATGCGGGGGAAAAGAAGACGGCGCCCGAGGATGTCCGCCAAGCCGTGCGTGCGGCCGTGAGCGCCGGCGCCGATGGAGTGATCCTCTCCCGAAAGTATTCGGAAATGCGATTGGCTAATTTGCGTGCTGCCGGCGAAGCTCTGCGCTCATAACTTAAAATCCAGCTTCTTCTGCCACCCAATAGACACCGCCACATCCCAATTTGTTCCCTTCTAAGCCATAAATATTCCCGCTTCTCTAGCCCAAAAACCCTGCAAGAACCTACGAACCATGCGTTCCTTTCCTGAGCACAAAGATCAACGGAGATACATCATGAAAGCCGCCAAACAACCCAACAATCCACCCAACTTCTGGTTCGTCGCCTTCTTCCTGATAACGCTATTTGTTATCGCCGCCGTGGTCATGGTGGAATCGTTCCAATCGGCCGAAGCAGCCAATCAGGAATCGGCCGCCGCCACTTATTCGCACGGCATTCTGTATGTGACCATCCCTTACAAAGCCGATCATGCTGGCACGGGCCAACTCATCTTGGAAGTCCTGGATCCGGAGGACAAAGTCGAGGGTAGCGTAAAACACCACGTGGATGTTGCCGAAGGCGGTGGGCGCTGGCAGGAAGAGATCAAGCTTGAGAAGCCACTGGATCTGGAGGACCTGGTGTGGCATCGCGTGCACTATCGCTTCGAATACAGCGAGGGCAAGGATGCCCCTCTGGAGGGCATGGAATCCATCTCGCAGATCCTGCGCACGCCTGTGGTCCACATTCTGGGCCAGCAGTCTTATTTGACCGGGGGCGAGGCGGCAATACGAGTCATCGTCACCGATTCGAAAAATGAGATCATCGCCGGCCACGGATCGGTTCGCATTGAACTTATAGCTCCCGACGCACAACCCCGCGTCCTCTTCATGGGAAAGCTGAACAAGCGCGGAACCAGCGAAGCGCAATTCGACTTCCCTTCCGGCCTGGTGGGCAGTTATCAGTTACATTACGTTGTTGACACGCCCATCGGCTCCACAGAATTCACCCAACCGGTGCGGCTGGAAGACAAAGTATCCATTCTGCTCACCACAGAAAAGCCGATCTATCAGCCGGGCCAGACCATTCACGCGCGGGCGTTAGCGCTCGATCGCGCCAACCATGAGGCCGCTGCCGATCACAAGCTGACCTTTGAGGTGGAAGACTCGCGCGGCAATAAGGTCTTCAAGAAAGTGACCGAGACCGATAAGTTTGGGGTCGCGTCGGCCGAATTTTCGCTCGCCGACGAGGTCAATCTGGGCACCTATCACCTCCGCGCCCTGATGGGCGAGGCCGGCGCAGAGCCCACCAACACGGCCGAGATCGCTTTGAACGTAGAAAAATACGTTCTGCCAAAATTCAAAGTCGCAATTGACTTCGCCGCAAAAGACAGCAAAAGCAAACGCGGTTACCGCCCCGGCGACCATGTGACCGGGACCGTCCAGGCAAACTATTTCTTTGGAAAGCCGGTGGAAGACGGCGAAGTCACTGTCAAAGGCTCGAGCATGGATGTCTCAGTATTTGAGGTCGGTTCGGTGCAGGGCAAGACCGATCACGATGGCGCCTATCACTTTGACCTCAAGCTGCCCGATTATTTTGCCGGACGTCCTCTCAGCCAGGGTGCGGCCCGTGTGCTGATCGAGGCCACGGTAAAAGATTCCGCCAGCCACGCCGAAACTCGGGGAGAACCCATCACGGTCAGCGATTCGCCGCTGCTGGTCACAGCAGTCCCGGAGGGGGGAACACTGATTCCCAATCTGGAAAATCAGGTGTTTATTCTCACCTCCTATCCCGATGGAACGCCTGCGGCAAATACTGATCTGAAGGTCCATACCGAAAGCGGCTCAGACCAGAAAGTGGCCACCGATGACGGTGGAGTTGCGATTGTTCCCGTTAGTGCCGGCGCCGGGACGCAAACACTGGAGATCGAAGCAACCGACAAAGAAGGAAACCGCGCTACGAACAAAGTTGAACTGCAGGCCCGTTCCGGTGAAGACCAGGTTCTTTTGCGGACCGAACGCGCCGTTTACCACGCCGGAGACCGCATTCAACTGAGAATCTTTTCGACGAAGAAGCGCGGCACGGCTTACCTTGACGTCATCAAGGAAGGCCAGACCGTGCTGACCCGCGACCTCGATATTGAAAATGGCCAGGCCGAGCTTACACTCACCGCCACACCCGAGATGGCGGGAACGGTTGATTTCAACGCTTATCTTTTTGGCCGCGACGCCCAGCCCGTTGCCGACCACCGCCTGATCTTCGTGCAGCCGGCCGATGAACTCAAGATTGAGACCGTGGCAGATGCCAAGGTCTACAAGCCAGGCGACGAGGCGCACATCAGCTTCCGCGTAACCAACCAGCACGGCGAGGGCGTGAGTGCCGCACTGGGTCTCGAAGTTGTGGATGAAGCCGTTTTCGCGCTGGCGGAAAAACAGCCGGGCTTTGCCAAGGTCTTCTTTTATCTGGAGCAGGAAGTAATGAAGCCGCGTTACGAAATACACTCGATCGGCATGCCGGAAATCGTAAAGCCGGTAGAAGAGTCGCAGGCCGAACAACATGACCGGGCTGCGCGCGCGCTGTTCTCCGCCACCGAAATGGTGAGCGCCAACAAATTTGAGACCGAATTCGGCAGGACCGTGCCCGTTACGAAATATGCCGACTATGCCCAGCGCTATCAAAAGCGTTTCCTGGCGCAGGTACACGAGCTGGCCGCAAAATTTCGCCAGATCTATGCGGAGAACCCCGGCAAAAGCGACCTGGCCAAGGTCGTCCAGGAAATGGCGCGCGCCGGCGATCCCGAGCTGCGCGATTCCTGGAACACCAATCTGCATATTGAACCCGCCAACTGGTATGCCGGAAGGAAGCTCTACATGGTAAGCAGTGCGGGCGCAGACAAGCAGTTCGGTACGGGAGATGAACTATGGGCCTATCTGGAAGTATTGAAAGTTCGCCGCGCCAAGCTTGTGGGGCATCCGACTTCGGGGCCGAACGCGGTCGACGTCAACGTTGAACATGACCGCGGCCCCTTCAACGGCCGCGCGGAGATCGCGGGAACGGTTGTGGATCAGCGCGGCGAAGCAGTGGAGGGGGCCGCGGTACAGGCGCGCGAGGTTTCCACTGGAAAGACGCGCACGGCGAGGGCAAACGCCGGCGGACAATTCAATCTGGCGGGCATGCCGGCTGGTGATTACCAAATCAAAATTTCCACCGCGTCGGAAAATGTTGTGAGCAATTTCAAGCTCGAAGTGCGCGACCGTGCGGTCCTCTCCGCTTTTCTCAGGCACCAGCCTGCCGGAACGGCCGTGGTGGCAGTGAATGGACTCGAGGGAATGGTGACCGACTTCGACGTATTGGATAGCAATGGGTTCGCCGGGGTCGGTGGTGGTATAGGGGTTTTCCACGCCGGCAGAGCCATGGGCGGCGGCATGGTCGAAGATATGCGTTTCGCCAACCGCAAGGAAATGGCTTTTGATGCTGTAGACGAAGCCGCTCCACCACCAGCGGCAGCTCAAAGCGTCGAAGTCATGAAAAAAATCGGATCTGTCAATACTGCAACTCTTGCCAAAGATAAAGAAGAAGCCGGCTCTTCGGCGCCACGGGTGCGCTCCTACTTTCCGGAAACTCTCTATATCAATCCCGAAATCATTACGGATCAAGATGGCCGCGCCAGCATCACCATTCCGATGGCAGATTCCATTACCACTTGGCGCATGGCAATGCTGGCTTCAACCTCGCACGGCGCGCTGGGCAGCGCTACATCCAGTCTTAAAGTCTTCCAGGATTTCTTCGTTGACCTCGATCTGCCGGTTACGCTTACGCAGGGAGACCGTGTCTCGATTCCCGTGGCCGCCTACAACTACTCGGGCGCTCACGGAGAGGTCAGCCTGAAACTCGAAGCCAATGACTGGTATTCGCTGGTGGATGACACCTGGGAAAAGACCGTCGCTGTAGATTCCGGCAGCGTAGGCGGCTCGCAGTTCACCGTGCAGGCCAATCGCATTGGGAAATTCAAGCTCACGCTCTCGGCGCGCATGAAGGGCGGGAGCGGCCGCGCTGACGTTGTCGTCCGGGAAATTGAAGTCATTCCTAACGGCCGCGAGCAGAACCTGGTCTTCAACGGGCGGCTGGAAACCAGCGTGCAACACGAATTGGATTTTCCAGCAACCTCGATTCCCGACGCCAGCAAGATTTTTGTCAGGCTTTACCCCGGCCCACTGAGCCAGGTGATTGAGGGCATGGATAGCATTCTGCGCATGCCGGGCGGTTGTTTTGAGCAAACGTCTTCGAGCACATATCCTAATGTCCTCGCGCTCGATTACATGAAGCGCACCAACAAGCTCACTCCTGAGGTGCACGCCAAAGCTGAGGGATACATCGCCAACGGTTATCAACGCCTGCTCACCTTTGAAGTACCAGGCGGCGGCTTCTCCTGGTTCGGCCAGGCGCCCGCCAACAAGATCTTGACTGCTTATGGCCTGATGGAGTTCTACGACATGTCAAAAGTCTACGAGGTAGACCCGAACCTGATCCTGCGGACGCAGCAATGGCTGGCCGCCCAGCAACAGGAAGACGGAAGCTGGAAACCCGATACCAACTTTATCAATGAGGGCGCTACCAACCACTACAACACCGACGTGCTGCGCATCACCGCTTACATCGCGTGGTCGCTGGAAAACACCGGCTATCAGGGACCGGCAGTAGAAAAAGCCAGGACGTTTATCGAGAAGCACATGAGCGGGAAAATGGATTCTTATACGCTCGCCGTGCTCGCCAACTTTGCCGTTGACTACGGTAAAGACCGCGACTTCACCCGCGATGCTATGCAGCTCTTGCTGGATGCGCGCACCGAGAAAGATGAACAAGTGTGGTGGAGCGCGGAGGAGACCAGCGTTTATGCCACAGGTGAAAGCGCCAGCGTTGAGACCACGGGCCTCGCCGTGCAAGCGCTCTTGAAGTGGGGCCAGGCTTCGGGCACGGCGCGCAAAGCGCTCACCTATATTGCTTCCAGGAAAGATGCCTCTGGCACCTGGGGAACGACGCAGGCAACCATCATGGCGCTGCGTTCACTGTTACTGGCGGCGGAAAAAGGTTCGGCAGACGTTCGTGGCACGCTGGAAGTCTTGCTCAATGGCAAGCCGGTTGAGAAGCTTGTTCTGACGCCAGACAACAACGACCTGTTGCATCAGTTCGTTTTCAAAGACCTGGCCGCCAAGGGCGGCAACAACGTAGAAATCCGCTTTGACGGTAAAGGCGGCCTGGCCTACCAGGTGGTGGGAACTTACTTCCTGCCCTGGAACAACGAACCGTCTTGCCCTGCTGAAGCGATCTGCACCGATGCAATACCTCACGTGCACATATTGCCGGCTCCCGAGTCGCTCTCGATTGATGTCGCCTACGACCGCACGCGGCTTGCTCAGGACGATATCGCTACAGCCACCGCAACCATCAAGAACAATCTCAGCAAGAATGCCAACATGGTGATGGTTGATCTGGGCATCCCTCCTGGCTTTGACCTGCTCAGCGAAGACCTGCAGGCCTACCAGGAAAAAAGTGCGGGGCAGAAGAGCGGCCGCCTGGAAAAATTCAGCCAGACCGCGACCCAGGCCATTCTCTACTTCAATTCTTTTGCTCCCGGTGACACGGTTAAGCTGCACTTCCGCTTGCGGGCCAAGTATCCAATCCGCGCCAAGACGTTCCAATCGCGAGTCTATGAATACTATGATCCGCACGTGAGCTCTGTGGCGCGCCCAGTACAGTTGGAGGTCCGCCCGCGTTAGCATACTTTCCGTACACGCGGCTCGCTTGCATCGTATAGCGTCTAATAATAATAATAAAGACGGTATAATCTTCTCGCCGTGCTGAGCAGACCGACTAACGAGCCACCGATTCCTCAGGAGGCGACCCGGCATCGGCGTCGCCTCGAACGGCCGCGTTATATTTTTTGCTTCCTTGCTGCCGTTCTCTCATACGTGCTTTTTTACGCAGCGCAAGCCGCATCGCAAATTTCGGTGGATGGGAATAAGCCAGGCGGCTCTTCACCGTCGCAGCCGCAAGCAACATCAAGACGCCCGCCCCAGGCTAAGACGCAGAAAGAATACAGTGATTACAACGCAGCCTATGCTTTAAGTGGAGGGGCTGCCGTGGAAAAGGCTGCCGGCGATTTCGCCGCTGAGTATCCCAACAGCGAGCTGCGGGCCTACTTGTATTCCAAAGCCATGCACGAATACCAGAATGAGAATAATGCTGGCAAGATTCTGAGTGCGGGAGAGAAGGTCCTGGCACTCGATCCCGATAATTCCATCGCGCTGGTGCTTATCGCCACCGTGCTCGCAGATAGTTTGAGTGATACCGACCTGGACCGTGACCAGAAGATCGCCGAGATCAAGAAAAACTCCACGCATGCGCTGCAGACTGTAGATACGGCCTTTGTTCCGCCGCCGGGCGCCACTCCTGAACAGATTGATGCCTATAAGAACACGCTGCGCTCAATGGCGCATTCTGCGCTGGGCATCATGGAACTGAAGAGCAGTGCTGATGCCGTTGCGGAGCAAGACTTGCAAGCCGCCGCCAACCTGAATAAAACCCAACCTGATCCTTACGTCTGGTACCACCTTGCGCTCGCCCAGGACCATCAGAAAAAATACGTTGAGGCGCTGGCTTCCGTGAATCAGGCGTTGCAGCATACATCCACAAACCCTGATCTGGAGCGGTTGGCGCAGGGTGAACGGGAACGGCTTCTTAAGCTTGCCGCTACGCCTGCTGTGCCTCAAAAGCCAATCACCAAAGCGAACTCTCCACAGTAATGAAGACCAATGTACGAACTCTCCACATGAAGACCAATGTAGAAGAATAGGCGCTGGACCTTTCTCCCTGCAAAAATTCTCAGATTGATCACAGCCCTGCTTATCTTTACTATATAGTTCCTTTGTGCAAACCCCATTCTCACCAAGGAATATCCCAAGTGATTGAGAAGCAAGTTTTTGGCGCCACACCCGAGGGCCAGCCGGTTGACATTTACACCATCACAAACTCTCAGGGAATCGAAGTGCGGGTTATCAACCTGGGCGGAGCAATCACTTCCCTGCTCGCCCCTGACAAAAACGGCAAACAAGACAATATTGTCCTCGGCTTCGATGATTTGGAAGGATATCTCACCAATCGTCCCCACTTCGGCGCGATCATCGGACGCTACACCAACCGAATTGCCAACGGCAAATTTGTCCTTGATGGTGTGGAGTATTCCCTGGCAAAAAACAACGGACCGAACGCTTTGCATGGAGGCGTGAAAGGCTTTGACAAAGCCCTTTGGCAGGCCAAGTCTTTCCAGGCCCCGGCGGAAGCAGGCGTCATCTTTATATATAGGAGCAAAGATGGGGAAGAAGGTTATCCCGGCAACTTGAACACAACCGTAACCTATACGTTAACAGACCAGAATGAGCTCATTTTCGATTATCAGGCCGCCACAGACAAAGCGACTCCCGTCAATCTTACCCAGCACACGTATTTCAACCTGGCAGGCGACGGATCAGGCGGCGTGCTTGGGCATGAACTCACCATGAACGCCGACCGCTTTACTCCGGTGGATGCAACCATGATTCCCACCGGCGAACTGCGTTCGGTGAAAGGAACGCCCCTGGATTTCACCCAACCCACAGCCATCGGTAGCCGCATCAACGCAGATTATGAACCGCTGAAGCTTGCCCTTGGTTACGATCAAAATTTTGTGATCAATCGAAAGGGCGATGGCCTGGAATTCGCCGCCCGTGTCTATGAACCAACCAGCGGACGCACGTTGGAGGTCTATACCACCGAGCCCGGAGTGCACCTCTATACCGCCAATTTTCTGGACGGCACCATCCGCCGAAAGCAAGGTTACGCATATAAACAACGCTCTGGCCTCTGTCTTGAGACGCAACACTTTCCCGATTCCCCCAACCACCCCAATTTTCCCTCAACGATTCTCAGGCCAGGCCAGACCTACCATTCACGCACAATGTGCAAATTCTCCGTAGAGACGTAGCTTGCTACGTCTCCTATCGCATATCGAACTCGCCAGCGTTCCGGAAAAATCCGCCCGACACACGGGAACGTTGAGCTTTTCTAAACGCACAATTCCCAGTTTTTGATTTGACACTTGCATCAGGGAATTATAAAAGCGTACGCGGCCATGAATTTGTGTCTGCCGGCCCGCCGGCTTCCGAGCCAGGGCGGGTACGGCAGGTACTAAGGTTGTTCACATTTAGCGTCTTCGTCGCGCCTGCTGAAAGATTAGCGGCTCCCATGCAGAACGTATCCCGCACCTGGCCCTAGCCAGACTTCGCATGGGGGATCGGCGCGTACGTTCATGGATGCAACCACATTTGCAGCTTCACGGAGAGTTGATCATGCCGCGCACATCGAAGGTGAACTCTTGTGCCTGTGCATGTTGTCCTTAAACCGGCAGCGCATATTTCAAGAAGCGCATATTCGAAAGGATCGAGACTTATGAAGAGGACCTGCCTCGCTTTTTCCACCCTGCCTTGGAATCGTTTTTTTATAACCATGATTGTGCTGGCATCGGTATTGCCGGTGATGGGCCAGGTAGACGTTTTAACGCAGCATAATGACAATGCGCGCACCGGCGCCAATTTGAATGAGACCACTCTTACGCCCGCGAACGTAAACACGAGCCAGTTCGGCATGCTGTTCGAGCGCGCTGTAGATGATCAGATCTACAGCCAGCCTCTGGTCGTGTCTGGCGTGAACATTGGCGGTGGAACCCACAACGTTGTGTACGTTACGACCGTACGCAACAGCGTCTACGCCTACGATGCCGATGATGCCAGCAGGACAACTCCGTACTGGCACAGGAATTTCGGCGCGCCCGTAAGCGGCCATTTCAGTTGCGGTGACTTTTCCGGAAATTACAGCATTGTTGGAACTCCGGTGATTGATAAGACCATGAACACGATGTACGTGGTTGACCAGATTACCGCCGGCAGCACCTTCAATCATCACCTGCATGCGTTGGATATCAGCACCGGAGCCGATAAGCCGGGCAGTCCGGTGACCGTCAATATTTCCAATCAATTGCAAAATCAGCGGCCGGCCCTGTTGCTGGCTAATGGGAATGTCTACGTTGGCTTCAGTTCGCACTGCGACCAGGGAAGCTATCACGGCATCCTGATCGCCTATAACGCCAGCTCGCTCACCCAGGTGGCGGAGTGGAATTCTACTCCCAGCGGCAGCGAAGGCGCCATCTGGCAATCGGGTCAGGGGCCGGCGGTAGATAGCGCCGGTAACATCTACGTGGTCACCGGAAACGGAAGCTTTAACGGGACCTCGAACTTCAGCCAGAGCATTGTCAAATTGAGTCCCAGTCTCTCGATGCTGGATTGGGTTGCCCCTACCAATAATGCGACCTTGAGTTCACACGACACAGACTTCAATTCCTCCGGTGCCATGTTGATACCGGGAACGGGTCTGGTCGTCAGCGGAAGCAAGGAGGGCGCACTCTATGTCTCAAACACTTCCAATCTCGGGCATCTGGGGGGATTTTTGCAGCGCTTCTCGGTCTCCTCGTCTGAGGTGCACACCAGCGTAATTTACTGGGACAGCGCTTCCGTGGGTCCCCTGGTCTATGTATGGGGCACGGGGGGTCACCTGCAAGCCCATCGGGTTAGCCCGAGTGGAATCACCACGACCGCGCAGGCAAGCGGTCCGGAATCGTTAGGAAGCCCCAGGACCGTCTCCATGATTTCGCTTTCCGCCAACGGCAACACCGATGGAATTCTCTGGGCTGACGCTCTGGGCACGTTACGCGCTTACGATGCCACCAACGTCAGCCACGAGCTTTACAATTCGGGACAGAACTCCGCGCGCGATTCGTGCGGAAGCTTTTCCAA
>Ga0070730_10001210_pt1 | contig 25288 bp, 21 predicted proteins | sample Coa_R1_3_FD_66447 | JGI IMG/M metagenome (GOLD analysis project Ga0070730, IMG submission 66447) | Surface soil microbial communities from Centralia Pennsylvania, which are recovering from an underground coalmine fire - Coalmine... | ecosystem: Environmental > Terrestrial > Soil > Unclassified ... | reverse complement strand
CGCTCCACGCACGACGTGACGGCAAGCGTCCACGACGAATGCCTTCGAGACCAGCAACGCTTCCACGTCCTCGAGCAGGAGGAGCCGCTCCTCGCCACCCGCAATCAGGCGCGCAGCGGGCGTGTTCAGGACCAGGAATGCGCTTGCGACCTCAGCCGCGAGCGCGGGGATGCGTGCGTCGCGCGCGGCGTTCTCGGCCCGGGCGAGCGCCGCGCGCGCCGCCTTCGTCCGGAGGCTCCGCATCGCGATCCCGGCGACCACCAGCTCGTGGGCCGCCCTCGATGCGGGAGGGAGGAGCGCGGGGTCGAGTTCGGCGACCTTACGCTCCGCCTCCTCGATGCGCCCGACCAGGAGAAGGCGGCGCGCCTCGAGATATCGCGCATGTGCGGCGTTCGCCAGGTCGCCGTGCTCCTCGAGCGTCGCCCGTGCCGCGTCGAGCGTTTTCGCAGGCCAGCCCAGGTCGCGCGAGACGAGCGCGATCTCGGCCTGGGCGACGACGCACCTTGCGCGGGCCACGGACTCTTTCGGACCGAAAGCGCGTGCCGCGCTTCGCAGGAGAGCCTTCGCTCGAACGAGATCACCGAGCTGCGCCATCGCGATGCCCCGGAGCGCGAGACCCGGCGCGTCCTCGCGCAGGGCGACCCGCTTCAATGCGCCGAGAGGGTCGCCCGCCGCCAGTGCACGCGCCGCGGCCGTGATCAGCGAGTCCATCGGAATCCCGTCACACTTGTAACTCCCAGAGTTCGATACCCGGTGACTAGACTATCTCATGCTCAACAACCACAGGAGCTAGCGATGACGAAGCACAAGACCGGCACACGCAAGGAGTGGCTCACGGCACGGATCGAGCTGCTCGAGGCGGAGAAGGAGCTTACGCGGCGAAGTGACGAACTGGCGCGGCGGCGGCAGGAGCTGCCATGGGTTCGGATCGACAAGGAGTATCGATTCGAGACCGACGAGGGAAGCGCTTCGCTGAAAGACCTCTTCGAAGGGCGCTCGCAGCTCCTCGTCTACCACTTCATGTTCGGGCCCGACTACACCGCGGGGTGTCCTTCCTGCTCGATGATCGCGGACGGGTTCGACGGCTTCGCCGTGCACTTGGCGAACCATGACGTCACCCTGTCGGCGGTGTCGCGGGCGCCGCTTCCCAAGCTGCAGGCGTACAAGCGGCGGATGGGGTGGACGTTTCCTTGGGCGTCCTCCTTCGGCGGCGACTTCAACTTCGACTTCAACATCTCGTTCACCAAGGAGCAACAGCGCGAGGGAGGCATCGAATACAACTACCGGCGCGGCGGCCATGCGATGGATGCGGCAACGTTTCCGGAGCCCGTGGTGCAATTCGCGGCCACCTGCGGAACCGACCCAGCCACGTACACGCGCGATCGGCCGGGCATGAGCGCATTCACGCTCGAGGACGGCGTGGTGTACCACGCATATTCCACCTATGCGCGTGGGCTGGACGGCCTGTGGGGCCCGTACCAGTGGCTCGACCGCGCGCCCAAGGGACGTAATGAGAAGGGGGTCTGGTGGCGCCGCCATGACGAATACGCCGAGGGCTGAGCCGAGTCGTCGTTGGCGCAACTCTGACCAATGATCGCCTTCGCGAGGGGCAACTGCAAAGCAGGGGCAGCGGTTCGGCCGCAGCGGCCTGGACTTAATGTAGGATGCGCCCACAGTACGCCCTGGTCGCGGAGAATAAAATTATGACTCGTTGGCTCAAACCGGCTTCGACGCTGCTTGCATTGCTTGTCCTCGTTCCGTGCTGGCGTGTCGCGGCGGGCGCGGACATCGACCCGGCATTGATCGACGGCATGAAATGGCGGCAAATCGGTCCGTTCCGCGGGGGGCGCGTGGTTGCGGTTACCGGCGTGCCCGGCGATCCGGCGACCTGGTATTTCGGCGGCGTCGCCGGCGGCGTCTGGAAGAGCACCGATGTAGGCGTCACGTGGAAGCCGATGTTCGACGAGCAAAAGATTGCCTCCATCGGCGCGATCGCAGTCGCCGATTCTGATCACAATGTCGTCTATGCAGGCACCGGCGAAGCCTGCCCGCGCGGCGACATTACCTACGGCGACGGCGTCTACAAGTCGCTGGACGCCGGCCGCACCTGGAAGAACGTGGGACTGCGGGACACGCGGCACATCGGCGCGGTGATCGTGCACCCGGGCAACCCGGACGTCGTGTTGGTCGCGGCGCTTGGACATGCGTTTGGACCGAACGAGGAGCGCGGCGTGTTTCGCACCGCCGACGGCGGGCGTACCTGGACCCGGGTCTTGTACAAGGATCGGGACACCGGTGCGATCGATGTCGCGTTTGACCCGGACAATCCGAACACCGTCTATGCCTCGTTGTGGCAGATGCGTCGCCAGCCTTGGAACTTCTCGAGCGGAGGCGCGGGTTCAGGCCTCTATAAATCCACCGATGCCGGAGTCACATGGACACATCTCGAGGGTCACGGCCTGCCCGCCGGAATTCTCGGGCGTATCGGCGTGTCGGCGGCCGGCGGCGGTTCGGGCCGCGTGTATGCGATGATCGAAGCGCAGGAAGGCGGGCTGTTCCGCTCCGATGATGCCGGCGGCACGTGGACGCGCGTCAACGACGACCATCGCTTCCGCCAGCGCGCTTGGTACTACAGCCATGTGTTTGCCGACCCGGTTTCTCCGGATGTGGTCTACGTGCTCAACACCGGTGCGTTCCGTTCCGCTGACGGCGGCAAGACCTTCGAGTTGATGCCGGCCCCGCATGGCGATCACCATGCCCTTTGGATCGACCCGAAGGATCCGCGGCGCATGATCAACGGCAGCGATGGGGGAGCGAGCATTTCCGTCGACGGCGGCAAGGCCTGGACCGCGACGTACAATCAGCCCACCGCGCAGTTCTACCATGTGGCGGTCGACAATCGCTGGCCGTATCGCGTGTATGGCGCGCAGCAGGACAACTCGACCATTGCCATTGCGAGCCGCGACGATGACGGCGTGATCGGCCGCCAGGATTGGTTCGCGGTCGGCGGCGGCGAGAGCGGATTCATCGCTCCGGATCCGAAGGATGCGGAGATCATCTACGCAAATTCCGACAGCGGCCAGATGACCCGCTACGATCACCGCACCAACAACACGCGCGACGTGTCCGTGTATCCGCTCGACGTGTCGGGCAACGGCGCCGCGAATCTGCGGTTCCGCCTGCAATGGACCGAGCCGCTCTTCGTCTCCGTGCACGATTCGAACGTGCTGTACACGGCGGCGCAATTCGTGCTGCGCAGCGCCGACCAGGGGCGCAGCTGGAAAGCGATCAGCCCGGATCTCACGCGCAACGACAAGAGCAAGCAGCAGCCGTCCGGCGGTCCGATAACGCTCGACATTACCAGCGTGGAGTACTACGACACCGTGTTCGCCCTCGCCGAGTCGCCGCGGCAACAGGGTTTGTTGTGGGCCGGTACCGACGATGGTCTGATACACGTGACCCGCAACGGCGGCGAGACCTGGACCAATGTCACGCCGAAAGACCTCCCGGCTTGGAGCATGGTGAGCCTCATCGATCCTTCGCCGCACGACGCGGCCACGGCTTACGTGGCCATCGATCGCCATAAACTCGATGACCTGAAGCCCTTGATCTACAGAACCCACGACTTCGGCAAGACGTGGACTCGAATCGTGGCCGGCATCCCGGACGGCGCCTATGCGCGCGCGGTGCGCGAAGACCCGGTCCGCAAGGGGCTGCTGTACGCGGGTACGGAACTCGGAGTTTTCTTTTCCGCCGACGATGGCGCGCACTGGCAGGCGCTGCAGCTCAATTTGCCGACCTCGCCGATCCACGATCTCATCGTCAAGGACAACGATCTGGTCGCTGCGACGCACGGCCGCTCGTTCTGGATTCTCGACGACCTATCGCCGCTGCGGCAAGCGCCCGAGGTGCTGCCGGCCAATGATTTTCACTTGTTCCAGCCGGCGCAGGCGGTGAGGCTGCATTATCCGACCCAGGTCGAACGCCGTCTGCCCGTCGGCAACAATCCGCCGCCCGGTGCGGTCATCGATTACTACTTGAAGAGCAAGCCGGCCGACGGCGAGGAGATCACGCTTGAAATTCTGACGGCCGATGGCACCGCGATCCGCCACCTGTCGAACCACCGGCCGAAGGACAGCTTCGAGCAACCGGAGGAGTGGACGGATCGTGAGAAGCCGGTGGAAGTGATTCCGGACGACCCCGGCGCGAATCGCTTTGCATGGGATCTGCGCCGCGACGATCCGGAGAAGATTCCGGGCGCATTCTACAGTGACGATGGACCAAAGGGGCCCGTGGTCACTCCGGGGCATTACCAGATTCGTCTGACGGTTCGCGGCAAGAGCCAGACCGTTCCGCTCGAGGTCGCCCTCGATCCGCGGCTGAAAGGTCAGGTCGGGGACCGCGAGATCAATGAGCTTGCGGATCTGTCGGTACAAACCTGGAACGACATCAATGAGCTGCACAAGGCCGTGAACCAGATGCGCGAGCTGCGTGCCCGGCTGGAGACGATCAAGAAATGGAGCGAGGGAAATGCCGAGGCGAAGCCGGTGATCGATGCGGCAAACGCGATCGGCGCCAAGATAGCGCCGATCGAAGCGCGCCTGGTGCAGGTGAAGATGGCCGCCTCCGAGGACAACCTTCGCTACCCGAACATGCTGAACGAACAATACGATACATTTTCAGCCACGCTCGACTCCGAGGATTTCGGTCCGACGGAGCCGCAGCGGCAAGTCTACTCGTTCCTGCACGGCGAACTCGCGGGTGAGCTCGCGAAGTGGCGCGCCATATCCGACGCCGATCTGCCGGCCCTCCAATCGTCGATGCACGCCCATGGCGTGCCTTCGATCGGGAATCTGCGGTAACCACGGTACGAAGTTATGTAATGTCAACATTAACAATCCGTCACCGCGTAGACCTCGAATGTTTTGCGACGTTGTTACTCCTCAAGAGCCGGAATTGCGGCTGCAATGCGAGTCAACTTTCTTCCAAATCGAGGGATCGTCAAATGAACAGCATCACGACCAAATTCTTGAGCGCGACCGTCATCGTCGCGGCGCTGGCGGGCGCCGCCGGTACCGCGAGCGCGGACACGGCATGGCAGAAGAACCACCCGCGCCGCGAGGAGGTCAATAACCGCCTCGCCAACCAGAACGCGCGGATTCACCGGGACGTCAAGGACGGCACGTTGACCCGCGGCCAGGCGGCAGCACTCCATCATCAGGATCGTCAGATCCGCCAGGAAGAGCGTGACATGGCGAGCCAGAACGGCGGCCACATCACGAAGTCGGAAAAGAAGGTGCTCAACCAGCAGGAAAACGGCGTCAGCAGAGAAATCCCGCCGAAGTAAGTTGAGGCCGCAGATCGTGCCGAAGAACGACGAGCGCGGCTGGCGCATCCGGTTGAGATGCCCATTCGACTGAGACAGCAGAGGGGGGCGTCGCAGGACGCCCCCTGCGGACTCTGGGAATCCAAGCCAAGACATCACGAAGCGAAGGGATCGCGCGTGACTTTCGAAACCGCGGGACCTTCAAACCGCACGAGATCCAAACCGCGCGAGCAAACCGTACGAGCAAACCGTACGAGATCCAAACCGCACGAGCAAACCGCGCGAGCAAACCGCACGAGATTCAAACCGTACGAGATCCAAACCGTACGAGATCCAAACCGTACGAGATCCAAACCGTACGAGAAACCGCGCGATATCAGACGGTGGCCGGCGAGTTTGCCCCTCCTTCATTCGCCCATCGCGCTTCGGAAGCGTAATCATCGTCGGCCGCCGAATTCCGGGACTGCCGCGTCAACAGGACGCAAAGGCCCGAAATGCCCGCGAGTGCGGCGGCGATCAAGAGCAGCTTCTTGTTCATGTTCCTCCCTAGTTGTCGTGGTAGAAATGCCATAGAGCCGCGATCAGCATGAGCGCCTCCAAGCACCAGGTAACAGTGGCAAAGTTTGCCAGAGGCAAATCGGAAGGGCCGGCAATAATCCGGTTCAAAATGAACGGGGCATACACTGCCAGTGCCAACATGATCCTTCTCTCGACTCTCCTCGCAGCGGAGCTCACGGCTCGATCGCACGGCTCGATCGCCATCTTACGACCAGATCGGATGCTGCCTGTCGTGCAGCAATCCCGGCACAGTGTGGGATTTTGCCGATAAGAAAACCGGCTGCCAAGCCTACAGGCTGTTCCGGGCGTCGGAGCATTCCGACACGTTGTTCCGCCGCCGGGGAAGGGTGGACGCGTAGCATTCGGGCAACAATCCCCCAACGGATGATGGCCAAAAATCGGCCGGGAATCAGGAAAGATGGCGACGCCTCCGCTAAACCGTACCGTGTGGGTCGAAGGCACATGGGCTTTGGTGCTCGCAGGCGGCGATGGGAGCCGTTTGCACTCTCTGACGACGACCGCGAGCGGCGTCGTTGTCCCGAAGCAGTTCTGCTCGCTGGGCTATGGCCCGAGCCTGCTGACTCAATCCTTGATCCGAGCGGGATCGGTCGCCCCGGTCATTCAAACCTGCGCGGTGGTCGTAAACCGGCACAAGTGGTGGTGGGATCAGCCGCTACGAGCCCTGCCGAAGGAAAACGTGTTCGTCCAGCCGGAAAATAGAGGCACGGCGCATGGTGTCCTTCTGGCGCTGTTGCGGCTGGAGGCACGCGATCCGTGCGCCAATGTGTTGATGCTCCCTGCCGATCACTATATACGGCAGGAATTCCAATTCTCGCGGTCGCTGCGCGAGGTCGCGGAACTGTCCGCGCGAACCGAAGATGCGGTTTTCCTACTGGGCGCCGACCCTGACAAAGCGGACACGGACCTGGGGTACATCGTTCCGGAGCTCCGAAAGAGCGACAAGCCGACCGGCGTTCGGAGCTTCGTGGAAAAACCTGATGCCGCACGTATCGTTGAATTGCTGAAAGCCGGTGCGCTCTGGAACATGTTCATCATTGCGGGGTCCGTTCAAGCGCTGCTCGCCCTCTATGATCGATCGTACCGGTCATCCGTGGCGCTCATGCGGGCCGCCATGGACGGCAAGAAATCGCGCGGTTCCGATACACCATCGCTCGACGAAGTGTACCGGCAGCTTGCGGCGGCCGATTTTTCCCGCGATATCCTGGAACCTCAGGCACAGAGGCTCCAGGTGCTCGGCGTCCCGTCCTGCGGCTGGAACGATCTCGGCACGCCGAAGCGCGTGATCGAAACCTTGAGGACGCTTCCGGCAGAGCCCAGGCACGTCGATGCACCGCCGTATTCGAGCGCCATTCTGAGCCTTGCCGACCAATACGGGCGGCTCGCCCGGGAGCACGGTTCCAGGCTGGCGCTGTAGCGCGCCGTCAAGTTGAATTCACAGTCTCCGAATCCACGAGCGGCTCGACGTCGTGGAATCTTCCGTAGTCGAGGCGAAGTGTGCCGTCCTCCAATTCCTCCAGGATGTCGCGAAATCCGGCATTCCAGCGGATGTCCGCATAGGTGTACTCGGCCCGGGACATGAGCAGCTGGCCGGTGGTTTCATCGGTGCCGTTTACACTGAGAACGAAGGCCGTACGGCCCTCTTTGAGCGATTCCGGCGTCTCTTTCCTCAACGGACTGGATTCGTCGATGACGTGCATGATGGTCCAACCGAGCACGAACAGCGGATGCTGTGATCGAAGCAACGGCAGGTCGATGACGCGGCGAATGCGGAAGTTCTCCCGGGTGGTCTCGTCGCGCAGCATGCGCAGCCGCGCGGACGCATCTTGAACCACGTTCAGACGCAAGTTCGCGGCGCGAACGACCAGCGTCGGCTTTCCATCGATCGGGCGCACCACCATATTCTTGGTGAAGAGGAAGCGGGCCCGGGGGCGCGAGAAGCGCGCGAACATGATGCCGGTGATGAGCGCCAGCGACATGAGGCCGATGAAAATCTCGATCATCGCGACGACGTGGCCGTACAGGGTTTGGGGATGCATGTCCCCGTATCCCACCGTCGCGAGCGTTTCAACGCTGAAGAAGAATGCGCCGCCGAAACCGGGCGGATTCAGGTTTGCAATACAGCCCGGCGCCAGCTGATACAAAAGGCCGAATAGGAGATCGAAGCCCAGGAAGAAGGCCGCAAACGTCGCGAAGAGTTGCGGCCAGCTCACGGTCATAAAATAATGATAGAGGTCTTGAAAGACGGGCCGGATGTTGCCTTCCGTGGCCACTTCGCGTGCCCCGATTTTGACGTGCCGGACCCCGGCGGGTTTGTGCTGTGTGAGGCTGCGGCGGATGCGCGCCCGGGTCTTCGGTTTCTGGGGAGCATTCATCGGCCGCTAGTTTACGCGGAATCGTTCCGCTCCATGCACTGTGGCGCGGAAATTTACGGCGGCAAAGGTGCTGAGACGCAAAGCCACCCGTGTCCGCTTCCACGTCCCGGCCCGCGGCGGCCCGCAAGGCGATGCCGTCTTCGGGGGCTACGCAGCGGATCGCCGCCCTTGCGCGCGCGGCATTTCGCCGATGCCGTGCCGGCCCCCGCTATTCCTTGCCGTCGGTCTTCTTGAATTCGTCCGGCGCCACCCGGTGGCGGGCCAGAAGTTTGTAGAAATCGGTGCGATTGCGCTTCGCGAGACGAGCCGATTGGGTGACGTTGCCCGACGTCGCCTGCAGATTGCTGGTGAGATAGTCGCGGGTGAAAGTCTCCCGCGCTTCATGGTAGGAGGGCACCTTTTTCATGTCGGCGCCCAAGGATCGCTCGACGAACTCCTTGCTCATGATCTTGCCGTGCGAGAGCGCCACATTCTGTTTCACCAGTTCGAACAGCTGGCGCACGTTTCCGGGCCAGTCGGTGGTCGCGAGCAGTTCGATGGCCTCGGGCGAATAGATCTTCTTGGCTCCGCCCTCTTCGCTTGCCTGTTCCAAGAAGTGGGAAACAAGAAGCGGAATGTCTTCGCGCCGGCGGCCCAGGGGTGGAATCTCGATCGGCAGCACATTGAGATGGTAGTACAGGTCCTGTCGAAAATCGCCGGCTTCCATGAGCTTTTTGAGGTCGCGGGACGTCGTGCTGATGAGCCGCGGCGCGCGGGAAGTCGTGGGATCGCCCAACGTGGCCAGCAGTTCGGATTGCAGCCTCGGGGGGAGATGGTCGATATCGTCAAGAAGCAACGTGCCGCCGCGGGCTTCTTCAAGGGCGCCGGCCTCACGCGTGCGATTGCCGCCGACGGTCGCAACGCGGCCGAACAATTGAGCCTCAAGTGCCCCTTCGTCGGCATCCTTGCAGCGAATCGCGACAAATCGCTGGTCCCGCCGCGAACTCGCGGCGTGAATGGCCCGTGCCAGCAGCTCCTTTCCGGTGCCGTTCTCGCCGGTCAGCATCACAGGTGCATCGCTGCCGGCAGCGCGATTCGCGAGTCCGAGCCGCTCTTCCATGAGCTGGCTGCGCGTCACGATGTCGGACCGCCAATCCCCCTCGGCCAACGCGAAGCTGGACGCCGCCAGCGCACGCTCCACTTGCCCGAGCAGCTCCTTCCGTTCGATTGGTTTCACCAGGAAGCCGAATGCTCCGCACTGGGTGGCGCGCACCGCGTCCGGGATGGTCGCATGGGCGGTGACGATGATGACGGTCAACGTAGGCCATCGGCTCTTCAATTCCTTCAGCAGGGCGAGCCCATCGATCGGCTCCAGCCGCAATTCGCTGATGACCAGGTTCGGCCGCGAGCGGACGCACGCATCGAGCGCGGCCTGCGAGTTGTCGGCGGTGTCGACGCGATAGCGGCCGTCGCCCAAGCGGGTGTTGAGAAACCGGAGCGATTCGACGTCGTCGTCCACCACGAGGATTCGGGCCTTGCGGCCCGAGTCCTTGGATTCAGCGTCTTTCGGCGCGCCCTCGCCACGGTGGATGCCGAAGCCGAGGGATGCCGTGGAGTGAGAGCCCTTGTATTGCATCCATTCCTCCTCGCCGTGCGCCACCTTCCTGGAGGGCGAGTCTTTCGACCCGGTGTCTTTCGGCGCGCCCTCGCCGCGGGGGACGTCGTACACGCCGTGTCGATACTCCCCAAAGTATCAACGGTAAATTCGAATGGATATAGGGGCCGGTCCTCAGCCGCTCATCGGGGAATGGCGCCACATCGTGGAACTGCGCAGTGCAACACATTGCGGGGGTTTCCGGCCGGTTTGTCGCCCCTCCAGTTCCCCCCTGATTTCCCGCCCCAGGGCGCGCTTCAAGGTTGACTGCTGGGCGCCGGAGCCGCCTTCTTTTTCTTTCCGTGCTTTTTCTTCAGCACCTGCTTCTGGTGCGGTGTCGCAGTATCGCTGACGTTGGCGCCATTGGTGGGCGCGGTCTCACCCGCCGGGGATTTGACGGCGGATCGTTGGGACGGACTCGATGCCGCGCTGGGATCCGATGGTTGTGCCCCCGGCGCGGGCGCCTGGGCGAATGCCGACGAACCCAGCAATGCCGCCAGTAATCCGGCGAGCGGAACATATCCTCGTTTCATACGCCTCATACGCCTCCTCCTCTGCTGAAATACCACAGAAGCGATACGCATCGTTCGCATGCGAAAACACACCATACGAGGCGGGTGTTACTGTCGGCACTCGCGGCCGCCCAGAAGCCACGCGGGACTTTTCCTACGCGCCGATAAGTCCGCGCCGGTCCGGTGCAGCCGCAGAGCAGCGACAAGAGTTCACCCGGTCGGCCGCGACAACGGGATCCCGTGGCGCTTGATCTTGCGGTAGAGCGTGTTGCGGCTGACGCCAAAATGGGCCGCCACATGGCTCATTACCCAACGATGCTGCTCCATGACGCGAAGCAGCGCATCGCGCTCGGCGGTTTCGAAGGTGATGCCGGGTTCGCCGCCATCGTCCGTTCGGTCCGTGGCGCGTCCCCGGCGCCTGGACGAGGTGGCGCGAATTTCGTCCGGCAGATCGCCGACCCGGATGGTTCCGTTCTCACCCAGTGCCAGCGCGGTGCGGATCGTGTTGCGCAACTCGCGAATATTGCCCGGCCACTCGTAGTCCAAAAGACGCTGCAAGGCCGCCATTTCGATGGCGGCGTCTTCCCTGCCGCCGGATTCGCGTGCGATGCACTTGCGGATCAACGCTTCCTTGTCATGGCGCAGCGCGAGTGGCGGCAGATCCAAGGTGATGCCGTTCAAGCGGTAATACAGGTCCTCGCGAAATTCGCCGCGCTCGAGCAGATCCTGGAGGTTGCGGTGGGAGGCGCAGATGACGCGCAAATCCACCTTGAGTGCGGTTTCGCAGCCGAGCGGAGTTACTTCCTGTTCCTCGAGCACGCGCAGCAGCCGTGTCTGCAGCGGCAGCGGCATGTCCCCGATCTCGTCCAGGAACAGCGTTCCGCCCGACGATTGCACGATGCGTCCGCGCATGCCTTCGCGCCGTGCCCCGGTGAAGGCGCCGGGAGAGTAGCCGAACAATTCGCTCTCGATCAGGGTCTCGGGTATGGCGGCACAGTTGACCGCTACGAACGGCTGCTTGCCGCGGGCGCTCGCGAAATGCATGGCCTTTGCGAATGCCTCCTTGCCGGATCCGGTGGGTCCGCGAATGACGACGGAAACGCTTCGATCCGCAATGCGCTGCGCATTGCGCACGTTCCGGAGCATCTTCGGATCGTCACCTGCGAGTTCCGGAAGCGTCAGCGTGCCGGGCGCATCTCCCCGCGCGGGCGAAGGGCCGCGCGTCAGATGAACCAAGGTGCGCGACAGGGCGGCCGGCGGACCCGCATTGCGCAAGTGATGCTCGCCGCCCGGCATCAGACTGGCGTAGTAGAGCCGGCCGTGCCGGTTGTCCCGTAATTCCCACATCGCCCGCCGCCCGGATTTCACGGTCGCCAACAGCTCCTCGTAGGTCATGTCGAATACGTCGGCGACCCTGCGCCCCACCAGTTCGCTCCGGTTTTCGGCGCCGAGCAGTTTCAACCCGGTGGCATCGCTCGCCATGATGGTTCCGTCACCGGCGACGGCGATCGCGCCGTCGTGGAGCAGATCGACGAATTCCGGTCGATGGTGAAACCGCAGCATCGAATCGGACTGATGACGCCGCAAGAAGAGGCACTTCTCGATCAGCCGGGCGGAAGTGTTGACGAGAGCAACCGTGTGCATCTGCGCCTCGCGAGCAGCCGCGGCATTGACGCATGAAGCGTCCAGCACCGCGATGATGTGCCCGTGCTGGTCATGAATGGGTGCGGCCGAGCACGACAATCCGGCATGCCGCGAACGAAAGTGGTCCGACTGATGGATCGTGATGGGACGGGCGTCCGCGACGCAAGTTCCGATTCCGTTCGTTCCCTCGCGCTGTTCGCTCCATTCCGCGCCGACGATCAAGCCCGCACCGACGAACATCTTCTTCAGGCCAGGATCTATCTTTTCGCACAGGATGACCCCCGCGGTATCGGCCAGCAACAGGGCATATCCGGAACCCGCGATCTGCTCGTAGAGCGAGTCCATCTCGGCACGCGCGATTTGCACGAGTTCTTCGTGCTCGGCCTGCAGGTATTTCAGGCGAGTGCCGTCCAGCACCGTCGGCTGGTATTCGCGCACCGGATCCAATTTGAAGTCGTTGACGCAGCGCCGCCATGACACGCCGACCGAGGGAAGCAACGCCGTCGGAACGGCGCCGGGATCGCCGCCGATCAGATGCTCGACGCGATCCGCGTGCGGCAAGGATTTCGCGCCGCTCACGCGGGCAACCGCCCGCGGCGCCCGGTCACCCGCTCCGGCCGCCGCCGGCCGTGCCGTCGCGCACCCGCCCGATGTTGGTAGTTCCTGCCAGCCATTTCGTCTCCAACCGCGAGGCACTTTAACGCCGCCGCCCGCCGCGCTGTCAAGCCAAGCGATGACATGTGTCATCCGCATGACACATTTCCCTTTGAAGGGGACAGCCTCGGAGCGCGCCGCAAAGGTCGCGCGAAAAGCACCCGGATCATCCCGCCGCCGACATTCGCGACATGCCGGGTCTTTTCCGCCATCAGCGTCCAACACTACGTACGCTCGCAGTGATTTCCCGTATTGGCATGCGACTTGCTCCGCGCCTATGGTGAGCCTCGCGGGGAATGGGAACGTTCCCGGAGCGCTCGCATTTGGAGATCCACAACGAAAGATTGAGCTTAAGGGGGCCGGTAACGTGAAAACGTCCAGAATCATGAGCAAATGCTGTGCGAGCACCGCGGTGGCTGCATTTGCGTTCCTTGGCGCGCCGCAATTGGCGCGCGCGCAGATCACCGACGCAATGATCGCAAACGACGCGAATTCGGTGGACGACGTTTTGACCGTCGGGATGGGTCAATCGGGTCAGAGGTTCAGTCCATTGAAAGCCATCAACTCTTCCAACGTCGGCGACCTGGTACCGGTCTGGACTTTCTCGTTCGGAGGGGAGAAGCAGCGGGGACAGGAAACGCAACCGTTGGTTTACGACGGAAAGATTTTCGTCACCGGCTCGTATTCGCGCATCTGGGCCTTGGACGCGCGTAGCGGCCAGCGGATCTGGTCGTACGAGTACCGCCTTCCGGATGGCATCGAGCCGTGCTGCGACGTCGTCAATCGGGGCGCCGCGCTGTTCGGGAATCTGGTGATCTTCGGCACCCTGGATGCGCATCTTCTGGCGCTCAATCAGGACACGGGAAAGGTCGTTTGGAACGAAACTTTGGGCGACTTCAAGGCCGGCTATTCCTACACGGCGGCCCCTCTGATCGTGAAGGGCAAGGTCATCACCGGCGTATCGGGCGGAGAGTTCGGAATCGTGGGTCGCGTCGATGCACGTGATGCGATGACGGGAAAGCTCGTCTGGTCACGGCCGACGGTCGAAGGCCACATGGGCACGCTCAATGGAGAGGACAACGGCGTTTCGGGCACCACGAATGCGTCGTGGCCCGGAGACCGGTGGAAAACCGGCGGGGCGGCAACCTGGCTGGGATGCACCTACGGAGCCGACACCAACCTGCTGTATTGCGGAACGGGCAACCCTTCACCGTGGAACTCCCATGAGCGCCCCGGCGACAATCTGTATTCCACGTCGACGGTCGCCATCAATGCGGACACCGGCAAGATCGTGTGGAGCTACCAGAGCACCCCCAATGATTCATGGGATTTCGACGGCGTGAACGAGTTCATCGCCTTCGACATGAACAAGGGCGGAAGCATCGTGAAGGCCGGCGCGAAAGCCGACCGCAACGGATTCTTCTATGTGCTCGACCGCGCCACCGGCAAGTTCATCAGCGCGACTCCGTTCGTCAGCAAGCAGACGTGGGCAAGCGGCGTCGATCCGGCGACCGGGCGCCCCGTCGAAACCAGCAACCGCCCCGGAGATCCGGGCTCCGCGGAAAAGGGATCGAAAGTATTCGCTGCGCCGTCATTCCTCGGCGGCAAGAACTGGATGCCGATGGCCTATAACAAGGGCACCGGTCTCTTCTACGTGCCATCGAACGAATGGGGCATGGACATCTGGAACGAGCCCATCACCTACAAGAAGGGTGCGGCCTATCTCGGCGCCGGATTCACCATCAAGCCGCTGTATGAGGACCACATCGGGGTGCTGCGCGCGATCAATCCGGTCACCGGCAAGATCGTCTGGGAATATCAGAACCCGGCGCCGCTGTGGGGCGGCGTGATGACCACGGCCGGAAATCTGGTATTCACCGGCACACCGGAGGGCTTCTTCAAGGCCTTCGATGCGCAGAACGGCAAAGAGTTGTGGAAATTCCAAACCGGTTCGGGAGTCGTGGGCCAGCCCATCACCTGGAAGATGGACGGCGAACAGTACGTGGCGGTCGCATCGGGTTGGGGCGGCGCCGTGCCGCTCTGGGGCGGCGATGTGGCCTCGAAGGTCAAGGACATCTCGCAGGGCGGCATGTTGTGGGTGTTCAAAGTCCATACGGCGGCGAAGCCTTATGTTGCCAAGCACTAGCCATCACCGGGTTCGTGTCGCATCGATGACGCGCGGCGTGTCCTTGGCGGTGGCGGCCGCCGGGATCCTGGGAGCGGCTGTGCTGGTTCGCACGGCCGCCTTCGGCCACGGCAACGTGACGCCGCAGCCGGTGGATATCAAGGACTTGCCGAAGCTTTCGGGGCCTTTGACCACCAACCCCTACCGCGGAGTTGCCGCGCAGAGCACGGCGACCGAGATCGGCTCGTCGGCCTTCAATCAGAACTGCGCCCGCTGCCATGGCTTGGAGGCGGTCTCCGGAGGAATCGCGCCGGATCTGCGCCACCTGCCGAAGGGGTCCGAGGGTGACGAGTATTTCCAGATGCGGATCCGCAACGGCTCGGTGCGCAATGGGGTCACCTACATGCCCGCATTCGGCGATATTTTCAGCGAAGAAGCCATTTGGGCGATCCGCACCTACCTGGACTCGCGCTATGAAGAGCAGTGACGCAGCGCGGATTCCGGCGGCCGCCGCGCTGCTGCTCTGGGGCGCGCTGGCCGGGCCCGGAACGATCCGTGCCGACGATGCGGCGCCGGCCGATTCGCTCGCCGCGCTGCGTGACCGGGGGACGATCGAGATTGCGGTCTATGCCGATTTTCCGCCGTATTCGTATGGCAAGACACCGGCCGACGCACAGGGGATCGATGTCGACATCGCGCATGCGATCGCCGACAAGCTGGGATTGAAACTCAAGCTGCGCATGATCTCGGCCGGCGAATCGGTCACCGATGATCTGCGAAATCACGTCTGGAAGGGGCATTATCTGGGCGTCGGCGTCGCCGACGTGATGCTGCACGTTGGATACGACGTCGCCTTTGCCGAACGTGAAAAGAACGTCTTCTTGTTCGAACCGTACTTTCACGACGTCGTTGCTCTCGCCTACCTGCCGAACCGGATCAAGAACGTAGAGTCGCCGCTCGCGCTGACCGAACATCGGATAGCGGTGGAGGGAGATACGATCAGTGATCGCATCATGAGCAGCGAGCACGGCGGTGCATTGCGGAACTCGATGGTTAGAGAGCGGTCGCTCGAATCGGCCGTGGCGGCATTCAAGGCGGGCGAGGTCGACGGCATCATGGGGCCGGAAGGCGAACTGCAGGGTCTGCTCGCCGCGCAGCGGGTGTCCGGCGTCCTCTTCCGCGTTCAGCAGCCGGTCGGCCAGCTGCGCAGCGCGTGGGACATAGGAGTCGCCGTAAAAAACACCGCGTCGACGGCTCTTCGCGATGCGGTTGAGAATATACTCGACACCCTCAAGGACGACGGTTCGATGCAAAGATTGTTTGCGGCTTATGGCGTGAAATACCTCGACGCATCATCGGCGACGGCTGGCCGGCAAGTGGCCCGTGATGCGAACTGAATCCACTACAACCGAAGGAGAATCATGATGAGTGCCCAAGTTCGCCCCGCGGGTTCCGCACAGGATAGCGGTCCCATCAAAGAGAGTAGTTCCTTCGCCGCACACCTCAAGACGATCGAACGCAAGATTCCGCTGCGCGCCCGGTACGAAAATTTCATCGGCGGGAAATGGGCCGCTCCCGTCAAAGGCGCGTATTTCGACAATATTTCTCCGACCACCGGTCAGGTGATCTGCAAGATTGCCCGTTCGCAAGCCGAGGATGTCGAACTCGCGGTGGATGCCGCGCATGCGGCCGCCGATGCCTGGGGCCGCACGTCCGTCGCGGAACGCGCCGCGGTGCTCAACAAGGTCGCGGATCGAATGGAACAGTATCTGCCGTTCCTCGCAGCGGTCGAGACCTACGACAACGGCAAGCCCATCCGCGAAACCAACCTCGCCGACATGCCGCTCGCCGTGGATCATTTCCGGTATTTCGCGAGTTGCATCCGCGCCCAGGAAGGCTCGCTGGGAGAACTCGACGACGACACCGTGGCGTACCACTATCATGAACCGCTGGGAGTCGTGGGCCAGATCATCCCATGGAACTTTCCGATCCTGATGGCGGCCTGGAAATTGGCGCCGGCGATCGCCGCCGGTAATTGTGTGGTGATCAAACCGGCCGAGCAGACTCCCCTGTCGCTGCTGGTGCTGGCGGAGCTGTGCCAGGATCTCATTCCGCCGGGCGTGCTCAACATCGTCAACGGCTTCGGGCTCGAGGCGGGCAAGCCGCTCGCGACCAACACGCGCATCGCCAAGATCGCATTCACGGGCGAAACCACGACCGGCCGGTTGATCATGCAATACGCTTCCGAAAACATCATTCCGGTGACCTTGGAATTGGGAGGGAAGTCGCCGAACATCTTCTTCGAGGACGTGATGCGCGATGACGATGATTTCGTCGACAAGGCGCTCGAAGGGTTTGCGATGTTCGCGCTGAATCAAGGCGAAGTCTGCACGTGCCCGTCGCGCGCGCTGGTGCAGAAATCGATATACGATCGTTTCATGGAGCGCGCGGTCAAGCGGGTCGAGAGCATCCGACAAGGCGACCCGTACGAGATGAGCACTCAGATCGGCGCCCAGGCATCGAACGATCAGTACGAGAAGATCCTGTCGTATATCGACATCGGCAAGAAGGAGGGCGCGAAGGTCCTGGCGGGCGGCGCCGCCAACAAGCTGACCGGCGACATGGCTGGCGGGTACTACATCAAACCCACCGTCTTCGAAGGTCACAACAAGATGCGCATTTTCCAGGAGGAGATCTTCGGACCCGTGGTGTCGGTGACGACCTTCAAGACCCCGGCGGAGGCGCTCGAGATCGCCAACGACACGCTGTATGGCCTCGGTTCCGGCATATGGACCCGCGACCTCAACCTGGCCTATCGCTTCGGCCGCGGCATCAAGGCCGGCAGGGTCTGGACGAACTGCTATCACGCGTATCCGGCGCATGCGGCGTTCGGCGGCTACAAGAAGTCCGGGATCGGCCGGGAGACCCACAAGATGATGCTGGATCACTACCAGCAGACCAAGAACGTTCTGGTGAGCTACAGCACGAAGGCGCTCGGCTTTTTCTAGGATAGGGAGTATCCGTTAACCGTCGCAGCCGGCATTCGGAGTCTTACGCGGGTAAGACTCCCATGCCGATCTTCTCCCCGGAGGTTGACGCTTGAACGATGAGTCCGCCAAGATCCCGATGAGGCCCTTCGCCCCAGAGGTGACGCTTGAACGATGAGTCCGCCAAGGAGCTCGATGAGTACGGAAAGGACCCCGAGCGCGTCAGCGTCACGTTGCCGGCGCGGCGGTTGATCGAGCAATTGATCAGCACGCATGGCCCCATCATGTTTCATCAGTCCGGCGGGTGCTGCGATGGCAGCGCGCCCATGTGTTTTCCGGTTGGCGAGTTCAAGCTCGGGAGCGTGGACGAGAAGGTGGGCGAGATTGCCGGCTGCGAGTTCTGGATGGATCGCGCGCAATTCCGGCTCTGGGCGCACACCCGCTGGACCGTGGACGTCGTGCCCGGGCGGGGCGGAAGCTTCTCGCTGGAGGCGCCCCTCAACATGCGGTTCATCATTCGCTCGGAGATGTGCGCGGTGCCGTCCGGATCGTAGGCGCCTGAGTCGACGCCATGATGGTTCGCGCCAGGGCGGCGTAGTCGCCGTCAAAGTGATGACCGCCCTTCAATTTCACGATCGTGACCTTGTGGGGATCGAGTCTGGGGCACAGCGAGTCGGTTTCATCTTCGCCGTAGATGCACAGCACCGTCATTCCGGTGATCCGGTCGACCTCGGGCAGCGTCGGCGGTCCCGAGTTGTCGTCGGAGACCCAACTGCTCAAGTGGAATTCAAACAATGCATGTTCCGACATTCCGATGATCGCCGTCAGCACCACGTGCGACCGCGCCGCCGCCGTCAAGCGGTTCACCGCGAACGGCAACACGTCGGCGCCCTGCGAGTAGCCGATCAGCATGACGCGTTGCTTGCCGAGCTGCGTCGCGTAATAGTCGATCATGCGGCTGAGATCGGCGGCCAATCCTTCGGGTTTGCGTGCGGTCCAGAAATAGCGCAGCGAATCGAGACCCACCACCGGAATGCCGGCGGTACTCAAAGCGGCAGCGACCTCTTTATCGATGCCGGCCCAACCCCCGTCGCCTGACAACATGATGCCGAGCGTGTCGGCCGGTGCGGCGCCGGGCTGCGCATCGACGAAGACGATGGGGAGGTCCTTCAACGCGTCCGGGATGGCCGCCGAGGGCGCGGGAGCATTGCGAGCCAGGAGAGTGTCGAACGCACCGGCGTATTCGGGCGGCCATTCGAGCTCCGGAGGAACGGTCGATCCGGTATGCGGCGCGGCGAGACCGGCCACGGGGACGAAGGTGGCGCCGGGAACCTGAGCCACGAAGTTTCGGACCACGCCGGCATCGCAGGCCTGCGGGTCCCCGGTCGGGCGGCCGGCTCCCTGCAGAACCACCCAGGGATTGCCGATCCGCGGGGACGGCTGGAACTCGACACCTCCATCACGGGCGCGCGGAGCGAATTCGACCCCGGAACCCTTGCAAAGCGGCTTTTTCATCGGATAGCCGGGGCAGAATTCCATGCTCACGGCGCCGGCGAATGTATTGACCGGCGCCTGGGCCAGCATCGCATAACTGAACGTCGCGCCGTCTCCGTATCCCGCCAAGATGGGACTCAGGTATGTGGGCAGGCGGTAATACGCTTGCACGAAGTGGCTCAAATTTTCCAGATCGCCATCGGGAAAGACGCACGCGGCGCCGTCCTCCTCCAGCGAGGCGTCGAGCTGTGGCGCATCGATTCCGACGACCATCGCTCCCTGCCGGGCGATCCGTTCCGCCATGCCGGACATGACCTCCGTCCAGCCCTTCGCGCCCGATAGCAACAGAACAACCCCCCGCGGCGTCGCGTGAGGCGAGTACACCGTCAATTGCTTGAACCGGCCATGGCTCAGAACTTGCTTCGTGATGGGCGTCCATGCTTGCCCCGCAGCCGGTGACGGAATGCCGCGAGCGCCGTTCAAGTCCGGGGTACGGACCGCGGTACGCCAGATGAACACGATGACGGCGAACACCGCCACCAGAATGGAGATCGCGCCCAGTTTTCGCATGCTTACCTTGAGTTTTAGGATCTACGAGTATGCCATCCCCCGTCGCTTCGGCACATCGAGTGCGGTGCCGGGCGCAGCGGGGTGCGCAAATGCGGCGGGCCCAACGGGTTCCGGCGCGGCCGCGCGAAACGAGTGGGCGGTGCCAAGTCAGTGAGGATAGGCATCGATCTCGTCCAGCATCTCGGGCCCGCCGAGCGCCTGCATCTGCCTTAATATCCAATCGCGCCGCAGCTGCACGTAGCGCGATGGCGCGGCCGCCGACAGGCGTACCGGATTCGGCAGCACGGCGGCCAGGACGGCGGCGTCGCTGCGGCTCAAGCGCGCGGCGCTCTTGTGGAAGTAGCGCTGCGCGGCAGCTTCCGCGCCGTAGGTACCGTAGCCGAATTCCGCAATGTTGAGATAGATCTCGAGAATGCGCCGCTTCGGCCAGAAACCCTCGATCAACAGCGTGAAATACGCCTCGAGACCTTTTCGGAAGTAGCTGCGCCCGGACCATAGGAACAGATTCTTCGCGACCTGCTGACTGATGGTGCTTGCGCCCCGCACGCGATGGCTGTGTTGATTGAGGGCGTAAGCCCTTTCGATCGACTCGACGTCGAAGCCCCAGTGTTCCGGAAATTTCTGGTCTTCCGAGGCGACCACCGCCAGCGGTAGATTGGGCGAAATGCGCCGCAGATCGACCCACGAGTGCCGAAATACATACGACGAGTCGCGACTCGTCCAGGCCGCGATCCGCGCTTCGGCCATGAAGGCGCTATAGGGCGGATTGATCCAGCGAAACAGCACCACGGGGAAGACGGAAAGCGCCGCGAACAGCAACACGACCCCGAATACCGCCCGGGCGATCCGCCCCATGGGGGAACTAACTCGCATTATTCATGAACAGTCAGCTATTTCCATGCACGCAGGCCGGATAGGCCAGGTATTTTCCGGACCGACGCGAATCCATCGCAGCGCAGTCCGTGCTGCGCGCATGCCCCGGTGCGCTCGAATCGCGAAATCGGCTACGGATCGATCTTTCGTACGGTCTTCATGACCACCGCTTCGAGAGGCACGTCGTCGAAGCCGCGCTTGCGGCCGGTTTCGACCGCGGCGATCTTGTCGACCACGTCCATGCCCTCGGTAACGCGCGCGAACACGGCGTAGCCAAAATTTCCCCGGCTATGATCGAGGAAGTCGTTGTCCTTCAGATTCACGAAGAACTGCGAGGTCGCGCTGTTGATGTCGTTGGTTCGCGCCATCGAGAGCGTGCCGCGCGAGTTCTTCAGGCCGTTGTCGGCCTCGTTCTTGATCGGTGCCTCGGTCTTCTTCTGATTCATGTCTTCCGTGAAGCCCCCGCCTTGAATGACGAAGCCGGGAACGATGCGGTGGAAGATGGTGCCGTTGAAGAAGCCGCCGTCGACATATTTCCGGAAATTGGCTACCGACACCGGTGCCTCCTTCTCGAAGAACTCGATCTTGAAGTCGCCCAGCGTGGTTTCGAAGAGAATCATTGAGGTTCCTTGTGTGGTGAACGAACTGCGCCCAGCGTAACCCGGGCATTGCCGGAATAATCGGCGTGCGATCGAATATGCTCGAAGCGGCGGTTCTCGAGCATGCGCGCCACTTCGGCCGCCTGGCCGTTGCCGTGCTCGAGGAGCAGCCAACCGCCCGGGTTCAAGTGTAGAGCGGCGCCGTCGAGAATGCTCTCGAACGCCTCCAATCCCGTAGGACCGCAGGAGAGCGCGAGCGCCGGCTCGGCGGCGAGGCGCTCGAGCGCGGGATCGTTCGACGCGACGTAGGGCGGGTTCGATACGATCATGTCGAACCGCCGGCCTTGCACCGGCTGGTACCAGGAGCCAGCGCACCAACCGATTCGCGTCAGTCCCAGTTTTCGCGAGTTCGCCGCCGCCACGGCCAGCGCGCGCTCGGACACATCGACGCCGGTCATGCACACGAGCGGCCGCTCCGAGGCGATCGCCAGAGCAATGGCGCCGCTGCCCGTGCCGAGATCGAGGACGGACAACGGTGCGTCTTTCGGCAACAGCCCAAGCGCGTGTTCCACCAGAACCTCGGTCTCCGGACGCGGAACCAGCACATCGGGCGTGACATCGAGTTCCAGCGACCAAAATTCACGAATTCCGGTGAGATACGCCACCGGGACGCCCTCCCTCCGGCAGGCGATCAACTCATCGTACGCCCGCCGCGTTTCCGCGGAAACGGGATCGGCGCCGCGGACGATCAGCGCCGAGCGCGACACGCCGAGAACCCGACCGAGCAGAATTTCGGCATCCAGCCGAGGCGAATCGGTGCGGCTCGAGAGCATTCGCATGGCCCTCTCGAGCGCGGCAGTGACGGTCAAAGGGCCGTCGAGCCGGTGCGCAACTTCATGGTCCGAGAGCATTTGCGCGGCCCGCTGCGGTGCCGCAGCGACGATGGCCGTCGCGCCGGCCGCGGGCGGAGTGCTACCGGTAAGCGGAGCGCTGCCCGAAAGCGAAGTGCCGCTCGTAACCGGAGCGGCGCCCGTAAGTGGAGTGCTGCGCGCAAACGGAGCGCCCGCCAACGGGGCACCGGCCCCCGCTGATCCCTCGCCCCGCGGAGCGATGGGGGTTTTCAACGCGCGTTTGCCGTTATCCACGAACGTCACTCGACCTGCTGAGCGAGTTCTTCGGCCTGATGCTCCTGGTTCAATGCACCGATCAACTCATCCAGGTGGCCGCTCATGACCTCGTCGAGCTTGTAAAGCGTGAGATTGATGCGGTGATCGGTCACGCGTCCTTGCGGGAAATTATACGTGCGGATCCGTTCGGAGCGGTCGCCGGAACCCACTTGGAGCTTGCGCGACTGGGCCTGCTGGCTCTGCTGCTTTTCCCGTTCGCTCGCCAACAGCCGCGCTTTCAGCAGCGACATGGCGCGCGATCGATTTTTGTGCTGCGACCTCTCGTCCTGGCACTCGACCACGGTTCCCGTGGGCAAATGGGTGATTCGAATGGCGGAATCGGTTTTGTTGACGTGCTGGCCGCCCGCGCCCGACGCGCGAAACGTGTCCACCCGCAGGTCCGCGGGATTCAACTCGACCGCTTCGACCTCCTCGAGTTCGGGCAGGATCGCGACGGTGCAGGCGGAAGTGTGAATGCGTCCCTGCGCCTCCGTGGCGGGCACCCGTTGCACGCGGTGGGTGCCGGATTCGAACTTGAGCAATGAATAGGCACCGCGCCCGATGATGCGGCTGATTATTTCCTTGTGCCCGCCGTGTTCGCCCGGGCTTTCGCTCAAGATCTCGACTTCCCACCGTTTGGACTCGGCATAGCGCGCGTACATGCGAAACAAGTCGCCGGCAAAAATGGCGGCTTCATCTCCGCCGGTGCCGGCGCGCACCTCGAGAAAGACGTTGCTGTCGTCGTGCGGGTCCTTGGGCACGAGGAGCCGTTGCAGCTCGAGTTCCTCCGCCGCCACTCTCTCCCTCAATTCCTGCAGTTCCTCGTGCATGGCGAGTTCGACGGCGGTCGCAATATCGCCCTGAAGGGCGACGTAGCCGCGGTAGCGGGCCACCAAAGGGCCGAGCCGGGCGTATTCCATGGACAGCTCACGGAATTGATTCTGGCGGGAAATGACCCCCGGATCGGAGAGCAGGCGGCTGATTTCCTCGTAGCGCTCGTCGAGTTTCTCGAGTTTGTGCCGGATGGAGTCTTTCATAGGCCGCGAATTATAGCGGCCTCAGGAGCCTGTCCGAGTATTCTACGTGAGCCGCGCCGGGAGGGCCTTGCTTGCCCGCGCGCAACCGGTGCAAGTCCCGTCCCGGCAAGCATCGGTGCGCCGGCAGGCCCCGGGTAGTCAAGGAGACTTTCCTACCCGAGCGGGGTATCGCCCCGCGGGCTGGCGCGCGAGCCTGCAATCGGAGGGCCTCCGACAGGCTCATTGGCGGTCGCGTTCTTCCACGATGATACGCGTCAGCGCTTCGGCGACCACCGTTTCGGCCGACTCGGCGGCCTGCCTGAGTGCCCGCGTGGGCGCGTGCAGCAGTCGATTGGTGAGGGTGTTCGCCAGGAATTCCAGCGCTTCGTCGGTCGATTTACCGGCTGACACCATGCGCTGAGCCTGTTCCAAGGTCTGCTGGCGAATCGCATCCGCCTGTTGGCGCAAGGCACGGATCGCGGGCCCCGCTTCCTTGGCGCGTGCATCTTGCAGGAAACGCGCGACTTCTTCGCTCACGACGACCTTCGCATCGCCGGCGGCGACTTCGCGTTGCTGACGATTTTCATCGATCAGCTGTTGAAGGTCGTCGATCGAGAATAAATAGACGTCCTCGAGGTCCGCGACCGCCGGATCGATGTCCCTGGGAACGGCGAGGTCGACCATGAAGATCGGACGGTGGCGCCGGGTTCGCACCGCCGCGGCCGCGGCGGCTTTGGTGATGAGGGGCAGTGGGCTTGCCGTGCAGCCCACCACGATGTCGGCCTCGGTCAACTCCTTGTCGAGGTGGCTGAGATCGACCGCATAGCCGCCGAGTTCCGCGGCCAACGTTTGCGCATTGACCAGTGTCCGATTGGCAATGACCATGCGCTTGATGCCGGCCGCGGCGAAATGCCGGGCGGTGAGCGCAATCATCTCCCCGGCGCCGATCATGAGCGCGGTTCGGGTACTGAAGTCCGAATACATGCGGCGCGCCAGGCTGACCGTGGCGGACGCCAGGGACACGGCATTCGCGCCGATTTGCGTTTCGGAGCGCACGCGCTTGGCCGCCGAGAACGCGGCTTGGAAGAGCTTGTTGAGGTGCGGCCCGGTGCTGCCCGCTTCTTGCGCGATGCGATAAGCATGCTTCAATTGGCCGAGGATCTGGGCTTCGCCGAGCACCATCGAGTCGAGCCCGGAAGCGACGTTGAAAGCATGCTCGACGGCATGTTTTTCCTGGTGCAGGTACACGCTCGCGGCGAGAGCCAAGCCCGGAGTGTGGTGCCGCTCGAGCCACGCCGATAATTCAGCACCGCTGGCGGAGCCGGCCCAATAGACCTCGGTGCGATTGCACGTCGAGAGGATGACGACCTCCGCAACGCCGCGTTCCTGCCGTAACGCGCGCAATGCGGCCACCAGCCGATCCTCGCTGAACGCGACTTTCTCGCGCAAGGCAACCGGCGCGGTCTTATGGTTGAGCCCGAGAATATTGAATGCCATTGCCGCGCTTTTTTGTGCGTAACCTGCGGATTTAAGGTGAAATTTGCCGCCTCATCAAGATCGAATCCGCGGCATCGTGAGGCTCATTTCGCTATAGTGCGGCCGTGTTCTCGTTTCCAATCTCCGCCAAGTCATTCGCCGTGTTCGGCATGCTGGCCTGTACCGCTTGCGTGGGCGGGGCATCGAGGCCCGACGCAACGGAGGCTCCGCAGGCATTTTATACCGTCACGGCCGAGATAGC
>Ga0070730_10001209_pt1 | contig 25290 bp, 26 predicted proteins | sample Coa_R1_3_FD_66447 | JGI IMG/M metagenome (GOLD analysis project Ga0070730, IMG submission 66447) | Surface soil microbial communities from Centralia Pennsylvania, which are recovering from an underground coalmine fire - Coalmine... | ecosystem: Environmental > Terrestrial > Soil > Unclassified ... | reverse complement strand
CCGGCAGTAGGTGCCGGCTCAGTCCTCGGCGAAGTAGTCGCGGGCGGCGGGGCGCAGCAGGAGGAAGACAAGCATGGCGCTGATCAGCAGGCCCAACGGCACGAACAGGGTGTACCAGCCGGCGGCCGCGTCGGGGGTGAAGGCGAGGAGCGGCGGCGGCAGCCCGGCGAGAATCGGGGCCGGCAGCAGGGCGATGAAGATCGCGAACCGCCAGGCGATTCGCTTGCGCTGGAGGGCGACGGTGATCCCGAAGATGACGACCGCCAGCTCGGCCATCATGAAGATGCCGAGCAGCGAGAAGGGGGCCCGCGCTGAGAAGTCGACGAAGCTGATGATCCGCGGCAGCAGCAGCCCGGTGACCGCGAGCAGCACGAACGACCAGGCGAACCAGAGCAGGACGCCAATCGGCGTGCGCTCGTCGGCCTGGGCCGATGGCGGCGTCGGCTCGTCCTCGGCCGTCAGCTCGTCGTTCCGCATTCGCGCGATGGTAGCGCCGACCTCCCGCCCAGGCGACGACCCTTCCCGGCGCGGCCCCCTGTTGCCAGCCTTGAGCCGTCACCATATCGTGCCGTGCTCGCAGACTGATGGTGATGCCGAACCCTCACGACCCTGACACCGAGCCACCGCGCTGGGTCCGCGACGCGGTCGTCTACCAGATCTTCCCGGACCGATTCGCGTCGAGCGAGCGGGTCCACAAGCCAGGGCGCCTCGAACCCTGGGACGCGCCACCGACCCGATACGGGTTCAAGGGCGGGGACCTGATCGGGATCGTCGAGCACCTGGATCACCTGACCGGGCTCGGCGTCAACGTCATCAGCCTCAACCCGGTCTTCGCGTCCGCCGCCAACCATCGGTACCACACCTACGACTACCGGGCGGTCGACCCGCTGCTGGGAGGCGACGCCGCCCTCCGCGAGCTGCTCGACGCGGCCCACGGCCGCGGCCTGCGGGTCATCCTCGACGGCGTCTTCAACCACGCCGGCCGCGGGTTCTGGGCGTTCCACCACGTCCTCGAAAACGGCGCCGCCTCCCCGTACGTGGACTGGTTCACCCTCAATCCCGAGTGGCTGAGCGCCGGGCGGCAGCTCCGCGCCTACGCCGAGACGGCGTCGCCGCCCGAGGCCTCAGAGGCCGAATGGGCCGATGCCCACGCTCTCGGCCGGGAGTCGCTGACGACGCTCGGCTACCGCGCCTGGTGGGACCTGCCGGCCCTCCCGAAGCTCAACACCGACAACCCCGAGGTGCGCGCCTACCTGTTCGACGCGGCGGATGAGTGGACGCGATTCGGCGCCGATGGCTGGCGGCTCGACGTCGCGGGCGAGATCGAGGCCCCCGGCTTCTGGGAGGAGTTCCGGCAGCGGGTGCGCGCCATCAACCCGGATGCCTACCTCGTAGCGGAGCACTGGGAGGAGCGGCCGGACCTGCTCGATGGGCGGACCTTCGACGCCCTGATGAACTACCCGCTCCTGTGCGCGACGGTCGGCTTCGCCGCCGGCCGCCACCTCGACAGCCGGGTCATCGGCCAGCATGCCTGGCTGGCACGGCACATCGTCGCGCTCGACGGTCCCGCGTTCGCCGCACGCCTCGAGCATCTCAGCGCGATCTACCGGCCGGCGACCGGGGACGTCATGCTGAACCTGCTCGGCAGCCACGACACGCCACGGGTGCGGAGCATGGCCGGCGGGAACCTCGCCGCGGTTCGCCTGGCGATGCTCGTGCAGATGACGCTCCCCGGGGCGCCGTGCATCTACTACGGGGACGAGATCGGGATGGCCGGCGGCATGGATCCCGGCTCGCGCGGAGCGTTTCCCTGGTCGCCGGAGGCGTGGGACCGCGACCTGCTCGAGTTTGCGCGGGCAACGATCCGGCTGCGGCAGCTCACCCCGGCCCTCCGGGCGGGCGAGCTCCGCGTGGTCGGCGCCATTGGCTCAGCCGTTGCCTACCTGCGCACCGGATCGGGCCACGAGGTTCCGCCCGCGCTGGTGGCGCTCAACAACGGTGACGACGCGGTGCCGCTGACCTGCGACCTGCCGATGCTCGCCGCGCGCTCGCTGCGCGGCGTTGCGCTGCCCGGCCTGCGGGCGCCCTCGAATGCCACCGTCGCCCCCGATGGCCGGCTCGACCTGGTCGTGCCGCCTCGCGGCGGCATGGTTCTCATCGCCGACGCGTGAGCCCCCGCGCTCCCGTACCATGCTCGGCGACGCGCTCCAGGACCCCGCAGCTGCCGAACGTGGACGACGCCGGAGCGCACCAGCTCCTCATGAAGATGCCATCGACCCGCACTCGCGCACCGCGCAACGCCTGCCCGTGACCCGACGCCACGCGGCGACGCTGCTGCTGCTCGTCATCCTGGCCGGTTGCGCCTCGCCGTCCCCGTCACCGAGCGCCGGCGCGAGCCATGCGGCGACGGAATCCTCCACGCCGACCCCGACCACCGGGCCGACGGCGACGCCGACCCCGACACCGGAGCCGCCGCTCTCCCTGGCGCTGCCCGCGGCGAGCGACGCACGGCGGGTGCGTTTCAGCGTGACCTCGTCGGTGCCCACCTCGGGGACCGGGCGCTTCACCGTCAGGGTCACGAGCCTGGCCACGACCCTCATCAAGGAGATCGTTCTGCGCTGGCCGTCGCCTCTCGACCAGCTCGTCTTCCTCGCGCCGTTCCAGCCGTCGTCGAGCCGACTGGGCACGGCCCTCGTGCAGCCCTGGACCAAGTGGGTCGTCGGGCCAGGGGAGATGGGCGAGCCGGCGGGAACGACTTCGCTCGGCTGGGGCCCGCTGCTTCCCGGGGCGAGCCTCACCATCTCCCTGGTCGCCACCCGCCGGAAGCCGGGGCCGGTCAGCTTCGACCTGCAGTTCCTGGCCGGCGAGGCGGTGCTGACCACCGCCACGGGCGCCCCGGCGGAGACGCGGGTCACCATCCCGTGACCGCCTGAGCCAGATGTACGCCATCCTGCCGCCGTGGACCGACCCCGATCCGGCGCTCCACGCCCGGCTTGGCGAGGTGATCGACCCGGATCGCAAGGTGCTCGCCGCGCTGGAGCGGATCGTGCCGCTCTCGGGAAAGCGGATCGCGGACGTCGGGACCGGCATCGGCCACTACCCGATGCTGCTCGCCCGCCGTATGGGACGCACCTACGGGATCGAGGCGGACCCGGGCCTCCTCGAGGCGGCGCGCCGGCGGGCGAGCGAAGCGCACCAGCCGAACATCCGCATCGTCGAGGGCCAGCCGACCGCGCTCCCGCTGCGTGACGGCGCCGTGGACATCGTGTTGTCGGGGAGCATCGATCCGGATGACCGGGCGCTGCCGGCGGTCGCCGAGGCGATGCGCGTGCTCCGCCCTGGCGGCCGACTCATCGTCATCGGCTACTACGGGCGCGACGACGTGCGGGCGCTGCTCGAGCCGGAGGTCGTCGCCCACGCTCTCGAGGCGACCCAGCGCCGAACCGGATGGTGGCTCCGCCACGGGTTCAAGATCAAGGTCGTCCACGCCAGGCTCGACCTGCAGGACGAGGAGACTGCCCAGGAGCTCCTCGTGCGGCTGTACGGCGACCGTGGCCGGGCCTACCTGATGGGGCCGCATCGGACGTCGCTGGAGCTCAAGCTGGGGCTCTTCCATCGAGCGAAACCGTAAGGCGTGCGCCGCGTCACCGGGAGCGCTGCGGAATCGGTGCGTTGAGCGTGGATTCCTTGCAGAATCCGTGTTGCAGCGTTGAACGGCGCCGTGTAGCATGGCGCGCGTCGAGGGCCAGGCTCTTCTCCCCCCGGAGCCTGGCTCTCGGCCTGTCTTCGACAGGGCCGGTGCGATAATGGCCCGGCACGCTCCACCTGAACCGATGGCGCCCGTCGTCGGGCGCACGCTGCTCGTCGAAGGAGGCCCGCACCCGATGGCTACCGCCAGCACGCCGCGGATGAAGATCACCTACGCCACGCTCTCGGCCGACAACGAAGAGCTCCAGGCCGGCTTCGACCGGGCCCTCGAGGAGGCCCGTGCCCACCTGGGCCAGCGCTACCCGATGCTGATCGGGGATGAGCGAAGGATGGGCGACGAGGAGTTCGAGGACCGTTCCCCGATCGACACGACGCTCGTCGTCTCGCGCTTCCCGGTCGGGACGCGTCGCGACGTCCAGGACGCAATCGCCGCGGCGCGGGCCGCTTATCCGGCCTGGCGCGACCTCGGCTGGGAGCGACGGATCGAGCTCATGCGGCGGGCCGCCCAGCTGATCAGCGAGCGCCAGTTCGAGTATGCGGCGCTGATGGCCATCGAGGTCGGCAAGAATCGGCTCGAAGCGCTCGGCGACGTGGAGGAGACCGCGGACCTGCTCCGCTACTACTCGGACGTCATGGAGCGCAACCATGGCTTCTCGCAGCCGATGGGCTCGCTCTCGCCGGCCGAGCACACCCGCTCCGTGCTCAAACCCCACGGCGTGTGGGCGGTCATCTCGCCGTTCAACTTCCCGATGGCGCTGGCCGGCGGTCCGGCGGCCGGCGCCCTCATCGCCGGCAACACCGTGGTCATGAAGCCCTCGTCGGATGCGCCGCTGCTCGCCTACCGCTTCGCGGAGGCGCTCCGCGAAGCCGGGGTGCCCGCCGGCGCGGTGAACGTCATCACCGGCCCGGGCGAGACGGTGGGCGCGGAGCTGGAGAGCAACGCGGGCATCGACGGGCTCGTCTTCACCGGCAGCTACGAGGTCGGGATGCGCCTCTACCGCGGATTCACCCGCGACTACCCCCGTCCGATCATCACCGAGATGGGCGGCAAGAACCCGGCCATCGTCACCCGGCACGCGGATCTCGAGGAGGCCGCCGAGGGGGTCATGCGCTCGGCGTTCGGCTACGACGGCCAGAAGTGCAGCGCCAACGGCCGGGTCTACGTCGATCGTGACGTCGCGCGCGAGTTCGTCGACCTGCTCGTCGAGAAGACGAAGGCGATCGCCGTCGGAGACCCCACCCGGCGCGAGAACTGGATGGGCCCGGTCATCAATGAGCGAGCCCTCCGCAAGTTCACCGATGCGGTCGAGGAGGTGAAGCGCGATGGCGGGACGATCGAGGTCGGCGGGGTGGTGCTGAGCGGCGACGGCACGGAGCGCGGCTACTTCCCGACGCCGACGGTGGTCAGCGGCCTGCCGCTCACTCACCGCCTCTTCCGCGACGAGCTGTTCGTCCCGCTGCTGGTGGTCGGCGAGGTCGATTCGCTCGACGAGGCGCTGGAGCACGCCAACGAGACGGCGTACGGGCTGACCGCGGGGATCTTCAGCCATGACGCGAACGAGGTTCGGCGCTTCCTCGACCAGATCCAGGCCGGCGTGGTCTACGTCAACCGCCGCGCCGGGGCGACGACCGGGGCGTGGCCGGGGATCCAGTCGTTCGGCGGCTGGAAGGGATCGGGGAGCTCGGGGAAGAACGGCCTGGGCCCGTACTACGTCCAGCAATTCCTTCGAGAGCAGTCGCAGACCGTCATGGGCGACGAGCCGGCCCGGTCGTGACAGCGGTAGCCCGCCACGGCGACGAGGCCGCGATCGCCGACCCGAGCGGCTGGTACGCGGTCCAGCTGCGATACGCCTATCTGATCGGCGAGCCACCCGTCTCGCGCATGGTCGAGGACCGCGTGATCCTCGTCGACGGCGCAGACGAGGAGACGGCCCTCGGCCGCGCCTGTGAGATCGCCCCGGAGTACGAGGACGAGCTGACCACCGAGGATGGCGACCCCGGCGTGATCCGCTTCGAGGGGATCGTGGCGATCAAGGAGCTCGACGACGCGCCCGCGGCCGGCACCGAGGTGTGGCACGAGCTGATGGCGCCATCGGATCAGGCGGAGGAGGGCGAGGGAGAGCCGCTGCCACCCGTCTACCCTGCGCAGATGGCGTTTCCCAGGGCTTCCGACGACTGACCGATGGGCTGGCCGTCGCTCAGCACGGCCGTCTATCGCCTGGCGCGTCCGCTTCTGTTCCGTGTCGACTCCGAGCGGATCCATCGGCTGACGCTGGGCGCCCTTCGCCGCTTCGGCGACTCGGCGCCCGGTCGCGGCGCGCTCTCGCTGGTCGCAGGTCGGCCGCGCCGTGGCGCCCCGATCAGCGTCGCCGGCCTGCATGTCCGCAACCGGATCGGTCTCGGCGCCGGCTTCGACAAGGACGGTGTCGCGCTGCGCGGCTGGGCGGCGCTGGGCCTGGGGTTCGTCGAGCTCGGCACGGTCACGCCGATCGCTCAGCCCGGCAACGCGGCGCCACGGCTCTTCCGGCTTCGCGCTGACCGCGCGCTCATCAACCGGATGGGCTTCAACAATGACGGTGCGGAGGCGCTCGCGGCGCGGATCGCCGCGGCCCGTCCCGCGCTCCCGGAAGGCTTCGTCGTCGGTGTCAACATCGGGCGCAATAGAGAGACGCCCGACGAGCGCGTGGTCGACGACTATCTCGCGTGCTATCGGGCGGTGGCACCGGTCGCCGACTACGTGGCGCTCAACGTCTCGTCCCCGAACACGCCCGGCCTGCGAGCGATGCAGACGCCGTCGACAATCCGGGCGCTCCTGGAGGCTCTGGTCGGGTCCGACCAGCGCGGGGCCGCACCGCCGCTCCTCGTGAAGCTCGCGCCCGACCTCACCGCCGACGAGCTCCTGGCGCTCGGCACCGCGGTCGTGGACGCCGGCGGCGCAGGGATCGTCGTGGCCAACACCACGGTCAGCCGCGCGGGCCTGCGGACTCCGGCGCCACTCCGCGACGAGGGCGGCGGCCTCTCCGGGCAGCCGCTCCAACCGCGAACCCTGGAGCTCGTCGCGACTGTGCGTGGGAGCCTCGGCGATCGGCTGGCGATCGTCGCGTCGGGCGGGATCGGCTCGGGATCCGATGCTGCCGCTGCGATCGACGCCGGAGCCGATCTCGTCGAGCTCTGGACGGGGCTCGTCTACGCCGGGCCGGGCCTCATCGGCGAGGCGGTCGCGGCCACCACCTGAGCCGCCAGCGCCGGGCGCTCGAGCGCCGGTGCCGGCCCACCTGGGGGTTACCGGCCCGCAATCCGGCTGGTAGGATGGGCCCCGGTCTAGCCAAGGGCGCGGGCAGGACGCGCCGCTCCGCAACCGGAGTCTCCCGTCATGCGCACGCAGCCATCCGCGGCTCCTGCTGCCACGAAGCTGGCAGCGCCGCACATCGTCACCGAGCTTCCCGGTCCACGCGCTCGGGCCCTCATCGAGCGCGACGGCAGTGTCGCCAGTCCCTCGCTGACTCGCGCCTATCCGCTCGCCGCCGAGTCCGGTTCAGGCCTGGTCGTGACCGATGTCGACGGCAACCGATTCCTCGATTTCGCCGCCGGGATCGCGGTCGCCTCGACCGGCCACGCCCATCCTCGAGTCGTGCAGGCGATCAAGGACCAGGCAGAGCGTCTGATCCACATCGCGGCGACCGACTTCTACGAGCCGCGCTACATCGAGTTCAGCGAGAAGCTTGCGAGCCTGGCGCCGTTCGCGGAGCCGGCACGTGTCTTCCTCACCAACTCGGGCACCGAGGCGGTGGAAGGCGCGATCAAGCTCGCGCGCTACCACACCGGCCGGCCGGGGATCATCGCCTTCGAGGGCGCCTTCCACGGACGGACGCTGGGCGCCCTGTCACTGACCAATTCCAAGGTCCGCCAGCGCGCCGGCTTCGGGCCGCTCCTGCCGATGGTCGAGCACGCGCCCTTCCCACGCGTCCGCAGCTGGCGGGAACAGACCGGCGGCGACGGCACCGACGAGCTCGAAGTGCTGCGCCGAACCATTCTCGGCCGCATCCTGGCTCCCACCGACGTCGCAGCCATCGTGGTCGAGCCGGTCCAGGGCGAGGGCGGCTACTTCCCGGCGCCGCGGGCCTTCCTGCAGGGGCTCCGGGAGATCTGCGACGAGCACGGGATCCTGCTTGTCGCCGACGAGATCCAGTCCGGCGTCGGGCGCACCGGTCGCTGGTGGGCGATGGAGCATGCCGGCGTCGAGCCGGACATCGTCCTCACCGCAAAGGGGGTCGCCTCCGGCATGCCGATCGGCGCGTTCATCGCGCGCGAATCGGTGTGGACCTGGAAGCCGGGCGCCCACGGCTCGACCTTCGCCGGCAACCCGGTCTGCGCGGCAGCGGGTCTCGCCACGCTGCAGGTCATCGAGGACGATGGCCTCCTCCAGAACGCGACGCGCATGGGCGAGCGGCTGAAGGCCGCCCTCGAGCAGGTCGCCAGCGACCACGCGGAGGTGCGGGACATCCGTGGCCCGGGGCTGATGATCGGCGTCGAGTTCCGCACCCACCAGCAGGCCGCCGCCGTGGAGCTCGCCGCCTTCGAGCGCGGCCTCCTGGTCCTCGAATGCGGTGAGTCGACGCTCCGCTTCTGCCCGCCACTCATCGTGGATGGCGAGGCGGTCGACCACGCGGTCGGGATCTTCGCCGAGGCGCTGGCGGCCGGCCTCGGCGAGTGACGATCCCTCCGTTGGCGATCAGGGGCTGTCGAACAGGTCGGAGATCGAGGTGAGCACGAACCCGCGCTGACGGAGGCGCGGGACCATGAGCTTGAGAGCGGCGAGGGTCTCGTAGCCGCCCAGGTGGTCGAGCACGATCGAACCGCTCACCGCCCGCGAGACCACCTTGTCGGCGATCTGCGCGGCGGTCGGCCCGCCATCGGAGATCGGCTTCCAGTCGATCGTGTCGATGTCCCACAGGAGCGTCTTGCCGTAGCCGATGCCGGCCGCGACGTCGAGCAGGGTCTGGTCGTACGTCCCGTAGGGTGGCCGCCAGTACGGCATCGGCGCCTGCCCGGTGCCCGCCTCGAGGATGGCGGCGGCATCGGTCAGCTCATGACGCACGAAGTCCGCGCTCGGGCGCCCGTTCGTCTCGCAGGGCGCCTCGGTCGGCGAACCGAGGCCGCCGTGGACGAGGTCGCAGTGGTGCATGGTGTGGTTGCCGACCTCGAAGAGCTCGGGGTGAGCGCGGATGACGGCGAGCACCCGCTGGCCGGTCGCTGTCGCACTCATTGCCCCGGTCGGGAAGAGCGTGGCACAGACATGGTTGGCGACGAGGAAGTCGAGGATCTCGAGGGCCGGGTCGAGGCGGCCGCCCATGTCGAACGTGAGCGCCATCTCGTGGCCGGCGTTCGGGATCGTGCGGTAGACACCGGCCGGAGCCGATGCGGGCCGGTTGCCGGCGTGGCAGCCCGCGGTGGAGGCCGGGCTGGCGGTCGCGGACGGCAGTGGCGTGACGCCGGCCTCGCCGGCCACGATGAGCTCCCAACCGGCCTCTAGCGTGCCGGGATCCGTGGTGAGCGTCGGGTAGCGCTCGGCATTCCAGGCCTGAAGCTGGGCGACGCTCGTCGCAAAGCGCCTCGCGATCGACAAGAGCGTGTCGCCAACGACGACGACGTAGGTCGTCACCGCGCCGCTCGGGGACGGTTCGAAGGTCGGCGTTGCGCCCCCGGATGGGTTCGGCTCGGGCGCGACCGTCGTCGACGCCAAGGGGGTTGGCGATCCGCATGCCGCGAGCCACACCAGCAGGCTCACGAGCATCGCGGCCGAGCGCCGCAGGTGCCCGGACATGACCGGCACTAGTTCGGGTTGAAGCGCAGGTCGCCGGGGGCCATCGGCGGCAGCGCGCCATCGGCCAGCAGCTGCGATTCCCGGTGCAGGAGCGTGAGCTCGGCCGCCAGCCGGCTCGCCGCATCGGGAAGCTCGAGCAGGTGCTGCTTGCGGGTCAGCTCGACCTGGAGCAGGCCGCCCACCGCGTAGCTGGCGGCGAGCGGCTCATCGGGCAGGCGGATCGGCTTGAGGACGGTGTCGAGGGAGGCGGTCATGTCGGAGGGCTCCGTGGGGGTGCTCCCCGATGACGCGGCGGCTGCCACGAAACGTTTCACGCTCGCGAGGTAGCCGTCGAGCGCCGCCTGCACCGGCGGCACCAGCGCTGCCGCCCCCGACCCATCCACCTCGGGCAGGGGCGATACCTCGATCGTGGCGTAGCTGCCTCCGAGGTCGATGGCGCTCAGCGTGGCGCGGGCCACGCCCACCGCCAGCACTCCCCAGCGACCATCCGGAAGCTGCTCGGCGGAGCGTACCTCGGCGATCGTGCCGACCCGCCGTCCACCGGTGGGTTGCGCCGGAACCGGTCTTCCCTCGAGGACCTCGGCTCCCTCGGTGATCATGCTGACCACGAACCGTCCTGCGTACGGGGAGCCGTTGGCCACCAGGTCACGCGTCATCGCCCGGTATCGCTCCTCGAAGATGTGGAGCGGCAGCGGCAGGTGCGGGAAGAGGACGACATGGAGCGGGAAGTACGGGAGGCGCATCGGTCCGGCCATGCTGGCACGCGCCGCTGCTCCCGGTCAAAGTGCCATGTGTTCTCTGGACTGCGACGCCCAGCAGGACGTACGGGCGGAGTGCATCATGGGCACGGCGCCCGGGCATGCCGCATTGGGAGGTCGGACGATGGCAGATGATCGGTCGTACGTCGTCGCGAACACGCGGGAGCGCGAGCGGTTGCGACGGCTCGTCGAACGGCTCGACGACGATGCGCTCACCGCTCCCGTCAACGAGTACTGGACCGTCGCCGGCGTCCTCGGTCACATCGCGTACTGGGACGTCCGCGTGCTGGTCCTGTCCGAGAGGATTCAGCGCGGCGAACCATGGGTGGCCGGAGACGCCGAGCCCGATGGCGACTGGCTCAACGACACCACCCGTCCGCTGATCCACGCGATCGCGCCGAGGAAGGCCGCGGAGTTCGCCCTGCGGACCGCCGAGGAATGCGATGCGCTCGTGGCGGAGCTGCCGCTCGACCGCATGTGGCCCGGTGACCCCGACAGCCCGATCAGCGCGGGCCGCTGGGAGCACCGCGCCGAGCACCTGGACGAGATCGAGGCCGCGCTGGCGGCGCGGGGCTGAGGCTCGCCTAGACCTGTTCCTGGTCGACGAACTCCATGTCGATCTGGGCGCGCTGCAGCTTCCCGCTGTAGTCGATGTAGACGCTCTTCCACTCGCTGAAGAAGTCGAGCGCCGCCTGGCCGACCTCGCGGTGGCCATTGCCGGTCGCCTTGGTGCCGCCGAACGGGAGGTGTGCCTCCGCGCCGATGGTGCCGTGGTTGACGTACCCGAGCCCGGAATCGAAATCCCGGATGCTGCGGAAGGCGAGGTTGATGTCCCGGGTGAACAGTGAGGTCGAGAGCCCGTACTTCACGCTGTTCACGATCCGCACCGTCTCCTCCCAGTCGTCGACCGGGATGACCGATGCCACCGGCCCGAAGATCTCCTCGAGCGCGATCCGGGCGTCAGGCTTGACCTCGGTGAAGATCGTCGGCTCGAAGAAGCTGCCCTTGCCCAGTGCGCCATCGCGGGCGGGCTCGCCGCCGATGACCAGCTCCGCCTCGCCGCGGCCGATCGTCATGTAGCCGCTGATCCGCTCGACCGCCGCATCGTTGATGACCGGCCCGACATCGGTCTTCGGGTCGAGCCCGTCTCCCAGGACGAGGGCACCGACCCGCTTGCGGAGCCGATCGACGAAGTCGTCGTGGATCGCCCGGTGGACGATGAGCCGCGAGGCGGCGGTGCAACGCTGGCCGGACGTGCCGAACGCGCTCCAGATCACCGAGTCGAGGGCGAGCGGCAGGTCGGCGTCCTCCCAGACGACGATCGGGTTCTTGCCGCCGAGCTCCAGGCTCACGCGCTTGAGCGTCTTCGCCGCCCGGGTCGAGATGTCGACGCCGGTATCGGTGTGGCCGGTGAAGGAGATGACCTTGACGTCGGGATGCTCGACGAGCGGGTGGCCGACATCGGCTCCCGAACCGGTCACGACGTTCACCACCCCGTCCGGGATTCCGCCCTCCATGAGCAGTTCGACGAAGCGAACCAGACAGGCGGGCGTGTCCGATGCCGGCTTGATGACCGCGGTGTTGCCGCAGATGAGCGCCGGGAACAGCTTCCAGCCCGGGATCGCGACCGGGAAGTTCCACGGGGTGATGAGGCCGACCACGCCGATCGGGCGGCGGATGGCCATCGCAAACTTGTCGGGCATCTCGGAGGGGACGGTCGCCCCGAACATGCGGCGTCCCTCGCCGGCCATGTAGTACGCCACGTCGATCGCCTCCTGGACGTCGCCGCGCGTCTCGGCGAGCACCTTGCCCATCTCACGGGTCATGAGCCGCGCGAGCTCCTCCTTGTGCTCGGCAAGGATCCGGGCGACCTTGAACAGGATCTCGCCGCGCTTCGGCGCCGGCATCAGGCTCCACGCCGGGAAGGCGGCCTTCGCCGCCGCGACCGCGTCGTCGACGTCCGCGGCACCCGACGCCGGGAACGTACCGATCACGTCCTCGCGGTTCGCCGGGCTGACGCTCGTGAACGTCTTGCCGGAGCGGGCATCGACCCACTTCCCTGCGATCAGGTTGCGGTAGGCGCGCGTGGCGGAACTGGTCGGGGCGGTGGTGGACACGGATCGGTGCTCCTCGGATGGCGGCGCGACATCGGCGCCGAATCTGATGCCTGCAGCGTGGGGACCCGTCGATTGTAGCCCCGGCTACGGGTGAGTCATGCGAAGGACGTCGAGGGCCTCGTCAAGCTGCTGCTCGGTCAGCTTGCCGTCGCGGACGTAGCCCCGCTCGATGACGACCTGCCGGATCGGCTTGCCCTCCCCGAGCGCCTGCTTGGCGACCCTGGCCGCCTCCTCGTAACCGATATATCGGTTGAGCGGGGTGACGATCGACGGCGAGCCCTCCGCGAAGGCGCGGGCGCGCTCCGGGTTGGCGGTGATCCCGGCCACCAGCCGGTCCGCGAACAGGCGGCTGGCGGCGGCGAGCAGGCGGATCGACTCGAGGACGTTGCGGCCGATCATCGGCATCATCACGTTGAGCTCGAAGTTGCCGGCAGCCCCGCCCCATGCCACCGCGGCGTCGTTCCCGACGACCTGGGCGCAGACCATGGCCAGTGCCTCGGCCATGACCGGGTTCACCTTGCCGGGCATGATGCTGCTCCCCGGCTGGAGGTCGGGCAGGTTGATCTCGCCCAGGCCGGCCCGCGGTCCGGAGCCCATCCAGCGCAGGTCGTTGGCGACCTTGGTCAGGCTGACGGCGAGGGTCCGCAGCTGGCCGGAGAGCTCCACCAGCGCGTCGCGCGCTCCCTGCGCCTCGAAGTGGTTGCGGGCCTCGCTGAGCGGCAGGCCGGTCATCCGCCGAAGCTCCTCGATGACCCGCGCCGCGAACCCCGGCGGCGTGTTGATCCCGGTTCCCACGGCGGTCCCGCCAAGCGGCAGCTCGGCGACCCGCGTCAGTGTCTCCCGCAGCCGCTCGATCCCCATCCGCACCTGCGCGGCATAGCCGCCGAACTCCTGGCCAAGGGTGACCGGGGTCGCGTCCATCAGGTGGGTGCGCCCGGATTTCACGACATCGGCGAACTCGGCTGCCTTGCCCTCCAGCGACTGCGCCAGGTGCTCGAGCGCCGGAACCAGGTCGTTCGCGACGGCATCGGTCGCGGCAATGTGGATCGAGGAAGGAAAGACGTCGTTGCTCGACTGGCTGGCGTTGACGTCGTCGTTGGGATGGACCGGGCTGCCCAACCGTTCCGAGGCGAGGGTGGCGATCACCTCGTTGGCGTTCATGTTCGAGCTCGTGCCGGAGCCGGTCTGGAAGACGTCGACGGGGAACTCGTCATCCCAGCGTCCGTCCGCGATCTCCGCGGCGGCTGCCTGGATGGCGCCGGCCACCTCCGGACCGATGATTTCCAGCTCGGCGTTCACCCTGGCGGCCGCGGCCTTGATGCGCGCCAGCGCCGCGATCTGCGCGCGTTCCAGGCGCACCCCGGAGATCGGGAAGTTCTCGACCGCGCGCTGGGTCTGCGCCCTCCACTTCGCTCCGGCGGGGACGCGGACCTCGCCCATCGAGTCGTGCTCCACGCGGTATGCGCCTGGCCGGCTCGGATCGGGCTCCATCGGTGCTAGCGCGACCAGTCGGCGGTCGCCGCGTCGGCGAAGCGGATGACGGGCGGAATGAGATGCGGCATGTAGCCGGCCTCGAGCTCGCGCAGGAGGCGGTCTGAACGCCCGACGAGCTCGTTGACGAAGACGCCGCGGTGGACCGGCTCGTAGGCCCGAAGACGAGCGACGCCCTCCGTGAGCTTGTTCCGCGCCCCGCGCGCATTGCGTCGCTGGAGGTGGAGGAGTCCGGCGGCCACCTGGATCAGCCCCTGGTAGAAGTCGCGATCCTTTTCGTCGGCCGCCCGCCAGAGCGTCTCCCACGCCTCGTGCGCGTGCCAGTAGCGCGCCCCGTTGAAGAGCGCGATGCCATCACGGAAGAGGCGATCGGCCTCGAACGGGTCGAGCGGCGGGGTGCGGCCGCGACCGGCGACCGATGGGTCGGCGGTCGGTTCAAGCGTCTGGTCAGCCATCCGCGGCGATGCTAGCAGGCGCCGATGAGCGCGGCGGACCGGCCTCGATCCGGCGACGCTGCGGCTCGACCTCGAAGCTCGACCAGTCCACCTCGATCCACCACGTCGCGCCGGCATCGGCCCAGGCCCCCGCGCCATATCGCACGTGATCAGGCTAGTCCGGTGCCTGACGAATGACCGTTAGCGATGGGACTCCTCGGGGATCAACGCGACCGTCTCATCGCAGGAGATGCACTTGAAGATCTGCGCATGACCCCATTCCCGCTCGCGGTCGTGCTCTGTCGCATCGTCCACGCGCTGCAATCGATGCCTGGACCCGTCCGAATGCGCGTGCTCCATGACGAACGGACTGATCAGACTTTCGCTCGGAAGCATGACCCTGCCCTCACCTATCCCTTCCGGTTGGTGACCGTCTCGACCGATCGCCTCGATTCAGTGTCAGGCGTGGAGGACGGGCCGCGCCGGCTGTTGCAGCGCCAGCCAAGCGGTCCGTCCTCTGCGCCACACGTACCCGAGGCATCGGTCTAGGTGATCTTGGCCATCACGTGCTTGACGATCGTGTAGTCCTCGATCGAGTAGAGGCTCATGTCCTTTCCGTACCCGGATTGCCCGAACCCGCCATGCGGCATCTCCGAAGCGATGGTCAGGTGGTCGTTGATCCAGACCGTCCCATAGCGCAGGCGTCGCGCGGCGTTCAGCGCGCGCTTGACGTCGCGGGTCCAGACCGACGCGGCGAGCCCGTAGGGCACGCCGTTCGCCCAGCGGATCCCCTCCTCGTCGTCGCTGAAGTGCTGGACGGTGACAACCGGGCCGAACACCTCTGACTGCACGATCTCGGAGTCCTGGGCGACATCGGTGACGATGCTCGGGCGGTAGAAGAATCCACGGTCGCCCAGCGTCGCGCCGCCGGTCGCCACCGAGGCGCCATAGCCCCGCGCCCGATCCACGAAGCCCGCCACGCGCTCCTGCTGGCCCCTGCTGACCAGCGGTCCCATGTCCAGCGACTCGTCGTCCGCCGGGTTGCCGACCTTGAGCGACTCGACCGCCGGCACGAGGTGCGAGAGGACGCCGTCGTAGACCTTCTCCGAGGCGATCACCCGCGTCGCCGCCGTGCAGTCCTGCCCGGAGTTGAAGAACCCGGCGAGCTTCACCGCCTCCGCCAGGGCATCGAGGTCGGCGTCGTCGAAGACGAGCACCGGCGCCTTGCCTCCGAGCTCGAGGTGCAGCCGCTTGACCGATGCCGCCGCGGCGGCGGCGATCTGCTTCCCCGTCGCGGTGTCCCCGGTAAGCGACACCATGTCGACCTGCGGATGGGTGACGAGCCGCTGCCCGACCACCGCGCCCGGACCGGTCACCACGTTGAGCACGCCCTTCGGGAAGATGTCGGCGGCCAGCTCGGCGAGGCGGATCGCCGTCAGCGGCGTGGCGGTCGATGGCTTGAGGACGACCGTGCAGCCGGCAGCGAGCGCCGGGCAGAGTTTCCAGATCGCCATCATGATCGGGTAGTTCCAGGGCGCCACCTGCCCGACGACGCCCACGGGCTCGCGGCGGATCATCGAGGTATGCGTGCTGAGGTACTCGCCGGCCGCCTTCCCCTCCACGACGCGCGCCGCCCCGGCGAAGAAGCGGACGTTGTCGATCGTGAACTCGAGGTCGAAGTCTGCGGTGCCTTTGGGCTTGCCGACGTTCGCGCTCTCCAGGGCGGAGAGCTCGGCGGCATGCTCGGCGATCGCGTCGGCGAGCCTGTGGAGCATCCCCGATCGCTCGGCGGGCGTCGTGAGCGACCACGTGCCGAACGCGGCCCGCGCCGCCTCGACGGCGCGGTCGACATCGGCCTCGGAGCCCCTGGGGACCTCGGCGATGACCTCCTCGGTGGCCGGGTTGATGACCTGGGTGGTCTCGCCGGTCGCGGCGTCTGCCCATTCGCCGTTGATGAACATCCGGTTGCGCAGTGCCGCGACGGTCATGGGATCTCCTCGGTGGTCGGAGCCGGCGGCGATGCGCCGCGCGGCGGATGGCGTGGCTGCCTCCGATTCTAGCGAGACGCCGCAACGGCCGAAGTCTGCTGATTACGTGGTGGACGCCGCCTCGGAGTCCATGAACCGTGCGTCAGGTACTCCATCTCCGCGGATTCCGGAGGTGGCCTAGTCTCCCTGGCGCACCCGCACGTAGCCACCGTCGGCCGCGCGGGCCATGACGAAGAGCAGGTCCGCCAACCGGTTCAGGTACGGCGGCACGGACGACTCGGCCGGCAGCGCTCCGGCGTCCACCAGGCCCACCACCCGCCGCTCCGCCCGGCGGACCGTGGAGCGAGCCATGTCCAGCGCAGCGCCCGGCATCGACTCCCCCGGCACGACGAACTCGGCCGGCATCGGGTAGTCGGCCTCCAGCGCGTCGATGTCATGCTCGAGGGCGGTGACCATCTCCGGGGTGACGAGCGTGGTGCCCGCCTTCAGCCGCTTGCGGCGGGCCGTGTCGGTGGCGAGCTCCGCGCCGACCACGAACAGCTCGCGCTGGATACGGAGGACGAGCTCGTGGAGCCGCGCCTCGGTGCGGTCGGTCAGGGCGCCGAACGCCGCGCGGGCCAGGCCCAGCTCGGAGACGGCCTCATCGGTGCTGCCGTAGGCGTCCGTGCGCAGGTCCGCCTTCGAGATCCGCGCGCCGCCGTACAGGAGGCCGGTCGTCCCGGAGTCGCCCTTGCGGGTGTAGATGCGCACCGCTGAATGGTAGCCGCACGGCATTGCGCTCAGAAGAGGCCGGGTGGGGGCTCCCAGCGGTCGGCGAGCAGGGTCACCTTGACGGGAGGCCCGACGACCTCCTCGGCGCGCTGCTTGATGGTGGCGATCAGGTCGCCGGCCCAGGGGCAGAACGGGGTGGTGAGCACCATCTTGATCTCGGTCGGCTGCCCCTCGGCCCCGATCTCCACGTGCTTGATCAGGTCCAGGTCCACGATGCTCATCCCGATCTCCGGGTCGTAGATGTCGTAGAGCGCGGTCATCACCTCGTCGACCTTGCCGAGGTTGGAGTCGATCGTCATGCGGTCCAGTCTAGCAGCGAGCCGCGCATCGCCTCCGACCGGGAGCCTGCGCGAAGGATCGCCCGAGGGCCACCCGCCTCCAACCGCTGGCACGTTCCCGGTCGCTGGCATCGAGCGCGGAGAGCGCGAGCTCCCGCGGCGCTGTGCGCCGCGCTACCAGAGGCGTGCGTCGAACTTCGGATGGGGTGCCGGGACGGCGGGCCGGACGCGGGTGTAGCCCTCGTAGATCGGCGTCCCCGACTCGATCGCCGACCGCAGGGCCCCGATCTCCTCGGCGGTGTCGGTCTGGGAGGCGTGCGCCCCGAGCGCCGCGACCTTGCGCCCGGCCACGCCGGTGATCTCGATTCGATGCGAGGCCCCCTGCTCCTCGGGCGAGAGGTCGAAGCGGTTCGGCCCTGGACCAAAGACCGGGGAGACGACGTAGACCGCGTTCGGCGCGATCCCCTGCTCCGCCAGCCGCTCGACCGCCCAGCGCGTCGCCGAGCCGATGACGACGTGGTCCGGGTGCCCGGTGATGCCGTGGCTGCCGAAGGTGATGACCGCGTCCGGCTGCCGGCTCGCGAGCCACGACGCGACGTCGTCGACGAGCTGGCTGAAGGTGACCTCCGCGAGACCGCCGTCGGCGTAGCCGTCGAGGATGGTGACCTCGTCGAGCCCGATGACCTGCGCCGCCCGGACGAGCTCCCGCTCGCGGACGTCCCCGAAATCGGGCTGCGGCTCGCCGTCGGGCGTGCCCGCCTCGCCGCGGGTCGCCACCAGCAGCCGCGTCACGCGCCCGGCGTCATGGGCGTGTGCCAGTGCGCCGGCGCAGCAGAAGCTTTCGTCGTCGGGATGGGCGAAGATCGCGGCCAGGCCGCCGGAGAGCGGCTCGGGACGTGGGCTCACCGGTTCTCCTCCGTCTGCGCGGCCGGCGCTGCGGCCGCTGGGTCTTCGTCACTCAGCGTGGTCCAGCCCCTGCGCGCGACGGCCTCCCGCATCGTACGCAGCACGGCGACCTTGGCGCTCGCCACCTCGGAGACGAACTGCTGCGTGCCGGCCGCATCGAGCGGTGAGCCCGGCGGCGTCGAGCCTCGCCCTACGTTCAGCCAGGCCAGGTGGTATCGGTCCATGCGGCCCCAGACGCGCTCGAGGAGCTCGTCGGAGTTGAGGAGCCAGAGGCGAAACAGGTTCCAATTCGGATCGGCGACGAGGCGCTCGCCATCGGCGATGAGCTGGTCGGTGAGCTCGAGGAAGCGTCGCCGGCTCATCACCGTGCCACGCGGCCGGGAGCCAATGGCCGCCGCGCGCGGGGCGGGTCGGTGGGTCACCGCCGGAGTATAGCCAGCCGCTCCGGTGGTCCTCCGGGGGCGTACGGAGCTGCCCGGACGGTGCGGCGACGCGCCGCGTTTCCGTTCGTACTATTGCCGCGCGAGAGAGCCCTCAGCAGACTCGCGGTGCAGTCCCGCACCACGGCGCCCATGACGCAGTCCGACCCCTCCTCGCTCGCGGTTCGCGGCGTGCGCCTCGCCGCCTGGCTCCTCCTGCCACTCGCGGCGGTGGGCGTCCTGCGCGTGTTTCCACCGCTCGGGCTCGCCGAGCATGGCGAGCTGGCGGCCCTGCTCGGACCGCTCTCCGCGGCCCTCCTGGCCGTCGCCGCGGCGGTGGCTACCCTCCTGGCGCTCGTCCGCGGCTTCCGCCCCGCCGGCCGCGCCCGCGACCTCTTCGAGGCCGCCGCCCTGGGGGCGCTGGGGGCCGGCGCGGCGGCGATCGCCCTGGCCGGTCCCGATGGCGCGAGCGCCTTCCCAAGCGCCATCCTGCCCATCGCGCTCGTCGCGGCCGGCGCGTCGCTGCTCGTCGGTGAGGTGGCGTCTCCCTCGGCAGTGAGCGGCCGCCTCGCGCGGCTGGCCGCCGCCGCGATGGTGTTCGCCTGGATCGAGCTGCCGGTCGCCATCGGTCTGCTGGCAACCGGCCTCAACGCATTCGTCGTGCCGATCGCGACCGGTGGCGCGACGCTCATCGGCATCGCGGCGGTCACCGCAGGCGTCGGCGCGCGCGAGGGCCGACGCGCCGCCTGGCTGGGCGGGCTGGTCACGGCCGCCCTGGCGCTCGTCGTCGGCCGCATCGGCAGCGTGGACCTCCTGCCCGCCATGGTGGCGATGGCCGCCGCCTGCGCTACGGCCGCGACGCTCCCCGTCGGGTCCTCCAGCGAGCCGGAGGACGACCTCGGGCGGCCGGTCGCCATGATCGCCACCGGCGTTGAATCGGCTCGGAGCCAGCCGGACGGCCGCGTGGACGAGGCGCTCCGCCTCGCCCGGGAGCTGCGGGGCACGATCGCCGAGCTGATCGCCGCGCGCCAGGTGATCGACCTGCAGCGCGACGAGATCGAGCGGCTCCGCACCATCGACCCGGTGACAGGGATCGCCACCCGGGGAGCGATCCTCGGCCGGCTGCACGCCGAGGTCGCCGAGGCCCGCCGCTACGCCCACCCCTGCGCGGTGCTCATGATCGACCTCGACGGGATGGTCGACCTCAACCGCGAGCGCGGGCAGGTGGTCGGTGACGCAGTGCTGCGCGAGCTGGCGCTGCGCCTGCGCCTGCGGGTCCGTGAGGCGGACGCCATCGGCCGCACCGATGGCGACTCGTTCCTCGCCATCCTCCCCCACACCGACGAACGCGGCGCCACCGTCTTCGCCGATGCTGTCCGCAGCCGGCTCACCGCGCGGGCCGTGGAGACGAACGACGGGCCGGTCTCGATGACCGTATCGATCGGCATCACCATCGTGCGCCCGGGAGACGAGATCTCGGATGACGAGGCCCTGGGTCGCGCCGAAGAGGCCCTCGCCTCGGCGCGGGCGGCCGGCGGCAACCGGATCGCCTTCGATCGCTCGCACGGGCTCGCCCGCCTCGACGAGCGGCGCTCGCCGGAGGCGACAGGGTCCGATCCGTTGGCGCCGGACGCCGACACCCAGGACGTGAGGTAGGCCGTCCGCGACACCACAACATAGCGGATGGACGTTATCCACAGCGCTACATGTTGTGGATAAGGGTGCGGCTGACCGGGTCGCGCGTGGTATCCTCTGCCGATGCCGCCGACCTCCCCAGCGCTCTCAGCGAGGCTCATCTTCCCCACCAAGGAGATCGTCGAGGAGTACTACCTCCCGATCATCTACACCGCCTGCCGGACCTGTTACTCCGAGCAGCTCCCGGACCAGATCTGGGACAAGGCGGTCTCCCGCCAGGTGGCCGACGAGAAGCAGCAGAACCTCGTGCGCAAGGTCATGGAGTCGGGGCATGGCTCGACCATCGAGCACGTCAACTTCACCTTCGCCATCAGCGGGGTGACCCGGACCCTCACCCACCAGCTGGTGCGACATCGGGCCGGGACCGCCTTCGACCAGCAATCCCAGCGCTACGTCAGCTTCAAGGCGCGGGACAACTACACGATCCCGGACAGCATCGCCAAGGGTGAGCTGCCGGACGACCTGGCCAACCGCTTCCAGTCGGCCATCGACTCCTCGCTCGATCTGTACGGCCAGCTGCTGCAGGCGGAGGTCCCCGCCGAGGATGCGCGGTTCATCTTCCCCAACGCGATGCAGACCAACCTGGTCATGACGGTCAACCTGCGGCAGCTCATCCACATGTCGGGGCTGCGCCTGTGCACCATGGCCCAGTGGGAGATCCGCCAGCTCTTCAAGCAGATCCGCCACGAGATCTTCCGCGTCTCGCCGTTCTTCGGCTCCTTCCTGGCGCCCAAGTGCGTCCCGCTCGGCTACTGCGACGAGATGGGCAATCGCGACGAGCACTGCCGCATCCGACCGCACAAGGACACGGTCATGGCCGTCTGGGATTCGTACCGCAGCGGCGACCTCGCCGAGACGAACGGCCCGGTCGTCCCCGAGACCTCGCCGTTCCGCCCACGACCGCGTCGAGTACCGGTCCCCGTTGCCGGGGATGCCGCCTCGGAGCCGATGGCGCCGCTTCGTCCCGAGGAGCCGCAGCCCGCGCTCGGGCAGGCAGGAGGCTCCGACCGCGTCTGACCGGGGCGCTCGCAGCGTGTGCCCCCAACGTCACATAACTTCCACGGAACAGCGTTCTTCGGCCACGTCCGCCATCGAAATGTGACGCCCGAGGCAGATCCGACGCCCGCGTGGCTCCAGGTTGGACGTTACGTGACGGAGACGTCACATCGGCGTACGGCGCCCCGTGGCCTCGTCAGTTGTCGATGGTGATCCCGTCCCCCAGCGTGAAGCGCCGCAGCTCGTCTTCGCACGCCTCGGCCGCGGCGCGTGCCTGGGCCACCAGGAACGGCGTCATCCGCGACGAGTCGACGATCAGCAGCGTCTGACCGCGCTCGTTCCGGTCGAGGATGATGCGGTCGTCCCCGTGGAAGCTGATCGACCAGTTCGCCTGGAGCTGGACGAGCTCGGCGAGGACGACCTTCTCGGCGAACGACCAGTCGAGGAAGGCGGCGTTGAGCGCCGCCACCACGTCGCGCAGCTGGTGCGTCGTGTTGCGCGAGAGCCGCGACAGGCCATGGACGATCCGCAGCCGCGCGAACGGGTCCCCGGCGCGCGCCAGCTGCGGCGGGGCGAGGTTGGGCTCCGGCATCCCGTCGGGCGGGGCGCCGAGCAAGGGGCCGGCGGTGCTCATCGGTCCGCGGATGGTAGACCGATGCGCCTGTCAGGATCTCCGCCTAGCCGACGCGGGTCCCCTCCGGCGCCTCCGGGTCCGGCCGCAGCAGCCAGACCTGACCGGCGTCGCTGCCCTCGCCCATGGCACCCAGCACGAGCACCTCGCTGGCGAAGCCGGCGACCCGACGTGGCGGGACGTTGACCACGGCCACGACCAGTCGACCGATCAGCGGCGCCGGATCGGGGTAGGTTCGCGTCAGCTGCGCCGAGCTGGTCCGCTCCCCGATCTCGAGGCCGAAGTCGATCCGTAGCTGGTACGCCGGCCTGCGCGCCTCCGGGAAGGGCAGGGCATCGACGACGCGGCCGACCCGCATCTCCACCCGCCCGAACGCTTGCATGTCGATCATCGCGGCAGGGTATCAGGGCGCGGGACGTTCGCCCCCGGCGAAGCCGACGAGATTCCGGGCCGGGTCAGCTGCTGGCGGGCTTCCCCTTGGCGTGCGCCGCGGCGGCGTTGCCGTTCCCGTGTCCGTGCCCATGGCCCATGATCCAGCCGATGCCTGGCGAGAGGTGCAGCGAGGAGTCGGCCGCCTCGAGCCGGTGGGCGATGGCGCCCCAACCCATGCCGCCGTCGAACATTGCCGCCAGGTCGCTCACGCTCTTGCCGGTTGCAGCAGCCCAGGCCTCCAGCCGCACCGCGCCACCGACGCCGTATTTCGCGGCGAGGGTCTTCAGCTCGCCGGCCGTTGCCGTGATCCCGGCTGCCTTCAGCAGGTCGACAAGCGCCTGGGCGTGCGCGTCGGTGAGCGCCGCGCCATTCGTCTCGTTCGCGTCCTTCGGGCCGTTGGGCTCAGGCGATTCCGCTGCCTCGCTCTCCGTGGGCCTCGCCGAGTGGGATGCCGCGACCGGACCGTTGTGCAGGTCGGAGAAGGTCGATCGCGTGGCGAAGGCGGTCCCGGCCACAAGGAGGACGAGGGCGAGCACGGCGATGACGATGCGCCCGCTGCGATGCATGGCAAGGTTGTACCCCGGCGACACCTCCCTGAACAAGGCATTCGGTGCGCGAGGGCACCGGACCTTTCACTAGTACTGTCGACCGATGGAGCCCGCTCGGCGCGACGCGTAGCGTTCGTGAACCGGACCGACGCTGCCCTGGTCCGCCCTGTAGGAGGCTCTAGGTGACCTTCTGGAACTGGCGCCGGGGAACGAGCCCGACGGCAACGAGCGGCTCATCCGCCATTGCGGTGAGCCCGGAGCTGGCCCCCATCGAGCTCTACACAGCCGACTCGCGGATCGTGGGCTGGATCGAGGCCAATGGCCGGCGGGTGACCGACCTCCTCAACGCCCAGGACGAGCTGCGCCTCTGGCGACCGAGCCCGGGCCCGCTCGACGGCGCGCTCGCCGGGACCGACGGCGCCGCCGCGGACGAGAACGAGCCCGATGGCTCGGGCGAATGGCAGAGCCTGACCACGTCCCAGCTCATCCTGGCCATGCCTCCCGAGTGGCGGGCGAGCCGCCAGCTGCGCCTCCACCGACGACTGCGGCGCGCGGCGCTGAGCGCCGGACCGTTCAACGTCACCGGCAACCTGCACCTGCATCCGGGGGTCGAGGTCGGGTCGGACCTCGTCCAGCGTGGACCGCGCTGGATGCCGCTCACCGAGGCGTACCTGCTCCACACCGGCGAGCCCCCGTTCGAGCACGTCGTCAGCGTGGTGATCGTCAACACCGCCTACGTCACCCAGATCCTGCCGCTGGTCACGCTGGCCTGACCCGGTGGCCGGCCCCGGCCATAATCGCCGGGTGGCCGTCCTCCGCTCAGCCGTCGACCCCCGCTCCGCGTCGTTCGCAGCCAACGCGTCGGCGATGGCGCGCCTCGTCGAGGAGCTGCGCGCCCGAACGCGCGAGCTCGGCGCCCGCGGCGCCGCCGGCGACGAGCGCAGCCTCGCGCGGCACATCGAGCGCGGCAAGCTGCCGGTCCGCGAGCGGGTCGAGCGGCTGATCGACCCGGGCAGCGCCTTCCTCGAGCTCTCGGCGCTGGCCGCCACTGGGCTCTACGACGACGAGGCGCCGGGAGCCGGGATCGTGACCGGCATCGGCCTGGTCGAGGGGGTCGAGTGCGTCATCGTCGCCAACGACGCCACGGTCAAGGGCGGCACCTACTTCCCGATGACGGTCAAGAAGCACCTCCGTGCACAGGAGATCGCGCTCGAGAATCACCTGCCCTGCCTCTACCTCGTCGACTCCGGCGGCGCCTTCCTGCCGCTGCAGGACGAGGTCTTCCCCGATCGCGACCATTTCGGACGGATCTTCTACAACCAGGCGCAGCTCTCCGCCCGCGGCGTGCCGCAGATCGCGCTGGTGATGGGCAGCTGCACTGCCGGCGGCGCGTACGTGCCCGCGATGTCGGACGAGACGGTGATCGTGCGCGGCACCGGCACGATCTTCCTTGGCGGCCCGCCCCTGGTGAAGGCGGCGACCGGCGAGGACGTGAGCGCCGAGGAGCTTGGCGGCGCGGAGGTCCACACCGTGACCAGCGGGGTGGCCGACCACTACGCCCTCGACGACGAACATGCGCTCGCCATCGGGCGGGAGATCGTCCGCAACCTCGGCCGTCGCAAGCCTGAGCCGCCGTGGGAGCGGAGCGACCCGGCGCCGCCATCGGTCAATCCCGAGGAGCTCTATGGCGTCATCCCGGCGGATGCGCGCCAGGCCTACGACGTCCGCGAGGTGATCGCCAGGCTCGTCGACGGCTCGGAGCTCCACGAGTTCAAGGCGCGCTACGGGGAGACGCTCGTCTGCGGCTTCGCCCGGATCGAGGGGTACCCGGTCGGGATCCTGGCCAACAACGGGATCCTGTTCAGCTCGTCCGCGCTCAAGGGGGCGCACTTCGTCGAGCTCGCCTCGCAGCGCCGCATTCCGCTCGTCTTCCTCCAGAACATCACCGGCTTCATGGTCGGCCGCGAGTACGAGGCGGGCGGCATCGCCAAGGACGGCGCCAAGCTGGTCACCGCGGTAGCGACCACCGCCGTACCGAAGTTCACCGTGGTGATCGGCGGCTCCTTCGGGGCGGGCAACTACGGCATGGCCGGTCGCGCTTACTCCCCACGCCAGCTGTGGATGTGGCCGAACGCGCGGATCAGCGTGATGGGCGGTCCGCAGGCGGCGCGCGTCCTCTCCTCCGTGCGGTCCGACCTGGCGACCGATGCCGACCGCGACGCCTTCGAGGCCCCGATCCTGGCGGAGTACGACCGCCAGGGCTCGCCCTACTACTCGACCGCCCGGCTGTGGGA
>Ga0070730_10001208_pt1 | contig 25291 bp, 23 predicted proteins | sample Coa_R1_3_FD_66447 | JGI IMG/M metagenome (GOLD analysis project Ga0070730, IMG submission 66447) | Surface soil microbial communities from Centralia Pennsylvania, which are recovering from an underground coalmine fire - Coalmine... | ecosystem: Environmental > Terrestrial > Soil > Unclassified ... | reverse complement strand
GGCGAGAAGATGGCTTCGATGGGGAGGCCGAAGTACTCGCTGATACTGAAGGCGAGGAACAGGCTGGGGTTAAAATCGCCGCGCTCCAGGTAGCCCAGCGTCTGGTAGTTGATGCCCAGCGCGTTCGCCAGGTCATAACGTGCCAGCCCGCGCTCTGCTCGCAGTTCTGGCAAACGATTATAAATTTTGGGTTCAGCTGGTTCTGCCATTCGTATGACCTTTAATCTTATCCAGGTTCCTTCTATATTGGATAGTATACCATTCGAGATGAACCATTGCTTTTACTCCCTGCTTTCTCTTCTTGCATCTCTACACCTTCTATGCTAAGCTCTACAGCGATATGGGTTCAGCAGTGCATGCTTTTTTTATGGCTGATGCCCCAAATTCCTCGCATGTCGTCATAGATGGCTGCGAAGTTGTACTAATAGCAGATAAGGTAATAAGACGATGCCCTACGCGGTAGGCGAATATTATGAGCGGGTCAGCGACTACGACCTGGAATATCAAAGTCAATCGGAGCAGGATGTTCCTTTCTGGCGTGAGCTGGTAATGCGTTACACGCCACAACGAGTGCTGGAGCTGGCCTGTGGCAGCGGGCGCATTGGCCTGGAACTCTTACACAGCCCCGGCGCTTTTCAATTGGAAGGGATTGATATCGCGCCAGAGATGCTCAATGCGTACAGGCGCAAGCTGGAGCGCGAACCGGAAGCTCTCCAGCAGCGCGTAAGCCTGCATGAAGGCGATATGAGCGATTATCAACTCGCGCACAAAGGCGAGTTCGATCTGATCCTGCTCCCCTTTAACTCGATTGCCCATCTCTATGAAATTGAGCAGCAGCTTGCCACATTTAAGAATACCTACGACCACCTGGCCTCTGGCGGTCGCTTTGTGGTCGATATCATGCTCCCTGACATCGACTATCTCAGCAATGCCCTCAATCGTCCCTCCCATGTCTATCTGGAAGATGAGATTGAGGGGCCGGAAGAAGAGTTTAGCATGCTGCTTTATAGCAGTCGCAAGTATGATCCCATTGAGCAGGTGCAGCATATTGTGTGGACACACGAGAAATTCTTTCACAGCGGTGAAAATGAACGCTACCTGACGAAGCTCGATATGCATATCTTCTTCCCGCGTGAACTGCAACTGCTCTTCCTGGCGACCGGCTTCGGCATCGAGGCGATCTACGGCAGCTATGATTGGAAGCCCTTTGGACGTGGAACCAGGCAGATTGTTGTGGGTCGCAAAGCGCACTCAGAAAACCTCTGAGGTTGACGCTCTCTCTTCCAGGTGTTAGAATATATCCTAGTACACTAGTCGGATTAATCAGGTCTACGAAGACATCGTAGCCGCGCTAAGGAGACGGCAAGGCGGGATGGACCACCTGGCAATACGACGATAAGGGAGAGACCATGATGTTACGAGTATCTACTAAAGGCGAATATGGCGTGCGGATCATGGTCGATCTGGCTCGTCACTATAGTGAACGTCCACGCTCACTGACGGATATTTCGCAGGCGGAAGCGTTGCCTCTGGCATATCTGGAGCAGTTGGTAAAATTATTGCGGGAAGCCGATCCGCCGCTGGTCATCAGCACCCGAGGAGCGCATGGCGGCTATCGCCTGAGTCGTCATCCAGCACAGATCACGATGGGCGAGATTGTACGTATTCTGGAAGGCCCAATCTCTCCTATGATCTGCGCGACTGAAGGTGAGATGACCCAGATCTGCGGTTTTCTGGACGCGTGCAAAACAAAATATCTCTGGGCGAGGGTGCGTGATGCAGTCGCACAAACCCTCGATAGTATTACATTGGCAGAGCTGGTAGCGGCGGAGTCGTCGGAAGGACCTGGCGCTCCCACGCACTTTATCGCGCTCTCCGACATTCACGTAGGGATCAATACAGGCGGGTTTTATCTTCCTCCTCAAGAGGGAGACGCCGAGATGCGCTCTTTACCCTCGTGATGTCCTCTTCCTTCAGACAGAAGATGCAATTATCCTGCTTAGGGATCGTTGGTTGTCGCCACCGCGTTGCTCGTCGTGGGGGGAGATCTAGCGCTGCCGGGACAGGTGAAGCGTCGTTATTATTGACTTTACCAAGGTTTTCGCGCCTCTTTCCCTCTGACTACGGTCTTAGAGTGCTATGGCGCATTCCAATAAGGAAGGTGTGTTTTTAGGCAAATGGGATCAGAACTTGTAATTAAAAACCTTCATGCCAATATTGAAGGTAAACCGATTTTGCGCGGTGTCGATCTCGTCGTGAATCAGGGCGAGGTGCACGCGTTGATGGGACCCAATGGCTCTGGCAAGAGCACATTAGCGAACGTCATTATGGGCAATCCGAAATATGAAGTGACCGATGGAGAGATCTGGTATAAAGGCGAGAATATCCTGGAATATTCGCCCGATCGTCGCGCTCGTATGCGCCTCTTCCTGGCATTTCAGTATCCGATGTCTATTCCTGGCGTCAGCGTAGCCAATTTCCTGCGCCGCTCCCTTGAGGCCGTGCGCGAAGGCAACAAGCCGCTTGAAGAGGGTGATAACCCCACTGGCAAGATGGCGAAGCGCAAGAGCATTCCCCCCGGCGAGTTCCGCCGATTGCTGCAAGAGAAGATGCGCCTGCTCAAGGTTGATAACAGCTTCATCAACCGCTCCATCAATGACGGTTTCTCCGGTGGCGAGAAGAAGCGCGCCGAGATCCTCCAGATGGCTCTGCTTGAGCCAGAGATTGCGCTGATGGACGAGACCGACTCCGGCCTGGACATTGATGCCCTGAAGATTGTCTCTGAAAGCGTCAACGCGCTTACCGGCCCCAATCTGGGCATTCTGCTCATCACCCACTACCAGCGCATGCTGAACTACATCACTCCCGACTTTGTGCATGTGATGTTCAATGGGCGCATCGTCAAGTCCGGTGGCAAAGAACTGGCCTTCGAACTTGAAGAGAAGGGGTACGAGTGGCTCAAGCCGAGCGACGAAGAGATTGGAGAGCCCGCTGATGCTTAAACCTCTGGCAACAGGATTCTCCCGCGATGCGCTGGAGCAGTTATCGCGCCAGAAGGGAGAGCCTGAGTGGATGCTGCAAAAGCGTCTGCATGCCTGGGAAACCTATGAGAATACGCCGACTCCGCTGGGTCGTCGTGGTGACCTTGGTACCTTGCAGACGGTGTCGCGCTTTAAATTCCAGGACCTCACGGCTTATGTGCCCTCGCAGAAGAGTGCGACCTTGCAGGCCGCCATCGATCGCTCGCTGCAAGAGACGCTGGTCGATGAGCGCTCTGGCCTGATCATCCAGCACAATGGTTCGGTGATCCATAATGAACTTTCGGAGAAACTCAAGCAGCAGGGCGTCATCCTGAGCGATCTGGAGACGGCTGTCCACGAGCATCCCGCACTGGTGCAGAAGTACTTTATGACCGAGGGCGTGCCTGTAAACCACAGTAAATACACAGCTTTGCACGCGGCCTTCTGGAGCGGCGGCTTCTTCCTCTATGTGCCCAAAGGGGTTGAGATCGAAGCCCCCATCCTGGCGCAGGTCTGGGCCGATGTCCCCGGTGCCGCGGTCTTCGCGCACACATTGATCGTAGCGGAGGCTCAGAGCAGCGTACGCTTCGTCGAAGAATATACCTCGCATGTTGGCACAGCGCAGCCCGCGCTCTTGAGCGATGTGGTTGAGGTCTACGCGCAGAATGAGGCGCGCGTCGAGTTTAGCAATCTGCAGGACCTCGATCAGAATACCTGGAACATCACCAATAAAAATGCCGTGCATGCTAAAGATGGTAGCGTCACCTTTGTGATGGCCGACCTGGGCAGTAAAGTCACGCTCTCCAATATTGGAGCGGGCCTGCATGGCAACGGGAGCGCCGCGGAGCTGGTTGGCGTCTTCTTTACCGATAACGATCAGCGCTACTCCATCAATACGCTCTCCAATCACGCGGCCCTCTCGACCAACGCTGAGACGCTGGTGAAGGGTGTGCTGACCGATCAGTCGCGCGTCGAGTTTAGCGGCATGATCCGTGTGCAGCCCAAAGCGCAGCAGACGGCCTCGTTCCTGTCGGCGCATGCTCTGTTGCTGAGCAAGAAGGCCCGCGCTGAGCTGATCCCTGGACTGGAGATCGCCGCCAATGAAGTGAGCGCCAGCCACGGCGCCACCAGCGGCCAGATCGATGAGGAGCAGCTCTTCTACCTGATGGTGCGTGGCATTCCCAAGCCAGAGGCCGAGCGCATCATTGTGCAGGGTTTCTTCGAGCCCGTCCTGCAGCGCATTCCGCTGGAGAACCTGCGTATCCGCCTGCGCCGCAGTATTGTGCGCCGTATGAGCGGAGCCTATGAGACTGAGGCCGACACCTGGGTTGACGCCCAGGAGCGCTGGGAGATTGAAGGCGTCGACGAGGTGGCCGTCCATCTCGATGGCAATCCCAACGATGATGATATCAAGCTCTCTGAGTATTAATTTTGCGCTCCCCATGGCAGGAGACCCCCAATAGGCGCCAACTTAAGGGGAGGCACGTCAAGGGAAAGGTGGCTGCAACAATTCGGGCGACCGCAAGGGATCGCCCCTACTATACACGAAAGTCGTTGTAGCCTGTTCTGCCCGTCTATAGTAGGGGCGATCCCTTGCGGTCGCCCAGCCTCGCTACGCGGGGCGGTGGTCTGAAAAAGCAGAAATCAGGGATCATATGGTCACAATCGATAATAAGAGCACGAAGGCGCCCGCTCAGGCGCGTACAGTTGAGGATATTCGCCTTGACTTTCCAATCCTGTCACGCCAGGTCCATGGGAAGCCGCTGGTCTATCTGGATAGTGGAGCGAGTTCGCAGAAACCCATGAGCGTGATCGAGGCCATGAATGTCTATTACCAGACATACAATGCCAACGTCCATCGCGGCGTCTATCAGATCAGCGAAGAGGCTACCGCTGCTATGGAGAAGGCGCGGGTGAAGGTGGCGCGTTTCCTCAATGCCCGCCAGAGCAAGCAGGTAATCTTCACACGGAACACTAGCGAGAGCATCAATCTGGTAGCCTATAGTTGGGGAGGCGCGAATATCGGTGCCAACGACCTGATTGTCCTTACCGAGACGGAGCATCACAGCAATCTCGTCCCCTGGCAACTGCTCTCACAGCGCACAGGTGCGCGGCTGGAATTTATTCCTGTGGATGATGATGGTCTTCTGCGCCAGGATATCTATGAGCAACTTTTGCGGCAGCAGCCCAAAATGGTCGCCTTCACCCATATGTCAAATGTGCTGGGAACAATCAACCCGGCGCGGCAGATGATTGCCCAGGCCCACGCGGCTGGCGCGCTGACGCTACTCGACGCTGCCCAGAGTGTGCCGCATCTCCCGGTAGACGTGCAGGAGCTTGACGCCGATTTTGTCTGCTTCAGTGGCCATAAGATGCTGGGACCGCTGGGCATCGGCGTGCTCTATGGCAAACGCGACCTGCTGGAAGCCATGCCCCCCTTTATGGGCGGAGGCGATATGATCCGCACCGTTCATCTGCGCGAATCGACCTGGAATGACCTGCCCTGGAAATTCGAAGCTGGTACTCCTGCCGTAGCCGAAGCCATCGGGCTGGGTGTGGCCGTTGAGTATCTCAACGCTCTAGGTATGCCAGCGGTAGCGCGGCATGAACAGGAGATCACAAGCTACGCGCTGGAGCAGTTGCAGGTGATCCCAGATATAAAGATCTATGGACCGGAGGCGAGCAAGCGCGGTGGCGTGATCTCCTTTACCCTGGGCGAGATCCACCCACATGATCTGGCCTCCATCCTCGACCAGGAGGCAGGAGTGGCGATTCGTGCTGGCCATCACTGCGCGCAGCCGCTGATGGACCGTTTTGGCCTTGCTGCAACCGCGCGTGCCAGCTTCTACGTTTATACAACAAGAGCGGAAATTGATACGCTGGTGCAGGGATTACAGAAGGCGCAAGAGATCTTTAGCTTGTAGCACCTCATCGCCTATCTCCCCGTCGAGAAGAGTCGAAACAAGTTCATGAGGTCAAGTACAAGAGGCTTTGGAGCTTAATTATGTCGATGGATTACTTTCGTGAATATATTCTGGACCACTACCGCAATCCGCGCAACTACGGGACGTTAGAGCATCCCAACGTGCATTCGGAGGACTCCAATCCCCTCTGTGGGGACCAGCTGGGCATGGATCTACAGATAGAGGATGGTCGCGTCAAAGCGGTGCGCTTCCGGGGACGTGGGTGTGCCATCAGCCAGGCCTCGGCCTCTATGCTCTCGGAGAAGATCGAGGGGAAGACGGTAGAGGAAGTGGCCGCGCTGGGGAAAGAGGATGTGCTGGAAGATCTGGGCATTCCCATCAGTCCGGCTCGCACAAAATGCGCCTTCCTCTCCCTGCGTGTGCTACATCGTGGCCTCGCCATAGCTGGTTATGAGAAATCAGATCTGGATGAGGAAGAGTAACAACTGAAGAGGGTTATTGATGACAGGCTTTATTAAAGTGGCTGACCTTGCTGAATTAGAGGAGGGCAGCCTCTTTCCTATAGAAGTGGATGGCGAGCCGATCTGTCTTGCCAGAGTGAATGGGACAGTCTATGCCTTTACCGATAACTGCACACATATCAGCGGCCCGCTTAACGAGGGGGAGTTGGAGGGGTGTAAGTTGACATGTCCGTGGCATGGGGCGCAGTTTGATGTGCGCACCGGGAAGGTGCTGCGAGGCCCGGCCCGCCAGGATATTCTGACGTATCCAGTGAAGATTGAAGAGGAGTCTGTGCTGATTAGTTTGCCCGAGGAATAATTGCCTATTTTATCCTTCGACAACACATCTCTTTGAGGGCAAGATGAACGATGCTTCTCCCAACCATCTTATTGCTACCTATATTGAAGGGTGGAAATCAGGAGATCGGGAAAAGATCCTGAGCACGCTTGATCCCGCCTGTGTAGTCATAGAATCTTATGGGCCGATTTATAGAGGCAAAGCCATGATCGGTCGATGGATTGACTCCTGGTTTGCTCCAGGGAACACCGTCAACCGTTGGGATGTCACCTCTCTCTATGTCACAGAAGAGGCCTGCTTCTTTGAGTGGATCTTTGAATGCACCTATGCTGGCGATCGCAGCGGCTTTGAGGGAGCATCGATTGCACGTTTGGCCGAAGGAAAAATCGTTTTCCTGAGAGAATACGCGATGACCGCACCGCAGTATGAGTGGGAAGGGTAAGGTCTGATTCACTGTGGCACTTACTAAATCCAGGTGATGCCATCAGAGTCACAGTTTTGAGGAAGGCCCATGTCAGCCGCTTCAATATGTTCTCGTAGCCGCGCGGCAATCATATCGGCATCGACCTGTGGCCCTTCTCCATCAGAGTCATCATATGTTTTCTGTTGCCTTTCAGACAAATTTGGTGGAAGAGGCTCGCGGGCGAGAGTACGAAATCCGAAGAGGCAGTGCGGGCGCTGTATTTCGCGAAAGAGAATCACGATCCAGTATCCCTCTGTTCCTCCCAACTCCAACGATACCTTATCCACTGCAATACGCCTGGCTTCTGATCCAATCCCAGGGTCATCTTTGAGTAGCATGTCCTGTAGATGTGCGAGTACCTTCTGCTCGTAGGAATTCAACATGCTCTTCTCCTCCTAATGTCCTGTATACTGATAAGCGCTCACGATGCCTCTCATTTGTCCGTCAGTCATACCATTATTGCTTGAGACAATATAGATCTGATACTGTTTTCCGTTTATATCCTCCCCTCTCACTGTAAAGCTGGTAGGGGTAGTGGCTATTATAACGCCGTAAGTAAGGACATACTCAATAGTAGACAATGCATCGGGATGTCCTGCCAGGACATGACAGTATCCATAGCCTCTATTATGAGCAGCATCCTCATAACCAACACGGAAAAGAATCTCCCCTCGGATAGATGAATATCTTACATAAATATCCTGATTATCTGAGGTGGTACAGGTGACATTGTGGATGTGTGGTGCAGAGGTAGGCGCAAAGGTCATATGGGCTGCATGAGCGGAAACAACGCCAGAGAAAAGCGTAAAAATTCCACAGATAGTTGGTAGCAATGCTACGCTTACGATGAAGTGACAAAGTTTGTGACATAGAGGTTGTTGCATATTATGAACATCCTTAAACAGAAGTTTCTTATGATAGTTCAAGTATACCTCTGTGTCACAAACAGGCTGCGTTGCTGCTCCTAAGGCAGGCATCCGACTTTCTATTTCAGAATTGGTCTACTCACAGATCGGCTGATATAACGTACCAGACAATCAAGCAAATCTATAGCAATCCGCATCGGGATATTAATCTAAGCACACTTGATAAGATCGCAAGGGCATTAGATGTGAGTATATGTGATCTCATCGAAGAGCTACCAGATCATTAATATGGCTTCACGTTAGTCCAGTAGTCGTCCCGAGAGCCAGAAGGTCCCGCTCACGATACCATCCTCGACGACTTTGCCCTCCACAACCTGGGGGTCAGCTACAATATCTATTTCGCCGCCCAGGACATGCACCTGCGCCCAGTAAAATTTCTGATTGGTCACCGGGTTGGTGAGCCTCTGTGTGGCAATAACACGTCCACTAAAGATCGCCTGCGCCTGAGGAGGCTTCTTGTTTTTTCCCTGAGGTCCAGGAGTAAAGAGGCCGGAAGGGATAAAAGATTCGCTGGCAAACTTGATCCCGCTGCCCTGCGAGTTCATGTACTCCTCTTCGCTGGCAAAACCTTTCAGCTGATGCGCGAAGGCCGCGATCTGCACCCTGGCCAGGTGTGGTAGTTGTAGTTCATTGTGCCTGTCGTAGTCTGGCGAGTCGAAAACAAAGGGGAAAAGGCCAGATTCCGGATCGTCAGAAGTCGGATTGGCCCATGCGTGGAAGGCTCCGTCCAGAGGCGTATCCTGGGGTCGTAAGATACGAGCGGTGAGATGTGCGCGCATGCTGGCCTGGCCGCTAAAATGGGGGTTCATGCCCAGCAGTCGCCTGTGCAGATTGGTTTGCACCCATAATTCGATGCCATTGCCAGGCGTCCATAGGGTATAGGAGCCATTGGGAGTTTCTATCTTCTCCCCAAACTCTGAAGTTTGATAAACATAATGCCTGAAATCTTGTTCGGTCGTCACTGGAAAGCCCAGCGCGGTCATATGGTTGGGCATGCTATCTTCCTTGATAAGCTCACGCGAGACGCAAGTGGTTGTTCAATCTCCAGGGAACGAAGTTTCAACATGAGGATATTATAGAGCATGGGCGGGTTACGTGCATAGCCATGAGCGAACTATAGGATGGAGGGTTTTACCTCTTTCTTGTTGACATTTGTTCGACTAACGCCTACAATTGCGCGTAAAGCAAAGATATTCCCAATAGAGAGAGGTTCCTGGTATGGAAGGTCGGTCGCATCTGCTGGTTGGTTTGACGGCAGGAGTTGTCCTTGATGGCATGATCCATTTATCGGGCGATCCCTTGACGGGTGCTAAAGTTGTTCCTATAACGCTGATAGTGAGCAAAGCTATCTACTACTTTTCGGTGGGTTTTGGCTCGCTTCTGCCCGATATCGATAATGCTCGCAGCACTTTTGGGCATAAGCTCGGCGTTGTAAGCAAAGAGATCCAGAAGTTGGCCGGTCATCGTACGTTGTTTCATAGCCTGCTGGGTCTGGCGCTTGGTTCCCTACTTGCCATAGGATTAGAGCAGGTGGTAATCTACCTGTTAGGTCAGCAAGGATTTGTCCTCCCTGCCAGTCTCATAGGGGCAGAGCACATGGTCTTTTTTGGAGTGCTCTTTGGCTGCATGATGCATATTGCCGCCGATGCTCTGACATTCGGTGGGGTGCCGCTCTTCTGGCCCAACCGCAAGCGTTTTGGTTTCCCGCCCAACTCACACTGGCGCTTTAGGACGGGCACCTGGCCTGAGTTTGTGATTGTCTGGACATTTATGATCCTGGTTGCCATTGGCATCTGGAAAGCAATTATTCCTATTTGAAAAACATGCAACGAGTGAAAAAACAAGGTTTTTCCCGACTGGCGTTGACTCAGGAACAGATCGCATGGATACTGCTGGCACTGCTGATGCTTGGCTACGCCATAGTGATGTGCTACGAGACGGTGCTACGCTATGATACCTTTAAAGCCACGGCCTTTGATCTGGGCAACTATGACCAGGCAATCTGGAATACGCTCCATGGCCGCCCATTCCAGTTTACCAATCAAGGCGATAACTGGTTTGGTCCACCCACGCGCCTGGCGATCCATTTTGAGCCGATTATTTTGCCTCTCTCGTTGCTGTATGTCTTTCATGCCGATCCACGTATTCTGCTGGTCTTCCAGACGCTGGTGCTGACCACGGGCGCGCTGCCCATCTTCCTGCTCACGCGCAAATACATTCCGGCGTGGCCGCTGGCGGCTCCCGTACTGGCCGCAGGTTATCTGCTCTCGCCATCGCAACTCGACTTGAATCTCTTCGATTTCCATCCCCTGACGCTGGCAGCGCCCATACTGCTCTTTGCCGTGCTGGCCCTGTGCTACAGGCGCTATATCTGGTTTCTGATAGCCTGTGTGCTGGCTGCTTCGTGTAAAGAGGATGTCCCGCTGGCGATTGCGCTCTTTGGCTTGCTGGTGATCTGGAAGTTTAAGTCGCCGCGCCTGGGCATTGCGCTCATTATCGGTGGCATCCTCTGGACTTCGCTCGCCTTCTTGCTGATCAAACATTTCTACCCTGGCGCACAAGGCAATAACTACTGGTATCGCTATGAGGCTCTGGGCAGTGATCCAGGCTCCGCGATCATCAATGTTCTGCTGCATCCCTGGCTGCTTTTTAGTACATTTATTACTATAGATCGCTTCTATTACCTGGCTGGCCTGATCCGTAGCAGCGGTTTTCTGGCGCTGCTTGATCCGCTCTGGCTTATTCCCGCTCTCTTCAGCCTGGCCGTCAACCTGCTCAGCACGGACGCGCTGCTCTATAGCGGGGTCTATCAATACAACGCCCCGATTGTGCCTTTTGTGGCGCTCTCCTCGATTTTTGGCTTGCAGCGCGTCTTCATTCTTTGGAAAGAGTGGCGCGGGGAGACGATTGAGGTGCCCCTGGTGGGACAGGATGAGCCATATCGCACGACTCGGAAGGGCCAGGTAGCGGTGCCTCAGCCAGTGTTGTCCTGGCTCGCCACGGTGACACAGAGCGTCAGAACGGCTTATATGGCTGTGGTCCAGGGCGTTATTGGGCATCCAGCCTTCGCCAGACCTGCCATGCTGGTGCAGCCGCGCATTACCACGCTGGTGCAGGCGAGCGATAGTCAGTGGCGGCGTTTCAGCGAGCGTATGACTCCCCTGGCACGCCTTACCGCCTTACCGCTTCTGCAATGGATCGTGTGTGGCTGGATTGTGGCGATGCTGGCACTCAATCTCCTCATTCTGGCGCCAATGCTCAATATCCATTGGCCTGATCATCTGCCCGGTAGTCGTGAACAACATATCCAGCAGCTTCTCGATATGATTCCCCCTGATGCCTCCGTTTCTGCCGGCGGCACCCTGAATCCCCATCTGACGGAGCGACAATATGTGACGGTCTTTCCCACGATTACGATTTACCTGTCCAGCGAGCGCATCAATGTACAGTACGTTGTCGTCGATCTCAATGGCCTCTTCCCCGAAGATAGAGTGAATACAGCCCACGAAATCAATCAGCTTATTCAATCCAAACAATTTCGCCTGCTCGGACGCGCTGAAGGTGTTATCCTGTTAGTGAGGCGCTAAGATGTAGCGCATAAGATAGAGAGAATGTTATAATGCTATCAGAGCAGTAAATGTTGCTCTTACGCGTTCGCGAGTGCGAGTAGTTGGAGGGAGGAAGGTAGGATGCGCAACAACGCTTATCCAGAGGAACCGACACGTGTCCCATCTGCAGAAATAATTTGGAGGAGAGAGCAGCGCATGGAAGATTTACCACCCAAGGCGGCACCGCCGTTGCCGACCGCACCCACTGTAGAGGCTTCCTCGGAGCTTGAAAGTGTAGAGGCGCGACAAGAAGAAGCGCGTACCGTCAGGTATGCTATTGGCAAGCTGAATGATTTTCTCCAGTGGTTTATTGCCGTGCTGGAAGTGACGCTTATACTGCGTTTTCTATTAATGTTGATTGGCGCGGCTCGCTCCAATCTGTTCGCGGGCTTTCTCTACGCTTTGACTGATATTATTCTTTTTCCATTCAGCGGTATTGTGCCTGCTGCCTCCATTCATCCTCCGCAGGTCTTTGAATGGTCAACCCTGATCGCGATGCTCATCTACTGGTTGATCTTCTGGGCGGTGCGGCGTTTCCTGCACATCCTGATCTCCAGCCCGGAAGATCCGGTGGCTTAGCACTGGTAAAAAAATAATGTGGGGTGAGCGAGAAATCTGAGATTTCTCGCTCACCCCACATTATTTTTTTACCAGGGGGCTGAGAGGGACGACTCCTATCGCAGCAACCATCCTGATATGATATACTTTGAGATAATCAGGAGGTGTACTTTGGACGACTTGAGTGTCTTTAGCGGGAACGCAAACCGTCAGCTGGCTCTAGCTATATGTAAAAATCTGCATATCTCGCTGGGCAACGCTGACGTATTTCAGTTCAGCAACGAAAATATCTTTGTCAAAATCAACGAAAATGTGCGCGGCCATGACGTTTTCGTGATTCAGCCGTTCAGTTCTCCCGTCAACCGTTCGATCATGGAGTTGCTCATCATGATCGATGCACTCAAGCGCGCCTCCGCGGCCCGTATCACGGCCGTTATTCCCTACTATGCCTATGGCCGCACCGATAAAAAGGATCAGCCGCGCGTCCCCATCACCGCGCGCCTGATCGCCGATTGCATCACGGTAGCTGGCGCCCATCGCGTCTTAACTATGGACATGCACGCAGGCCAGATTCAGGGCTTCTTCAATATCCCGGTGGATGAATTGACGGCTCAGATCATCCTGGCACGCTATTTCAGCGGCAAAAATATTGAAGACGTGACGGTCGTTTCCGCTGATGAGGGCTTTGCCAAGAAGGCGCGCCAGTTGGCGGATCGCTTGAGTACGCCGCTGGCCATCGTAGAGAAGCGGCGCCTGGGCAATAATGGGGTTACGGAAGCCATGGGTATCATCGGCAGCGTGGCGGGCCGCCATGCCCTGATTGTGGATGATGAGATTGACACGGCTGGCTCGCTGACGCAGGCGGTGCGTGTCGTGCATGAGCAGGGCGCGCGTGATATTTACTGCTGCGCGACTCATGGTATCTTTTCTGGCTCCGCGATCGAGCGCCTGAGCAAGGCCCCCATTAAAGAATTGATGGTCACCGATACAATCCCATCTCCTGAGCATAAATGTCTGCCGAATATGACCATTCTTTCGGTTGCCGAACTCTTCGCTGGCACAATCAGCCGCATCCATGATGGACGCTCGGTGAGCGAGTTGTTCCGCTGATCTCACCGGCCAAAGAATTTTTGGGTGAGCATAGCGATGAAGATGCCTTCGAAAATAAGGCCAGTGACCGCTTCGCAGGCAGTCACGATGCTTTGAGGGCTACCCAGGGTAAAGGTGTTGGAGAAGACGCGACCGTGAAAGGCTGTAATACTCATAATCAGAGCCTGGACCCAGTCGAGATGTTGCGTAGTAGGTAGGAAGCGACCAAAGAGGTAGTAGAGCGAGGCGAAGAGGATGTTCACGAGTGCATAGGCCACGATAATACGCCCCATGCGATAGCCATAACCGGTGAGCACAGCCAGGAAGAGCGAGGAAAGATAAGGGACAAACTGTGATGGCCCACGCTGCCAGAGCAATTTGCGGCGGAGTATCTGCGCGCGATATGAGAAACGCGCGGCCTCTTCGTTGAGCCCCTGAGCCTGTAGAGCGAGAGCGAGTTGACGATTCGCTCGTACGGCCAATTTGAACTCAATCAGGCGTGTCTCCCGGTCCTTGACTTTGCTTGCTTGTATTCTTCTCTGAGCCTCAATATAAGAGGTAGAGAAGCCCAGTTCTACCAGCGCCAGAGCCTGACCCGTCCGCATTTGCTGGCGAGCCTCATATTCATCACCCAGCATCTTGACGCGCGACCAGTAAACCACGGCGAGATTGGCGCTGCCCCAGAGCGTATCAGCTACATACGGACCGACCCCTTGCTCATTGCAGAACACAAGGCGATTCAAGTGCGCCCCGTCCAGATGTGCCTCCTTGAGGTTGGCGCCTCCCAGATAGGTACCCCAGAGGAAAGCATTCTGCAAATTCGCGAACATGAGATTAGCCCCCTCTAAGTGGGCCTCTTCGAGGTAAGCGAATTGCAGGGAGGTGGTGCCGAGGTTGGCATCCTGCAGGTGAGTATGGCGCAGATCAGCTTCATCCATGTGGGCGTATTCGAGGCTGGCGCCTTCCAGGTGCGCGCCTTTGAGATCGGCCCCCTCCAGCAGGACTGCCGCCATACGGTGTTGCCCTTCTGTGAGATCAGTCCATGTGCGCCAGGAAACATCAGCAAGGGTACGGGCCAGGGGAAGGTTTTGGAGCTGGGCATGCCTCAGATCCGCGCCCCGCAGATCGAGTCCGACGCGATCTCGTTGACTCTCATCATAGTAGTCAACGGGACCACGCCCATTTTCGTGGGTAGCCAGCAGCCATTCAATATCGGCGCGACCAAGTTTGATATTTTTAAATGGATAGATGCCTTCGTGAACATCGGGCGTGATATTGCGAAGAGCCGTCAGTTCTGCCTGTCGCCCGGCGTCAATCTCTGGCTCCGTACGCCAGGGCTGGCCCTGTCCTGCCCAGAATGTTGCCCAGCCCTCACAATCCTGCGTGCTGGGACGCGGCCCTCCAGGTATCGATGGCGCCTCTGGCTCGTGCATATGTGCTCGCTCTTTCTTCCTTGTATGCATCAGTATCGATTCGACATTATATATCAGCTTTCAACCTCTGCACAAGCCAGAAACAGTGCGACTGCTACCTATCAAAGGTAAAATGCGTAAGATTGTGAGATGTCTCTTGTGAATAGCATTTTCGGAGTGGTGTAACTTCTATGCCACCCGAGGCTCCACAAGAGAGCCTCGGGTGGCATAGAAGTTACGCTAGCTCAGTGTAGCGCAGAGGGCGTATGCCTGAATGAAGTAGGTGGGATTACCAGCATTAGAATCAGCCTGGCGTGCCCCTACTTCCCAGCTATTGGTAGCGGTTGGCCCGCTTTCAAAGAGGAGGGTTTCGGTGTTGACGAAACTGGTAAATCCGCCACCGGTGAGCGTTGTACCTGCTGGACAGGATATAGAGGTTCTCGTATCCACGCTCTGAATAGTGGTCACCGGACCAAACTCTCTCTGCTCAGTGAGTGTGGCTTTCGGGCCAGCGGGGCCCGTAGCACCAGTGTCGCCCTTGGGACCTGCTGGCCCGGTGGGACCCTGAGGGCCTGCTGGTCCCGGGTCGCCCTTGAGACCTGGATCACCATTGAGGCCAGCAGGTCCCTGAGGGCCAGCGGGGCCAGTGGGGCCTGTAGCGCCAGTGTCACCCTTGGGACCAGCGGGACCAGGTACCCCTTGAGGACCAGCGGGGCCAGTATCGCCTTTGGGTCCAGTATCGCCTTTGGAACCTGGAGTACCCTGCGGACCGGCTGGCCCTTGAGTCCCTGGGGCTCCTGGGGTTCCAGTAGGGCCCTCAGGGCCAGTGGGGCCTGCATCCCCTTTGGGACCTGCATCCCCTTTGGGGCCCGCGAGACCCTGAGGGCCGGCGGCGCCTGGTGCACCAGGCGCGCCAGTAGGACCTTGCCGACCAGCTGGACCCTGAGGGCCAGATGGGCCAGTCTCTCCCTTAGGACCGGTGGGACCCTGGGCGCCTATCGGACCAGCGGGACCTGCATCTCCCTTCACACCCGCTACACCCTGTGGGCCGGCTGGCCCTGGCAAACCTTGTTGCCCGGCGGGGCCCTGCGAACCAGTAGGACCCTGTGGACCGGCGGGGCCCTGTGGACCAGTAGGACCTTGTTGCCCGACAGGCCCCACAGGTCCCGTATGGCCTTGCTGGCCCGCGTTGCCTGTGCCTCCTGGTCGTGGGCCGCTACCGTGGTTGCAGGGTGGGCCAGTTGGGCAACCTGGTGGCGCACTGCTAGATGTGATGATGTTGTTGCTGCGACCAGTGGTGCCGGGCCCAATGGGGCTGGTGTGCCTTCTGAGAAGGTTGTTGCGAGTGCCAACCTCGGGCCTGGATTTGGCCACGCTGTTGTTGCGGGCGCTAGATGTGCGGCTGTACCTGGCCGCGCTGCTGCTACGACCAGCACGAACGTGGCCAGGACCATGCGGAGTTGTGCTATTGGCAGCTTTGACCGGTAGATGAAGCTGGAAAGCCGCTGCGTGCGCCTCAACCTTTCTACCTGGTATTGTTAGTGTAGTTGTCAGTTTCATATAAAGGATAGTCAGGACGACTATACATGCGAGCAGAATGTATTTCATACATCACTCCTTATGATTTCGAGATATAACATTTGCCCTTCTTCCTTACTCACCCTGCAGAATTCTCGGCCTGGGATACATGAATAAGGAAAGAAGGGCAGACAAATGTTGGCAGAGATATCCTCTGGCAACAATGGTGCTCAGAAGAATAGCCTGCTATGTTAATAGCTTTGCCTTATTTATGATACCTTATTTCTGCTAATAATATATCAGTATATATTTCTATAGTTTGTATATTTAGAAAAATTGATTACCTTATTTGCGTATTTTTGAAGGGATAAATCAATATCATCTCTTCACGAGTTGATTTTGTTCTGAAAACAGAAGCCTTCTCCCGGAGGTCCTCTACGCGGTTCTGTACTATTCTCTGCCTGCCCGGTTCGTAAATAACCTCACCCGGCACGCACGAACGAACAATATGTGCTATAATGACTTCGATTATCGAGCAGGGCATCCTCTGAGGATGCCCCTTCTATTGAATGAAAGGGTGGGAGGTGTCTTTTATGAAGCCGCTTGTTGCTATCGTGGGTCGGCCAAACGTCGGCAAATCCACGTTTTTTAATCGTATGATTGGCGAACGCATCGCGATCGTCGAAGATATGCCTGGCACAACGCGCGACCGTCTGTATGGTGATACAGACTGGAACGGGCGAGAATTTACATTGATTGATACAGGCGGCCTGGAATTTGGCTCTATCCCTGTTGGTCAGGTTGGACTGACTGGCCAGCCCGGCGATCTGATGAATCATGTGATGGCGCAGGCTCAACTGGCCATCGAAGAGGCTGACGTGATTGTGTTTATGGTTGATGCTCGTTCCGGTATCACCACTGCCGATGAAGAGGTCGCTGAACTGTTACGTCGCAGCCAGAAACGCGTGATCCTGGCCGCCAACAAGGCCGATAACGCCGCTCGTCGCCTTGACGCGGTCGAATTTTATAGCCTCGGCCTGGGTGAACCTGTCACTATCTCTTCCATCCAGGGCACGGGTACAGGCGACCTGTTGGATGAGATTGTGGCGGCCCTGCCTCCGAAGTCGGAAATGGAAGAGGAAGAGGAGGAAGATGTCACGCGCATCGCGATCATTGGTCGCCCCAATGTTGGTAAATCCTCTCTGCTCAACTCCATTCTAGGGGTGGAGCGCTCGATTGTCAGCAATATGCCTGGCACGACGCGCGACGTCATTGATACCGACGTTGAGTTTGAGGGCCATAAGCTCAAGATCGTTGACACGGCCGGCATCAGGCGACGAGGACGCATCGGGGTGGGTATTGAGAAGTATAGTGTACTGCGCTCCACCCGCGCGATTGAGCGTTGCGATGTGGCTCTGCTGCTCATCGATGCCAGCGAAGGGCTGGCCGCACAGGACACCCATATCGCTGGCGCGATCCATGATCAGGCCAAAGGGGTGGTCATTATTGTGAATAAATGGGATCTGGCCCAGGAGCAGCGACGTGCTGAGCGTGATGAGCAGTTCCCGCATCCCAATGATGAAATTGCTAGTGCGGAAGCCTATCGTACAATTATTGCTGAGGGCCTGAAGTTTATTCCCTATGCTCCCATTATCTTTGCCTCGGCCAAGACCGGCTATCACGTCAAGTCGCTGCTGGAAGCTGCCCTCAAGGTTGCCGAGATGCGCTACCTGCGCGTCCCCACGGCCCGTCTCAATGAATTAGTCCAACAGGCGGTCCGTCGCCATAATCCAACGACCAATCCTGCAAAGCCGCTGAAGATATACTATGCCACACAGACGCGGGTGAATCCGCCGACCTTTGTCTTTTTCGTCAATGACCCTCAGGCCGTGCATTTCTCCACCGAACGCTACCTGGAAAATCGCCTTCGTGAGGCGTTCTCCTTTCGAGGAACAGCCATTCGCCTCTACTTCAGAGCGCGCTCAAAAAGTGAGGAGAGATCGTAGGCTGTCGCATGGCTATGATGAAACTCTACAGGGGGTTGAGGTTTGGATCCGAGGCAGACGCAACTTCCCACCCGCTTGCTGCGTATAAAGTGTAGTATAAAAAGCATGTCACATATATGCTGGATCTTAAAAACTATGTAATCAGGTGGCTTGAAAAGTCTTCAATTGTAATAAATACTGCTATATGCTATAGTGAGCATAGCATGGCCGTAGAAGACAACTGCTCCTGAGAGGTATATCCTTATGCATCTAAAACTCACTGCTGCTGATAAAACCGACGTCGGAAAACAACGTGAACAAAACGAAGACCATGCCTATAAGCGGGTCGAATCATCAGAGGACGGGGATCGGGGCCTTTTTATTGTTGCCGACGGCATGGGTGGCTATAAGGCGGGAGAGGTAGCAAGTAAACTGGCGGTTGAAACGATCAGCAAGGCCCTGGATAGCATCTTCAAACCATTGCCAGACCAACCAACCATCAAACTGGACCGCGCCGCTCTAACCCAGGCAGTCAACGGACCCACTGGCTCATCAGAAGGAAAAACACAGCAGAAAACACGCAAGCTTCCCGAAACCATCGTCGCAGCTGACATTGAAAATCAATTGAAAACGGCCATTCAACAGGCGAACAAAGCCATTTTACGCTACGGGGAGCAACAGACAGCCGCTCGCGGTCTTGGTAGCACGGTAACCGCTGTATTAATTCAAAATGACCAGGCCTATATCGCTAACGTTGGCGACAGTCGTACGTATTTATTACGCGATAACATGCTAACAGCTTTGACGCGCGATCATTCGCTGGTCGCCAGGCTGGTAGAATCGAAGCAAATCAACCCGGACGATATCTATACCCATCCACAACGCAATCTGATCTATCGCTCGCTTGGGGCGGGGCATAAGAGCATTGAGGTGGATGTTACCCAGAAAACTGTCCATCCCGGCGACTCCTTTCTGCTCTGTTCTGATGGCCTCTGGGAGATGGTGAGGCATCAGGATTTGCTCAAAACGCTCAGTGAGCAGTCCAGTCCGCAGAAAATCTGTGATACCTTGATTAAACTTGCAAATGAGAATGGCGGCGAGGACAATATTACCGCGGTTGTCGTGCATGTCAGTGCAATCTGAGCGCATTTGGAGAATTTTGGAGTATGGCTCTCCCTATCGGTACTATCCTTGATGGAAAATTCAGAATTGTGCAGGTTCTTGGCGAAGGTGGTATGGGTACTGTCTATAAAGTTGAACAGGTCGGTACACCTTCCTATTATTATGCTGTCAAAGAACTGTTGATCAATCCTACGACCAGTGTGGAAGATCGCAATGCTGCTATTGAGCGCTTCAATAAGGAGATTGCGCTGCTTCGTGGCCTCAAACACCCGCGTATTGCTGCTCTCATGCTTCCCTTCCAGGATCATGGCAACTACTACTTCGCGATGGAGTTTGTGCCCGGGCGCAGCCTGGAAAAAGTGCTTGAGGCGAATAAAGGACCACTGCCCGAAGAGGAGGTAGTGAAATGGATGATGCAGGTCTGTGAGGCGCTGAGTTATATCCACACACGTAATCCTCCGATTATCTTGCGCGACTTGAAGCCTGGCAATATTATGATTACGCCAGACAATGAGGTACAGTTAATCGATTTTGGGATTGCGCGCAGGTTCGACCCCAATAAACGCACGAACACGGAGAACCTGGGCACCATCTCCTATGCCTCTCCCGAACACCTTGGCTCGATCACTGCTCCCGGCCAGAGGCGTACATCGCAGAATCCAGGCAAACTGGTGCAGACGGATGCTCGCTCGGATATCTATTCGCTTGGTGCTACGATGTATCATGTGCTTACCAACTACGAGCCAGATCCCATCCAGACGCCCGCGCCCGGCAGCATTCTTGCCAAAAATCCACGCCTGCGTACGGTGCCGGTGGGGGGCAAGATGGTCTGCCCGGTGGAACAGGTGATTATCAAGGCGATGCAGCAGGAGCCCGCGCAGCGCTTTCAGAGTGCTGAGGCTATGCGTGTAGCGCTGCAACATTGCTTGCCTGGTCAGGCGCCTCCGGCCACGGTTCAGATCCCAGCGATCTCACCCAATGCGACGATTATTGTGCCATCCGTTACGGCCTCAAGTGGGGGGCTCTTCTGTCCTAAATGCGGTTTGCAAAATCGCCCTGGTGCCAGATTCTGTAAAAATGATGGACAACCCCTGGTGCAGGGCGCCGCGGTGGCCCCTCCTCAGGTGCGTGCGCAGGCGATGCGTTCGCCCATCCAGGCCCGGCCCGTTTCGCCCTCCCGAGGAGTCCCTGCTCCGGCCCGTCAGTCTATCCAGGCGCGACCTGTACAATCTATACAGGCCAGACCAGTGCAACCAATTCAGGCGCGACCCGTACAATCTATACAGGCCCGGCCTGTTTCAAATGGAGCATCGACTGCGAACGATCCTAATACGGCTTACCGCCAGGGTCTACAGCAGTTAGCGAATAAGAATTACGTAGAAGCAGTCAATCAGTTCAAGCTGGCTCGCAGTGCTGGCCCTGCGTCCTATGATGTGCTTTATAATCTTGGTCGGGCCTATCGCCAGTATGGTCAGTCGGTGAAGGATAGCGACAAACGTCTCTTCACGGAGAATATGAAACTGGCCGCTGAACAATTTGAGGAGTCCACTCGTCTGAAGGCCGATGCGCTTGATGCCTACTTCCAGTTGGGCCTCTCCTACCGGGACCTGGCGCTCTATCCACAGGCTACCACTGCCTTCAAGAAAGCGCTTGGTCTGGCGCCGCAGGATCCCGCTATCCACTACCAGTTGGGCATGGTGGCTATGGAGCAGGGGTATTATAAGGATGCGGAGGCGCATTTTCTGGATGGTTTGCGCATCAATCCCGATCATGCCTTAATCTTGATTGCGATTGGGCGATTCTATATTGAGACAAAGCAAATTCAATCCGCGATCAGTACCTTGCGCCAGGCTACCAAACAGGACCCGGCTCTGTGGGAAGGCTGGTATGAACTGGGACGCGCCCATATGCGACTTAAAGAATGGAAGTCGGCTCTGAGTGCGTTGGAGCGAGCCCGCCAGGCTGGTCCCCACGCACCGGTTATCTATACCGCTATGGCAGCCTGTTTTCTCAAAATGAATAAAAAGGTTGAGGCCCGCCAGATGGTCATCGAGACACTGCAACGTGATCCAACGAATGCCGAGGCTATCAGATTACAAAAACAACTCTAAAAGGAGGGCAGAAATGCTCTGTCCGTCGTGTCACACACATAATCGTGATAATGCCAAATTTTGTAAAGGATGCGGGATGTCGTTTCCTCCTGAGAACGTCGAAACGTCTCCGCCCGAGGCGCTGGGACCATCAGCAGGGCCCGAGGGCCGCCCTCAAGGATCCCCTGACGGGGCCAGGTTATCCCTTGTGGATGCTTCAACTTCGCCCGCGGAGACGCCTGGAGTATCCGATATAGCGACCGTTGTATCGAGTCCGCCCACTGAAAGGCCGGCCACTACAGCAGTTGAACAGGCGCCATCTCCCAAATCAGAGGATGCCCATGAAGTTGAGGATGCGGATGATCTCAGCCTCATTCCGACGCAGATACTGACACCAGAGCAGATGATGGCCTATCATGCGAGGCGCTGGCAGCAAGAGGTGGAGCGCGAGCAGCGGCAGGCAGGTCAAACGCCGTCTGCGACTGACATTGCCGATCAGCCCACCATGCTTTTTTCGCCTGTGGGAACGGCATCGACGGCCCCAACTGAGCGCGCAGATATCTGGTCGCAGCCAACAGTCATCATGGCGCCACCTATTGTGGACCCTGAGTCCCATGCACCGGTCGTCCAGGATGCACCCGCAGCTTCGCCTCTCGAGTCCTCCTCTGTGGAGGCAGCAAGCGCACCATCCACCTTCTCAACAGAGACAGCGAAAGTAGCCTCTGAGAAGGAGGCGTCGATCGAGACAGCGACTGAAACGGGTGGCGCAGGCGACAAATCCGTAGGGTTGCCCCCCCTGAGCGGGCCCGCTGATAGTGCGGCAAATACGAATAATGCAATGGCGACAGAGGCTTCTTCACCAAAAGAAGAGGTAGCCTCTCCCCCGCCCCAGGAAGAGGAAGAAATGGAACAAGGAACCCCCAGAGAGGGCACGACAGATTCGGTAGGCGATCAGCAGCAGCACGGCGAGCAGCAGGAAGGCGCAACAACCGATTTCCCCGTTCTAGCCGTCGGCGCGACCGTCGCTGGACGCTACGAGGTTGCGCAGGTTATCAGCGAAGCTGTGGATGAGCACATCTACCAGATCGTAGATCATCAGGGTTACCAACATTGCTGGAACTGTGGTTCGGAGCAGAATGCCGAGGGCGACGAGTTTTGCATCGATTGTGGGGCGGAACTTCTCAATGCCCCCTACACTATGCACGAATATCCTGCTTCCGCCAGCGCGAATGCCGATTCCCATGTGATACCAGGCACGATCATGAATACCCTGGTGGATCAGGGAAAGACCTATGTGATTGAGCAGCCTCAGGCCGTGCAGATTGCTTTTCCCACTGGCGTTCATCTGCTGGCATCCAGCGATTCGGACGCTGGCACGGTACGCCGCTCGGAGCCCAATGAGGATAGTACGCTGGTTCTGTTCATTGAGCGGGTGCATGAATCCATGGCCTCGCCCTTTGGTATGTTTGTGGTAGCCGATGGCATGGGCGGCCACGATGCCGGACAGGTTGCCAGCCGCATGACCGTGAACACCATCGCCGAACGTGTGACGCGCGAACTGTTTATGGCGCCACTGGCCAGCGAGAAAGCCGGCGAGCAGCCCAAAGCGATGGATGAGGATGCCCTGGTAGAACTGGTCCACGGCTCGATCCAGGATGCCAATACGGTTATCTGCCAGACCAACCAGCACGACAAGACCGATATGGGGTCGACGCTGACTGGTTTTATGATGGCAGGGGATCTTGCGTATATCTTTAATGTAGGGGATAGTCGCACCTATATGTTGCGCGACGCCAACCTCTATCAGTTGACCACCGATCACTCGCTGGTAGGCCAACTTGTGGCTGGCGGGCTTATTGAGCCGGATGATGTCTATACGCACCCGCAACGCAGCCAGATCTACCGCAGTATCGGGGATAAATTAAATGTGCAAATTGACATATTCAAACAGCAGGTGCATCCAGGAGATATCCTGCTAAGTTGTTCCGATGGCCTGTGGGAGATGGTGCGCAATCCACAAATTGCTGATATTCTCAACCGCGCACCCGATCCACAGACGGCATGTACACACTTAATCGAGGCCGCTAATACCAATGGTGGAGAAGATAATGTTAGTGCCGTGGTCGTTTTTGTGCGTTAATATGGTATACTAGGGCCAGCCGAAAGTGAAAGGAGCTGATGTATTATGCCCGGAGAAGTAACACTGGCACACCAGTTGGGAAAAGATTTTATGCCTGTAACTGGTGGTACCCAGATTGCATACGTTTTGTTGGAGGCCAAACCCACAGAGTTAATGGCACAGGTGCGTATGCCACTGAACTTTGCCCTGGTGATTGACCACTCTGGCTCCATGAAGGGCGCCAAGCTAAAGAATGTGCGAGAAGCAGTAAAGATGGTGATTGACCGCCTGGAGCCGAGCGACTATATCTCGGTGGTCATTTTCGATGATACTGCCCAGGTCATTATCCCGTCGATGCCAGCCAATGATCCTGTTGGTATGAAACAGGCCATCGACCGTATCCAGGATGCCGGTGGCACTACCATGTCGCTTGGTATGATCCAGGGACTCGGTGAGCTGCGCCGCTGGAATATCCCCAACGCCGTGAACCGTATGATCCTGTTGACGGACGGCGTGACCTATGGTGACACGGATCGCTGCCGCCAGTTGTCCAGAGATGCGGCCGCCGCTGGCATCGCCATCTATCCATTAGGTATTGGTTCAGACTGGGATGAGGGCCTGCTGGACGATGTTGGTCAGCTCAGCGGTGGCATGCCTGCCGAGTTTATCCGCTCGCCCGCGGATGCCATGGCGATCTTCCAGCAGCAGTTGCAGAGCGCGGTGGCCGTCGCGGTTCGTAACGCGACCATGACCCTGCGCCTCCCCGCCGGTGTCTCTCCCAGAAAAGCGGTCAGAGTCCTGCCGATCATTCGCGATATTGATCAGTCAGCCCTTTCGGATCGGCAGGTGACTATACCGCTGGGTGACCTGGAGAAGGAGACCGCGAATTCGGTGCTGATCGAGTTAATGCTCGATCCTCGTCCAGCCGGTCTGTTCCGTATTGCCCAGGCCGAACTCTCCTATGATGTGCCGGTAGCCGGTCTGGTTGGGGAGAGCATCCGTGATGATATCAAGGTAACCTTCACCAGCGACGCCAACCAGGCCGCGCAGGTCAATGCGCTGGTGATGAACTTTGCTGAGAAGGCCAATGCGAACCGCCTGGTAACGCGTGTGCTCGACGAATACAAACGCACAGGCAAGGCCACAACTCGCCTGGCACCTAACGTCACACGTGTGCTCGATCAAGAGACCCAGGCGGCGCTGGAGCAGATTCAGCAGGGCCAACAAATTTCGCAGGATCAGGTCAAATCAATTGGTAACAAGACGCGCAAACTGACCCAACGCCTGGATGACTTACTACCCTGATCGGGGTACGTAAAGCCGCTTCCCCTCGCGTAGGAGGTTCCCTTATGGGCCTCGGGTGGGGATTAGCAGGCTTGCCCGAGGCCCATAAGGGAACCTCCTACGCGAGCCTCGGGGTTGGCATTGCCCCAGGCGATGCCAAAGGAACAAACAACTATATATATGCCCGATTTATCGTGGCATCCCGCTGATTTATCAGCTCGTGTACCCTCACTATCCAGTGAGCAGAAAGCACGTTAAATCACAAACTTGTACTAAGATAACAGGGGAAGGATAGATTTATTATGTCGATACGATGTTCTCTCGGTCATGAAAATCCCGATGGTTCGGCCTTCTGCGACGAGTGTGGAGAGCCGC
>Ga0070730_10001207_pt1 | contig 25316 bp, 20 predicted proteins | sample Coa_R1_3_FD_66447 | JGI IMG/M metagenome (GOLD analysis project Ga0070730, IMG submission 66447) | Surface soil microbial communities from Centralia Pennsylvania, which are recovering from an underground coalmine fire - Coalmine... | ecosystem: Environmental > Terrestrial > Soil > Unclassified ... | reverse complement strand
GGCGGTCCGGGGGCCCGGCCCCCGGAGAGATACCGCGGGCCACGGCGCAGATGGGTGAAGCCCACCAAGCAGCATCAACCGCTCCTTCGGGCGGTCCGGGGGCCCGGCCCCCGGATAGATACCGCGGGCCACGGCGCAGATGGGTGAAGCCCACCAAGCAGCATCAACCGCTCCTTCGGGGGATCCGGGGGCTCGGCCCCCGGATAGATACCGCGGGCCACGGCGCAGATGGGTGAAGCCCACCAAGCAGCATCAACCGCTCCTTCGGGGGATCCGGGGGCTCGGCCCCCGGAGAGATACCGCGGGCCACGGCGCAGATGGGTGAAGCCCATCAAGCAGCATCAACCGCCTCGTCCGTCAGCTCTGGTTGAAGAAGCCCCGCTCCGCGATGCGGGCCTTGTCCTCGGCTGTCACCTCGACATTAGCCGGGGACAGCAGGAACACCTTGTTGGTCACTCGTTCAATGCTCCCGCGAAGCCCGAAGATCAGTCCCGCCGCGAAGTCGACCAAACGCTTTGCGTCACTATCGACCATCTCGGTGAGATTCATGATCACCGGAGTGCCCTCACGGAAATGCTCTCCGATCGTACGCGCTTCATTGTACGTACGCGGATGAAGTGTGGTGATCCTGGTGAGGTCGGTGGTCTGTGGTACCGGAGCGGCACGGCGCTCCACACTCGAGTAAGCCACGTGCTGGCCTACCTGACCGTCCGTCTCGTCGACCTCGGGCTCATCTTCGGCCTCCAGGGTGTCATCGTGATCGGTATATTCGTCATACTCCTCATAGGAGCCGTACTGGTCCTGGTAGCGGTGGTCATCCTCCACGAGGCCGAGGTAGACCGCCATCTTGCGCATCGCGCTGGCCATCTTGCGTCCTCCGTCGCGCCTGTATTCCGCCCCGCTGTCGACCAGGCGCCGCGGCGATATGCCTGCCTTACGGTGTGGTTCCGGCAAGCTGGTACTGCCACGGCGCCGAGACCCGATACCGGGCTCACGCGACGGACATTACCCGACTAAGGTCCTCCGGGCGCCGAGCAACGCCGTACCGACACGCAGGTGTGTCGCGCCCGCGGCAATGGCATCCTCCAGGTCGGCGCTCATGCCCGCCGAGACGATCGTGGCGCCCGGGTGGGCAGCCCGGACATCCGCGGCGATCCCGGCGAGCCGCCCGAACGCCGCATCCACGGCCACACCGAGCGGCGCCACCGCCATCACTCCGCCCAGGACGAGCCCGTCCTCGGCGGCCACCGCATCGGCCAGCCCGGGAACCTGCTCCGCCACTGCCCCGCCCCGCTCAGGATCCCCGTCCAGGCTGACCTGGATCAGGCAGGTGATCCTGCGCCCGGACCGCCTGGCCTGGGTACCCAGGGCGCGGACCAGCCTGCCGCGGTCCACCGAGTGCACGACATCGGCGTAACGGACCACGCTTGCCGCCTTGTTCGTCTGCAACTGCCCGACGAAATGCCAGGTGAGACCGGTCACACCGAGGCGCTCACACTCGGCCGCCTTGGCCGCCGCCTCCTGGTCCCGGTTCTCCCCGATGTCGGTCACCCCCAGTTCGCCGAGCAACTGGACGTCGCTGGCCGGCCGGGTCTTGGTGATCGCGATCATCGTGATCTCATCCACGGCCCGCCCGGCGTCCGCACAGGCCAGGGCGATGCGTTCGCGCACCTCCGCCAGGTGGGCCGCGATCTCGTCACGGCGCTCGCCGGTGGCGTCGGATGGCTGCGGCTGGGTCATATGAAGACCTTTCAAAACACAAAATGATCATGAAACTGGGCTCTGACTTTGACGGGCCGGCCGGCAGCGACCGTGAGTTTTGAAAGCGTCTTTCCCATCATGGCGTGAGCCAGACAAGGCCGGCGAACCGTCCGGTCCGGCCATCGCGCCGGTAGGAGTAAAGGTCCGGATCCTCGGCCGTGCACCGCCCATCGGCCCGAACCCGCCGCACGCCGAGCCTGGTGAGCTGCCCGGTGATCCCCGCCGTCAGGTCAAGACCGGGCGTCCCCGCCCGGGTGAGGCACGCCGCCCCGGGAACCTCCGCCCCGACCTCATCCCGCATGGCCGCCGGCACCTCGTAACACCGCCCGCAGATCCCAGGCCCGATCACCGCATACATCCGGCCCGGATCGGCACCCGCCCCGGCCATCGCCCGTACCAGTGCGGGCACGACACCACGCGCCATCCCCTGCCGCCCGGCGTGTGCGGCCCCCACGATCCTCGCTTCCGGGTCGGCAACCAGCACGCCCGGGCAGTCGGCCGACAGCACACCAAGCGCCAGCCCGGGCGCCGCCGTGAAGCTCGCATCACGGGCCTGCGGAAGCTCGGCGGGCCCCTGCACGTAGCCCACACCGGCACCGTGTACCTGGCGCATCCAGACCATGCGATCCGGCGCCAGCCCGCAGGCCGCAGCCACCAGCTCGCGATTATGTGTGACATCCCCCACGACATCGCCCGAGCCGGCACCCATGTTCAGCGAGTCGTAGGGCGGCCGGCTGACCCCACCCCGGCGCCCGGTGAATGCGGCCCGCACCCCCGGCGCCAGCGTGAACACCCCAACCGCCAGCCCGGCAGAGACCGGCTCATCCGACACGACGTCCACAGCCAAGCCGCCTTCACGTTCGCAACCCACCGGTCCCCCTGGCAACATCACGGCCGAGGCTAGCCGAGGCTGCCCACCAAGCGACCCAAGCCCCACCAAGTTGCAGCCGACCTGCGGTTACCTGAAGAGCCAGGGACAGGGGCCAGCGACGGCCACCAGCAGCGTGGGGGTTCCGGGGGCTCGGCCGCCCGGGCCGCTGTTACTTGAGGAAGTCGGGGACGTCGAGTTCGTCGTCTTCCTCGAAGACCACGGGACGGCGGCGGGTGCTGGTGGAGTCGAACATGCGGGCGGCGGCGATGGGGTCGAGGCGGCCCGGTGCGTGCGGGTGGGCCGGGGCCGCCGGGTCTTCGGCCTGGTCCATGCCGACGGGCAGATCTGGGGCGGCGTCCGCTCCGGGCTGCTCACCGGAGAAGTCCGGCTCGTCTGGCTGGGGGGCCACAGGGGCATGGCCGTTGTGGCTGGCCGGGGACGGCATATCGGGCTCGGGGAGCGGCTGGCTGGGGTAGGAGTCCTCGGCCTGGGGCGGCGGGGGTGCGGGGGTGGCGGCGGGGGTGTGCGTGCCGCCGAGGCTGACCGGAGTCTGGCCGGTTGTGCTGCGGCGGCCGGGGACCGGGCGGCCGGACTCGGCCCGGGCGGCCTGGGACCTGTGGTCGCCGAGACCGGCCGCGATCACCGTGACCCGGACCTCGTCGCCGAGGGCGTCGTCGATGACGGCGCCGAAGATGAAGTTGGCATCCGGGGCCGCGGAGTTGGAGACGAGCTGGGCGGCCTCGTTGATCTCGAACAGGCCGAGGTCAGAGCCGCCCTGGATGGAGAGAAGCACGCCGTGGGCACCGTCGATGCTGGCTTCGAGCAGCGGGCTGGAGATCGCCATCTCGGCGGCCGCCACCGAGCGGTCGTCGCCGCGGGAGGAGCCTATGCCCATCAGCGCCGAGCCGGCGCCGGACATGACCGACTTCACGTCGGCGAAGTCGAGGTTGATCAGGCCGGGCGTGGTGATCAGGTCGGTGATGCCCTGGACACCGGACAGCAGTACCTGGTCCGCCGCCTTGAACGCGTCCAGGACGCTGACCTGCCGGTCCGAGATGGACAGCAGGCGGTCGTTGGGAATCACGATCAGCGTGTCCACTTCCTGGCGCAGACGCTCGATACCGGCTTCGGCCTGGGCGCCGCGGCGCTTGCCCTCGAAGCCGAACGGGCGGGTCACCACGCCGATGGTGAGCGCGCCGAGTGAGCGGGCCACGTTGGCGACCACCGGTGCGCCGCCGGTGCCGGTGCCACCGCCCTCACCGGCGGTGACGAACACCATGTCGGCACCCTTGAGAACCTCTTCGATCTCCTCCCGGTGATCCTCCGCGGCCTTGCAGCCGACCTCAGGATTGGCACCTGCCCCCAAGCCCCTGGTGAGCTCGCGGCCGACATCGAGCTTGACGTCGGCGTCGCTCATGAGCAGCGCCTGCGCATCGGTGTTAATCGCGATGAACTCGACGCCCTTAAGTCCTTCTTCGATCATCCGGTTAACGGCGTTAACGCCGCCCCCGCCGATTCCGGCGACCTTGATGACCGCCAGATAATTCTGCGGTGCTGCCACGAGGAAGGACCCTTCCGCTCGTATACCCTTGTCGCATTTCCTGCCGCTGGCTGCGGACCTCCACCGTGCTCATCTCGGGAAACCTGGGACGCCGGCAGCCGGTCTCAGCGCGCCGCGCAGATGCCGGCTGACCACGTTCCGCGGTTTACGCGGATGAACTCTCACCCTCAAGTTGAGATTTAGACTTATGTCAACCTGACGATTGCTATGAACAGTAGGGTGGCCTGCTATCTGGATCAACTAACCGGCGCCCAACGCGTCGGCGTGTCGCGCAAGTGCCCCTTCTGATGGCCGGAAGTTCTGAAGTGATCTATGCCCTGCCTCTGTACCTCTCAAGATCCTCCTTGAGATGGTCGATCTTTTCACAGCTACCACCCCGCTGGCTGAAGTAGGCGCCCAGGCACAGGATGAGGATGACCCCGCCAAGGACCACCAGCATCCAGATCGTGGCCTTCTCAGCGGGAGACGTGACGGCTGGCAGCGTGAGCGCCGCCACGAGTGCGGCCACCAGCAGGCCGCCACCTATGCCTGCTACCGCCAGCCAGACATCGGACCACCCACGGTCTTTGCATTCGTCAAGGCGTCTTAGCAAGAGGTCGAAGAGACTTCTAGGGATCGGCACAGCTTGTTCTTCATCCTCATGGATGATCAACCTGCGGTTGACGAGCACCGGCTCTCGTGAGGAATCGCTGTTTCCCGCGTTTGCCCGGCCGGGAGACTCCGCGTTCTCTGGAGACAGGTCACGGTCGAGCACGCTCACCGCGACCGCCACTATTCAGGGATGCAGGGTTCCCGCGACCCCCGTGCCGTGCTCTCTGCCCGGAAGGCGGATGCAGCGTCATCCCATTCATGCGACTCGACCCCCTCCCCTGGTGGCAGGAGGCTTTGCAACGCCACGTCAAGGCACGCCTGGGCCTTCGCCTCATGTTGTTCGGCATCCAGCAGGCGCCGCTGCACGTTGGTCCGGATGGCATGCAGGGTGAGCAGCAATTCCTGCGAGCGGCCCTGGTCCCCCCGCTGGACCGCACGAAGGGCCTCGTTCACGGTGTCCGCGCAATCCAGCAGAAGCCTCTGCGCGTTGTCTCGCTCATCGCGTGCACAGCGCGCGTTGTTGCGTGCTTCAAGCAAGTACTTAAGCAACTTAGACGCCCCGATGCTGGTGCGCAGTCCGTCGCCCCGCTTTAGTCTGCTCCCTGGTTCATGCGGAAGGGCGTCCGCGAAGACATACCAGCGAGTTCGGCCACCGTCCTGGCTGCGGACGCCGAAGCCTTCGAGCTTGCCCTGCCGGACTAGTTCGGCCACGTGATAACGGGACCGTCCAAAGCGCGTTGCAGCGACGGCGGTTGAGATTGTCGGCCGGGCCGTGTCCGGCTTCGACCGGAACACTGGCCCCTGACCTGAGCCATCGTCGTCTGCACCCATCAAGCAAGTTTGCTTCATAGTTGCTTGCATACGCAAGTGACAATGTCAAGGATTTCGATCCACTCGGCGTGTCGGAAAGAGGGACGATCGAGGATCAGCCGGTCGCTGCGGTGCCCGGTGCGCTGACGTCGAAGTAGCGGGCGCGGGTGTGCAGGAGGATGGCCAGCTCGTGTGCCTTCTGGACGGCCCGGCCCGGGCTGCCCCAGTCGACGGTGATCCCGGTGGACAGGTGCAGGGTGACGGCGTCGGTGTCCGGGACCGTGACCGATCTCACCAGGCGCGCGATCGGGGCCGGCAGGGAGCGCATGACATCTGCCGCCGCCCGCACGGCGGGGTTGCCGAGCGCGGTACCGGTGAGGGTGAACAGCGGAAGGTTCGCCGGGCGCGCCGCCACCTGGCGGACGACGACGCCGGCCGGGTCGATGAGGTCGAACTCGTGGCCGGAGCGGACCGCCAGGGCGGGCTGGCGCTCCTGGATGGCAATGACGATCCGGTCCGGCCAGTTTCTCGTCACGGACGCCGACTGGACCTGGGCGATGCGCTCGATCCGGTGGGCGACGGCCGAGGTGTTGACCCGGACCAGGGGCAGGCCCTCGGGGATGGCGGCGGCGGCGAGCACCTCGGACCTGGGTACCACGTGCGTCCCGGTGACCTCGATGGAGCGCACGACGAGGAAGCGTGAGCCGAGCAGCGCCCAGGCGGCAGCCGCTATCACGCCGAAGACCGCGAGCAAGAAGAACGCCGTCTTCCACCGGTTGTGCCTGCGGGCCGCCGGGGCTTCGTCTGTGCGTGCGCCACTCCCCTGGTCCTGCTGCTGGCCAGGCTTGGTCTGCGCCGCCCCGGCGGGCCGCCCGGTCACCGGACGGCCTGGGTGGCGCGCAAGGCGTCCACGAGCAGCGGGCCCAGGGTGGTCACGTCGCCGGCCCCCATGGTGAGCACCAGGTCGCCCGGCCGGGCGGCCGCGGCGACGGCCTGCGGCACCGCCTGGAACTCGGGCAGGTAGCGGGCGCTGCCGGATGGCACGGCGTCGGCGACCAGGCGGCCGGTCACGCCGGGCTCGGGGTCCTCGCGGGCCGCATAGACCTCCAGCACGAAAGCCTGGTCGGCCAGGGCGAGGGCAGCACCCAGTTCGGTGGCGAAGATCCGGGTCCGGCTGTACAGGTGGGGCTGGAAGACCGCGATGACCCGCCCGGCACCGGCAATCTCGCGGGCCGTGCGCAGGTCAGCGGCCAGTTCGGTGGGGTGGTGGGCGTAGCTGTCCAGCACCCGGACCCCGGCGGCCTCGCCCTTGGGCTCCAGCCTGCGCTGTGCGCCACGGTAGGCGGCCAGCCCGGCGGCGGCCTCCTGCACCGGCAGGCCGAGCTCGACGGCGGCGGCGAAGGCGGCGGCGGCGTTCAGCGCGTTGTGCCTGCCGGGCACCGCCAGGCCGATCCGCTGCCCACCGTGGCCAGGCGCGGTCACGGTCAGGCCGACCCCCATGCCGTCCGGCCGCACGTCGCTGATCCGGTAGCCGGCGGTGGCCGACTCGCCGTAGCTGACCAGGCGGAGCGGCAGGCCGCCGGCGGCGGCGGCGAGCGCCTGGGTGCCGGGGTGGTCGGCGCAGACCACCAGCAGGCCACCGGGCGGGATCCGGCGGCAGAAGGCTGCGAACGTCTCTTCGATCTCGGCCAGGCCGGCGTAGTTGTCGAGGTGGTCGGCCTCCACGTTGGTGATGATCGCGGCGTCGGGCGACAGCAGCAGGAACGAACGGTCGCTCTCGTCCGCCTCGGCGACGAAGAACTCGCCACTCCCCCACGCGGCGCCCAGCCCGGTTTCGGTCAGCACGCCGCCGATGGCGTAGCCGGGGCCGGCGCCGGCGGTCAGCAGGATCGTGGTGAGCATGCCGGTCGTGGTGGTCTTGCCGTGCGTGCCGGCCACGGCGATGACGCGCTTGCCGAGCATCACCGAGGCCAGCGCGGACGCCCGGTGCAGGATCCGGATGCCGCGGTCACGTGCGGCGGCGAGCTCCGGGTTATCCGCGCGGATCGCGGTCGAGACCACCAGGGTGTCCGCGTCGCCGAGGTTCGCCGCGTCGTGCCCGGTGTGCACCTCGGCGCCGAGTGCGGCCAGCTCGTCCAGCATCCTGGACGGCTTGGCGTCGCTGCCCGAGACCTTGACCCCCCGGGCGAGCATGATCCGCGCGATCCCGGACATGCCCGCTCCGCCGATGCCCGCGAAGTGCACCCGGCCGAGCTGGTCCAGCGGGATGGCGTCAGGCCCGGTCACGATGGATTCCCACCCCGGACGATGCCGATGATCTCCGCGGCCAGCTGAGCGTCCGCGTCGCGCCGGCCCAGCCCGGCGGACGCGGCGGACATCGCGGCGATCCTGGCCGGGTCGAGCAGGATGGGAAGCAGCGTGCCGCGGATCCACTCGGGGGTCAGCTTGCCGTCCTCGACGATCAGCCCGCCGCCCGCGTCGGCGATGGGCTCGGCGTTCAGCCGCTGCTCGCCGTTGCCGTGCGGGAGCGGCACGAACGCGGCGGGCAGGCCGACCGCCGTCAGCTCGGCGCAGGTCATCGCGCCGGACCGGCACAGCACCAGGTCGGCGGCGGCATAGGCGAGATCCATCCGGTCCATGTAGGGCACGACCACCTGCGCCGCGCCCTGGCCTGGCAGCGGTGCGGGCAGCGTGTTCTTGGGCCCGGCGATGTGCAGCAACTGCACGCCGGCCTCCCGGATCCAGGCGGCCGCACCGGCCACCGCCTGGTTCAGTGACCGGGCGCCCTGGGATCCGCCGGTCACCATCAGCACCGGCTGGCTGACGCTGAAACCGAAGTGGGCGCGGGCCTTCCCGGCCAGCTCGGCCCGGTCCAGCTCGGCGATCTCGGCGCGGATGGGGATGCCGATGTAGCGGGCGTGCGGCAGGGACGCGCGCGGGTTGCCGGTGAACACGTGCCGGGTCAGCCGGGCGCCGATCCGGTTGGCCAGGCCGGGCCGTGGGTTGGCTTCGTGCACCACGATCGGCACCCGGCGGCGCCTGGCCGCCAGGTAGGCCGGCGTGGACACATAGCCGCCGAACCCCACCAGCACGCCGGCCCCGGTCCGGTCGAGCACCCCGGCCGCGGCGCTGACCGCCGCCATCAGCCGCGCGGGCACGCTGAGCAGCGCGGGAGTGAGCGAACGCGGCAGCGGCACCGGCGGGATGGTGGCCAGCTCATAGCCGTGCTGCGGCACGAGCCTGGTCTCCAGGCCGCGCTCGGTGCCGAGGAACGTGAGGTCGATCGCGGGGTCGGCCCGCCGCAGCGCGTCCGCCACCGCGAGGGCGGGTGAGATGTGGCCGGCCGAACCGCCGCCCGCCAGGACGACCCTCATATTGCCTCCTCCACGGAAAGGCGGTCAGGCACGCCTGGGTGCCAGGCCCAGCCAGCTTAGGACGCGCCGCAGGCCTCTATCTCCCTGCTCGGCCAAAGCTTGCGCCGCGCCCGGCTCACGCTTGGCGAACGACATCAGCATCCCGAGCGCCGCCATGGTCACCACCAGCGACGACAACCCCTCCGAGACCAGCGGGAGCGGCACCCCGGTGACCGGGAGAACGCCGATGACCGCGCCGATGTTCACCACCGCCTGAATCACGATCCAGGTGGTGGCCGCCGCCGCGGCGAGCCGCATGAACGTGTCCTCGACCCGGCGGGCGATCCGCAGCCCAGCGTAGGCCAGCCCGCCGTACAGCGCCGATACGCACAGCGTGCCGACCAGGCCCAGTTCCTCACCGATGATCGCGAAGATGTAGTCGGTGGTGGCGTTCGGCACCCAGCCCCACTTCTGCCTGCTGGCGCCCAGGCCCACGCCGAACCAGCCCCCCGAGCCGATGGCGTACTTGCCCTGGATCGCCTGCATGCTCGATCCGGTGGGGTCGGCCTGCGGGTTCATGAAGTTGGTCAGCCGCTGCAGCTCGTACGGGTGGACAATGATCATCATGACCATGACCAGGGCCATCAGGCCGAGCATCCCGGCCATCAGGCGGCCCGGCGCACCGATGACCCACAGCAGCGCCAGGAAGATGGTCAGCAGCACGAACGTGGTGCCCAGGTCGTCGCCGAGCATGACCAGCATGCTGATCAGGGCGGCGCCGGGCAGCAGCGGGATCAGCAACTGCCGCCAGTCGGTGAGCAGGCCGAGCTTCTCCTTCCTGGCCAGCAGGTCCGCTCCCCACAGTACGAAGGCCAGCTTGGCCAGCTCCGAGGGCTGCAACTGGAATGGGCCGAGCTGGATCCAGCGGGAGGCACCGTTGGCGGTCACCCCGACGCCGGGGATCAGCGTGAGCAGCAGGCCGAGCACCGAGACGACGAGCAGCGGATAGGCCGCGGCACGCAGCAGCCGGGGCGAGGACCGGGCCGCGAACCACATGAGCGGCAGCCCAGCCGCCACGCCGATCAGCTGCTTCTGAAACTCCCGGTACGGCGGCTCGCCGCTGACCAGGGCGGATGCCGACGAGGTCGACAGCACCATGACCAGGCCGAGGGCGACCAGCAGGGACGCGATCCCGACGACCAGGTAGTAGGACAGCAGCGGCCGCCCGAGCAGGGCACGCCAGGCGGTCAGCCGCTCCCGCGACACCAGGCCACCGATCGCTCCCCCGTCGATCTCAGCAGCCCGGCCGCCGTCCGGCCCGATCACCTCCGTGCTCATGACGCCCTGGCCGCCAGGGCCCGGACCGCCGCCGCGAACGCATCACCGCGCTTCCCGTAGTTCGGGAACATGTCGAGCGAGGCAGCGGCGGGCGCCAGCAGAACGGTGTCCCCGGGCGAGGCCAGCGCGGCGGCCTCGGTCACAACACGTTCCATGATTCCAGTGTCGGTGCTGGCCAGCTCAACGACGGGGACATCGGGCGCGTGTCGCGCGAGAGCCTGCCGCACGAGGGCGCGGTCCCGGCCGAGCAGCACGGCCCCGCGCAGCCGGCCCGCCGCGCCGCGGACCAGGTCGTCGAGGTCGGCCGCCGCGCCCCGGAGCATGCCGCCCGCCACCCAGACCACCGACGGGCAGGCGGCCAGCGACGCGGCCGCGGCGTGCGGGTTCGTCGCCTTGGAGTCGTCGACGTACCGGACGCCGCCCACCTCGGCCACCAGGGTGATCCGGTGCGGCTCGGGCTGGAAGGCGTGCAGCCCGGCCCGGACGGCCCCGGGCTCCACCCCGTAGGCCCGGGCCAGGGCCGCCGCGGCCAGTGCGTTCGCCACGTTGTGCGGGGCGGCCGGCTGTACGTCGGCGACCTGGGCGAGCACGGTCGCGGGACCGAACGCCCGGTCGACCAGGTCCTCGCCGGACACGCCGAACTCTCCCACCCCCGGCGGGCCGAGCCGGAACGGGATGACCCGGGACAGCGCACGCGCCTGCGACACCAGGCGGCGCGACCACTTGTCCTCGGCGTTGCACACGGCGATGGTGCCCGGCGCGAAGATCCGGCCCTTGTCCCGCGCGTAGGACTCCAGGTCGCCGTGCCAGTCGATGTGGTCGGCGGCCAGGTTGAGCACGGTGGCAGCCACCGGGCGCAGCGATGAGCTCCAGTGCAACTGGAAGCTGGACAGCTCGACGGCCAGCACGCCGTAGGGCGGCTGCCGGGTCACGGCCTCGACCGCCGAGGTGCCGACGTTGCCGACCGCCGCCGAATGCAGTCCCGCCGCCGCCAGCATGGCGGCGAGCATCCTTACCGTGGTCGTCTTGCCGTTGGTGCCGGTGACCCCCAGCCAGGCCTGGGCCGCACCGTCGGGAAACACCGGGCGCAGCCGCCAGGCCAGTTCGACATCGCCGATGACCGGGATCCCGGCGGCCACGGCGGCGGCCAGCAGCGGCGCGTCAGGCCGCCAGCCCGGCGACGTGACCACCAGGTCCGTCCCCGCCGGCACCGAATCGGCGGCGCCGAGCAGGACCGTGACGCCCAGCCCGCGCAGTTCGTCCGCCCGGTCCCGGCGCGCCTGGTCGTCGGCGGCGTCCACGGCCACCACCCGGGCGCCGCGAGCGGCCAGCGCCCTGGCCACCGGCGGCCCGGACACGCCGAGACCGGCCACGCAGACCAGCCGGCCGGCCCAGCCGCGTGCCGAGGTCACGCCGGGCTCGCCCATTGCACGTAGAAGATCACCAGGCCGAGCCCGATGAACAGCCCGGAGACCAGCCAGAATCTGATCACGATCGTGGTCTCGGCCCAGCCGAGCAGCTCGAAGTGGTGGTGCAGCGGCGTCATCTTGAACACCCGGCGGCCGGTCAGCTTGAACGACCCTACCTGGATGATCACCGACATCGTGACGAGCACGAACAGGCCGCCCAGGATCGGCAGCAGCAACTGGGTCTTGGTGCAGACGGCCAGCCCGGCGAGCACGCCGCCGAGCCCCAGCGACCCGGAGTCGCCCATGAAGATCCTGGCCGGCGGCGCGTTCCACCAGAGGAACCCGATGCAGGCGCCGAGCACCGAGGCGGCCACGACGGCGGTGTCGAGTGGGTCCCTGACCTGGTAGCACACCGGGGACAGGAAACTGGTGCAGTCGTTGCGCTCCTGCCAGAGCCCGATGATCACGTAGGCGGCCAGCACCTGGGCGACCGCGCCGGTGGCCAGGCCGTCCAGGCCGTCGGTGAGGTTCACCCCGTTGGACATCGCGGCGATCATGAAGACCACCCAGAGGCCGAACACCAGCGGGCTGATCGCCGGGCCGAAGTCGCGCAGGAAAGAGAAGTGGGCGTCGGCCGGGGACAGGTCGTAGCCGTCCTTGAAGCGCAGCACGAGGATGGCGAACAGCGCGCCGACCACGGCCTGGCCGGCCAGCTTGGCCCCGCTGCGCAGGCCGAGGCTGCGCTGCTTGTAGATCTTGATGAAGTCATCCAGCAGGCCGACCATGCCCAGGCCGGTCATCAGCATCAGGACCAGCAGGCCGGAGGCCGTCACCGGGTCGTTGGTGGTGTAGTGGCCGACGAAGTACCCGATCAGCGACGCGATGATGATGACCGTGCCGCCCATGGTGGGTGTGCCGCGCTTGGTGGCGTGCCCGCTCGGGCCGTCTTCGCGGATCTCCTGGCCGTAGCCGCGGGCCCGGAAGATCCTGATGGCCAGCGGCGTGCCGAGCAGCGCGAGCAGCGTGGAGACGCCTGCCGCGACGAGGATCGTCCTCACCGGGCGGCCCCAGACGCGGACGAGGACGGAGGTCCGGGCAGCAGCGCCTCGGCCACCCGCCACAGCCCTTCCTGACGGGACGCCTTGACCAGCACGGTGTCGCCGGGGCCAAGACGGCCGGCGACCGCGTCCACCGCACTGGATACGTCCGGCACGTGCACCAGCTCCCCCTGCCAGCCCGGCTCCGCCTTGGCCCCGGCCAGCATCGGCGTGGCCTGGTCGCCGACGACGATGAGAGCGGCCACACCCGACCGCGCCGCGAACGCGCCAACCTCCTCGTGCCAGGCCTGGGAGTTGGCGCCCAGCTCGGCCATGTAGCCGAGGACGGCCAGCGACCGCCCGCCCGCCGCGATCGAGCGCAGCGCGGTGAGCGCGGCGCGCACGGAGTCCGGGCTCGCGTTGTAGGAGTCGTTGATCACCGTCACCCCGTCGGGGCGCCTGGTCACGTCCATCCGCCGCTTGCTGCGGGCGACCGCGGCGGACAGCGCCGCGGCGATCTCGGCGGTGGCCATGCCCAGTCCGCCGGCCAGGGTGGCGGCGGCGAGGGCGTTGGACACGTTGTGCTCGCCGCGCAGGTTCAGCCGGACCGGCGCCGTCCCGCCCTCCGTGATCAACGTGAACGAGGGCCGGCCTTCCGCGTCCAGGGTGACCCCGGCGGCACGTACCTGGGCCGAGTCCGTGCGGCCGAACGTCGTCACGGCTGCGTCCGTTCGTGAGCGCATTCTCAGCACAGCGGGATCGTCGGCGTTAAGCGCGGCCAGGCCGTCAGCGGGCAGGGCCTCAACCAGCTCGCCCTTGGCCGCTTCCACCTCGGCCTGATCGGCGAAGTACCCGCCGACGTGGGCGCGGCCCACGTTGAGCACGGCGCCGAGCCGCGGCGGGGCGGTCCGGCACAGCTCGGCGATGTGGCCACGGCCGCGGGCACCGAGCTCCAGGATCAGGTACCTGGTCTGCTCGCCGGCCCGCAGCACGGTGAGCGGGTGGCCGAGCTCGTTGTTGAACGAGCCGGGCGGCGCCACCGTCGGGCCGAGCCGCTCGGCGAGCTGGGCGAGCAGGTCCTTGGTCGTGGTCTTGCCGGACGACCCGGTGATGCCGGCCACCGTGACGCCGGGCAGCCGGCCGAGCACCACGTGGGCGAGCCGGGCCAGTGCGGCGGGCACGTCGGGGACGAGGAGCGCGGGTACGCCGGCCGGGCGGGAGGCGAGCACCGCGACCGCACCCGCGGCCACCGCCGCCGCGGCGAAGTCGTGCCCGTCCACCCGCTCGCCGGGCAGCGCGGCGAACAGCCCGCCGGGGGTGACGTCCCTCGAATCGATGACGACCGGGCCGGTGACCAGGGCCTGCGGCGAGGCCACCCGGTCGGGGGTGGCGCCGGTGGCGGCGGCGATCTGCGCCAGGGAGAGCGGGATCACGCGTCCCTCCCGGCCCTGGCCGCGATGGCTTCCGCGGCCACCGCACGGTCGTCGAACGGGATCACCATGCCCCGTACGTACTGCCCGCGTTCGTGTCCCTTCCCGGCCACGAGCACGACATCTCCCTTGCCCGCGCCGCCGATGGCCAGGTTGATCGCGGCCGCCCGGTCCGGCTCCATGATCACGTGTGCCCGCCGCGCCTGGTCCACCTCCCGCACACCGTCCAGCATCCCGGCGAGGATGGCCAGCGGGTCCTCCGAGCGGGGGTTGTCGCTGGTCAGGATCGCCACGTCGGCGAGGCTGGCGGCCGCCGCGCCCATCAGCGGGCGTTTGGCGCGGTCCCGGTCCCCGCCGCAGCCGAGCACGATCGTGAGCCTGCCCTGGGTGATCGGCCGCAGCGTCCGCAGCGCCGCCTCCACCGCGGCCGGCTTGTGCGAGTAGTCCACCAGGACGGTGAAGTCCTGGCCGTCGGAGGGCACCCGTTCCAGCCGGCCAGGCACGCCGGGGCAGGCGGCCACCCCGCTGGTCGCCTGCTGCAGGCCGGTGCCGGCCTCGACCAGCGCCACGATGGCGCCGAGCGCGTTGGCCACGTTGAACGAGCCGGCCAGCGCGATGGTCGCGTCGGCCTCCACCCCACCGGGGCCGATCACCCGGAACGAGCTGCCGTCCGCGCCGGAGCGGACATCGGTGGCCCGCCAGTCAGCGGACCGGCGGCCGGCGGCCGACACGGTCGTGACCGGTATCTGGGCGCGGGCCACCAGTTCCCGGCCCCGCGCATCGTCGATGTTGACCACGCCGGCGGCGGCGTATTCCGGCGTGAACAGGGCGGCCTTGGCGGCGAAGTAGTCGTCCATGCTGGCGTGGAAGTCGAGGTGGTCCTGGGACAGGTTGGTGAAGATCGCGACGTCGAAGGCCGCGCCGCGGACCCGGCCGAGCGCCAGCGCGTGGCTGGACACCTCCATCGCCGCGGCGGTGACCCCCTGCTCCACCATGACGCCGAACAGGGCCTGCAGGTTGGTGGCCTCTGGCGTGGTCAGCTCGCTGGGGATGGTGAGCGGCCCGGCCTTGGTCTCGACACCGCCGACCAGGCCGGTCAGGTGGCCGTCCATCCGCAGCGCGGACTCCAGCAGGTAGCTGGTCGTGGTCTTGCCACTGGTCCCGGTCACGCCGATCAACAGCAGCCGCCTCGACGGGTTGCCGTACACCCATGCGGCGACCTCGCCGAGCCTGGCCCGCACATCGTTGACCACGAAGACCGGCAGCGCGCAGTTCAGCGCCAGGTCCCGGCCATCGTGGTCGGTGAGCACCGCGACGGCGCCAGCGGCCGCGGCGTCCCGGCAGAACCTGGCGCCGTGCTGCTGGCTGCCGGGCAGGGCGGCGTACAGGTCACCGCGCCGTACCCGGCGTGAGTCGTGCGTCACTCCGGTGATCCTTGCCGGGCTGCCGGTGAACGGATCCAGCTCGGCCGGGCTGGTCATCTTGATACCGAGCAGGCTGGCGAGCCCGCTGAGCGGACGCGGGACGGTTCGGGAGGGGCGGAGCGGTAGGCCCGCGTCGCCGCCGGATGGCATGGCGGGTGGCACGCGCAGAGGTTACCTCCGATTAGGGCGCCGTGAGCCGGACGCCGGGACGCTTGGCATAATTCGGCGGTATTTTCAGTGTTTGCAGCGCGGACCGCATCACCTGGTAGAAGACCGGCCCGGCTACCTGGTCACCGTAGTAGGCCGAGCCCTTCGGATCCTGGACATTGACGGCAACGACCAGTTGCGGATTGCTCGGCGGCGTCATGCCGATGTAGCTGGCGCCGTAGTTGCACAGGCAGCCCCTGTTGTTCAGCTCCTGCGCGGTCCCGGTCTTGGCGGCGATCTGGTAGCCGGCGATGTCGCCCCAGTACACCCCGGCCTGGGCATCCACCATCGGGACCTGCTCCAGCACGCTGATCAGCTCGCGGGCGGTCCTGGCCTGGATCACCCGGCGCCTGGGCGCCGGCGGGGCGGGCACGAACTGCCCCTTCGCGTTGGTGGTACCCGCCACGATGGACGGCCGCACCCGGACACCGCCGTTGGCGATGGTGGCGTAGACGCTGGCCATCTGGACCGCGTTGGCGGTGACGCCCTGGCCGAAGGCCAGCGTGTACCGCGTGTCCCCCCAGTAGTTCTTCGAGCCCGGTGCGGGCAGAATCCCGGCCGTCTCGCCCGGCAGGCTGAGCCCGGTCGGCTCGCCGAGGCCGAACGCGCGCAGGTAGTGGTACTGCACCTGCGGGCTCACGTGCTGGACGACCTGGACCATGCCGACGTTGCTGGAGTTGGCCAGGATGCCGGCGACGGTGAGCCGCTCGGTGGGGTGGGACTCGGCGTCGTGGAAGTGGAAGCCGTGCACGTCGATCTGGTAGGGCACCGTGTACGGGCTCATCAGCGTCTGGCCGCCGTGTTCCAGGGCGGCGGCCACCGTGATCACCTTGGCCGTGCTGCCCGGCTGCCAGGAGTAGGCCACCGGCATGTCGGCGGTTGCGGCCAGGCTGGTGACGTCCGACGGGCTGAACGTCGGGTACTGGGCCATCGCCAGGATCTGGCCGGTGTGCGGCTGCATGATGACGACCGTGCAGTAGGCGGCATGAGTCAGTGTGACCCGCTGCTTGCAGGCCTGCTCGGCCGAGTACTGCAGGCTGGGCAGGATGGTCAGCCGGACGTCGCGGCCCGGCTCGGTGGGCTTGAGCGTCTCCTGGCCGAGCGGGATGAGCTGGCCGCTGGAGGTGGTCTGTTCCTCCTGCGAGCCGTCCCGGCCGGTCAGCAGCGAGTTGTCCTGCTGCTCGATGCCGGCCTCCCCGACCAGGTTGCCCGCGCTGTCGGTGTCGGTGAAGCCGATCAGGTTGGCGGCGAGCTGGCCGTTCGGGTACTCCCGGGTGTAGCTCGGCGTCATCGCGATGCCCGGCAGCCCGGTGGACCCGCTGCCCGGCAGCCGCATGTTTTTGATTTGCGCCGCGGTGATGGCCGACACCGACTTCTTCAGCACCACGTACTCCGGCGAGCTGGGATGCTGCAGCAGACCGAGTATCTGGGCCTGGGACATGCCGAGCGGGCCGGCCAGGCCCGCGGCGATCTGCGGCTCCTGGGCGGCATTCATCAGCTTCGGGTCGGCGAACACCAGGTCGGTCTGCACGGTGGCGGCCAGCACGGTGCCGTCAGCCGCGGTGATGCTGCCGCGGACCGCGGGAAGCTGCACGGTCTGCAGCCGCTGCTGGTAGGCCAGTGCCCGGTACCTGGACCCGTCCATGCCCTGAAGCTGGACGAGCCGCCCGGCGAACAGGGACAGCACGAACCCGATGCACAGCAGGCCGGCCCGCAGCCTGCGGCCCGGGTCGCCGCGGTTCAGCGAACGCCGCCGCCTGGCCCGCAGCCGCTGGCGCCGCTTGGCGGCACCCTGGGTATGGCCGGGAACGTCCCGGCGCGACGGTTCGGCCGCGGCCGGCCGGGGCCGGCCGCGGCCCGCCGGCAGTACCGTCTCACGCTGAGGTCCGGGCCTCGGGCGCGGCTCGCCGCCGAGTCTGTCGCCGCGGCTCTGGGCGGCCCGGTCCGCTTCCTTACGGAGGGGGCCGGACGGCTTGCGAACGGGACCCGCCGGGCGGCGGCCGGGCCCGGCCGGGCGGCCGCCGGGCCCGGCCGGGCGGCGCACGTTGCGCTGCGGCCTGGGCCGGTCCTGGCCGTCGCCACCTGGTTCCCTCACGGCGTATACCCGGGGACGGCCCGCACGCCGGGCTCCTTGGCCGGCTGGCTGTAGATCCGCCCGTTCTTGAGATCGAGGAAGTGCAGCCTGCCCACCGGGCGCATGCCGAGCTGCTGAGCCCGGGCGGCGATGGAGGCCGGCGACCTGAGCGCCGTGGTCTGCTGCTCGGCGGCCTGCACCTGCTGCGCCAGCGAGGCGTTCTTCTGCTGTATCGCCGTGATCTGGAACGAGCCTTGGGCCAGCGTGGTGTTGATCAGCAGCAGGCAGACCAGCCCGCCGCCGAGCAGTGCGAGCAGCAGCAGCACGAACGGGGTGCGCGGCCGTCCAGCGGCAGCGGGACGCTCCGCCGCCCGGACCGCCTGATCCCCGGCGGCCGCCGGCCGGGCGGCAGGCCGCACCGGCCGCGATGTCCCCGGCTGGCTGGGCCGGGACGGGCCGGGCTTACCAGGTCCCGGCTGGGCCGGCCTTGGCCGGGCCACTCCCGGCCGCGCCGTGCGCAGCTGGGCCGGGCCCGGCTCCGCTGCCGGGGACTGAGGCTCCCCGGACTGGGTTGCCCGGGAGCGCGGCGGCGCAGGCTGTGCGCGCCGGGGCCGGCTGGCCTGGATCTGGCCGGGCCGCGGCCGCGGCCGCTGAAGCTGGTGTGGATCGCGCGACTGCGACCGGTCATCCAGTCCGGTTGCCATATCAGCCACCCCTCCTTGTGCCGCCTCTCACGCCGCCGTCGCGATGCGTTCCGCGGCCCGCAGCCGGGCCGAGGCCGCCCGCGGGTTGGCGGCCACCTCCTGGTCGGAGGGCCGCAGCGCTCCCCTGGTCAGTGCCCTGAACCTGGGCTGGTGCGAGGGCAGCGACCGCGGCAGCCCGCGCGGTGTGGTGTCCGTCGTCCGCGACGCGAACTCCCGCTTGACGATCCGGTCCTCGAGCGAGTGGTAGGCGAGCACGACGATCCGCCCGCCCGGTGCCAGCGCCTCCATGGCGGCGGGCACCGCCTGGCTGAGCGCTTCGAGCTCGCCGTTCACCTCGATGCGCAGCGCCTGGAACGTGCGCTTGGCCGGGTTTCCCCCGGTGCGCCTGGCCGGCGCGGGAATGGAGTCCTTGATGATGTCGGCCAGCCGCCCGGTGCTGGCCAGCGGCTCGCGGGTGCGTTCGCGCACCAGCGCGCCGGCGATCCTGGCCGCGAACCGTTCCTCGCCGAACTCACGCAGGATGGCGGTCAGCTTCCCGGCCGGGTAGGTGTTGACGACCTGCGCCGCGGTGAGCGGGCGGGTGGGGTCCATCCGCATGTCCAGCGGCGCGTCATAGGAATAGGCGAAGCCGCGGTCCGGGTCCTCGAGCTGCGGCGATGAGACACCCAGGTCGAACAGGACACCCTGCACCCGGGGATGGCCGTGGCCGGCCAGCACGGCGGGCAGTTCGTCGTAGCGGGCGTGCACCAGCGTGGTCCTGGCCGCGTACGGAGCCAGCAGCGCACGGGATTCCCCGATGGCGGCCGGATCCATGTCCAGGCCGATCAGTGCCAGGCCCGGATGCGCGTCGAGCAGGGCCCGGGCATGCCCGGCCCGGCCGAGGGTGGCGTCCACGAGCACCGCGCCGTCGGTGCCGAGCGCGGGTGCGAGAAGCTCGGTGACCTGGCCGGCCATGACCGGAACGTGCGCCGCCGATGTCATGGTGCAGACCCCCTCCCGTATCCGCTGCTGACCCCCGCCGGTGGTGGCGTACCCCGGAGGTGCCGCCGGTGGGCCCGGCCAGGTCTGCGTCCGCACGAGCGCCGGCCAGTTCCTCCGCCTGGCGCCGGGGAAGGGACGCCAGCCGGCCTGACCGCCCACACGCGGGCGCAAACCAAGCCGAGCATCAGAGAATCCCCGGCAGCACCTCCTCCGAGGCTGCGGAGAACGCGTCCTCCTGCTCATCCAGGTAGTTCTGCCAGGCGGCCGCGTCCCAGATCTCCAGGCGGGTGTTCATGCCCACCACGGCGCAGTCGCGTTCCAGCCCGGCATAGCTGCGCAAGGCGGGCGGAATGGTGATCCGGCCCTGCTTGTCGGGCATCTCGTCGGAGGCGCTGGCGAAGAAGACACGGCTGTAGTCGCGGACGGCCTTGGCCGTCACCGGAGCGGTGCGCAGGGACTCGGTGATCCGGGTGAACTCATCGGGCGGGAACACGTACAGGCACCGCTCCTGGCCTTTCGTTATCACCAGTCCTCCGGCGAGCTCGTCCCGGTACTTGGCCGGCAGGATCAGCCGGCCCTTGTCGTCGAGGCGCGGCAGGTGAGTGCCAAGGAACACCGGCACCACCCCCTCCCCGGCGATCCACCCGAGGGACACACCTACTCCATGTCGCTCCACTGTACTCCACTTTCCCCCACCGTCAATCGGCGAAATCCCCTGAACGGCTCCGGGCACCGTAAGAAATCCCAGCTAGATAGCGGTGGGGCAAAGTGGGGGGAGTCTCGCCCACCGGTGCCGGGGTGGCGGCGCTCGCGGGGCGCCGGGCAGGGAAGTGAGCCGCCCGTCACAGAAAGGGACAGCTTTCGCGCAGGCCACAGAATCTTCACGGGTCGGCTTCGAAGTGATCCCGGCCTCGCGCACATCCGTTGTAGGACGTACTGTCAGAAAACGCGCACCCGGCTCTGCCGGCTCGTTACATGACCAAGCCTGCGCTGGGTAGCCTGTTACGTAAGAACGCGAGGAGGCCAAGTGGCGGTCGACACGGGACAGGGTGCCACGCGCCCGCTCGCGGAACAGGCCGAGATAGCACACCAGGCTTGTAAGGCCATCGAATCGGTCATCGACGGCAAGGCCGGCACGATCCGGCTCGCCCTTACGGTGCTGCTGGCCGAGGGGCACATGCTGATCGAGGACGTGCCCGGTGTCGGCAAGACCATGCTGGCCAAGGCGCTGGCCCGGTCCATCGACTGTTCGGTGCGGCGGGTCCAGTTCACCCCTGACCTGCTGCCCAGCGACATCACCGGGGTCAACGCGTTCAACCAGGAGCTGCGGGAGTTCGAGTTCAAGCCCGGCCCGGTGTTCGCCAACATCCTGGTCGGCGACGAGATCAACCGGGCCTCGCCCAAGACGCAGTCCGCCCTGCTGGAGTGCATGGAAGAGCATCAGGTCACGGTCGACGGCACGACCTACCCGCTCGAATCCCCGTTCATGGTCATCGCCACCCAGAACCCGGTGGAGATGGAGGGCACCTATCCGCTGCCCGAGGCCCAGCTCGACCGCTTCACCGCGCGCATCTCGATCGGCTACCCCTCACCCGAGGCCGAGCTGGAGATGATCGACACGCACGGGCAGTTCTCCCCGCTCGACCAGCTCGAGCCGGTAGCCACCGCGAGCGACATCCGCGAGCTCATCCGTACGGTGCGCGGCGTACACGTGGCGGACTCGATCAGGCACTACGTGATCAGCCTGGTGAACGCCACCAGGTCGAGCCAGGAGCTGCGGCTCGGCGCCTCACCCCGGGCCACGCTGCACCTGCTGCGCGCCTGCCGCGCCTACGCGGCCCTGGAGGGCCGCGATTTCGTGATACCCGACGACGTCCAGGGACTCGCCGTGCCCGTGCTCGCCCACCGGCTGCTGCCCACGGCCGACGCGATCATCGAACGCAAGCTGCCGGAACGGGTTCTCAGCAGAATCGTTCAGCGCCTGCCCCTCCCGCAGCGGAGCTGAGCCGGAGGGCCGGAAGGACGGGCAGCCATGCGGTCGCTATTCGCCGGATTCACCACCCGGGGGAGGTCGTTTCTCGCGGCGGGCCTGGCGGCCGCCCTCTGCGGCCTGGCGCTGGGTGAGCGTGACCTGATCCGGGTCGGCGCGCTGGTCTTCCTGCTGCCGCTGCTGTCGGCGCTGGCCGCCGGGCGGGCCCGGTACCGGCTGAGCTGCATACGCCAGCTCACCCCGGCCCGGGTGCCGGCCGGGCAGACGGTCCGGGTGAGCCTGCACATCGAGAACGTCTCCCGGCTGCCTACCGGCCTGCTGCTCGCCGAGGACGCGGTGCCGTACTCACTGGGCAGCCGCCCCCGGTTCGTGCTGGAGCGGATCGAGCGCGGCGGCAGCCGGGTGGTCGACTACCCGCTCCGGTCCGACGTGCGCGGCAAGTTCACCGTCGGCCCGCTCAAGCTCCGCGTCGCGGACGCGTTCGGCCTGGTCGAACTCGGCCGGTCGTTCAGCACCACGAACACGCTCGTGGTCTCGCCTAAGATCATCTCGCTGGCCAGCACCGTGATACCGGGGAGCTGGCTCGGCGACGGCGAGGGCCGGTCGAAGGTGGCCGCCTCGGCCGAGAACGACGATACCGGGACACGCCCCTACCGGGACGGCGACGAGCTGCGCCGGGTGCACTGGCGCTCCACCGCCCGCTACGGGGAGCTGATGGTGCGCCGCGAGGAACAACAGTGGCGTAACCACGTCGTCCTGCTGCTCGACACCAGGCGGAACGCGCACGCCGGCACCGGGACTTCTTCGTCGTTCGAGTTCGCGGTCAGCGCCGCCGCCTCCATCGGTGTGCACCTGGCCATGCAGGGGTTCGACGGGCAGCTCGTCACCGACGCGGGCGCGATCCCGGCCGCGGGCAACTTCGAGGACGTCATGCTCGACACCCTCGCCGTCATCAAGCCGTCGTCGGGCCGGGACTTCATGCCGGGCCTGTCCACCGTGATGCCACGGGCCAGCGGGCTGTTCATCGTGGTGGCCGGCCGTCTGTCGGCCGGCGAGGCGAGGACCCTGGTGGCCAGCCACCCCGGCAACGCCCCCGCGCTCGCGCTGCTGCTGGCCACCTCGACCTGGGCGGCGAGCGCGCAACCCGCCGATACCCCGGACGAGACGCAGGCCGCCGCCAGCGTGCTCACCGCGGCGGGCTGGCGGGTGGCGACCGTGAAGTCCGGCACCCCGCTGGCCGCGGCCTGGCAGCGGCTGCACGGCTCGCTCGCGACGGGGGCATCCCCCTACGAGTTCCCGGTGAACGGAATACCGGAGGCGGTCCGATGAATCACAGGTTTACGGTGACCGCCGCGCTCGCGTCGGCGGCGGCGTCCGCGTCGCTGGTCCCGCTGATGTCGGGCGGCAAGTGGTTCTGGGGCGGCATCGGCGCGATCCTCATGGTCGCCCTGGTGGGCACCGCGACCAGGGCCCGTGCCCTGCGCGCGCTGCCCGCGGCCGTCTGCCTGCTCTGCGCGCTGGCCGCGCTGGTGCTGTACCTGAACGTGGTGTTCTCGGCCAAGTCCTCCTTCCTCGGCTTCATCCCCACCGGCGCATCGCTCACCGCGCTGTGGCGATCCGCCCTGCAGGGACTCAGCGACACCCAGAAGTACGCGCCGCCGGTTCCGCCCATCGCCGCGCTCCAACTGCTGGCGACCGCCGGGATCGGGCTGGCGGCGTCCGTCACCGACCTGATCGCGGTTCGGCTGCGCCGCTGCGCGCTGGCCGGCCTGCCGCTGCTCGTGCTGTTCAGCGTGCCGATCGCCACCAACGCCGGCAAGAGCGCGCTGGAAGACCTGATCGTCTTCTGCCTGGGCATGGCCGGCTACCTCGCCCTGCTCAGCGCGGACGGGCGGGAGCGGCTGCGGCTGTGGGGCCGGCTGGTGACCCCGTGGAACAACGGCCAGGACGAACAGACCGAGGAACTGGAGGGCGGGCAGAGCCTGCGCGACCTCGCCGCCTCCGGCCGCCGCATCGGCCTGGCCGCGGTCGCCCTGGCCTTGTTCGTCCCGCTGCTGCTGCCCAGCCTGCACGTCCACAGGCTGTTCCAGGGGCAGGGCACCAACGGCGGCCTCGGGCCTGGTGGCGGCTCTGGCGCAGGCTTGCCGGACCCGATCGCGCTGATGAACGGGCAGTTGCGGGAGCCCAAGCCGCAGCCGGTGCTCACCTACACCACCGACGCCCCGTCGAACAACCCGCAGTACCTGCAGGTCTACGTGCTCAACAAGCTGACCACGGCCGGCTGGAGCCTGACCAGGACCGGCCAGGTCTTCTCGCTGAACGCCGGGCAGATGCCGCCGCCGCCCGGGCTGACGTCGAAGGTGAAGTGGCCGGTCGTGCACACGACCGTCAACTTCAGCGGCGGCTTCTCGTCCAGGCAGAGCTACCTGCCAATGCCCTACCCGGCGACGAAGGTGGACGTCCCCGGCACCTGGCAGGCCAACACCGGCACGCTCATGCTGTACTCCTTGTCGATGCCGCTGTCCGCCCTGCAATACACGGTGACCAGCGACTACATCGACCCGCAGTCAGATGTTCTGGACGCGGCACCGGCCACCACCGGCATGGGCGGCTATCTGACGGTCCCGTCTGCCTACCGCTCGCTCACCTCGCTGGCCCGGCAGGTCACCAAGGGTGCGACGACGCCGGGCGCCCAGGGCGCCGCCCTGGAGAACTGGTTCAGCGACACCGGCGGGTTCACCTACAGCCTGTCCGCACCCCAGGCCAAGGGCGCGGCCGCGCTCAGGGACTTCCTGTTCCATGTCAAGCGCGGATACTGCCAGCAGTTCGCCTACGCGATGGGTGTACTCGCCCGGCTGCTCGGCATCCCGTCGCGGGTCGTCGTCGGCTACACGTCGGGGACCTACGAGGGCCAGGGCAAGTGGCAGGTGCTGACCAGCGACGCGCACGCCTGGCCCCAGCTGTACATCAAGGGCTACGGCTGGATGACGTTCGAGCCGACGCCGCCCGGCACCGCGGCCGGCCAGGGGACCGACTTCAAGCCGTCCTGGAGCCTGCCGCCCAGCAGCAGCAGCGGCATTCCGGCCGTGCTGCCAGGCATCGGCGGCGGGAAAACCTCCACAACCCCCGGCACTATTCGCAACAACGCGAAGCCGATCGGTGGCCCGCTGGGCGACCACGCGGGCGTCTCCCCCGACGCCGGGTCCGGCGGCGGGCCCCCGGGGGGCACGCTCCCGGTCCACCACCCGCCGGTCCCCCTGATCGTGCTGGGCGCGCTGGTGGTCCTCGCGCTGCTGACGCCGCGGACGGTGCGGACGCTGACCAGGCGGCGGCGCTGGCTGGCCGCGCGCGGCGACGCGGGCAGCGCGCACGCGGCCTGGGCGGAGACGCTGGACTACCTCGAGGACTACGGCGTCCGGCACGGCCCGGGCGAGACGCCGCGCGCCATCGCGAAGCGGGTCACCGGCCAGCAGCGGCTCACCGGCCCGGCCGCGGCGGCGCTGGCCCGGCTGGCCCAGGCCGAGGAACGGGCCAGCTACGCCAGGGAACCCGGTCCCAGCGGCACACTGGCCGCCGACGTGATGGCGGTGCGCAAGGCGGTCTGCGCCGCGGTCACCAGGAACGCACGCTGGCAGGCCCGGCTGCTGCCAGCCTCGGCCGTCAACAACACCCGGCGCACGCTGGTACACGCACTGGACGTGTTCGGCTGGGCCGAACTGATCCTGACCCGTCTGGCCAAGCGCATCGTCAGGCTCCGCGTCCGCCCCGGGGAGGG
>Ga0070730_10001206_pt1 | contig 25318 bp, 22 predicted proteins | sample Coa_R1_3_FD_66447 | JGI IMG/M metagenome (GOLD analysis project Ga0070730, IMG submission 66447) | Surface soil microbial communities from Centralia Pennsylvania, which are recovering from an underground coalmine fire - Coalmine... | ecosystem: Environmental > Terrestrial > Soil > Unclassified ... | reverse complement strand
TTCATCCACTGAACATTGTCCACTGAAACCAAACTGATTCGCGGGCTCTCGCTGGTTGATTCCGTTCTGCTGCTGGCAGGCGGCATTATAGGTTCCGGCATATTTCTCACTGCCAAAGACATTGCCCTCAATACCCGGTCTCCGCTGATGTTCCTCGCCATTTGGGCCATTGGCATGGCCATCACCATGCTCGCCTGTTTTGCCTTTGCGGAAATGGGCGCGATGTTTCCGGACGCGGGCGGCCAGTATGTTTACGTACGCGAGGCCTACGGAGATTTTGTCGCTTTTCTTTACGGCTGGATGATCTTTACCGTGAGCGTAACCGGGACTGTGGCTGCGCTGGCAGCCGGCTTTGCCGAATATCTGGGAAAAGTTTTTCCCGCCATGGCCGCGAACCAGGCAGTGTTTTCACTGCCCACTTTTTCCATGGTGTGGGGACATCGCATTCATGAGCTTGGCGGCTTTACCCTCACGCGTGGTCATTTGGCCGCGATAGGCGCAATCGTCCTGCAAAGCCTGATCAATATCTTTGGAGTACGACAGGGCGCCATTCTGCAAAATGTGACTGCCTGGGCCAAATTCGGCGCCATTGGCGCTTTCGTGGTTTTGGGGCTGGCATGGGGAAGAGGTTCGTGGAGCCACTATTCCGTGCCGCTGCCGGTCTCCACGAATACATCGTCGATTTTTAGCGGAATTGCCGTTGCTTTGATTGCCGTTTTCTGGGCCTTCGACGGCTGGGTTTACATTACCTGGGTTGCCGGCGAGGTGCGTGAGCCGCAGCGCAATCTTCCGCGTGCTTTGATTTTTGGCCTGGCGCTGGTGGGGGTAATTTATCTCGCCATCAATGCCGTATATCTCTACGCTCTGCCCATGAGCGGCATTGCTTCCGAGACAGCGGTGGCGCAGGCCGCGGCGGCTTCCATGTTTTCGCCCGGCGCCGCCCGCTGGCTGGCGCTGCTGATTGCCGTCTCCTGCTTTGGCGCCATGGCTCCGTGCATCATGAGCGGCGCCCGCGTTTACTATGCCATGGCGGAAGACGGTATCTTCTTTCGTTCTCTGGCCAGGATTAATCCACGCTTCCGCACTCCGGTAGCCAGCCTCGTGCTGCAGGGCGTGTGGTCCATCGCGCTGGCGCTGAGTGGAAAATACGATCAGCTCTTCACCTACGTCATCTTCATGATGGTCCTCAGCTACGTGCTCACGGTTTTCGCCGTATTTATCCTGCGCCGTAAAATGCCGGATGTGCCGCGTCCCTATCGCTGCACCGGATATCCCTGGACGCCTGCCATTTACATTCTTCTGGGCGGTGTCTGGGCCATCAATGCCGTAGTGCAAAAGCCAAAAGAATCAGGGCTGGGGATTCTCATCGTGCTTGTAGGCGTTCCTCTTTATCTCTACTGGAAGAAAAAGAAGGGAACCGGCTCTGCGATGGCCGTGCAGCCCGTAACAGAGCCGTAATTTAGGGCATGTTCAGGCAGATGCTGCTTACTCCGACGTAAAGTAGTCCACGCTCACCGGGTTTTCAAACAGGGAGTAATCTCGCGTGACCACCGTAATTCCGGTCTCGGTGACCACGAAGTTCTTTGCGTCCTGTTCCGGGTCGTATCCAATGATGGTTCCCTCAGGGATGTGTACGTCGCGATCGATGATGGCGTTGCGGATACGGCAGTGGCGGCCAATGTTCACGTGGGAAAAGATGATGCTGGAGTCCACTTCCGAGTAGGAATTCACGCGCACATCGGGAGAAAGAACGCTGTTCCGTACCATGCCGCCGGAGATGATGCATCCTGGGCAGACAATAGAGTCGATGGCCGCGCCGGTGCGTCCAGGCTCTCCGAATACGAACTTGGCCGGCGGATATTGCCGCTGGTGCGTCCGGATGGGCCAGTGCTCATCGTAAAGATTGAACACCGGAGAGACCGAGACCAGGTCCATGTTGGCTTCATAGTAGGCTTCAATGGTTCCTACATCGCGCCAGTAGAGTTCTTTTTTGTTTTCGTCGATAAAGTTGAAGGAATAAATCTTGTACTGATCGAGGATTTTGGGCAGGATGTCCTTGCCAAAATCGTGCGAAGAACCAGGATCTTCGGCGTCCTTCAGCAGCACCGGGAGCAGAACGTCGGTATTGAACAGATATACGCCCATGGAGCCGGAAACCATGGCCGGATTGTAGGGCGACCGCAGGCTGGTGACTCTGGGCTTTTCCTCAAAGCCAGTGATTCTGCCATTGCCGTCAATCTCCATTACGCCAAAGCGATACGACTCGCTGGGGTCAATCAGAATGGTGGCCAGCGTCACGTCCGCGCCCGCGGCCTTGTGCTGGTCGAGCATGAGCTGATAATTCATTTTGTAAATGTGGTCCCCGGAGAGGATCAGCACATGCTTTGGCTGCTCGCTGCCAATCGAATAGATGTTCTGGTATACGGCGTCGGCCGTGCCCAAATACCAGTTGTCGCTCACGCGCTTCATGGGCGGAAGAATTTCGATGAACTCACTCAGCTCCCGCGCCACCACGCTGCTCCAGCCTTCGCGAATGTGCCGGTTCAGGGAAAGCGCTTTGTACTGGGTAAGGATGTGGACTTTGCGCAGATCAGAATTGATGCAGTTGGAGAGCGTGATGTCGATAATGCGGTAGTTACCGCCGAAGGTGACAGCCGGCTTGGCCCGATCACGGGTAAGAGGATACAGGCGCTCTCCCGCGCCGCCCGCAAGCAATACTCCCAGAGTATTTTTCATAAACTCCCGCGCAGAGCTAAATGCTACCAGAAAAAATAACTTATCCGATGGGTGGATCGAAGGACAAGGAAGCAGAACCCGTTTAGCGGTCCTCCACGCTGATGCGCAGGGCCTTTAGAAAGCGAACATCGCTGGCGCTGATAGAGAATCCTGGGTCCGGGTTTGTCTTTCGTGTGCCGACCAGCTCCTCAGAAGCCGGCGCCTGCTGTTCGTCGCGGTGATTGAAGCCAATGGTGGCTTCCAGTACGAGGAAGATGTCGTATCCTTCGTCTTTGAGCCTGGAAATGACGCGCGAAATCTGCTCTGACTCTGCCAGAGAGAGATTGATGGCATCACTCAGCTCCTTGATAAGTTTTTTGAGCCTGTTATCCACCACGCGCTCCTTGTCTCCATTTTAGATGCCTGAGGGGATGCGCGGGTTTTGGATTATTTCCGGGGCGAGAGTACAGCCAGGGCATTTACAATGGTGGGGCGATGCCGAATATTGCTCAGGTTGCCCGTGCGCTGACGATACGCAACCGTCTGTTTTCCGCCGTTTTTTCCGGTGCGAAGACCATGGTGGTCTCGTTCCTGCGTATTATGTATGTGCTCTGGCTGCAGGTGACAGGGGTCATCTTTGCCGCGCTCACTTTGTCAGCGTCTACCGCTTTAATCAAGCAATACCGCATGGGAACAGTGGCCACGGACCGCCAGCGGTTCTGGGTAACCCTGACAGCAGCGGTGGTTTGTGGCTGGTTCACCCTTGTTTCCTTTGTGCGGGCCAGTCGCACGCGCAGGACTTAATGGCAGACGATATTAAAGCCGCTCCTGAAACCGGTGAGCTTAAGGCCATTGACCCCCATCTGTTGTACACCCCTGCCGATCTGCAGGGCCGTGACTACGACCGTGACGTGGGCTATCCGGGCGAGTTCCCCTTCACCCGCGGCGTTCAGGCCACCATGTATCGCGGACGCCTGTGGACCATGCGCCAGTACGCAGGCATGGGTGACGCCGAAGAATCCAACAAGCGCTACAAGTATCTGCTCGCCCACGGCACCACCGGGCTTTCGGTGGCTTTCGATCTGCCAACGCAGATCGGCATGGATTCCGATCATTCCATGGCACTCGGCGAAGTAGGCAAGGTGGGCGTGGCCATTGATTCAGTCGAGGACATGGAGCGTCTTTTTCAAGGCATTGACCTTGAAAAGATCTCCACATCCATGACCATCAACGCCACGGCCTCGATTCTGCTGGCGCTTTATATTGCCGTGGCCCGGCGGTCCCGCGCGAACACACGCAGGCTCAGCGGTACGGTGCAAAACGATATTCTCAAGGAATACATTGCGCGCGGCACCTATATCTATCCGCCGCAGCAGGCGATGCGCATCATCACCGATATGTTTGCCTATGCCAACGAGCATGTGCCGGAGTGGAATACCATTTCAATTTCCGGCTATCACATGCGCGAGGCCGGCTGCACGGCGGTGCAGGAAGTCGCTTTCACTCTGGCCAACGCCATTGCGTATGTGGAAGCTGCGCAGCGGGCGGGCCTCGACGTGGACCGCTTTGCGCCCCGCCTTTCGTTCTTTTTCAACGCGCACAATAATTTTCTGGAAGAGATTGCCAAATTCCGCGCGGCCAGGCGAATGTGGGCGCGTTTGATGAAAGACCGTTTTGGCGCGCGCAATCCGCGCTCCATGATGCTGCGCTTCCATACACAGACCGCCGGTTCCACGCTTACCGCGCAACAGCCGGAAAACAACATTGTCCGCACGGCGGTGCAGGCCATGGCCGCGGTGCTGGGCGGCACGCAGTCCCTGCATACCAACTCCTTTGATGAGGCTTTGGGCCTGCCCACCGAAGACGCGGCCCGCATCGCGCTGCGCACGCAGCAGATCGTGGGTTATGAGACGGGCGTGGCCAATACCATCGATCCTTTGTCCGGCTCTTATTACATTGAATCGCTGACCAATGAAATAGAAGAGCGTGCGCGGCTGTACATCGAGCGGATTGATAGCCTGGGCGGCACGCTGCGCGCCATTGAGCAGGGCTATATCCAGCAGGAGATCCAAAACGCCGCCTATGATTTTCAGCAGTCCGTGGACCACCTCGAGGCTGTGGTCGTGGGCGTAAATCGCTTCCAGATTGAAGACGAAAAGCCGGTTCCGGTGCTGCGCATCGACGAGTCACTGGAACGCAGGCAGGTGGAACGGCTGCGCAGCTTGCGTGAGAGGCGCGACCAGAAAGCGTGGCAGAGCGCGCTCCAAAGCGTGGAAGATGCCGCCCGCAACGGAGCTAATCTTATGCCCCACATCATTCATGCGGTGGAGAGCTACTGCACCGTGGGCGAAATCTCGGATGCCATGCGGCGGGTGTTTGGCGAGTACAAGGAAACCGTTGTGATCTGAGCAGGTAGGTGTTCCTGACAGCCGCCAGTTCGACCCAGGGTATTTGTCTCAAAATGAGTCAAAACTCCTTAGGTACATGTCCCTGATGGCGAAAAGTGTCACTTCTTTGGCAATGTCTTTACCGATTGACAATTTATGTCACTCAGCTTAGATTCGTGCTACTCAAGGGTTTTTCTGCGTCTGGCGGGTTCCCCCGAGCCTTTGAAAAGCGTCAGGTTAAATAATTTGCGTTTCAGGATCAGCGGGATAATATGTCGCAAAGATTAGGCGATCTTCTGGTCAAAGAGAAGATCATTACACCAGAACAACTGGCAAAGGCGATCAGGGCCCAAAAGGAAGCTGGCCCGCAGGCGCGTTTGGGGTCAACTCTGGTGCAGCTCGGATTCATCACGGATGAAGAAGTAACGAACTTTCTTTCCCGCCAGTACGGCGTGCCTGCCATTAATCTTCAGTATTTTGAGCTGGATACGAGCGTTGTGAAGCTCGTTCCGGAAGAGACGGCCAAGCGTTACCAGATATTGCCTCTGAGCCGCGTGGGAGCGTCACTCACGATTGCCATGGTCGATCCCACCAATGTGTTCGCGATGGACGACATCAAGTTCATGACCGGCTTCAACATTGAGCCGGTGGTGGCGTCCGAGTCCGCGATTATGGAGGCGATTGAGAAGGCCTACAATGCGGCGGGTGAAGAAGAGGGCAACAACGTTGACGAGCTGCTGGCCGCCATGGGCGAAGATGCCGATGTCGAGCTGCAGGCCGAGGCCGGCGACCTCGATATTGGGGAACTCGAAAAGTCCGCTGAAGAGGCGCCGATTGTCAAACTGGTGAATATTATTCTTACGGACGCGGTCAAGCGCGGCGCCAGCGACATTCACGTGGAGCCCTACGAAAAAGAGTACCGGGTGCGCTTCCGTATTGATGGTGTGCTGCAGCACATCATGTCTCCGCCGCTCAAACTCAAGGACGCCATCATCTCCCGCATCAAGATCATGGCCAAGCTGGACATCAGCGAAAAGCGCCTGCCGCAGGACGGCCGCATCATGCTGAAGATGCACGTGGGAGGAAGGAAAAGACAGCTTGATTATCGCGTGAACTCGCTGCCCACGCTGTGGGGCGAAAAGATCGTACTGCGGTTGCTGGACAAGGAGAATCTCCGTCTCGACATGACCAAGCTGGGCTTCGAGCCGGAATCACTCGAGAAATTCCAGCGCGCCGTTCTCAAGCCTTACGGCATGGTGCTGGTCACCGGCCCCACGGGGTCGGGCAAGACCAACACGCTCTATTCTTCCATTTCGCTGCTCAATAAGCCGGATACCAACATCATGACCGCTGAAGATCCGGTTGAGTTTCAGCTGCACGGCGTCAATCAGGTGCAGATGAAGGATTCGATTGGACTGAACTTTGCCGCGGCGCTGCGCGCCTTTCTGCGCCAGGACCCTAACATTATTCTGGTGGGCGAGATTCGCGACTTTGAGACCGCCGAGATCGCCATCAAGGCGGCCCTTACCGGCCATTTGGTGCTATCCACGCTGCATACCAATGGCGCGCCGGAAACCATCAGCCGCCTGATGAATATGGGCATTGAGCCTTTCCTGGTGGCCACCGCCGTGCATTTGATCTGCGCCCAGCGGCTCATCCGGCGCATTTGCAGTGAATGCCGGGAAGAGGTCACTCTTCCCCCGCACGCGCTGCTGGAAGCCGGGTTTACCCCGGAAGAATCGAAGACCGCAAAAGTTTTCAAGGGTAAGGGTTGCAGTACCTGCAACGGTACGGGATACAAGGGCCGCGCTGGCTTGTACGAAGTAATGGAAATAGACGATGAGATTCGCGAGCTGATCCTGATCGGCGCATCGGCCGTGGAACTCAAGAAGAAGGCAATGGAAAACGGCATGTTAACACTGCGCCGCAGCGGTTTGGTCAAGGTAATGGAAGGCGTGACCACGCTCGAAGAAGTGGCGCGTGAAACGATTCACTAGGCCTTGACACAAGAGGAGATCCGGAAGTCATGAGCGTAACGCTAAGCGAGCTGCTTAAAAAGATGCTTGACCTGGGAGGCAGCGACCTCCACATCACCACCAATTCTCCGCCCCAGGTGCGGGTGCACGGCCATCTCCAGCCGCTGGACATGCCGCCCCTGACGCCGTCGGAGACCAAGCAACTGGCCTACAGCGTACTCACGGACGCGCAGAAGCATCGTTTTGAGGAGAATCTCGAGCTGGATTTTTCCTTTGGCTTAAAGGGGCTGGCGCGCTTTCGCGGAAACTGCTTCAATCAGCGCGGGGCCGTGGGCGCCGTTTATCGAATCATTCCGTTTGAGATCAAATCGTTCAACCAGTTGTCCCTCCCCGCGGTGGTTTCGAAATTGTGTGACAAGCCGCGCGGGCTGATTCTGGTCACCGGGCCCACGGGATCAGGAAAATCCACTACGCTGGCCGCCATGCTCGACAAGATCAACAGCGAGCGGCATGACCATATCATCACCATTGAAGACCCCATTGAATTTGTCCACCAGAATAAAAGCTGCCTGGTGAACCAGCGCGAAGTACACGCGGACACCCAGTCCTTCAGCGCCGCACTTCGCGCCGCGTTGCGCGAGGACCCGGACGTGGTACTGATCGGTGAAATGCGCGATCTCGAAACCATTGAATCGGCGCTGCGCATCGCGGAAACCGGCCACCTTACGTTCGGCACGCTGCACACCAACTCGGCGGCTTCGACCATCAACCGTATCATCGACGTTTTTCCCTCGCATCAGCAGTCGCAGATACGGGCGCAGCTTTCGCTGGTCCTCGAGGGAATTCTCTGCCAGACTCTGCTGCCGAAGGTCGGCGGAGCCGGGCGCGTGATGGCCATGGAGGTACTGGTGCCGAATCCCGCCATCCGCAACCTGATTCGCGAAGACAAGATCCACCAGATTTATTCAGCCATGCAGTCCGGACAGGACAAGTTTGGCATGCAGACATTCAATCAGTCGCTGGCAAGTCTGTACTTCCAGAGGCAAATCACGCAGGAAACAGCCCTGTTGCGGTCATCCATGCCAGATGAGCTGCAGGACATTATCAACCGCGGAGTAGGCCAGGCCAAAGCCACGGGAACGACTGCCGCCGCTCCGCGCCGGTAAGCGCCGTGGCGCACAGCAGTACGAGTACGAGAGGAGTATTAACACATGCCGACATATACCTTCACGGGAACTGACGCTCAGGGAAAGAAGATTTCCGGCGAGCGTATGGCCGAGACCAAGGCGCAGGTGCAGGTACAGTTGCGCCGTGAGCGCATCATTCCTGGGGCCATCAAGGAAAAAGGCAAGGAATTTGTCCTGCCCAAGTTCGGCTCCGGCAAAGTGCCGGTTAAGGATGTTGCCATCTTTTTTCGCCAGTTTTCCGTGATGATCGATGCCGGTCTGCCGCTGGTCCAGTGTCTGGAGATTCTGGCTGGCAATCAGGAGAACGTGACTTTTCAAAAGACGCTCACGGCGGTCCGCACCACGGTGGAAGGTGGCGCCACGCTTTCCAATGCCATGCGCCAGCACCCCAAGGTTTTTGACGATCTGACGGTCAACATGATCGAGGCCGGCGAGGCCGGCGGTATTCTCGATACCATTCTGCAGCGCCTGGCGACCTACGTGGAAAAGGCGGTCAAGCTGAAATCGGCCGTGAAATCGGCGCTGATATATCCCGTCTCGGTCATCAGTATTGCCTGCATTATCGTGGGTGTTTTGCTCAAATTCGTGGTTCCGATCTTCGCCAACATGTTTGCCAGTATGCAGGTGGCTCTGCCTCTGCCCACCAAGATCGTGGTTGGCATAGGAAACTTTTTGGGACAACGATGGGTAGTGCCAAGCTTTATCGTTGGCGGAATCCTGATCTGGTTTCTCATCAAACAGATGAGGAGAGACCCCAAAGGCAGGCTTCTGTTTGATAAATTTTTGCTTAGCCTTCCCGTGGTGGGGCAGGTGCTGCGCAAGATCGCGGTGGCCCGGTTTACCCGCACGCTGGGTACTCTGATTACCTCCGGTGTGCCGATTCTTGAAGGTCTGGCCATCACCGCCCGCACCTCGGGCAATGCCGTACTCGAAGAGTCGCTGATGAAGGTGCGCAAGGCGGTGGAAGAAGGCCGCACCATTGTGGACCCGCTGCGTGAAAGCGGCGTCTTTCCCAACATGGTGACTCAGATGATCGGCGTGGGCGAAGCCACCGGCGCCATGGATGCCATGCTGCAGAAAATCGCCGACTTCTACGAAGACGAAGTGGACGCGGCCACCAAGAACCTGCTCACTTTAATGGAGCCTATGCTGATCGGCTTTCTGGGCATTGCCGTGGGCGGCATCGTAATTTCGCTCTATTTGCCAATGTTCTCGATGATCGCAAAGCTCTCTGGATAGTGAATGGCGGACACCAGATTCAACGACCGGGCATGGCTGGCGTGGCTTGTAAAAGTCCGCGTGATGATCATCATCATTTTGTTCGCCGTTGAACTGCTGATCATCCGTATTACGCCGAACGCCGTTTCCGCCAACCTGTTCATTACGGTGGCTGTCGGCTGGTGCGCGGTCTCGTTTTTCTTTATCGTCCTGCATTCTCTGTGGCATGAGTACAAGCTGCAGGCGCTCATCCAGATTTTTACCGATCTGGCGTTTACCGCGGCCGTAGTGTACGTGACCGGCGGAATCGACACGTTCTTTAATTTTCTGTTTCCGCTGGTCATCATTGTGGCCAGTATTTTGCTGCCGCGTTACTGGGCGTTTCTGACCGCGGCCATTTCGTTTATCCTCTTCGGCTCGCTGCTGGAATTGAGTTACTTTGACAAAATTCCTTCCTTTCAGCTGAGTCCGCGGGGCGATCTCACATCGCTGCAGGCAGTGGTGTTTACCAACTTTTTTGCCTACCTGACGGTGGCTTATCTGGCGAGCACTCTCGCCAATAAGATGCGCCAGGCCGGGCTGGAGCTGGAAGGCAAGAGCGGCGAGCTGATCAATCTGCAGGCGCTGTATGAAAACGTAATCCATTCCATTCGCGGCGGCCTGATTACCACCGACCTGCAGGGACGCATCACCCTGCTGAATTCACCCGGCGAGGGTTTACTGCAGCGCACGGCTCACTCCGTGGAGGGGCGCCACATCTCCGAGCTGTTTCTGGACCGTTTGCCCAGTCTTGAATCTTCTTCCATGCAGGGCGAGGTCCGCGGGATGACACTGGCCGGAGAAGAAAAAACCTTTGGCATCACCGTGACCGCATTGAGCGTTCCCGGCCATGGGACCACCGGCTTTGTGTATACGTTTGAAGACCTCACAGTAATTCGCCGTTTGGAGCGCGAAATTCGCATGCGCGACCGCCTTTCGGCGGTAGGCCGCCTGGCGGCCGGAATCGCTCATGAAATCCGCAACCCTCTCGCTTCCATCGCCGGTTCGGTGAATATGCTCTCGCGCATGGTGCCCTTCAACGATGAACAGCGCGTTCTTATTGATATTGTGATCCGCGAATCCACCCGGCTGAACGCCATCATTACCGATTTTCTTGCCTACTCCAGAGAGAAGAGCTTCAAATTCACCCGCATGGATCTGGTGCCACTGCTGCAGGAAACCGTGATGCTTCTGGAGAACCGTCCGGAGTCCAGGAATGTCAGACTTGTCCGCCAGTTCGAGTCGCCCTCCGCCTTTGCCGTGGTGGATGCCGATCGGATCAAGCAGGTCTTTTGGAACCTGCTGGCCAACGCCGCCCAGGCCGCGGGGCCGCAGGGCACGATCACGGTTTTCGTGCGTGCTTCCGGCGATTCCTGGCAAATTGGCATTCGCGATAACGGCCCGGGAATTCCCCGGGAATTTATTGACAAAATTTTTGAGCCTTTTCAGTCGCAGTTTGAAGGCGGCACGGGTTTGGGCCTGGCGATCGTCTATCAGCTGATTCAGGCGCATGGCGCCAGGATTTTTGCCAGGTCGGAACCGGGCAGCGGGGCCGAGTTCATTATCGAGATACTGCATGCCAAAGCGGCCAGCGAAGCTGCCGTGCCGGTAATCGTGGGCGCGGAGGTAGGCCATGGCTAGCATTCTGGTATGCGATGACCAGCGGTCCATTTGCGAAATGCTGGATATTTCCCTGCGCAAGGAAGGGCACCGGGTGGAAACCGTGGGGGCCGGCGAAGCGGCCAAAAAGAAGCTGGGCTCCGCGAATTACGAGGTGCTGATTACCGACATCAAAATGCCGCAGACCGATGGTATCGAGGTGCTGCGCTTTGCCCATGAAGTTTCCCCGGAAACTTCCGTCATTCTGATTACCGCGGTCGAGGACTACGAAGCCGCCGTTCAGGCCGTGCGCGGTGGCGCTTTCGACTACATTCATAAAGGTCCGGGGCTGCTCGAGGAACTGAAGGTGTCGGTGACCCGGGCGCTTGAAAGACTTTCCCTGCAGCGCCAGAACTTTGCTTTTCGGCGCGATGCCGCCAGCCGCAACTCGCTCGATAACATAATCGGCGCCAGTTCGGCCATCACCAAGCTCAAGCATGTAATTCGGACCGTGGCTTCCACCAGCAGCACGGTGCTGATTTACGGCGAGAGCGGCACAGGTAAGGAACTGGTGGCTCGCGCGGTGCATGCCTGCTCTCCGCGCGCTTCCGAGCCTTTTGTTTCAGTGAACTGCGGGGCCTTTCCGGAAACGCTGCTGGAGAGCGAACTCTTCGGCTACGTGAAGGGCGCTTTCACCGGGGCCACGCAGAACAAGCGGGGGTTGTTTGAAGTGGCCAGTGGCGGCACCATCTTTCTCGATGAAATCAGCGAGATGAGTATGCCCATGCAGGTGAAGCTGCTGCGGGTGCTGCAGGAGCGCTGCCTGCGTCCGGTGGGCGGCACGGCAGAGACGCCAGTGGATGTCAGGGTGATCGCTGCCACCAACAAAGATCTCAGGCAAATGGTGGCTGACCACACTTTCCGTGAGGATCTGTATTATCGCGTCAGCGTGATTCCTGTTCATGTGCCACCGCTGCGCGAGCGGCGCGATGATATCGATATGCTGGCCCGCTACTTTCTGAAAAAATATGCGGCCGCCGCGCAAAAGAGCATTTTGAGGATCAATGACGAATCTTTGACTGCCCTGCGTCACTTCGACTGGCCAGGCAATGTGCGTCAGCTCGAAAATACCATTGAACGCGCCGTGGCCCTTGAGACCAGCGACGAGCTCAAAGTCGATCTGGAGTCCGAAAGGCCGCTGGCCATGGCCGCTGCCGCGAATGGAAACAACCATCATGGACTGCCGGAAGACATGGATTTTGAACAGTACATAGCCAGTGTGGAAAAATCACTCATCGAATCGGCCCTGCAGCAGTCAGGTTGGGTCCAGACACGGGCCGCGGAAACACTGCGCATGTCATACCGCTCGCTTCGCCATTTGATGAAAAAATACCGGTTGTAATGGGCTGCTGGTTTCGGGCTCCTGGCCTTGAGTCTGAGCTTGTAAGCGCGGTCTTGTACAATTCTGAGATTAGAGGATGAGGCGGTTGTCCTGCTCAATGCCACAAGCCAGGAGCCGAACAGTCATCGGCCCGTTCGGCAATATTGCGGGGAATAAAGCCGCCGCTGGCCAGTTCTTTTGAAGTTAGAAATTAAATTATTCCTTAAGCGAGAGAGGAAGTACATGGCAAACGAACACGATCACGATCATATTATTCATGACCATAATGATGACGGAATTGACCGTCGGGGATTTCTCAAGTGCATGGCGTGGGCCGGCACGGGAATCGTCTGGACCATCACGGCGGGCGGTGTGCCCACTTCGCAGGTTTTCGGAGCGACCGCCAAGGGAGCAAAAGAGGCCAAAGGCGGACTGAAGTTCGTACAGATCAGCGACAGCCACATCGGCTTCAACAAGCCGGCCAATCCGGATGTAGCGGGTACCCTGAAGGCCACAATCGATAAAATCAATGCGCTTCCGGATGCGCCTGAGTTCATCATTCACACCGGTGATCTCACGCACGGTAACAGGGCCGAAGAATTCGACGCCATGGACCAGATCATCAAGTCCGCGAAGGCAAAAGAGGTTTTCTACGTTCCCGGCGAGCACGATACCTCGGTGGACGATGGCAAGCTCTATCTCGAGCGTTACGGCAAGGGATCCAAGGGCAACGGCTGGTACAGCTTTGATCACAAAGGCGTCCACTTCGTGGGCCTGAACAACGTGGCGCAGATCGAAGGCATGGGAAAGATTGGCGCCGATCAGCTTAAGTGGATGAAAGACGATCTTTCCAAACTCGGTACCAGCACCCCGGTGGTGGTATTTGCTCATATTCCGCTCTGGGCGGTTTATCCGCAGTGGGGATGGGGCACGAAAGACAGTGAAGAAGCCATGGAATATCTGAAGCGCTTTGGCTCGGTCACCGTGCTGAACGGGCATATCCATCAGGTAATGCAGAAAGTTGAAGGAAACGTTAAATTCCATACGGCAATGTCGACGGCATTCCCCCAACCCGCACCCGGTACCGCGCCGGCTGCCGGCCCCATGAAGGTTCCGGCGGAAAAGCTGCGCTCCATGCTGGGTGTGGTGGATGTGCACTACATTCCGCAGACGCACAGCCTGGCAGTTGTGGATTCGCCTCTCGAGGGCGGCGATCAGCCGAAGGCCGGCGCTGAGCTGTGGACTCCGGATTCTGAACGGTTGTCCGGATAACGGCAACCTGACTGAAAAGGATTAAATCGATCATGGGTATTGAAAACAAAACAGGAAATAGCGGCGCCATGCGCGGTATTGCAGGCATCGTTGTGGTTCTGGTGGTCTTTGCGGCGGCGGGTGCCTTTTGGGTATCCCGCAGCGCCGTAAAGGCCGCACCCGCACCCACTGTCCAGAGCAGCAATGCTCCTCAGGGCGATGCTGCTCACGGCCAGGATCTGTTTGCGAGGCGCTGCGGCAGCTGTCATTCGCTTGATAATGATAAGGAAGGTCCGCGGCTACGCGGTGTCTATGGAAGAAAGGCCGCTACGGTGGCTTCTTTCAAGTATTCTGACGGGCTGACGAAGTCGGGCATCGTTTGGGACGGAGATGCTTTGGATAAATGGCTTACCAATCCGGAAAAGATCGTTCCCGATACCGATATGGACTTTCTTCTTGGGAAAGCGGACGAGCGGGCTGACATAATTGCTTATCTCAAACAATTGTCGAACAAGTAACAAGTAAGGAGTCGCGTGGTTGCGATTCCGCGTTGCGGGGCCGCGGCACGGACAGCCTGGAAAAGTTTGTTCTGCAACAGGCCGGGGCGCTCCGGGGAATCCTCGCAGCTCCGGTGCGTCCCGTACATTGCCGGACATCTGCGGTACGGTTCCGCAACGCGGAATCGTACCGCAATTATTGTACATAGCTTATGGCTGTTGAACGCCGAAGCCCAATGCGCATTTTGGGGACAATAAATCAATGAAATACGGCAATGCCCGCGTTTCATTGACTTGCGCAAATTTTACTCATTTCTACATGGAGCAGACTTGAAAAAACGCTGGCGCCTGATTTTTCTGATTCTGGTTGTTCTTCTGATCGTTTGTTCGCTGCTGGTTCATCCCTTCGGCAATATGAAAAAAGTCCATTCCGATCGGCCATTGTTGCAGGGAGCCCAGGTACCACCGGAAGTTATGAGTGTAGTGCAAAGATCATGTCGCGATTGCCATTCGGAACAAACGTCGTGGCCGGTGTACAGCTATATTGCTCCCATGTCATGGCTGGTTGAAAGCGACGTAAGTGAAGGCCGCAGTCTTTTCAATATGTCGCACTGGGATGAGATTTCCGCAGACGACCGGGAAGAGAAGCTTTCAAAGATCGCCAGCATGGTGCGAAACAAGAAGATGCCTCTTCCGCAGTACACGCTGATCCATCGTGACGCCAAACTCAGCGATGCGGAAACCAGCCTGCTGTATGAGTGGGCACACGCCGAACGCAAACGCCTGAAGGCATCGGAAACTCCGGCGCAGCCGGCAAAATAGCATCCCGGTATCGTGCAACAAAGTCTTAACAGTGTTGTAGCCCTCCCCAAAAACTCTGTACAGGTCGTGGAAGTTACGGCCTGTACAGGGTTTTAATCTCCCCCAACAGTTTTGCAGCGTCCGAATACCACAAAACCATGGCATTAGATTCGAGAAATCAATCCGAATTACGATTTGATTTTTTCTCCTGTCCAGCAGACACTATAGTGCCATGAAGAGCCTTGATGGCCTTTATTCCGGAGCCGGTACTGGAACAACTGGCCGGAGAGCAATTTGAAGCCAAAAACCTCCAACAAGCGCTGGAAATCATGAAGCTCGCCGCAACAGCATATCCCGATGTGCCCAACGTCTATGACGGCCTTGCCGATAATCTATCTTGCCGACGGGCAGAAAGATCTGGCCCGGCAAAATGCAAAAAAGGCGCTGGAGCTTTTACCCATGGATACGTCCGATCCGCAGAATGTCCGCGATATGATCAAGGCCAGCGCCGAGCAGAAATTGAAGCAATTGAACTCTGCGCAGTAGCTGGAGTGTCATGTTTGCGGTAGCAGAGATTATCGAGAATTTTTTGCAACAGCGACCAAAACCAAAGCAGTGAGCCACGCCATTTCCTGGACTCATCGTGTGCAGGAAATGGCATTATCAGCCGTCATCTTTGGCCTGGATGGCCTCGTTGATCTTCAGCGCACGCTCACAGCATTGCCGCGCTCCGCCAAATCTCCTGGATCCCTCAGCACCTGGCCAGATTGTTCACGCGTATGCTGGCCTGCATTTCAGCCTTCATTGACTCATAAAAACCATGAAAAAAAGTGGTGGAGGCGGTGGGAGTTGAACCGGACGTGGGTATTGATTCCACGTAAGTTACTGATTTTATAAAGAGAGGAAATGGACAAAACGGATAAAACCTCCTGTTCCTTTATACAAACTCTATAACAAACTGTAGACTGCGGGGGTTGCCGCAACTCCCCATGTGCGCACAATCTCCCCCACGCCCAGAAACCAAGGATGATTAGGTCGATCGCCAGACGCCCTGAAAAGGAGCGGCGGGTGAGGGAAACGCTTTCCGCTCAAAAGTCTACCAGGTTTTTACCCTCTACAAAGCAATTTCTTAATCAGAGTTTCCCTAATGTTCCAGCGCCCTTGACAGCAGTCATTGCGTCACGCCGATGCCCAGCACTACCTGGGCGGTCCTCAGTCACCGTCCGACGGTTTTACGTTATTGGACCCGTCCACTACCCTGGAGGGCGCTGGAAACGACTTCCTGAACGCGTCCTTACGACAAATCCGACCGGAGCGAAATTCGAAGATGTCACAGCCGCGAATCTCAAAATTTGTGCCCGACCCGTCTCGAAACAGATATGACCACTCACTGACAGCAAGGTTTCCCGCGACAAACGCGCGGCCCGTGAGAGACTCGCCACCCGAATCAAAAGCCAGCATCGTCAGAAACCCCTCGCGAACTGCTTCCTTGCCAGTGTATGTTGTCCCAGGCTCGGGGCCCACAGAAGCGGAATAAACGCAATCGTCCGTCAGCAAGCTCATAAGCTTGTCAACGTCCCCTGCATCCCATGCTTCCCCAAACTGCTCCACCAGGCGAAGGTGTCTTGCGTCCTCTGGTTCGATCACAATTGGCTCTTTAATACGTTGCAACTCCAAACCTGCAAGGGATTCCGGCATGGGATACCTCCTATTGTCTGAAAGCTATAATACTCTCAGAAATAAGAGCTAAAGCAATAAAACTGCACTATTCCCACTTAGATGTCCACCCACGGACAAGAAAGCGCTTGACAGAGCTCGAAATGTTCGACTAAAGTTCCCGGTGTCGGCGGCAGCTTGCCTGTTTGTTTCTTCGTTCCCAAAGAATTCAGGAGCTAATATCTACGATGCTGCTTGAAGATGAAGCGCTAAAGAAGATCGTTGAACGCCATCTGCCATCCAGAGACGACAACAAGATTCTTACCAACGATTCGCGGCTTAGCGATTTCGGCGTAGATTCCCTGTTATCGGTCGTCTTATCCCTGGAGATCCAGGAATTCTACAAGATCGACTTTCCCCTTGGGGCTCTGGGTCTTGTGATGTTTGGGACTCTTGGCGAGTTACAGGAGAAAGTCCGGGAGCTGGTACGAGAGGCGACAGGCGCGTAGTTTCCCATACATTAATAAGTAGTTTCCCATATATTAATGTGTAGTTTTTCCATACATTAGTAATTTCCCATACATTAAACGGTGCAGGAGACCAGGAACAGGAGAAAGTCCACATGAAAGTTGACATCGCCATAGTCGGCAACGGGATCCTAGCGATGACTACGGCCAGGGCACTCAACGAGTCTCGACCAGACTTGAGTGTTGCCGTTATCGGACCGGCTGAGCGCACTGGTGCAGCTACGGGCGCGTCCGGTGCAATGTTGAACGTCTTCGCTGAAATAACCAACCGCTCTGAAGCTTCGCCGGCGGCAATCGAGCGTTTTAAGATTGCCTGTGACTCACTCGGGAGGTGGCCTGATTATTTAGAGCAGTTAAATGCAGAGTTACCGAGTGAAAGCAAGGTGCAGATCCGCCCCGGAACATTTATTATCCGCAATGCGGCTAGCGGGTGCCTGGATGACGAAAACTTCAATGCGATTCGAACTGCGCTTGTCGCCCAGAATGAGCCTCATCACCAATGTTCCCCCAGGGACATACCCGGATACAAACCATCCCAGCCGAGCCGGGCTATCGAAGCGTTGTATTTGCCCAGGGAGGGCTCGATCGATAGCGCCAAACTGTGGTCAGCCCTGCAATCGTCTTTTTTGAGAAAAGCTTCCAATTCACTCGTGGATGATTCCGTAGTGCGAATCAACGAGAAGGGTGGAAGGATCGAGTCGTTAGAGACTTCGAAGGGCGACATCATCGAGGCCGGACGGGTTATGATCGCCGCGGGCGCCTTCACGAGTCAGCTTATGCCGCAACTCCGCGGATTAGCCGATAAAGTGCCTCTCATGATGCCGGGCGTTGGAGTTTCAATATTGTGCCACCAACCACCGCAGCCGATTGAGTCAATCATTCGCACGCCCAACCGATCTGCTTCCTGCGGACTGCATGTTCTTGCGCGAGACAGTCGCACAGCCTATATCGGTGCCACCAACAACCTTTATTTCATGCCACAGACGGAGCCAATGCTTGGGCTTTGTGCCTTCCTGGCGAAAAATGCCATGGAGCAGGTTAACGAGGACTTCTACTATACGCGCGTGATCAAGTGGCAAGTAGGAAACCGTCCAGTTGCAATCGACGGGTTTCCGGTCATCGGACGAACCTCGATTGAAAACCTCTGGTTGATGACGGGCACATACCGCGATGGGCTCACTTGTTCACCCACGCTGTCTCGACTCATGGCAGATGAGCTGACAGACGGTCCTGAACGCTGTCCGGCGATATTCGCACCCGAGCGCCCGTTGATCGAAACTCGTACCATGGAAGAGTCCATCCAGGAGATGGTGCTGCATTTCGTTTCAGCGGGTTTCGAAAATTGGATGTACCTGCCTCGCTTCTTCGCTGAAACACAAATGGAGTCTTTTGTAGAATCCAGGGTCCGTGCACTGTATGCTCAGTTGGAGACAGAGTACGGGCTATCCCCTGAGGTGCTCTTCGCGCTCATATTCTCGAAGCCTGGTGACCCGTTCATTGAGTTATTTCGCCGTTATCTGAGCAAAGCAAAAGCCCGGCCCGCTGTTGCCAGCGTGACTGATCGCGTGGGTGTGGGAGCTTGAGCTTGAGGTCGTAAAATTCTAACGTGACTCATGGGGTTTGCATCGTGCTCGCCCGGGCCGGGATCGACCCGGGCATCGGCATTGGTCGAACGTTTCTCGGATACCTTCGCGGTTTTTGCGCCGCCTGCGGATGCAGGTTAGCTGAGTGGCAGAAACCAGTCGACAGCACGCTGGGCATCCGCTTCTGCCAGCGGATGCGGGCAATGCCCAGGATTTGCTTCCGCTGCGAAATCAACAAACAAGAGGTCGCATGTTAGAGGCTTCGCATGTTCTCGGCGTGGTTGATGAGATTCAGACGCGTTCGCACGACTTCTTCGATAAGAACGTCCTGACGCTGCATGAGGAGGATCTGCGGAACGCGCTGGAAGACGGGCTCCCGGCGTCAGGCGCGAGCGGCCTTGAGGAGTTCGGTGATGCGGTCCGACGAGCCTGGGATGGTCGCGGCGTTCGGTACGAGTGGGGCGGGAGTTCGGATCCAGTGGCGAGGGAGCTACTACGGAGCATAAGCGACTCAGTGCGCTCAGAACTGGCACTTGGCGTCGGAAGTCCCGAAGCACTGGATCTCGCGGCCCTCCTTCGCTCGGAATATACCGAGATCGTCGCCCCTTCCGGGGCCGTCCGTGGCTTCATTCGCCGGGGTGGCACCCGGCCACTGCTGGTACTTAACGCACTAGGGCTATCGATCAAGATATGGTCACGGCTGCTATCTGGCGAACACGACTACAAGGTCATCGTGCCCGCGCTCCCATCATGTGATCCGCTTGCTGGTGGCATGACCGAGACCCGATCGGCGAGGGAACTCGCCAGCGCTCTGGACGATCTGCTCAACGATCTCGCTCTTCCAGAGGTCGATATACTCGGGTGGTGCAACGCAGGACGAGTGGGCGTCGAACTCTTCCGGCTGTCGCACCCATCGATTGCGAGGCTGGTGCTTCTCTCACCGACCTTCCGAGGGGGGAGCACGCGCGGCCGGGGAACCAGTCCCTGGGAGGACAACCTGGACACGCTCTTCTCGAAGGTTGCTGACGTGCCAAGCCGCGCTGCCTACGTCTCAGCAATGCTGCGGCTTCCGCAGCCTGCGCCTGACTGGGAACGGCTCGCCGACCAGCCGATGCAACGCGTGAGGCAGCTGTTCAGCATGCCTCGCAAGGCATTCGATACCGCCATGATCAAGCCAATGGCGACCCCTGAGTCCCTCGTCCACTATGTGCGGCGAACCTACCTTGACCAGGCGCTTTCCGCTGAGCCACCGGCGCCTCTCCCTGGAGATCGCATTGTGCTCATCCAGGGCAGCCACGACTCTATCGTCGATAATGAGCACACCAGGGAGTGGCTTGGGGAGCGAGCGCCGGGGTTCACGTGCTACGAGGTTTCCGGCGCCGGTCATTACATTCAGGATCTCCAGTACCCCTATCTCGTCCACCTGCTATCCAGGGCTCTCGTCCCCGGATCGGAGGCAGGTTACCTGCCCACGCGTGTCCGCAAGATACCCGTAGTGTGCCCATGAACGCCCTCAATGAGGCCGAAGATACGACTGCAGTCCGATTTGACTGTCTTCTGGGGATCGTGGCCACCGCGTGTTGCGCGATGGCGTCAGTACTTGTCTATGAAGGAGGGCGCCGTCGGAGAATCAGACGTTTCTGCCTGACGGAGCAGTCCAGATACAGCTTGGGCCGAAATATTTTGAAATGCCGGCACGTTGTCCCATTTGACGGGATTTGATTATGCGCAACCGCAAGAACCAGTCGTCTGCACAGGTTCCAAACCGTCAACCGGATAACCCTCAACACGCCAGCAATCCATACCACCAATCAACTCTTTCACGCGGAATCCAAGCTCGACCATGTTCAGCGCACCCTTGGTAGAGCCATTGCATCGAATTCCATTGCAATACGTAACGAACAGAGCCTCTTTATCCAGATGCGCCGTCGTTGTCGTACTCATCGTCCGGTGTGGGATGTTGACTGCGCCAGGAATGTGGCTTTTCTCATAGGATTCCGGCGATCTCGTATCGACAAGAATGATCTTTTCTCCTCGCCCAAGGGCTTCATTCACATCCCAGGGGTCGATTTCGTATTGGAGCTTCGCTTTATAGTACAGCGCTTGATCGTCCATAGATATCTCCTGAAGATCTGCAAATTTGACTCCGTGGAATACCGCCTATTCTAACTAATCGATCAATATCGATAGTAATGCCCAGCCTTTCCTGATTCGGCGCTAGTTCAATATGGCATCCGCCGCATATGAATGGATAAGTATACAGGATTTCGAATGCTCTAACCATCTCATTCCATACGTCCGCCGATAATTACACTCGAAGCATTCTCACGTCTTCTGCTAACGGAACCATTAAAAATGGCTGTTCCACCCCCAGAAGATATATTCCCGAATTGGGAATTTGGAAAAAGACAAAAAGAAAGTTAAATCTTGACAGCCAGCTATTAATCCAGGTAGCATTTGCGAAGTTTTAGGCTGTAATTAATCTATGACTGCTAAAGTGGCTATATTGATTCAATGATTAGGATTCGCTAATTATTGTACAGTACAACCACGAAAGATTAGTCGGTTGATAAACCATAGACATCGTCTAAATTGACTCATATATCGAAATAATCAAAGTCGAACGTGCCGTTCTCCCCGGAGAACGGGCAAGAGCACAATTCCGAACACGGAGCTGCTGAAGTGTTCCCAGCCGCACGAAAATTGCGCGGGTGACAATCGTTACCTAAACCGCCGAAAGAGGTTCAGAAATATGACTTCCAGCTGGTTTGCACTGCAGGTACGGATTCGTATGGAATTGAGAGTTTCGGCAATGCTGCGCGCCAAAGGTTATGATGAATTCCTGCCACTCCAAAGCCCCGGCGCACGATCTGCCGCCGAACCCCTCTTTGCGGGATATGTCTTTTGCCGGTTAGTGCCGGAGGCATGCGGACGTTTCGTAACTACTCCGGGCGTGATCCGGGTAGTTGGTTTTGGCGGGAGACCTGCTCCCGTTGATCCTGACGAAATTATTGCTTTGCAGATGGTTGACAAAGCGAAATGGCCAATATCGCCATGCGAAGGGTTCCACGCAGGTGACAAGGTCGTCATCGAAGAGGGCCCATTGCGCGGTGTTTCCGGGGTACTGTCATCGGTTCATGGCCAGCACAAGCTTCTGATCTCCGTTCAGATCTTAATGAGAACGGTGGCTGTCGAGGTCAAACCCGAGTGGGTGGCAAGCCTGGAGCCAATCAAGCGTCACATGCACGGGAGTATAAGCCTGGGCTCCACGGAGAGTGGCGCCCCGTTGCACTGAAAGCAGGCGAGCTGAGAAAAAAGTAAGAAGCGCGCAGGGGAAATCGCTATTCCCGAAGTGGAGCAAAGTCGCAGTTGGCCTCTGTGGAGCAGCGTGGCGAATCTCTTTACTACTGATGATTTACCGGCCACATAGCTGATTGAGTGCATAACTTATTGTGATGGAATTGGAGACTTGATCATGTCTGACGTCCTAATCCTCGGACCGCACCATCTTCTCGCAATCCACTTCGCAGCTCAATTGCTTGTCTCAGGCCGGCAACAAATAAATTGGCTGATTGAGGACCTCGACGATTCTATTGCCGAAGAACTGAGAACCTCAGTTGAAGTACGTTGTTCTCGGAGATCAGGCAAACAGGATGGGGCAGCTGTATCCGTGGCTGAGCGCCTCAATCTTTTCGCGGAACATAACCAACAACTGGATGCCATTAAGGCAGATGAAGTTTGGTTTCTTGCAGGTCAGATTGACCCGCCCGGGATGGCAAGGACTAAAAAAGAAAGAGGACCGCTAAGTAGTCTGGCCAAATTGCTGGAAATCTGTGGAGCGCAGACACTGAACTATGTCGGATCGATTTATGGCCGAAGCGATAATGGAATTTATAAAAATGGCCTTCCAGGGCTAAACACTGAAGAAAGGGAAATTTTTGATTTTTGCTCAAAACGAAGCATTCGCAGTCGCTTCTTCCTGACCGGCTGGTTGCTCGGAGACGACTACATAGCCCATAGTCAGGGAGGTGACGCAGATAAGGTGTTTCGTGCACTCAATGAGGTAATCGCTGAAATACAGGAGCGCGCTCCAGCGTACTTTGATTGTCAGGCGTTGCGGATAGTTGCTCCTGAAAGTGCTGCGATAAATGTAGTTCATATGGAGCATGCAGTTCAGCTCATGTTAGATATAGCGGCGGAAGACAAGGGCTCCGATTCACCAGAATATATTCTCAGCGCCCAGAAGACTCCATGGCGGGAGTTTTGTGAGTTGCTTGGTGAGGTTTATGGCGTAAGTCTTCTTCCTGTTTCTGACGCGAAAGATCTCAACGGCATTGACCGTCTTCTCGCAAATCAATTGTCTGGATTGGAATCTGCCTGGACGGGTGGAACTGTAAGCAATGGTGGAAATACCAAACCCAGCCTGAGTCTGGGAATCGATCAGGATACGCAAGAGGTATTCCTCGGCTCTATTAGACAGAAGCAGGAAAGGGCGCGGGAGGCTCGCAACGAACGCGCTGCAGCGCTTGCTGAAAAAATGCAGAAGCGGACAATTCCCAGGAATGGAAGTGATCTAACGTACTATATCGCTGGCAATCATGGTGACTACATTCTGGTGCTCAATGCATTGGGACACCCGCTGGAGTACTGGAATCGCATCATTGATATTTGGATGAGGAAGTACCGGGTCGTTATCTGGGAGACGCGCGGGCTTTCCTCTGAGTCTGAATCTTTGCGGCTGAGTGACCACGTGGACGATATTGCGGCAATTCTGCGGCAGGAGCAGATTGAGTCATGTCATTTGGTCGGTTGGTGTACAGGGGCACAGGCAGCTGTAGAGTTTTATGCAACAAACCCGGAACCGGTCAAAGACATGCTCTTCTTAAGCTGCGTCTTCAAAATACCCGGCCACCCTGAACTTGAAACAGCATACAACAGAAACCTGGACGTGTTATGTCAGGCTATGATCAACAAACCGGCAATGACAGGTTCGATTCGACGCGCGCTGTTCGTACCGCCGCCCAGCGATGTGAACCTGCATGACGACGATACGAAGAAGCTGGCCACTCAGGTTCTTTCACTCACGAATATTCATTTGCGTAATTTAGTTCTTGCGCCATTCCGGACTGAGACCAGCACCTTCAACTATGCCGGCCAAATCCTTGATTTGTCCACACACCGTACTTTCGAACATGCGGCCAAAGTTCAGGTTCCTGTTCTTGTCGTCGGCTGTGAAGTGGACCAGGCGGCTGCAGCAGAAAAGTCACGAGCGGTTGCCGGAGTGTTTTCCACCAGTTGCCATGTGGAATTGCCGGGTGCAACCCACTATTCTTTCTATGATCGGCCTGAACTGGTTGCCAAAATGGCAGATTCATTCTTTCAGGAGTCCAGGGACACCGTAAGTCGCGAGGAAGCCCCTCTGATCATTGCATCATAGGGGCAAGTAATTCAGGCTGCACAGTACAGAACATAGGTCTTACGAGCTCCGCCCGCCAACCACCAAATTTGTACTATGGTCCAGTCGCCATTATGGATTGTTCGTTTATCTGCCGATGCGGAAAGTTTATTGCGCCAGGAATATGTATTTCCAGATAGATTCCTCATGTGCGAGTATCTACAACTACGATTTGCGGTTGGCCGGCACCCGGGGCCTTATCGTGGTTCCCACATTGACACACCTGGAAGCTCATGGTATAATTTTACGGCATCTATGGTTCCGTCTAAATTGACTTTTCCACGGATCGTCAATTTGAAACAGTTCGCGAAGGCAACGCGAACCTGTTTTTAGCCTGCGACCCGGAATGCAGTGAAATCTGTGGCTTGGCGTGTTCAAAATTGGGATTCGGCTAATTAGGGCAACAGTGTAACATAGCAGAACGTGCAGTAATAGAAGAATGCCCTTAATGATAGGTGCTTCTAGCATCTAAATGGCGGCAGCTTGTCACCTTCCTGAAGTTCAGTTTTCCAGACCGTTCGAGGCTTAAACCATGAATATTCAAAAGTTTCGTGATGCGCAAGTAAAGTACGAATATGGGTGTGATCTGAGAAGAGTTTACCCTTGGACGGAGGTCGCGAGTCCGCTTTGGGGCACGGCCATTGCATCAGTGAGGCCGGGCGAATGCACTACGCCTCACTCTCATGATGAATTTGAAACGTTCCTTGTGCTATCGGGGCGAGGGCAAATGACAATCGAGAGTGAAAGCGAGGAATTAGTCACGGGTGACGTAGTATTCATCCCCAAGAACAAAAACCACCGTTTTGCCAACCTGTCCGATGAGGACCCATTGGTTTTCCTGACAATCTTCTGGGATTCTCCGGAATCTCGCGATCGGATGGCTGAGCTCGTCAGTGCCGGCAAAGAAGATCGCTGAGAGGTCTGGTCTTTAATCGCTGAGCAGGAACTGCTTAGGTTTCGCTCCAGCTTATCATAGCTGCCTTGCTGGTCCCTCCTGTTAAATGCATCCGGGTATTAAAGCTGTTCACAAAATTTCCAGCTTCAAA
>Ga0070730_10001204_pt1 | contig 25331 bp, 22 predicted proteins | sample Coa_R1_3_FD_66447 | JGI IMG/M metagenome (GOLD analysis project Ga0070730, IMG submission 66447) | Surface soil microbial communities from Centralia Pennsylvania, which are recovering from an underground coalmine fire - Coalmine... | ecosystem: Environmental > Terrestrial > Soil > Unclassified ... | reverse complement strand
GCTCGTTCAGCGCGTCGATCTCGGCGCGCAGCGGCTCGGGGTAAAGATCCGGCGACGGCACCGCCCACGCGCCGAACTGGGTGCCGAGGTCGATCGTGATGTCCGGGAAGTTGTTGCTGACGAGCGTGCCGGTCTCCCGGTCCCAGAGCGCGGGCACCGAGACGTGGCCGTGGTAGCCGGGCTCGGTCGCCTCGTACGCCTCGGCGAGCAGGGTGAAACCGTTGACCGGGTCCGGGCCGCGGCGCTCGCGGAACGCCCAGCCGCGGCCGTCGCGCACGTCATCTACGTAGGACAGCGAGACGACCTCCTCCAGGCCCTTCAGCTTGCGCACGATCGCGGTGCGCTGGGCCCACGGGCAGGCCCAGGCGATGTACAGGTGGTACCGGCCGGGGACGGCCGGGTATCCGCTGGAGCCGTCGGCGGTGATCCGGCCCTGGAACTGGTATACCGGCCGCTGGAACGAGGTGCCCTTATCGAAGCCACGCCCTGGCCCGTACGGCCCGTAGGTGTCGTAGTCGACCGGGCTGGCGTACCGCGGCGCCGAACCCGTCCTGCCCGCTATCTGGGTCACTGTGGCCTCCCTGGCCCTAGCCTGTGCCGCCCTAGTCTGTGCCGCGCCCCAGCGTCACCGGGGCGCCGAAGGCGCGGAGCACCTCGGGCACGGCGACCGTGCCGCCCTCGTCCTGGAAGTTCTCCATGATCGCCAGCAGCGCCCTGGCGGTGGCCCCGGTCCCGTTCAGCGTGTGCACGAACTCCAGGCCGCCGTCCCGCCGGAACCGGATGTTCAGCCGCCGCGCCTGGTAGTCCGTGGTGTTGGAGCACGAGGTGATCTCCCGGTACCGCTGCTGCACCGGGAACCAGGCCTCGATGTCGTACTTCTTCGCGGCCGGCGCGCCCAGGTCACCGACGGCGATGTTCATCACCCGGTACGGCAAACCGAGCGCCTGGGCGATCTCCTCCTCATAGCCGAGCAGCCGCTCGTGGAACTCGCCGGACTGTTCGGGCAGGCAGTAGACATACATCTCCACCTTGTCGAACTGGTGCACCCGGAACATGCCCTTGGTGTCCTTGCCCGCGGCGCCCGCCTCGCGGCGGAAGTTCGTGGTGTAGCCCGCGTACAGCGCGGGCAGGTCGGCCTCTTCCAGCCGCTCGTCGGCGTGGATGCCGGCCAGGGCGACCTCGGACGTGCCGGTCAGGTACAGCTCGTCCTTTTCCAGGCGGTAGAGGTTGGACTCCTCGGTGGGCAGGAACCCAGTGCCGTACATGGCCCGCTCGCCGGCCAGCACCGGCGGGAGCACCGGAAGGAAGCCCAGCCCGGTCAGCTTGTCCAGGACGAACCGGTACAGCGCCAGTTCGGCCAGGGCCACGTCGCCGATCCGGTAGGCGAACCGGGAGCCGGCCAGCCGGGCGCCCCTGGCCATGTCGATCCGGCCGCGCTTGGAACCGAGTTCGGTCGCGTCCCGGGGAGTGAAGCCGAACGACGGCCGCTCCCCGACCTCGCGCAGGACCTGCGAGTCCTCCTCGGTCATGCCGTCGGCGGCGGTGGCGTCGGGCAGGTTCGGGATGAGGGCGAGCAGCGCATTGCGCTCGTGGTCGGCGAGCGCCAGCTCGGCCTGGGCCTGGCTCAGCTCGTCGGCGAGCCGCTTCAGCTCGGCGCGCTGCTCGGGCCCGGGCGGGCCCGCCTTCGACGACCTCTTCTGCCCGGCGCGCAGGGACTCGGCGCGCTCGGTCAGCTCACGCCACCGGGCGTCCACGGCGAGCAGGGTGTCGAAGTCAGCCGCGGCCCCGCGCCGGTCCAGCGCGGCCCGGTACCGGCCCGGATCCTGGCGGGCGGCCTTGAGATCAATCACTCAGGTGAGTGTAGTCGCGCGCACTCTGTCGCAGCCGCCTCAAGCACAGTTGCGGGCAGGGCAGCCTCGGCCGGTTCCGGTCCCGGCTGGCCGCCGCGCGTCGCCAGCACCGAGCCGGACAGGATCAGCACGAACCCGCCCACGATCGCCGGGGTGAGCGGCTCACCGAGCACGCTCACCCCCAGGGCCACCGCGACGGCCGGGTTCACGTAGGTGATCACCATGGCCCGGGCCGGGCCCGCCTCGGCGATCAGCTGGAAGAACAGCACGAAGGCGAGGGCAGTGCACAGCATGCCCAGCGCGGCCAGCGAGCCGAGCACCACGGCCGAGGGCAGCCGCGACGGCCAGGTGAGCGCGGCGGCCGGGGCGTACACCACGGTGGTGGCGGCCAGGCAGACGGCGGTCACGCCGAGGCCGGGCAGATCGCCGAGCTTCCGGCTGGCGATCAGCGGCCCGGTGGCGTAGCCCAGCGCGACGAGGATCACCTCCGCGATGGGCCAGGCGCCGCCGCCGGCCAGATGCGGGCCGGCCAGCAGCGCGACGCCGCCGATGCCAGCCAGCAGGCCCGCCCAGCGCACGGCGGTGAGCCGCTCCGGGCCGCCGGTCAGCCTGGCCAGCACGAGCCCGATGATCGGCACCGCCGCGATCAGCAGGCCGGTCAGGGAACTGGACAGCCGCCGCTCCGCGTCGGACAGCAGCGCCCAGGGTGCCATGATCTCGGTCACGGCGAACAGCGCCAGCCATCGCCAGCGGCCGGCCAGGACGCGGATCTGGCCACGCCGGATCGCGACCGGCAGCAGCACCGCCGCGCCGATCCCCACCCGGGCGAACACCAGGACGGGCACCGAGACGCCGGTGCCGGCCACCTTGATGAGCAGATAGGGCACTCCCCAGATGACGCTCATCAGCGCGAACAGCACCCAGGCCCGGCGGCTCACCGGCAATCCCCTTTCCCGCGACGCATCCCGGTGCAGGCTACCGGGACGGTGGCGGGGCGCCCGCGCCGCCGGCCCGGCGCTACAGGCACACGCCGATCGGGCCCACCGTGACGCAGACGCCCGGACCGGGGGAGGGTGCCGGGGTGCCCGCCGGCGACGGGGCGGGCGAAGCCTGGGCCGTGCGGCCCGGGCCGGGCGCCAGGCGGCGTGCCCGGCGGTGTTCCTGGGGCGTGCGGCTGCTGTGGTGCCGGCGCTGCGGCCCGGGCGAAGGCCCGGCGGTCACGGGCGCGCTGGCGCTCCCGTGGTCCGGGGCCAGGGTGATCGCCGGAAGCGGGCCGCGCACCGCTTCCGGCACCGGGGCCGGGTGCAGCATCAGCCGGATGGACACCGTTACGAACAGCGCATAGAAGATCATCAGCGCGGCGAACCCCGCCGACAGCAGCAGGAACCCGACCGGGTGCCGGCGCATCGCCGCGCCGATGTTGCCAAGCGTCCCGCCGGCCACGTGCCGGGCCACCGCCAGCGCCACGCCGGGCCCGGACAGCCGGGGCCCGTAGCCCATCCTGGCCGACTGCCTGGCCCGGCGCAGGCTCAGCCGCCGCTGCTCGGCGGTCAGCCCGGGGCGCAGGTAGATGACCGTGCGCCTGCCCCGCCCCTCCGCCTGGGCATGTAAGCCCTCGGGCAGGTCCGCATACCGAATGGTGATCATTTCCGCCCCTGTGCGGATGCCGCCCGTACCGGCATCCCCTCCCACTTCTGAATACAGAAGGTGACGAGATTATCACGCACGATTACATCGTGCAGGAAGAAACCGGTCCCGGATCCGCGCGGCTACGCTCTGGAATGTGGCAGCCGCCGCCCGGCATGTGGCGGCCGCCGTACCGCAGGAAGGGAGGGTGATCGCACTGACCGGCCAGGACCGTCCCCGCGCTGGCCTGCCCACGGCCGCTCCCGTTCCGGCCGCTCCGGCTGCGGCCGCTCCGGCAGCGGCCGCTCCTGCCGCGGCGGCCCCGGCTCCGGCGCCGCCGGGCCTGGCGGAGCCGGCCGGGCCCCGGCCTCCCGGTGCGCGGGGGCTGCCCGCTGAGCCGCGCCTCGGGCTGGGCTGGGCCCTGCTGGCCGCGGTGGCTGGCGGGCTGGCCCTGACCGCCGCCTTCCCGCCGGTGGGCGTGTGGCCGCTGGCCCCGCTCGGCCCGGCGCTGCTGGTGCTGGCGCTGCAGGGCCGCAGCCTGCGGGCCAGCTTCGCGGCCGGGCTGCTGTTCGGGCTCGCGCTGTTCGTCCCGCTGCTGTCCTGGCTGATCAACGTCGCCTGGTACGCCTGGGCCGCGCTGGCCGTCGCCGAGGCGCTGATCTTCGCATTGCTCGCCGTGGGCCAGCGCGTGCTGCTGTCGCTGCGCGCCTGGCCGGTAGCGGTCGCGGGCTGGTGGGTCGCCGCCGAGGCGCTGCGGGCCCGGTGGCCGTACGCGTTCCCGTGGGGCCGGCTGGCGATGAGCCAGGCGGGCGCGCCGACCGCGCCGTGGACCGCACTCGGCGGGGCGCCGCTGCTGTCCTTCCTGCTCGCGCTCGTTGGCGGCACGTTCGCCTGGCTGCTGCTCGCGCCCGGCCCGGCACGCAGCATCCGCCGCCGCCTGGTCCCGGCGCTCGGCTTCGCCGCGGCGGCGGGACTGGTGCTCGCGGGCGCCCTGCTGCCGGTGGACCCGGTGCCGGCCGGCGGGCCCACGGCCACGGTTGCCGCCATCCAGGGCGACGTGCCGCACGCCAGGAACCTGCCCAACCTGCTGCGGGCCACCACCGTGACCGCCAACCACGCGGCGGCCACCCTGCGGCTGGCCGCGCAGGTCCACGCGGGCACCCGGCCAGCGCCGGACCTGGTGATCTGGCCGGAGAACTCGACCGACCTGGACCCCCGGCTCTATCCCCCGGTGCAGGAGACGATCGTGGCGGCGGTGCACGCCATCGGCCGGCCGGTGCTGGTCGGCGAGGTGCTCCGGAACCCGCTGCGCAACGCCGGGCAGCTGTGGACACCGGGCCGCGGCCCCGGCCCGATATACGTGAAGCGGCAGCTTGTCCCGTTCGGGGAGGTCATCCCGTTCCGCAGCCTGCTGTCGCACATCACCTCCCTGGTGGCGCTGCAGCCGCAGAACTTCACCGCCGGGAAGCGCGCCGTGGTGTTCCGCGCCGGGCGGATCCGGCTCGGCGATGTCATCTGTTACGAGGTGGGCTTCGACGGCCTGGTCTCCTCCGAGGTACGGGCCGGGGCGAACCTGCTGAGCGTGCAGACCAACGACGCGACCTTCGAGGTGGACGGGCAGCTAGGCGAGAGCCTGCAGCAACTGGCCATGGCGCGGATCCGGGCGGTGGAGTCCGACCGGGCCGTGGTCGTCGCGTCCACGACCGGCGTGAGCGCGATCATCGCGCCGGATGGCACCCTGGTAGCCCACACCGGCACCTGGCGGCAGGCCATCCTGGAGTCACGAGTGCCGCTGCTGACCACGGTCACCCTGGCCGACCGGGTCGGCGCCGGCCCGGAATACCTGATCACCGCGCTCACCGCCGGCGCATTCGGCTGGGCGGCGTTCGGCGGCGCCGTGGCGGCGCGGCGCCGCCGGGCGGCAGCCGGCGCAATCGCTACCCAGGCGTGACCTGCCGTGGCCGCACCGCGGCCGCCATGGCAGCAGAATGGGGATATGGCGTTCTGGCGGCGGCTGGGCAGTGCCCTGGCCAGGCCGGCCCGTTGGGGAGCGCTGCTGGCCGGGGCCCTCCCGGTCCTCGCCTTCCCCGCGCCCAACCTTGAGTTCCTGGCGTGGTTCGGCCTGGTGCCCGGCCTGCTGCTGATGCGCGCCGCCCCGTCGGCGCGCGAGGCGGTGGTCCGGGCCTGGTGGGCCGGTGCCGGGTTCATCATGGCCGCGCACTACTGGCTGGTTCCGAACATCGGCCCGGCCCTGCTGCTGGTGGCCGTGGCGCTCGGGGCGTGCTGGGCCCCGGCCGGGGTGAGCACCTGGGCGCTGCTCCGGCCACCGATGACCGCCGGGCGCGCCCTGGCGGCGCTGGTGGTGGTGCCGAGTTTCTGGCTGCTGGTCGAATGGATCCGGTCCTGGCAGGCGCTCGGCGGCCCATGGGCGCTGCTCGGCGCGAGCCAGTGGCAGCACCCGGCTATCCTCGCGCTGGCTTCGGTGGGCGGCGTGTGGCTGGTCAGCTTCGCCCTGGTGGCAGCCAACACCGGCCTGGTGATCCTGATCACCGCGCCGCGGGCCGCGCTGCGTGCGCTCGGCGTGGCGGCGGCGGTCGCCGCCGCCGGGGCGGGCCCGCTCGCGTTCGCGCTCACCCCGCCGGTGCATCCGGCGGGGGACGTCACCGTGGCCCTGGTCCAGCCGGGCTTCCAGCCGCACCCCTCGCCGCTGGGCACGGCCAGCCAGCGGCTCTCCGCCGGGCTGGCCGCCCGGCACCCGGGCCTGATCGTGTGGGGAGAAAGCAGCATCGGTTACGACCTGCGGTTCCATCACGCGCTGCTGGACCAGCTGCGGCGGCTGTCGGCCGCCGACGGAGCGCAGATCTTGGCGGACCAGGACTCCTACACCCCGGCCGGCAAGTCCAAGGTGGCGGTGCTGATCGGTGCCCGCGGGATCGTGGCGACCTACACCAAGACCCGGCTCGTCCCGTTCGGGGAGTACATCCCGTTCCGGCAGCAGCTCGGCTGGCTGACGAAGGTCAGCAAGGCGGCGCCGAGCAACATGATCCCCGGCGACGGGGCGCGGGTGATGACCGCGACGCTGCCCGGCGGGCGGCCGCTCCGGCTCGGCGTGCTGATCTGCTTCGAGGCCGCGTTCCCGGACATGTCCCGGGCGGACACCGTGCACGGTGCCCAGCTGATCGTGTACCAGACCTCCGATTCCACGTTCCAGGGCAGCTGGGCGCCCGCGCAGCACGCCTCCCTGTCGGCGGTTCGGGCCGCCGAGACTGGCCGGCCGGTGGTGCAGGCCGCGCTGACCGGGGTCACCGCCGCGTTCGACGCCCAGGGGCGGCAGCTGGCCTGGTCCGGCACCTCCCGGCGCGGGGTGGCTTTTGTACGGCTTGACCTGGTGCCGGCCTCGCGTTTCACTCTGTTTGACCGCATTGGTGATACTGTCCCCCTGGCGGCAATCGTGATCTGCGCCCTTGCCGCCCTCGTCGCGGGGAACCGGACGCATCGCCCGCAACGTCTGGTTGGCATAATGGTGGATGGCAACCGCCGGCCCGTCTCGTCCGTCTCCCTATCGAGGGCTATCGACCGAGATCGGGTATCGCGTTCCCCAGCACCCGGGGGGCACGGCAGCGATATCTGCGCAGGCGGCCCAGCACACCGCAGCGATGAGAGGCCGTAGCCGTGGGCGTGCGCCCAGGCTCCGGAGTTGGTACCACAGGAGGGACCAGAGTGCGGGATAAGGAGCGGACACTTACGGGCCGGCCTCCGCTCAGGGGCCGGCGGGCCGGACTGGCGATCACCGGGGTTGGTGGTGCCCTGTGCCTGCTCGTGACCGCCTGCTCGGGGTCCTTGTCATCGGGCGCGAATACGGCCGTCCACGGGTCGGGTGGCGGGGCGAAGACCCTGGCCAGCGAGGCCGCCCAGGTGGTGATAAACCCGGCGAACGGCGCCAGGAACGTGAAGACCAACCGCGGCGTGTCGGTCACCGTGGCGCACGGCAAGATCCGCGACGTCACCGTGTCCGACGGCCATGCCACGGCCGCGGGCACGCTGCAGGGCCAGACGGGATGGCACACGGTGTGGCCGTTGCACGCGGCGACCCGGTACAAGGTCACCGTGACCGCGACCGGCACGAACGGCAAGACGACGAGCACCACGAGCACGTTCAGGACCGAGCGCCCGGCCGGGTCGTTCACCGCCAGCACCATCCTCGGGCACCAGACCTACGGCGTCGGCATGCCCATCATGATCAACTTTAGCCAGGCGGTGGATCCCAGATACCGGGCCGCCATCGAGAAGGCGATCAACATCAAGAGCTCCAACCCCGTGGTGGGCGCCTGGTACTGGGACGGCAGCCAGACCCTCGACTTCCGGACCAGGAACTACTGGCCGCAGTACACCAAGGTGAGGTTCGATGCGCACTTCAACGGGGCGCAGATCGCCCCGGGCGTGTTCGGCACCGCCAACCTGAGCCAGTCGTTCACCATCGGCAAGTCGCTCATCGGCGTGACCAGCACCCGCACCCACCAAACCCGGATCTACTGGGGCAACAAGCTGTACGCGACCTGGCCGGACAGCAGCGGTATGCCGGGTGACGACACCGCCAACGGGACCTACCTGACCATCGAGAAGGCCAACCCGACGCTGATGAGCGGGCCCGGCTACAAGAACGTCCCGGTGTACTGGTCGGTCCGGTTCACCTGGAGCGGCAACTACTACCACTCCGCGCCCTGGTCGCTCGCGGACCAGGGATACACCAACGTCAGCCACGGCTGCGTCAACCTGTCCCCGCAGCACGCCGAGTGGTGGTACGTCCGGTCCGACCCCGGTGACCCGATCACGATCACCGGCAGCCCGGTCTCGGGCAAGTGGGACGACGGGTACACCGAGTGGTTCCTGACCTGGAAGCAACTGCTGCGCGGCAGCGCGACGCACGAGGCAGTGCAGGTGGGCCCGACGGGCAGCACGTTCGTCAACCCGGCCACCCTGCCGGCCACGGCATCCACCTCCCGGCTGCACGGGTCCAAGCCGCACAACTACCTGGCCGGCTGAGGCGCTAGCGGGGGCCCGGCCCCCGGGCCGGCGCGGCGAGCCGGGTCGCCGCCGTTTCCAATCCCCGGGCGGCCCACGCGGCCGGGCGTGGCCGTGCGCCGTCGGCCAGGCCGTTCCAGTAGATCGACCAGGTACTGGCCACCAGGCGGCGCACGCCCGGGGCGGTGACCAGGCGCATGCCGGCGGACGCCGCCCGCGGGCGGCGCAGCAGCGCGCGCTGCAGCGCACTGGCCCCGGGCAGGTAGCGGCCGAAGGCGCCGTCCAGGGCGCGGGCGTAGACCGGGCCGGCCCGGCACGGATCGGCGAGCACCGCCTCCGCCGCCAGCCGGGCGCTGATCATGGCCGGCGCTATGCCCTCCCCCTGCAGCGGGTTGATCAGGCCTGCCGCGTCCCCGGCCAGCAGGACGTTGCCTGCCGCCGGGGGCGTCCCCGAGCCGCCCATGCGCAGCCAGCCGCCAACCACGGGGCCGGGCTGCGCGGCGGGGCGCAGGTCCCCCCGCGCGCGCAGCAGCGCGGTGAAGCGGTCCAGGTCGCCGCGGAGCGGCGCGGGCCGCCGCGTGCCGCCCATGCCGATCCCGATGCCCACATTGGCCTGCCCGCCTGCGCCCGGGAACAGCCAGCCGTACCCGGGATAGATCCGCCACGGCGCCGACTCCAGCAGGACCAGCAGCGGCAGCGGGACCTCGCCGGGGACGTAGGCCCGGACCGCGAACCCCCACAGCGCCGCCTCCGGGTCCAGCATCCCGGCCAGCCGGGCGACCGGGCTGAGCGCCCCGTCGGCGCCGATGATCACTTCCCCGGGCAGGCGGCGGCCGTCGCTGGCCAGCACCGCGCGCACGGTCCCGTCCGGGTCCTGGTCCAAGGCGGTGATGCGGGCCCGCACGCCAACCGCCCCGGCGGCCAGCGCAGCCTCGCGCAGCGCGTGGTCGAAGGCCAACCGGGGCACCACGATCCCATGACCGGGGTAGCTGCGCCCGGTGAAGGCCGGCAGCCGGCTCCGCCGCCCGGACGGGCCGACCGCGAGCAGGTCGGAGCCGTGGCCCGCGTCCGGCACGGTCAGCCCGAGGTCGTCGAGCACCTGCACGCCGCGGGGCCCGATCAGGTCGCCGCAGGCCTTGTCCCGGGGGAAGGCCGCCTTGTCGGCCAGCGCGACCCGGGCACCGCCGCGGGCCAGCACCAGGGCGGCGATGCTGCCCGCGGGCCCGGCGCCGACCACGACCGCGTCGTACTCCTTTGTCTGCCTCCCTCGTGGGCGCTTCGCTGGCTTCGGGAGGCTGGTCCTCGGCGCCGGGACAGCGCGACGGCCCTGGGGGGCGTTATGCGGCGTTCGGCCCGGCGCCTGCGGGGTGCCGCTCACCGGGCTAGCACCAGGGCCAGCGCGACGGCGCCGGTCGCGCAGACAAAGTAGCGCAGCGCCCGCTCGATGGGGGCCAGCAACTCGGCGCGGCCAAGCTGCGACTGGGTTCCGTCGGTGAACGTCAGCCGCACCTCGACCGCGCTGACCCGGCGCCGCAGCATCCGGGCGGGCGTGCTCAGTGCGCGCTGGCCGAGCGAAAGGAAGAAGGCCGCCACCGCCGCCACGGCCGCCGCGACCGACAGCGTCCAGTGCTGTGCGTACGCGCCGACCAGCACGGGGAACGCGCCCCACGCCAGCGCGAACCAGACGTCGCTGTGCAGCACGCCGCCGAACAGTTCCAGGTTGTATCCATACACCAGGATCCCGCCAAGGAGCACGAATGGCAGCAGCTTCCAGCCGCCCTCGGCGAGGCCAAGCGCCATCGCCGCGGTGATCGACGCCACCGCCGCGACCGTTAGCACGGTGCGGCCGATGCCGGTGCCGAGCGGCCGGCCGTGCAGCTCGTCCAGGGCGTGCGCGCCGATGCCGACCGCCAGGAAGAACGCGGCCAGCGTGCCGGCCAGCCGCCACAGCACCAGGGGGGGCATGACTGCGGCGCCGATCGCCACGTACGACAGGTGCCACAGCGTGTAAGGCGGATGCAGCAGGGTCAGCCAATCGCCGGGTCCTCCGGTGCCCCGGCCGACCGCGTAGAAGGCCGACCGTTCGCCGGAAGCCCTCACGAGGCGGATCCCTTGCGGCCCCACATGACCAGCCCGCCGCCCAGGCTCATCAGCTCGGTCCCGACGTCGGTCAGGCCCGCCGCCCGCCAGGCGGCGACGTGCCAGGCGAGCGGATGTTGCCAGTAGTGCGCGGAGATGCTCGGGCCGAGGAACCTGCCCACCCGGTACCAGGCCGGGCCGCCGGTGAGGCCGCCGAGCACCGGCAGCGCCAGCCTGGTGTAGCACCACCAGGCTGCCCGCCAGCCGGGCCGGGGCGGGACGTGGAACTCCAGGCAGGCCAGCGTGCCACCGGGGCGCAGGCAGCGGGCCATCTCGGCGATCGTGGCCGCCGGGTCGTCCACGTAGCGGAGCAGGTAGGAGAAGGTAACCGCGTCGAACGTAGCGTCAGCGAACGGGAGCTGGCCGGCGCGGCCCGCGGCCACCCGGACCCGGCCGGCCTGCCGCGGCCGGCGCAGCCGTGGCAGGCCGGCCCGCAGCATGGGCTCGTTGAGGTCCACCCCGACCACGTCCGCGCCGGTCCGGGCGGCGACCGCCAGCGCGATGCCGGCGGGGCCGGTCGCGACGTCGAGCACCAGGCGGGGCGCTCCGGCGGTGGCGTGCCGCACGACCGCCCGGCGCCAGCGCCGGTCCTGGCCGAACGAGAGCAGGCAGGCGAGCCGGTCGTAGCGCTCCGGCAGGCCGGTGAAGACGGCTCGGGCAACCGGCTCGCCGCGCAACGACCCGTTACGGGGGGCCTGGTCAGGCGGAGCTGTTACCGGATTGTGGGCCACGGCAGCAGGTTCGCATGCCCGGTCATTCCCGGCAAGGCCGGCCCGGCGGGGTCAGTCTTCCTTCTTCTCGAACCGGCTGACCGCGATCAGCCCGGCCACGAACGCCACCACCATGGCGATGAGCAGCCAGAGCTGGGTGGTGTTCACGCTGGTCTGGCCGGTCTGGCTGCTCAGCACAAGCAGGATTTTCCTGATCACCGCGACCAGCCCGACGACGATGAAGGGCTGCGCGATGAGCCGGTGCTCCCGCAGCGACAGCACCACGGTGTGCACGATCTCGGCCACGATCAGCACCAGCAGCAGCCGGTCCAGCAGGCCGGTCGCGGCGAACAGCACGCTCCTGGTGGCCAGGTCGCGGGCGAAGCTGATCAGCCCGGACACGATCAGGACCGCGGCCAGGATGATCAGCGCGACCCCGACCACGCCCGCCACGTAGTCCTGGGCGTGCTCCAGCACCCAGATCGTGCTGTTCAGCCCGCGTGGCCGCCCCGGGCGCTCCGGCGGGCGCTGTCCCGCGGACAGGTGCTCCGGCTGCGCCGACAGGGTCTTCGTCTCGTCGCCGGGTTCTGTCATGGCGGTATTAGACCAGACACCGGCGCGGCCCGCCCGCCCCGCTGGGGTCGTCTGAAAGGGGTAACGCCGCTCCCCCGGCCGGACGGTGGTGCACCGCCGCCGGCGCCGGCGGCGGTCAGGTCCCGGACCGGCCGGCCGGGTCGCCAATCAGCCGGTAGCGGACGGCGAACGACGCGGCTTCGAGCCGCGAGTGCACCCCCAGTTTGGTCAGCACCGACTGGACGTGGGTCCGCACGGTGGTGCGGGACACGCTCAGCTTGCGCGCCATCGCGGCCGTGTCGAGCCCCTCGACCAGTAGCGCCAGGCATTCCCGCTCCCGGTCGGTGAGGTAGGCGGCGAGCCGGAGCGCGTCGTCGTGGCCGGCGGCCCGGGGACGGCCGGTGCCGCGCGGCACGTCGACCACGACCTCCCCGCGCAGCACCCGGGTGATCGCGGCGGTGAGCGCGGTCACGCCACGGGTCTTGTGCAGGTAACCGGACGCACCGGCGTGCAGCGCCGCGAGGATCCCCTCGGTGTCCGGGTCTGCGCTGAGCACCAGCACCTTGGTGCCCGGGCTGGACTCGAGCATCGGGCCGATGGCCTCGACGCTGTCCACGCCGGCGAAATGGCGGTCGATCAGGCACAGGTCCGGCCGGTTCGCGGCGACCGCCGCCATGGTCTCCGGCACGGTCCCGGCGATCGTGATGGCGTAATCCTGCTGGGCCAGGACCGAGGCCAGGGCGTCCAGGAACACGACGTGGTCGTCGCCCACCACCAGGCTGGTCACCGTGTCACCGGCTGTGCCCCGGTCCCGGCCGGGGCGGTCACGTCCGAGGGCAGCGCCACCAGCACGGTGGTGCCGCCCTGCGGGGGTGCCTGGATCGCCAGCGCCCCACCGCAGGATTCCAGCAGTGCCGTGACGACCTCCAGGCCCAGCGACGCGGACCCGGGTGGCCCCGCGCCGAAGCCGGGCCCGTCGTCGGTGACGTCGATGACCGTGGTGCCGGCCTGCCGGATCGCCATGGTGACCGTGCCCGCGGGGCCGGCCGCGCGGGCGGCGTTCTCCACCACGTTGGACAGCACCCGCCACAGCAGCACCGGGCTGATGGTGACCACCGCGGCGGGCCCCGGCAGCAGCGTGACGTCCGCGGGGTAGGCGGCCTGAGCCAGGTCGGTGAGCTGGGCCGCCAGGTCCCGCACGTTGACCAGGCCGGCGTCGCCGGTCCCGTCCCCGGCCACTCCGTGGCGGATGATGTCCCCCAGCCGGGACAGTTCCAGCGCCAGCAGCTCCAGCCGGTATCCCGAGTCGGGCGGCAGGGCGGTGTCCCCGCGGACCGCTTCGACCAGGTAGGACAGCGTGGTCACCTCGTGCCCCAGGTCGTGCAGCAGACCGCGCAGGGCGCGCACATCCCGGCTGTCCGAGACCCGCCGGCCCCCGCTCCGGCGTCGTTCCAGCGGCGACCCCATCGGCTCCCCCATTCCCGGGCCGCAGTTGCAGCGCAACGCACATCATGACGGCGCCGGTGGAACCCCCGCCACCTGCGCCTTTGTCATGGATCTTACCTCAGGCAACCAAACAAGTACCATCCGTGTCATTGCTGTCCGGGGCGGCATACGGGGCGTCCCGCCCGGGACCGCTGGCTTACGCGGCCTGCCCGGGCGCACTTAGCCCGGCGGCGCGGGCCACCCGCACGGCTTCCAGGCGGCTGTGCACGTCGAGCTTGGCGAAGATGTTGCGGATGTGCGTGCGCACGGTGTCGGCCGAGATGGTGAGCTCGGCGGCGATCTGGCCGCCGCGCTTGCCGTCCATCATGGCCAGCAGCACCTCGCGTTCCCGCTTGCTCAGCATGCCCAGGGTGCTGTCCTGCTGGCCGGCGCGGCGGGCGTCGGCCCGCAGTTCCCGCAGAATCTCGCCGAGCATATGCGGCGGGAACCAGGACTCACCCTTGATCACACCGCGCAGCGCGGCTTCGAGTTCGGTGGCGCCCTGCTCCTTGGCCACCCAGGCGGCGACCCCGGCGCGGGCGGCCTCGACCGCATGCGTGACGTCATGGTCGGAGGTCAGCACGATCACCCGGGCCTCCGGGCGGGCCGCCATCAGTTCGCCCAGCACCTCGGCGATCTCGTGGCCGAGCGGGGCGGTCTCGATCACGATGACGTCCGGGCGCAGGCCGCGGGCAATGTTGGCGAGGTTGGGGTCTGCGGTGGCGCACCGGCCGGCCACCCACAGGTCCATGGCGGCGGACAGCCGCGAGGCAAGCGCCTCGGTGATGATGAGGTGGTCGTCGACCAGCATCAGGCGTGTTGGGCTCATGCAAAGACCATGCCTGGCGGGCGCCGCGAGGTCATCGTGTGCCGGCATGAGATCCATCTCGTGCATTTGCATGAGGCACCGCGTCATGTGGGTTCCGCACCAGGACGCGCCGCACCAGGACGCGCCGCACCGGCGCCGCCGCACCAGGCGCCGCCGCGGCGGACCGGCCGTGACTCACATCCTGAGGGTCGCGGCGGTGAGCTGGTCCTCGATGACCGCGGCGATGATGTCGTCCAGAGTGCGGGCCGGCTCGAACCCGACCAGGCCGCGGGCCAGCGTGCAGTCCGGCACCCGGCGCTGCATGTCCTCGTAGCCGGCCCCACAGGCATCCAGGTAGGAGCTGCGCGCGATGCCGCCGGCCGATCCGGTCGCGGCGATGACCCGGTCCGCGAGCCCGGCGATGGAGACCTGCTCAGAGCTGCCGAGGTTGACCGCCCGCCCGCGGGCCGCCTCGGCCTCCAGGAGCGCGATCAGTGCCGGGATCACGTCGTGCACGTGGCAGAAGCAGCACACCTGGTCCCCGGTGCCGAACACGGTCAGCGGCTGGCCGGCCAGCCCCTGCCGGACGAAGCGCGGGATGACCATCCCGTACCGGCCGGTCTGCCGCGGGCCGACCGTGTTGAACAGCCGCGCGATGACCGCCCACAGGCCGCGCTCGGCGACGTAGGCGGAGACCAGGCTCTCGTCGACCGCCTTGGCCTCGGAGTAGCTCCACCGTGACTTCAGCGGCGAGCCGGCCAGCCGGTCGTCGTCCTCTCGGAGGCCGACCTTAGTGTTCTTGCCGTAGATCTCACTGGTGGACGCCACGAGGATGCGCGCCCCGTTGCGGTGCGCCGCCTCGACGACGTGCTCCGTGCCGTGGATGTTGGTGCGCAGGCTCTCCAGGGTCTGGTGCCTGATGATGAAGGCACCGACCGCCGCGGCCAGGTGGAACACCCGGTCCGCCCCGTCGCACAGGTCGTCCACCAGGTCGGCGTCCAGGATCGACCCGAGGACCAGGCGGAACCGCGGGTGCGGCGTCACCGCGGCCAGGTTCTCCAGCCGGCCGGTGCTCAGGTCGTCCAGGCCGGTCACCTCGTGCCCGGCGTCCAGCAGCGCATCGGTCAGGTGCGATCCGATGAAGCCGGCCGCGCCGGTGACGAAGTACCTCACGCTTTCTCTCCTTCCAGCACCCGCGGTGTGCCGGCCGGACCGGCCCGGCCGGACCGGGCTGGCCTGGCGGCCGGCCTTCCCGGGCCGGCCGGGGCCGGAGTCGTGTCCACCGGGCCGCACCCGGCCTGGCGCAGGTGCGCCGCGAGCGAGAGCCCGTACGGGCCCGCTCCCACGATCGCTACATCCACGGCGCCGTTCATGGTGCTTCCTTCCGGGAATCAGCGAGGCAGCGGGACGGCAGGCTCTGGCTGGCGCCTGGCGCTGGCCGGTCGCCGGCTCCGGGCACGGGCGATTGGGCGGCCCGCGGCGCGCGCCGTCATGTGCGCGCACATCAGGCCGAAAGGCAGCAGGTCGTCCCAGGCGAACCAGGCGGTCTCCTCCGCCCCGTACAGGGAGCGCAGCCAGCCGGCCAGTCCCAGTTCCCCGGCGCGCCAGTAGCCGAGCGCGCCGAGCGGGTCGTAGTTCTCCACCACGAAGCGGCGGCCGCTGACCTGGCCCCGGACGGCGTACGGCTGCCCCGTCAGGTCCAGGTAGGCGGCGGTCACCACGTCCAGGCCGGCCCAGTCGCGGAACAGCCGGAACTGGGCGCCCAGCCGGGGGCTGAAGCCGAGCAGCTTGTAGCTGCCGTCCCTGGGGTCTTGGCGCAGGTCGAGGTCGGCGATGCCGCGGTAGCCCAGCCGGGCGAACAAGCCGATGATCCGGGCGCGCAGTTCGGTGTTGGCGGCGGCGACGCCGAAGCTGGTCAGGCCGGCGAATGCGGGGTAGGAGCGCCGCTTCACGCCGGTGAACACCGGCCGGCCCACACTGGCGCCGTCGCAGTAGGCGTGCACGAACCAGTCCCCGCCCGGCTGGGCCGGGATGAACTCCTGCAGCATCAGGCTCTCACCGGCCTGCTCGGCTGCCGCCCACAGCCCGGCCAGGTCCTCGCCGGACCGCAGCACCGAGGTGGGCCGCAGCCCGGTGCCGGCCGCGGTCCACGGCGTGGCCAGCTTGGCGATCAGCGGGAAGCCCACCTCGGCGGCGAAGCCGCGGGCCTTCTCCGCGGAGCCGGTCACCAGCGCCGCGGGTGTGGCCACACCCTGTTCGGCGCAGGCCTGGGCCAGGGTGTGCTTGCCCGCGAGCCGCCGCGTCAGCCCGGCCGGCTGGGCCGGGAACAGGAATAGCTCGCGCAGGCTCTCACCCTGCTCGGCGAGGAAGATGGCGCCCGCGTTGTCGGTGGGGATGAGCACCGCCGGGCGGCCGATCCGCTCGGCGAGCCGGCGCAGTCCCGCCCGGGTCCGCTCGGCCTGCTCCGGGTCGGCCCGCCAGACGTGCCGTCCGGTGAGGTACCGCGACCGGGCCGCGGGCGTCCACCTGCCTTCCACCACCGCGTAGACCGGGACGCCCAGGCGGCCGAGGCTGCGGATGGCGCCCAGCCCGCCGTGGTGCATTACGTCCGTGCCGAACTTCAGCACCACCGCGGGAGTGCTGGGGTCGATCGGGATCCGGCCGGAGATCATGGCGGTCACACCACCGCCCGGTGCGGGACGGCACCGAACTGGCAGGTGGCGTCGGGCACCTGCGTGCGGTCGGCCACCCAGGCATGGCTCACCCCGGGGCGCAGCGTGTGCACGACGGTGAGACCGGCGTCGCGGGCGGCGATGACGCGCTGCCGCTCCCGGCCGTTGACGGCCAGCGAAAGCTCATGCGCTGCCACGGTCCCCTCCTGCGAAAACGGCTGTGCGGAGCCTCGACTCTGCCAGCGGCCTGCCCCGCCTGCCTCGGGCAACCGGGGTAGCCGGGCTACCCAGAGTGCGGGATTAGCGGTTGGTGTAGTCCCGGGTCATCCGGTGCTTGACGGCCTTCGCCCAGAGCCGCCACGGCGCGTCCGCCTCGCCGACGTAGGTCCGCGGCAAGGCGTGCCGGCTGGTGTGCTCGCCGCGCCATCTGGCGCAGCCATAGGAGTAGCCGGCCGTCCGCACGGCCGCCGCGACGCGCACGTCGGCGTCCCCGTACGGGTAGCAGAACCCGGCCACCTGCTGGCCGCTGGCCGCCTGGAGCACGGCTCGGCTGTTTTCCAGTTCCGCGGTCAGCGCGGCGCCGCTGGCGCTGGGCAGCGAGACATGGCGCAGCCCGTGTGAGCCGATCTCCATGCCGGCCTCGGCGGCCTGGCGCACCTGGCGGGCGGTCATCAACGGCTTGCGCGGGCCCACCGCGGCCCAGGTGTTCGTCCCGCCCAGGTGCGCCGCAAGCGGGAACACGGTCGCGCTGAAACCGTACCTGGCCAGCACCGGCAAGGCGTATTGAATGAAATCGGCGTAGCCGTCGTCGAACGTGAGGCCGACGAGGCCGGCCGCGCCGTCGCGGGCGCCGAGCAGTTCCGCGACGCTGACGCCGCGCAGCCCGCGGTCGCGCAGCCAGGCCATCTGCTGGCGGAACCGGGCCGGGCTCACGGTGATCCGGCACGGGTCGCTGGAGTACGGGCCGACCGAGTGGTACATGAGGATGGCGGGCATCGTGCCGCCGCCCCAGCCCACATGCCGCTGGACGAAATTCGCGGTCGCCTGTGCCATCGTGCCCCCTGCTGCCGTGTGCGGACTGCGGCAGGCTATGGGGTGCAGGCGGGCCCGCTGATCGGCTCTTTGGCGGGTCCTGGTTACCTCATCGGCAGGTCCCGGCGGCCGGTCACAGGTCGAGGCTGGTGCCGGGCTCCAGCCGGGTGAACGTCGCGCCGTTGGGCCCGGCGGCGAGGCCGAGAAACATCTCCAGCACGCCCAGCCCGGTCTCATTGAGCAGCGCCTCGTGGATCACGAAGCCGCGGTGCGGCGCCACCGCGCGGGCGTAGTCGGTCATCTCCGAGGTCTTGTGCCACGGGCCGCTGGCCGGCAGCAGCAGCGTGCCGGCCGGGTCCTCGGGCACGGTGTAGGAGTCGCCGGGGTCGATGACCAGGACACCGCCGTCTTTCTCCAGCCGGGCACAAGCGTGACCCAGCTTGGTGAACCGCATTGCTCCTCCTCATTTGCCGGCGTGCGGGGCCTGGTGTTGCGGCGCGCGAGGCAAACCTACTCCTGGCCGCGCCCGGTCCCCGGCTCAGGTCAGGCCCAGCACGCTGGCCAGGGTGCGGGCGGCCGCGCCGCCGGCCTCGGCGGCCAGATCGAGCGCGGCCGGCACGTTCAGGTCGGTGGCCAGCAGGCGGCGCAGTTCGGCCACCGCGGCCGGGCCGCCGCTCCGCTGCCGCGCGGCCGCCTGATACAGCGACTCCAGCCGGATCGCGGCGGGCTCGAGCAGTTCCGGCCGGTAGTCCCAGCCCTGCGCCCAGGGGCGGTCCAGGATCATCAGCCGCACGGCCCCCGCCGGGTGCTCCTTGAGCAGGTCGCCGAGCAGCACCAGGTTGCCGGCTGACTTGGCCATCTTGGCGCCGTCGATGGTGACCACACCGGTGTGGAACCAGGCCCGCGCGTACGGGCGCACGCCGGTGAACGACTCGGCCATGGCGGCGTGGTAGGCGTGGTGCGGGAAGCGCAGTTCGGCGCCGCCGGCGTGCACGTCCATCGCGGGCCCGAACACCGACATGGCCATCGCCACGCACTCGGCGTGCCACCCGGGCCGGCCGTGGCCCCACGGCGACTCCCAGGCCGGGTGGCCCGATTCGGCGGCCTGCCACACCGCCACGTCCAGCGGGTCGTCCTTGGCCGGGTCGCCGGGCCGACCGCCGAACTCCGTGGACAGGGCCAGCGCCTGCGCCCGGTCCAGCCCGGCCCGCTCGGCCACGCCCGCCCCGCGGAAGTAGACACCGCCCCCGCGCTGGTAGGCGGCACCCGTCTGAAGCAGCCCCGCGGCCAGCCGGATGACGTGCGCCACATACCGGTGCGCCCGGGGCTCGTGCTCCGGCGAGCGCACTCCGATCGCGGCCATGTCCCGGTCGAAGCCGAACTGCTGGATCGCGGCGAACTCGTCGTAGGCCGCGCCCGCCCGGCGGGCCGCCGCGTCGAGCACGTCATCCACGTCGGTGACGTTGCGGCACACCTCCGGCTGCACGCCGAGCAGGCGCAGCACCCGGCCGAGCGTGTCAATCCACACGAACGTGGCCGCATGCCCGAGATGGGTCACGTCGTAAGGGGTGATGCCGCAGGCGTAGACGCGGGCCCGGTCCAGCAGTTCCACCCGCCGGCCCGCGATCACCGCCCCGGCCGCGCCCGCGGCTGTCTGCGTTGTCATGGTCCCAGTCTGGGGTACCGGCCCGGGCCGCCGTCACCTGGTTGGTCCTCACCCGGCGGGCCGTAGCCACCGCCGCCCGGGGTCTCGATGACGAACAGGTCCCCGGCGCCGACCTCGGCACTGTCGCAACCACGCATCAGGAGCACGCTCCCGCCGGACCGCTCCACCCAGTGCCGGCCGAGCGCACCGGGCTGCCCGCCGGCCATCCCGTACGGCGGCACCCGCCGGTGGCTGGCCAGCGTGGTCACGGTCATCGGCTCGAGCAGCCGCAGTGCCCGCCGGCCCCCGTCGCCGCCGGCCCAGCGCCCGGCGCCGCCACTGCCGCGCCGGATCTCATGCCGCTCCACCCGCACCGGGTAGCGCCACTCCAGCACCTCGGGGTCGGTGAGCCGGGAGTTGGTCATGTGCGTCTGCACCACGTCCGTGCCGGCGAACCCGTTCCCGGCCCCGGAACCGCTGGCCACGGTCTCGTAATACTGGTGCCGCGCGTTGCCGAGCGTGACGTTGTTCATCGTGCCGGAGCCCTCGGCCTGCACCCCGAGCGCCGCGTACAGCGCCCCCGTGAGCGCCTGCGAGGTCTCCACGTTGCCGGCCGCGACCGCGGCCGGGTAGCCGGGGGCCAGCATCGACCCCGGCGGGATGATCACCCGGACCGGTTTCAGGCAGCCCGAGTTCAGCGGGATCTCGTCGGCCACCAGTGTGCGCAGCACATACAGCACGGCGGCCATGGCCACCGAGGACGGGGCGTTGAAGTTGCCGGGAAGCTGCGCCGAGGTGCCGGTGAAGTCGATCTCCGCGGACCGGGCCCGCAGGTTCACCCGGACCGCGACGCTGATCACCGCGCCGCCGTCCATCTCGTACCGGCATTCGCCGTCGCGCAGCGCGCCGATCACCCGGCGCACCGCCTCCTCGGCGTTGTCCTGCACGTGCCGCATGTAGGCATGCACCACCCCCAGGCCGAAGTGCGCCACCATCCGGCGCAGCTCAGACACCCCGCGTTCGTTCGCGGCGACCTGCGCGCGCAGATCGGCCAGGTTCACCTCCGGGTTGCGCGACGGGTAGCGTGCGGTGGCGAGCAGGTTCCGGGTCTCCGCCTCGCGCAGCGCCCCGTCCCGCACCAGCAGCCAGTTGTCGATCACCACCCCTTCCTCGTCCACCACGGTGCTGAACGCCGGCATGGACCCGGGCGTGATCCCGCCGATCTCGGCGTGGTGCCCCCGGGACGCGACGTAGAACAGCAGGTCGGCGCCCGCCTCGTCGAACACCGGGGTGACCACGGTGACGTCGGGCAGGTGCGTCCCGCCGTGGTAGGGGTCGTTGAGCATGTACACGTCGCCGGGCCGCATGGCGCCGGCGTTGCGGGCGGCGACCATCGCGATCGACTCGCCCATCGACCCCAGGTGCACCGGCATGTGCGGGGCGTTGGCGATCAGTCCGCCCCCGGCGTCGAAGACCGCGCAGGAGAAGTCGAGCCGCTCGGAGATGTTGACCGAGTGCGCGGTGGCCCGCAGCCGCGCGCCCATCTGCTCGGCCACCGACATGAACAGGTTGTTGAAGATCTCCAGCAGTACCGGGTCCACCTCGGTGCCCGCCTCGCTGCGGCCCGGCCGCGGCGCCACCCGGGTCAGCAGCAGGTCGAGGCCCGGCGTGACCTCGGCCCGCCAGCCCGGTTCCACCACCGTGGTCGCGAAGTCTTCGGCGATCAGCGCGGGGCCGTCCACGCCCTCGCCCGGGCGCAGGTCCCGCCGGCGGGCGAGCGGCACGTCCGCCCAGCTTCCGCCGCCATACATCCGAACGATTTCGCCACGCCCGCCTGGCTCCTTGGCAACTGGCGGCCCGCCCCGGAGCCCATCCGCCAGCGGGGTCGCCCTCCTGGGCTGGCACGGCCACGGCCCGGTGATGGAGGAACCGGGCCGTAGGCCATCGGGGGGTTCCGGGGGGTCGTCCCCCCGGGCCGGCACGGCCACCTCGACCGAGACGGCTTCCACCCCGATCGCCTTGTCCGGCATGAGGAAGGAGAACTGCCGCCGGTAGGCGCGCTCGAACCCGGTGGTCATCTCGGCCACGGTGCCCAGCGGGACCGGCAGCGCGGTGTCGGTGCCCTCGTAGCGCAGGTGCGCCCGGCGGGTGCTGGCCGCGCGCGCCGGGTCGGCGCCGTCGCCTGCCAGTTCGGCGAGCGCGTCGGCCTCCAGGCCGTCAGCAATCTTGCCGAGTTCGCCGAGCAGGCCCTCGGCCAGTGGCGCCTCCACCGCCTGCTCCCGCATCGCGGTCAGGTCGGCCAGGCCCATCCCATATGCGGACAGCACGCCGGCGAGAGGGTGGATGAGCACGGTTTCGATGGCGAGCGCGTCGGCGACGGCGCACGCGTGCTGGCCGCCGGCCCCGCCGAACGTGGCGAGCACGTACCTGGTCACGTCGTGGCCGCGCTGCACGGAGATCTTCTTGATCGCGTTGGCCATGTTGGCGACCGCGATCGCCAGGAACCCGGCGGCCACCTCCTCGGGGCTGGGGTGCTGGCCGGTCGCCGCGCCGATCTCGGCGGCCAGGGCGGCGAACCTGTCCGCGACAATCGCGGTGTCCAGCGGCTGGTCGCCGCCGGGGCCGAACACCGCGGGAAAGTGCGCCGCCTGGATCCGGCCGAGCATGACGTTGGCGTCGGTGACGGTGAGCGGCCCGCCGCGCCGGTAGGCAGCCGGGCCGGGCACCGCGCCGGCCGAGCCGGGGCCGACCCGGTACCTGCTGCCGTCGAACCGCAGCACCGACCCGCCGCCGGCCGCGACGGTGTGGATGGCCAGCATCGGCGCGCGCATCCGGACCCCGCCGACCTGGGTCTCGTACTGCCGCTCGAACTCCCCGGCGAAATGCGACACGTCGGTCGAGGTGCCGCCCATGTCGAAGCCGATCACCCGGCCGAACCCGGCCGCCTGGGCGGTGCGGGCCATGCCCACGATGCCCCCGGCCGGGCCGGACAGGATCGAGTCCTTGCCGCGGAACGACTGCGCGCTGGCCAGGCCGCCGTGGGACTGCATGAACTGCACCCGGACCCCGGGCAGCTCTTTGGTGACGCTAGCCACGTACCGGGCCAGGACCGGGGACAGGTAGGCGTCCACCACCGTGGTGTCGCCGCGGGAGACCAGCTTTATCAGCGGGGTGGTCTCGTGCGACAGCGACACCTGGGTGAACCCGATGTCCCGGGCGATCTCGCCGATCCGCGCTTCGTGCGCCGGGTAGCGGTAGCCGTGCATGCAGACGACCGCGACCGCGCGGAACCCGTCGCCGTGCGCCGCGCGCAGCCCGGCGGCCACGCCGTCCTCGTCGAGGGCTAGGAGGACCTCGCCGTCCGCGCCGACCCGCTCGATGGCCTCGATCACCCGGGAGTACAGCATGTCCGGCCGGACGATCTTCCGGTCGAAGATCTTCGGCCGGTCCTGGTAGGCGATCCGCAGGGCGTCCGCGAACCCTTCGGTGATGACCAGGACGCACGGCTCGCCCTTGCGTTCCAGCAGGGCATTCGTCGCCACCGTGGTGCCCAGGCGGACCACGGCGATCCGTTCGGCCGGAATCTTCTGCCCGGGCGCGGCGCCGAGCAGATGCCGGATGCCGGCCACCGCCGGGTCGTCGTACGCGCCGGGGTTCTCCGACAGCAGCTTGTGCACCGCGAGCGTGCCGTCGGGGCGGCGCGCCACCACGTCGGTGAACGTGCCGCCCCGGTCGATCCAGAACTCCCAGCGCCCGTCCATCGTTGCTATCCGTTCTCCGTGACCTGGGACCACCAGCCGATGTTGCGAAGGGCCGCCACGCAGTGACGCAGGCCGGGGATCGCGTACGGGATGCCGGCCCGCGCCATCACCTCCCGTGTGTACCCGGTGATCGGCTGCATCACCTGGCTCACGCAGACCACGGGGGTTCTCGCCCGGGCCGCGCCGGCCCCGATCGCGTCGGCGAGCACCTGGCCCGGCCATGGCCGCCCGTCCCCCTGCCAGGGCAGGCCGTTGATGACCGCGACCACGCCGATCGACGGGTCCGCGGACACCGTCTCGATGCACCGGGCGAAGATGCCCGGGTCGATGACCGCCGCCCCGGTGATGTCCAGCGGGTTCTGCACGGTGCCGTAGTCGGGGAGGATCCGGGCCAGCGCGGCGCGGGTTTCGGTGGCCAGCGCGGGCAGCGGGGCGCCCAGGGCGGCGGCGTGGTCGGCGAGCATGTCGCACGCGCCGCCGGAGATGGACACGACCCCGATGCCGGGGCGGGCCAGCCGGCCCAGGTGCGCCGCCGCGCCCGCGGTCAGGATCAGGTCCTCGATCGAGTCCACCCGGATCACGCCCAGCCCGGCCAGGAACTCGCCGATCCGGTGGTCGTCGCCGACCGCGGCGCCGCTGTGCGCGGCCGCGGCCCGCTTGGACAGCTCGGACCGGCCGCACTTCAGCACCACGACCGCCTTGCCCGCGGCGGCGGCGCGGCGGGCGGCGCGGGCGAACGCGCCGGGGTCGCGGATGGTTTCCAGGAACAGCGCGACGGCCTTCGTGTGCGGGTCCCCGGCCAGGTAGCCGAGCACGTGGCCGGCCGCGACCATGGCCTCGTTGCCGAGGGTCACCAGGTAGGAGAGCCCGACCCTGGTCATCGTGGCGAAGTCGAGCATGGCGCTGGCGGCCATCCCGCTCTGCGACACCAGCGCCACCGGCCCGGCCACGCGGGGCAGCCCGGGGATGGCGGTGACCGGGATCTGGTCCACGAAGTTGGCGAAGCCCAGGTGGTTGGGGCCGACCAGGAGCACGCCCAGCGCCTCGGCGTGCGCGACCAGGTCCGCCTGGGCCCGCTGCCCGGCCGCGCCGGCGTCGGCGTACCCGGAGGAAAGCACCAGGGCGTGCCGGATCCCGGCCGCGGCCACGTCGCTGAGCGCGCCGAGGGTGGCGGCCCGCGGCACCATCATGAACGCGACGTCCACCGGTTCGCCGATCTGCCTGCACGAGGTGACCGTGGCCCGCCCGTGGGCCGTCGCGCCGCGCCGGTTCACCAGGTGGGTGTGCTCGCCCAGGCCGAACTCCACCAGGTTGCGGTAGGCCATCTGGGAGAAGCCCGACTTGTCCGCGGCGCCGACCAGCGCGACGCTGCGCGGCCGCAGCAGCGTCGCGAGCCGCCGCGGGGTGACCAGGATGGTCATGCCGCCCTCTCTGCTCGCTGTCAGAACACAGTACTGACCTGGGGATCGACCCCGGCCCGCAGCAGCGTCGCTCGCCTTGAAGGAAGGTACGAATGACCGTACATTTAGAGGCTCTGGCAACGGGGCTGGGGAGGGTGGGTCATGGCCGAGGTGCTGACGATCGAGACTCCGGCCTTGGGCGACCGCAGCTACCTGGTCCATGACGGAACCGCCGCCCTGGTCATCGACCCGCAGCGGGACACCGACCGGGTCAGCGCGCTGGCCGCGGCGCACGGGGTGCGGATCACGCACATCGCCGAGACGCACATCCACAACGACTACCTCTCCGGCGGCCCTGCCCTGGCCGCCGCCACCGGCGCGGCGTACCTGGTCAACGCCGCCGACCCGGTCGCCTTCGACCGGACCCCGATCGCCGGCGGGGACACCGTGGAGGTCAGCGACGCGCTGCGGGTCCGGGTGCTGGCCACCCCCGGCCACACGTTCACCCACCTGAGCTACGTGCTGGAGTCCGGCGGCCAGGTGGCGGGCGTGTTCACCGGCGGGTCGCTGCTGTACGGCGCCACCGGGCGGCCGGACCTGCTCGGGCC
>Ga0070730_10001203_pt1 | contig 25335 bp, 20 predicted proteins | sample Coa_R1_3_FD_66447 | JGI IMG/M metagenome (GOLD analysis project Ga0070730, IMG submission 66447) | Surface soil microbial communities from Centralia Pennsylvania, which are recovering from an underground coalmine fire - Coalmine... | ecosystem: Environmental > Terrestrial > Soil > Unclassified ... | reverse complement strand
GCCAGCCAGTCGTGAATCTCGCCGGACATCCGGAGCCGGTAGCTCACGGCCGATCACCTCCCGGGAGCGGGCCGGAATTACGCACAGCTGTCCCGGCGAAGCGGTCGGGGCGGTAGGCGGCGAGTCCGGCGTCGGGCCCGCCGACGGTCAGCTGGGCGTCGGGCCTCAGCGGGGTGCCGGGCGCGCCCGGCGTCAGGTCGGCGGCGATGAGCCGGGACAGGTGGGCGGCCAGCGTCACCCCGCTGTGGGTCACCGCGACGTAGAGCCACTCGGCGCCGGGTAGCCGCCCGACGATGGACTGCTCGTCGGCGGGCAACGGGCGCACGCACACCCGGGCGGCGAGGACGCGTGCCTGATCCAGGCCGCGGACCGTGCGCCGGGCCCGGTTGAGGAGGTCGCTGGCCAGGCGGCGCAGCTCGGCCTCCGGGGTATGCAGGTCCACGGGCGTGTCCGGGGCCTCCAGGTGCAGCAGCGCGCCGGAATGGGGCCGCAGTGCTAGCTGCGGCGTGTGGATCAGGCGCACCGGGCCTTCCCGGGTGACCGGGCCGACCCGGACGACCAGCTCGGGCGCGGGCGACCCGGGCGTGTCCCAGGCGACCAGCGGCACGGTCCCCGGCGCCCCGGCCAGGGCGGCCAGTGCGGGGGTCCAGCGCCCGGCGCAGCAGATCACCTCGTCGGCCTCGATCGCGGCTCCGGCGGCGGTGCGAACGCGGGGCGTATGGCCTGGCCCGGTGTCCAGCGCGGTCACGCGGCCCGGCTCGCCGGTCAGCACCGTCCCGCCCTGGCTGGTCAGGTGCGCGACCAGGCGGGCGATGAGGGGCTCGGTCAGCAGGTAGGCCTCTTCGGGGAACCAGGCGGCCGTGGCCTGCTGATCCGGAGGGAGCAGCGCGGGCTCGAGTCCTTCGGCTTCGGCCGCGTCGATGAGGCGGGCGGGGTAGCCCCAGCTGGCCAGGCGCTCGACGCGGGCGGCGAGCTCGGCGCCGTCGGCGGCGAGTTCTACGTGGCCGGCGGGACGGTACCAGGCCGCGCCGTCGAGATCGGGCGCGAGCTCGGCCCAGGCCCGGAGCCCGGCGTGGTTGAGGTCGTGATAGGGCCGCGGTCCCTTGTCGTTGGAGTTCACCCAGGCGAAGCTCCAGCGGGTGGTGCCGCGGCCGGGCTGGTCCGCCTCCAGCAGGGTCACGCGCATCCCGGCCCCGGCCAGCCTGGCCGCCACGGACGCGCCGAGCACGCCCGCGCCGATCACCGCGCAGCGGACCGGTCGCACCCTACGAGGTTATGCGGGAATCCGGGCGGCGGGTAAGCCTAGGGCTGGCGGCCGAGCCAGGCGGCTAGCTGGGCGTAGGGGCCGGCGTCCGGGGGGACGGGGACGGGCGGGTCGAACGGGATCTCGCCGCCGCGGGGTTCGGGCGGCAGGATCTGCCGGGCGACGGCGAGCACCCAGGACGCGAGCCCGGGGTCGAGCTCGGTGGGCTGGCCGGCGGCCCGGGCCAGATCCCAGCCGTGGGTGAGGATCTCCTGCACGTAACCGCCCAGGGCGATGCGGCCGGGGACCTTGCCCCACGGCACCTCGACCAGAGCGTCGAGCCGGGCGTCGTCGGCCCAGGCGGCGGTGACCCGGGCGCGGGCCGCGTGATAGGCGTCCGGCCAGCCGTCGTCGGGCACGCCGTCGGCGCGGGGCACAACGGCCAGGCCGTCGCCGCCCTCACCGATGACGGCGATCCGGGTCAGACCGCCGACGATGTGGCTGAGCAGGGCGCGGACGTCGTACTCGGTGCATGGCGTGGGCAGCGTGAGCTGGCCCGGGCGGACGGCTACCACGATGGCTTCGGTCTGGGCCATGGCCCGCTGGTGGAGTTCGCGTGGGTCGGTGATCCGTGTCATGAACCCACCATGGCCTTTAAACATGACAGGTAACGTCATATTTTAGACGTCATGAAATCGGGCCGTCTGCTGGAGATGCTGCTTCTCCTCCAGGCGCGCGGGCAGGTCACCGCCGCGGAGCTGGCCGAGCGGCTGGAGGTCTCACGTCTCACCGCGCACCGTCTACCGGGACGCCGAGGCACTGTCCTCAGCGGGGGTCCCGATCTACACCGAACGCGGCCGGGCCGGGGGCATCCGGCTGCTGCCCGGCTACCGGACCGACGTGACCGGGCTGACCCAAGACGAAGCCCGCGCCTTGTTCGTGCTGACCACGGGGGGCGCGCATGAAGACCTGGGGCTGGGAACGGCGGCCCGTTCGGCCATATTGAAGGTGATGCGGGCGGTACCGGAGCCGTTCAGGCCCGCCGCCACGGCGACCAGCCAGCGCATCCTGGTCCACTGACGAGGAGCCGGTGCGGCGGCGGGAGGGCGTGGAGCTCGCCGAGGTGTGGGCCTGCCTGCGCCGGGAGGTCGAAGACCGGCCGGCTCCGCTGGAAGTGCTGGTGCGGGTGCGGCGGGAGTGGCTGGATATGTTCGGGCGGATCTGCGCGGTGAACCTGACCGGGCCGCTGCCTCCTGCTACCGGAGAGTGGACCAACCTGCGGCTGCGGTTCGCGGCGGTGAAGGCGGCGCGGACGCTGCTGAGCTTTGGCGCGAACGTCGAGGTGATATCGCCGCCCGAGGTCCGGGCCGACCTGGCCGCGGTGGCGGCGGAGATCGTGGACCTGCACTCGAATGTGCGCTTGGGTTAGGGTACGCAGTTCGAGTGAGTGTTTCGGTGCAGGAATCGCAAGTATCGAGTTGAGCGTGCTTAAGCGTATGGTAACTAGTCGATTACATAAAGCAACGTTTAGGTCTAGGCCGCTAGGGCGTGACCTGCTATAATTTACTCTGAGTCACATAATAAGGACTTAGCGTGCGCCACGTTCGAGGCGCCGCCGAGAGCGCCACGACGTCAGCGGGAACGATCAGTCCAGGGGGAATGTGACTACTTGGTGGCCTGATGGCCGAGTGCGAAGATGCCGGTGACCGCGGTTGTGGTAGCGGGCCTGGGATACGTGGGCCTGCCGCTGGCGATGCGGGCCGTTGCGGCCGGGCACGAGGTGACCGGCTATGACACCAACACGGTTCGGGTGAAGCAGCTGGAAGCCGGAGAATCGTACATCGAGGACGTGTCCGCCGAGGAGCTCGCGACCGCGCTGGAATCGGGACGGTTCCACCCCTCGGCCGATGCCGACGCATGTACCGGCTTCGACATCGCGGCGATCACGGTGCCCACGCCGCTGCGGGACGGCCTGCCCGACCTGGGCTACGTGGAGGCGGCCAGCGAAACCCTGGCCGCCTACCTTCGCCGGGGCGCGACGGTGATCGTGGAGTCCACGTCCTACCCCGGGACCACGCAGGAGCAGGTACTGGGGTGGCTGGAAAGGGGATCCGGGCTGGTCGCGGGCATCGACTTCTGTCTCGGCTACAGCCCGGAGCGGATCGATCCGGGCAACCGCACCTGGACGCTGGTCACCACGCCGAAGATCGTCTCGGGCATCGACCAGGACTCGCTGGCCGCGGTGGAGGCCTTCTACCAGGGGATCGCGATCCCGATCGTAGCGGTATCCTCGCCGCGCGAGGCCGAGCTGGCCAAGCTCATCGAGAACACCTTCCGTCACGTGAACATCGCGCTGATGAACGAACTGGCGATGTTCGGGCACGAACTCGGCGTCAATGTGTGGGAAGCGATCGACGCCGCGTCCACCAAGCCGTTCGGCTACATGCCGTTCTACCCCGGGCCAGGCGTGGGCGGCCACTGCCTGCCCATCGACCCGTCGTACCTGTCCTGGCAGGTGGAGCGGACCCTCGGCCAGCGGTTCCGGTTCGTGGAGCTGGCCAATGACATCAACAGCCACATGCCAGATTACGTCGCGCACCGGCTGCTGAAGGCGCTGAACGAGCGCGGGCTGCCGGTCAAGGGGTCCCGGGTGCTGCTGCTCGGGCTGGCTTACAAGAAGAACACCGGCGACGCGCGGGAATCGCCCGCCATCCGGGTCGCCGAGCTGCTCGTCCGCATGGGAGCGGACGTCCGGGCGGCCGACCCGCTGGTGACCGACGCCGCCGTTACCCACCAGGCGGTGGCCCGCGTCGAGGCCACACCGCAGGAGATCGCCGCGGCCGACGCCGTAGTCCTGCTCACCGACCATGACATCTTCACGAAAGGCGAAATCTGCCGCCACGCGCGTTACGTCCTTGACTGCCGGCGGGTCCTTGACGCTCCGAACGTCGAGACGCTGTAAGAGAAGCCTGGCGCAGCCGGTTTGGCCGTTTGTCAACGCGGAGCATGCTCAGATCACCCGGGGCAGCCACGCATACCACGAAGATGCGCCGGTCGGCCGGCACCATCCCAATACCTTCTCAGTAGACCCGCCAGCAACCGCCACTACTACACACCGAAGGTGAAATCTTGGCAATTTAATTTGTAACTTACGGGCCAGCACGACGCGGGTGTGGAAATCCCGGTACAGGGCCTCCACGCCCGGCCATGAAATCACCGGGGCGATCAGTCCGGATAGTTTGCTCACCTCCCGTGTCGCGACCACGAATTCCCGTTCGATGAATTCGGCCTGGCCAAAATACCGGCCGAAGGCGCGGACAATCTCATGTTTGGGGGGATAGTTGATTCCGGTCCGGCTGTAGACCACGTTGCGCTCGGCGGTCTCCTTGGCCCCGAGACCTCTCTGGAAGGAGTTCCTGATGTCGAGATGCGCCCAGAGAGAGATGACCGCTGGGTGCTGGAAACGCCCTCCGAAGGGCGTGAAGATATGTGGCTCCTTGGGCCTCCAGCGGGCCGGGAAGATGTGCAGCGTCCAGGCACCAGGGCGCAGCACGCGCCAGATCTCGCTAATCGCCTGGTCGTAATCCATGACGTGCTCGAAGACAGACGTGGAATAACAGAAGTCAAAGGAATCACAAGCGAACGGGAATCTCCCTTGGGCATCGGACGAGTAAAGATGCTCCTGGCCGTCGTGAAGCTCCTCGGGGAGCCTGTCGACGCCGACCACCTCGTAGCCCGCTCCGCGGAACTCCCGGACATGCCGCCCCTGCCCGCACCCGAAGTCGAGAATGCGGGCCTCCCGCGGGATTCCTCCGCGAGAGGCCATGATGGCCTCGCATACCAGGGTTATGCTCTGGTTTCCGGTCGCCTCTAGCTGCTCACAGTTCGTCATGCCTGCTTTGGGCCTCCGTGGCCTGCCCGAGACCTGGGACCCGCTCGCGTGCGCTACCGCGCTGCTGCGGCAGGCCCAGCCCGGGCTGGTTCTGCCGGAACCAGGCGATCGTCGCGCCGAGGCCCTGGTCGAGGCTGACAGGCCGGGCAGCTGGGAACAACGCCCGGAAGCGAGTGCAGTCAGCCTGGGACTCCCGCACGTCGCCGCGCCGGGGCGGACGATGACAGACCTCCGGTCGCATCCCGGTCGCTGTCGCCACACGCTCGGCCAGCTCCGCGACCGAGACCCGGGTGCCGAACGCGAGGTTGACCGGGACGGGGTTGGTTACCTGGCGGAGTACCGCGTCCGCTAGGACGCGGGTCACAGTGGTGACGAACGTGAAGTCCCGCACCTGGCCGCCGTCCCCATAGATCTGCAGCTGACCGCCCTGAAGCGCCGACGTGATGAACGTCGGGATGACCGCCGCGTACGCGTGGCCTGCTGTTTGCAGCGGGCCGTACACGTTGAAGAAGCGCAGCGCGAGTGTGGGCAGGCCGAAGGCCGCACCGTACGCCAGCGCAGCCGCTTCAGCGGTGAGTTTGCTCATGGCATAAGGGCTGAGCGGGCGGGTCGGCAGATCCTCGTGCTTCGGCGACACCGGGACATCCCCGTAGACGGACGAAGACGACGCCGCCACGATATAAAGCGATTTTCGGCGGCACGCCTCTAGCACATACACGGTTCCGGTGGCATTGACTTCGAAGGTGCCCAGCGGGTCGGCCAGAGACCGGGGCACCGATGGGAGCGCCGCCAGGTGAACCACGGCATCGGCGGCATCCGCGAGCTCGGCCAGCAAGCCCCGGTCCAGGATGCTGCCCTCAATGAGCTGGGCATCCACTCCGCGGAGATTCTCCGCTGAGCCAGTGCTGAGATCATCCAGTGCGACCACAGCCTCGATTTCAGGACGGCCGGCTAGTTCCCGGCACAGGTTGCCGCCGATGAAACCTGCCCCCCCAGTGACAAGCACTCTCATCAGGTGATCCCCTCAGACGCGCCCGACGTGTGGGCGACTGCCCGCAATCCGCGGGTAAGCGCCATCGACTCGTAAAGCTGCTCGATATCCGACACCAGGCGTTCCGGGCCGAACCTGGAAGCGGCCCAGACATGGGCGCGGGCGCCCATGTCACGGCATAGTTCCTCGTCCGTCAGCAGACGGATCACCGCACGGGCCAGAGCCTCGTGGCTGGTGTCGGTGAGAATGCCGGTGGCCTCGCGCTGGACGACCTCGGCCACGCTGCCGACGTCCGTGGCGACAGCTGGCACGCCGGCCAGGGCCGCTTCGATGAGCGACACCGGCATTCCCTCGTTGTCGGAGGTAAGCAGGACGAGGTCAGCGGCCGCGTACACGGTCTCCACGTCGGCCCGCCAGCCGAGCGCTGTGATACCGCTCTCACCGTGGCGGGCCGCATGCTGGATGTCCGCGGCGAGATCACCATCGCCGCAGACGAGGAACCTGGTACCGGGGATGGCGCGGCTGACCTCCTGAGCGACCGCGAGAAGGCGGTCGGGGCGCTTGACCTGGGTTAGCCGTCCCACGAAGGCGACGACCGGGGCATCGAGCGGCACACCCAGTGCGCGCCGGGCGGCGGGACGGTCGGGCAACGGGCCGAGCGAGGTTCCCGGTGGCACCACTACGTACTGGGCGAGAGTGCCGATTCCCGCGGCCAGCAGGTCGTCACGGACCTGAGCGCCCACCGCGATCAGGCGGTCGGTGTGCCGGGCGAGAGCGCTTTCCGCCGCGACCAGACCGCGGGTCGCCGCACCGGAGAAATAACCATGAAGCAGATGCCCGTGAAAGGTATGAACGCGAACTGGAACGTGGGTCATCATGGCCGCCAGGCGCCCGGCAACACCGGCCTTCGCGGTATGGGTATGCACGATATGCGGCCGGAACTTACGCATTTCTGACGCAATGAATCCAAGTGCCCGGAGATCGTTGCCCAGCCTGACGCGGCGGCTCATGGTCGGCACCCGGTAAACGGGGACACCGGGCGCACGGAGTTCGAGAAAATCGGCTTCTCCTGCCGCCGGCGAGCCGGCGTACAACCGCTGCTCGAACCGGTCAGCCGACAGTCCGGACATGAGAACTGTCGCCTGCAGCGCGGGCCCACCGACGTTTGTGCGCGCCATAATCCGCATGACGCGCAGCCGCGCCGGGTTCTCCCCCAATTCCCTGCCTCCACCCGTGCTCCGGTCGTCCCCAGGTACAACCCCTGCGCTGGCGGCCCCCACCTGGGGTACAGTCGGCCTATGGTTACTCTTCGTGCATCATACATTACAAATAGCTTCCGGGCACGGGGATGCGCGCCACGAGTCCGGGACCGAAGTTCACCGCCCTCGCCGCCACCGGTGAGAAAAGTCGTGCTGATGATCGGGCAACTCGGCATGGGCGGCACGGAGAAGCAAGTCGTCCTGCTTGCCCGCGGCCTTCACGAGCGGGGCATCGATTGCAGCGTCTGGGCTCTGTATGGCGGCACGGAAACTTATTACGGGGACGCGCTCAGGCGGGACGGTATCCGGTTGGTGGATGTGGGTCTTCACGGATACCGGGATCTATACCAAGCGCTGCCCAATTTCGCCCGGCTAGGAGGAATGACTATGCGCCTGCACCGGGAGCGTCCCGACGTTGTCCACGCGTTTCTCTTTCATTCGTATATCACCGGTGCGCCAGTCGCCCGGATGGCCCGGATCCCGGTCTTCGTGGCCGGTCGGCGCGGCCTCGGGAACTTCAAGGAGGGTCGCCCGGTAGCCCTGGCGGCCGAGCGGCTGACCACTCGCTTCACCGACCTGATCATCGCCAACGCCGCCGCCGTCGCCGCGGACACCAGGCGACGTGAGCGGGTTGGCGACGACAAGGTTGAGGTTGTCTACAACGGTCTCCCCGAGCAGGCATTCGCACCGGTTTCGCCTGCCATGGTCGAGACCGCCAATCCGGTCGTGCTTTGCGTGGCGAACCTCAGGCAGTACAAGGGGCACCGGTACCTGTTGGAGGCTGTGAGCCGCCTGCAAACCAGCGGTCACCCTTGCACGCTCCAGCTCGTCGGGGACGGCCAGGAACGCGAGCCCCTGGAGCGCCAGGCGGCACGGCTGCGCATTGACGTCCGGTTTCTCGGCGAACGTCAAGATGTGCGCCCCCTGCTCGCGCGAGCGGACGTCGTCGCGCAACCTTCGCTGGAAGAAGGCATGAGTAACGCCGTGATGGAAGCGATGGCAGCAGGACGGGCCATCGTCGGCACCAGCGTCGGCGGGACGCCCGAACTGCTCGCCGGGCGTGGCCTGCTCGTGCCCGCCGCCGACCCGGCCGCGCTCGCGGAGGCGATCGGGCGGGTCCTGGCCGATCACGAGCTGGCGGCCCGGCTGGGCGAGGCGGCGCGGAGCTGGAGTCATGAGCACCTCAGCGCCGATGCCATGGTGGACCGGCATGTCCAGATCTACTCCGGGCTGCTGGAGCGCCGATGTGCGGCATAGCGGGAATCGTCTCCGTCGGCCAGCCTGATGCCGCGCTGGTGCGCCGGATGTGTGACGTGCTGGCCCACCGCGGGCCGGATGGTGTCGGCTATCACGAAGGCCCTCATGCCGTGCTCGGGATGCGAAGGCTCGCGATCATCGATGTGGCGGGGGGGCAGCAGCCGGTGTACAACGAGGACCGCACGGTGGCAGCGGTCTTCAACGGCGAGATCTACAACTTCGCCGAACTCAGGGCCGGACTGCGCCGACGGGGTCACCGGATGGTGACGGACGGCGACAGCGAATGCATCCCGCACCTGTACGAAGAATACGGGGACTCGCTGGTCGACCACCTCCGGGGCATGTTCGCCCTCGCCGTCTGGGACGCCGCGCGAGGACGCCTGCTGCTGGCGCGGGACAGAGTGGGCAAGAAACCCTTGTACTGGCGCTGCGACGGCAGGTCGCTGTCGTTCGGCTCGGAGCTCAAGGCGCTCGCGGTCGATCCCAGCCTTGCGCGCCGGGTCGACCTGGTCGCCCTGCACCACTACCTCACCTATCAGTACGTGCCGGCGCCGTGGTCCATCTACCAGGAGGTGCGCAAGCTGTCACCGGGACACGTCCTCACCTGGCAGGACGGGCGGGTGGAGACCCACAGGTACTGGACGCTGTCCAGTGTCCCGCCCGAGCGGGTCACATCGGTTCCGCAGGCCGCGGAGCGGCTGCGCGAACTGCTGCTCGAGGCGACCAGGATCCGGATGATGAGCGAGCGGCCACTCGGCGCATTCCTGTCGGGCGGCGTTGACTCCTCGGCCGTGGTCGCCGCGATGGCGCAAAGCGCTTCGGAGCCGGTCAAGACGTTCTGCATCGGCTTCGAGGACGCCGAGTTCGATGAACGGGCCTACGCCCGGATCGTCGCTAGCCGCTATGGCACGGATCATCACGAGCACGTCGTGACGTCATCGGCCCTCGAGGTGCTGCCGTCGCTGACGTGGCATTATGACGAGCCGTTCGCCGACTCCTCCGCGATCCCGACCTTCTACGTGTCCCAGCTGAGCAGCCAGCACGTAACCGTGGTGCTGACCGGCGACGGCGGCGATGAGTCGTTCGGCGGCTACAAGCGCTACCTGGCCATGGCAGCAGCGGGACGGCTGCCGGTGCCCGGCCTCATCCGCCCGGGCCTGCGCGGCCTGTCGTCGCGTCTGGCCGCGACGGGGGGCCGGCCGCGGATGCACAGGACGGCACGGGCGCTGGACGTGCTGGGCCAGCCGCCTTCCCGCCGCTACGCCAGGCTCGTGTCGTATTTCACGCCGGAGCAGAAGCTGCAGGTCTACACGGACGACCTGGGCGAGCAGGTCGGCGGCATCGACAGCTACCAGCTCATCGACCAGGCCTTCGCGGCCTCCCGCGCGCCGTCGCGGGCCGGCCAGGTCATGGATGTCGACATCCATTCCTACCTGCCAGGAGACATCCTGGTGAAGCTGGACATCGCGACCATGGCGTGTTCCCTGGAGGCCCGGTGCCCGTTTCTCGACCATCATCTGATGGAATGGGCCGCCGGCCTGCCGGCCCAGCTCAAGATCCGCAGGGGAACCACGAAGTTCCTGCTGAAGAAGGCGATGGAGCCGTGGCTGCCACGCGAGCTGCTCTACAGGAGCAAGCAGGGCTTCGGCGTGCCGATGGCGGCCTGGCTGCGAACCGACTTCCGGGACCTGGCTCGTGATGTGCTCACCGACGCCACGGCCCGCTCACGCGGCCTGTTCCGGCCCGAGGCCATCGCGAACATGCTCGCCGAACACGACCAGGGACATGACCATGCGCGGCTGCTCTGGGCGCTGATCCAGTTCGAGCTGTGGCACCGGGCATACGTCGATACCCCTGCCATTCACCTCACCGCGCCGCCTGGATGCCGTCCGGGCGTCTTGCCGGCATGACGTCGCGTGCGGGCCGGGCCGGGCCGGAGAACGCCGGGCCATCTGCCTGGCGGCTGGCGAAGGCCGCGTTCGTGACCGGCTTGGCCCTGCGCGTGATCACGGTCCTCGCCGTCCAGGGCTTGCACGGGAACTTCCTGTTCCTGGACGACCGGGGATACGACCAGATCGCATGGACACTCGCCCAGGCGTGGTCCGGGCACACGTTCCCCTCGCCGGCCGGGTACGCGTACGCCGGCACGCTCTCCTATCTTTACTACGTCCTGGTAGCCGTGGTGTACTTCGTGTTCGGCCACCACTGGGTGGTGCTGAAGGTGGTCGCCGCGCTGCTGTCCGCGCTGTCGGTTCCCGCCGCGGCCGCCGTCGGCGACACCCTGGGCGGGCCTCGCCTCGCCGTCCGCGCGGGGTGGCTCGCGGCCCTGTATCCCACCGCGGTCTTCTGGGGCGCCACCGGCCTGAAGGACGGTCCGCTCACAGCGCTGCTGCTGGCGATGGCGGCGATCGCGCTGCGGCCGCTGACCATGAGGCGCCTGGCCGCCGCGACCGCGATCATCGCGGTCGGCTTTATGTCCCGTCCCGTGCTGGGGATCGTCTGCCTCGCCATGCTGGTTGTCCCGGCCGTCCGGCTGCTGCGGGGCCGCTGGCCAGGTCACGGACCCGCAGCATCGGCCGGGACCCGGACAACCGTCCTGTTCGTGGGGCTTCCGGTCCTGGTGCTCGTCTCGGTCGTGCTGGCGGCCAGGTACGTACACCTGCTGAAGTCCACACTGGCCGGCGACGGATCGCTCTCGCTCGGCAACGGTCCGGTGGCGGTAAGTTTCAGCCCGTCCGCCACCGGCATGCTCCGTTCGCTGCTCGGACCGTTTCCGTGGGCGTTCAACCCGGCGGCCGCCACGGTGTACCGCGCGCTTTATCCCGGCATGATCGTGTGGATCTTGCTGCTGCCGGCCGTGGCGCTCGGCTGCTGGGAACTCATCCGTCGGGGATCGTGGGCCGCAAAGGGCATCGTGGTATCCGCACTGGCGTACCTGTACCTCTACGCGGTCGTGTTCCAGAACCAGGGCTTCTTCAGGCAGCGCTACACGGTGGAGCCCCTGCTGCTTGTGGTGGGCCTGTACGCCTTCGCCCGGCGCCCGCAGCTGGCCCAGGCCTGGACGGCCCTCGGCGCCTGCGTCGTGGCCGTCGCCGCGCTGGTGCAGGCGAAAGTGTTCCCGGCACCGGGCCTGGCGTTGCTGCTGCTGGTGGTGCCCGCGCTGTATTTTCGCGGGGACTTCAGGCCGCTGGCTTTCGCGCATGACACCGCCCGCAGGCTCGGCGCACGACCCGGCCCGCCCGTGGCATGGCCCAGGCCACTGCACCGCGCTGTCGCTGAGGAGCGGGAAGTCACCTCGGAACTCGCCCGGGCCACCTCCACCGGCGTGCGGGTCATGGGCCTCTGGATCTTGGCCAACGCGGTGGGGTTCGGCGCCAGCGCACTGATCTCGCAACAGCTTGGCCCCGCCGGCCGCGGCCTTTATGCCTATCCCGTCGCCCTCCTAGGGATCATGGTGGCATTCGGGCACATCGGGCTCGAATTCGCGCAGATCCACCTGGCGGGCCAGGGTCGGGACCTGCGGCGCATGTGGGCGAACGCGACGGTGGTCAGTGTGCTCCTCGGCGGCTTGTGCTGGGCTGGTCTGGCCATCGTCGTCGTCAGCTACCCCCGCACGGCCGGCGGCCTGCCGCTGTGGTGGATCGCTCTCCCGGCCGCGCTCGTGCCGGTTCAGCTCATGAGCCTGTACTGGGCGAGCTTGCTCCAGATCGACGGCCGGCTGGTGGGTACGGCACATGCGTCCTGGATCGGCGCTGCCGTGCAGGCGGTCGCGGTCGGCGTCCTGTTCGGCCTGCACGAGCTGACACCGTTTCGGGTGCTGCTGCTGCAGTGGCTGCTGAACGGTTCCACCTGGCTGCTGCTGCTACTGGCCTGCCGACGGGCTGGGCTGGTGAGCCTGCGGCCCGATCGCGTCCTGCTCTGGCGGTCCGTCGCGTTCGGCGTGAAGGCATACGGCGCGCAGGCCATTTTCTATCTGGTGCTGCGGGTGGATCAGGTGCTGGTACGCGGGTACGCGGGGTATAGCCAGCTCGGCTTGTACGCGCTCGCCACGACCGTCGCCGAGATACTGTGGCTGCTGACCAATCCGTTTGCCGCCGCCCTGGTCCCGCACCAGGTGCGGGCGTCCTCAGGTCGCGGGCACCGGCTCAGCTTCGCTATGGCACGACGGAGCCTGTGGATATCCATGCTCGCGGCGGCAGGCGTCTGGCTGCTGGCCCCGCTGGCGATCCGCGTCGTTTACGGCTCCGCGTTCGTTGGCGCCGCGCCCGCGCTGCGGCTGCTGCTGCCCGGTGTGGTCGCCCTCGGCGCGACCAGGCCGCTGCTGGCAATGCTGCTCAAGGAGGGGCGGGCGGTGGTCCTGACCATGCTGGGCCTCGCTGCGCTCTGCGCCAACGTCGCCCTGAACCTCGCTCTCCTGCCCCGGATCGGCATCCGGGGCTCGAGCATCGCGTCCTCGGTCTGCTACGTGGCGCTCGCGCTGTCGTACGTCATCCTCGCCCGGCGGCAAGCTCGGCCGCGGGTCCGGAACGACGGCCCGCTCCGGGTGGCCTTCGTGGTCGGCACCTTGAACCGCGGCGGGACGGAGCGGCAGATCCTGCTGCTTGGCTCCGCCCTGGCCGCCCGTGGCCACCAGGTGACGGTCATCTGCCTGGTCAGGGCGGGCCAGCAGGGCGCCGGGGCGCGCGCCGCGGGAATCCGCGTGGCCGAGATCGGCTTTCCCAGCCTGTGCCGGTCGCTGGTGTTCCGGCCGTGGTGGCTGAGGCGTGAGTTGCTGCCGGCCGTCCAGCGGCTGCGCGGCGCCCTGCGAGAGGCCTCGCCCGACGTCGTCCACTGCTTCCTGTACTGGGGTTACCTGATCGGCGTGCCGGCCGCGCGCAGCGTCGGCGCGCCGGTGATCGTCAGCTCACGGCGGAGCCTCACCGCCGCCGCCAGCCGGATCCGGCTGCTCTTTCCGTGGGAGCGGGCTTGCGATCGTCTCGCCCATGCCGTTGTCTGTAACTCGGCCGCGGTGATGGAAGATGCCATTGCCCGCTCCGGCCTGCCCCGGCGCAAGGCAGTCGTAATCCGCAACGGGGTGCAGTTGCCGACGATGGTTACGCCGCCGGGCGGAGCGCCGCAGCGCATCGTCATCGTGGCCAACCTCTACCCCTATAAGGGCCATGCCGTCGCTCTCGCCGCGTTCGCGCGGGTCCGGGCCGCGCTCCCCACGGCGGCGGCCCGGCTGCAGCTCGTGGGATCGGGGCCCGCGGCGCAGGCGCTGCGGGCCCAGGCCTGCGAGCTCGGCATCGACGAGGAGGTCGATTTCCTAGGCTCGGTGGCCGACGTTCCCGCCCTGCTGGCCGACTGCTCCTTCACGGTCCTGCCGTCCCTGACCGAAGGCATGCCGAACGCCGTGCTCGAGAGCCTCGCGCACGGCCGCCCGGTGGTCGCCTCCGCGGTGGGTGGCGTGCCGGAAATCCTCGGCCACGGGGGAGGCATCCTGGTCCGCCCCGGCGATCCGGAGGCCTTGACCGAGGCCATGTTCAGACTGCTAGCCGAACCCGGCCTAGCGGCCGAGCTGGGGACCGAGGGCCGGGCGCTCGTGCGCGACCGGTTTGGCGTCGACCGGATGGTGACCGACTCTCTGCGGTTGTACTACGGGCTGCTCGGCGGAAGCCGCCCATGCGAGCTCCGCGCGGCGGCCTCAGGTCAGGGCGGGTCTCACGGCGATGGGCGGACGAACTCGGCCAACATCGCGTGGCCGTAAAGACCCTGCCGCGAATACCAGCCGCGCCTCGCCCTTCGCTCGTGGCGCCGGGGCCCGACCAGCAGCTTGGCGCAGGCCCGCAGGGCCAGCGCGGGCGCGGGCCGCCGGAGCAGCCGGCCGTAGCCGCGGTCAAGGCGCTGCCGGTACAGCAATTTGACGTGGGACAAAGCCGGCTCCTGGAACTGCATTGCCCGCAGCTCGAGCCCGAACCGCTCGGCGAGTACCCGCCACTGTGCGGGATCCCAGCGGCTGAGATGGTGCGGCGGGCAATCCAGCGGCTCGCTGTTCTGCCGCGCAAGCCGACGGCGGTTGGGCACCGAGAGAAAGACGCGGCCACCAGGACGCACACAACCGACGACGGCCGTCATGAACTCGCTTATCTCGGCGACATGCTCGAGGGTGTGAAAGGCGCAGACCACATCGAAACCCTCCGGATGAGACTGCGCAAACTCCGAGCAAGACGTTTCCTCGCCGGTCAGGCCCGCCTGGCCCAGCCGCTCGATCGCGTCGGGGTTGCGGTCGACACCGACCGCCTGGCGGACGAGCGGCTTGGCCATCCGCAGGAAGGCGCCGTCGCCGCAGCCGAAATCGACCACGCGATCGCCGGGCCCCAGCTCGCGGACGACCTGGCCGAACTCCCACCGGGACTGGGATGTCTCGTACGGGACCGTGGCCATGAGCTCCTGATAGAAGGCCGCGCCGCCGGCCAGGGCGGGGACGAAGAAGTGCAGCCCGCAACCGTCGCACTCGTGGAGGGTGAACGTGGCCTCGATCGGCACGGGAAAAGCGTCCCCGGAAATGCACGCGCCCCACTCACGGCTCAGCCCGCTCAGGATCGCCTCGGCGGTCACCGTCCAGACGCGGGTCTGCGCGAGCCCGGCGCACAGCGGGCAGGCGAGCCGGCCTTGGTCCTGCGGAGCGCCGGTCACGGCCGGGCCTGGAACACGTACTCGTTGCAGCCGAGACCCCCGCCCATCGTCTTGAGCTGACGCAGCTCGAAACCCCGCTGGTGGACGAAGGTGAAGACCGCCTCCGGCGTGGCCACTTCGAACGGATAGCCGCCGACCCAGTCGATCAGGTCATGCCGGCCGGACATGCCCCGCGGGCGCGGTGCCGTGGCGCCGCCTCGTCCGCGGACCGCCCGGCGCACGGTATTCAGCGGCTGATGACGGCGCAGGTATGCCGCGGAACCGGCGACGAGCGCCGCCCGCACGAGCGGGCCGGAGGTGTTGTAACGGTGCTTCACGCGCCGCCACACCCGGCTGGCGAGGCCCTGGTCGTTGTATATCGAGATATACAGCAGCCCGTCCGGGGTGACGAGCCCGGCTGTGGTGTCCATGGCCCGCCACAGGTCACCCGTGTGGTGCAGCACCCCCCACGAGTACACCACGTCGAAGCGGCCCAGGCCGGCCACGAACTGCGGGTCGAGAATCGATCCCCGCTCGATGCGCCAGTCACTGTCGGCCGCGAACCGGCGCCGCAGTTCGGTCGCGGCCAGGACCGAGTCCTGGTCGTAGTCGAATGAATGGACATCTGCCCCGAGCTGGCACGCGGCGAGAGAGAACAGCCCGCTGCCGCATCCGATGTCGAGGAACGTGCGCCCGGACAGCGTGGAAAGACGCAAGGTCCCCAGCAGTGAGTCACGGGCGGCCCTGATCCTGGTCTCGTCCACGACGTCGATGAATGAGAGCCAGTTCCTGCCGAATTCGAAGCGGGTCGGCTCGGCAGTATTTGCCAGGTTGTCCAGCATGGACCTGATCCCCCGTTTTGTTCTCACGATTCGGGTGCCCGAAAGCCGTCCGGAAACCCGCCTGGTAGTGTCACGTGGCCGTACCATACACTATGCTGTGACTGACGTGAGCTGCTGTATTTTCGACGCATATTAATAGGCTCGACGGACGGAATTGCGCGGGATCTATTCAGCGATAACGGGGAAGTAAACTTATGACCGGAATGTCCTATCTTGTTACGGGCGGAAGTGGCTTTATAGGATCGCATCTGGTCGACGTGCTCCTGGAGCGCGGTAATTCGGTGACGATCCTGGACAACTTGTCCACTGGCCGGGAGTCAAACCTGGCCAGCTCCATGCTGCATCCCGGGTTGCGCTTCCTGCACGGCTCGGTGCTGGACGCGGTACTAGTGGACGAGCTCGTTGGCCAGTGCGACGTCGTGATCCACCTGGCCGCGGCGGTCGGCGTCAAGCTGATCGTCGAGCAGCCGCTGCGGTCGTTCACGACAAATATCCGCGGCACGGAGATGATCTTCGAAGCGGCCCATCGTTACCGGCGCAAGCTCATGCTGGCGAGCACCTCGGAGATCTACGGCAAGAACTCCTCCTCGGGCCCGCTGAACGAGGAGTCGGACCGGATCCTGGGAAGCCCCGCCGTCGCGCGCTGGGCGTACAGCGCGGCAAAGGGCGTCGATGAAATCTTGGCCAACGCCTACTACCGGGAACGAGGGCTGCCGACGATTGTCGTGCGGCTGTTCAACACCGTGGGCCCGCGGCAGACAGGGGCTTACGGCATGGTTATTCCTCGCCTGGTGCGGCAGGCGCTGCTCGGCGAGCCGCTGACGGTGTTCGGTGATGGCCGACAGACTCGCTGCTTCACCCATGTGGCAGATGCGGTCGAAGCAATACTATTGCTGCTGGACCGCGAGGCCGCGGTCGGGGAGACATTCAACGTCGGGTCGTCAAACGAGATCAGCATCGTCGACCTTGCCCGCCTAATCGCTGCCCAGTGCGGCAGTAGCTCGCCAGTGACCTTCATCCCATACGAGCAGGCCTACCCTTCCGGGTTCGAGGATATGGAGCGTCGTGTCCCGGATTGCACCAAACTGCGGTCTTTGGCCGGATGGGCGCCACGCTACAGCCTGATAGACATCCTGCGGGAGACGCTCGCGGACGCCCGGGCGGAGCTCTACGCGGAGAACCAGCTGATCGTATCGCCGTGACCGCGTTCTGGCCGGGTGTTGCGGTCTGCGGCGTCGCTTTCATCCTCGCCGTCGTGCTCACCGAGGCGATGCGTCGGATCGCCCTGAAGTACCGGCTGATGGACCGCCCGGGCAGAGAGAAAGCACACGGGAATGCGACTCCTTATCTGGGAGGGGTCGCGATAGTCGTTACCGCGGTTGCGGCATGGGCAATTGTCACACCGACACCTGACCTGCAGGTTCTGACGCTCATCGTGACCGGGATTTTTGTGGCCATGCTCGGCCTAATAGACGACGTTAGGCCCTCGCGGGTTTCCGTACGCCTTCTGGTAGAATTCCTCGCCGCGGGAACCGTCGTCGCTTCCGGTGCACGGGCCGGAATAATAGGTGCCGTACCCGGCATCGGCGACTGGCCGGATACGGTCTTCACTGTATTGTGGATTGTCCTGGTGACGAATTCTTTCAACCTGCTCGACAATAGCGACGGTGCCGCTGGAAGTATCGCTGCGATGACTGCCGCCGCCATGGCGGTGCTGTCATTCGAGACCGGCTGGACGAGTATAGCAATATTTGAACTCGCCATCTCGGCGAGCTGTGCCGGTTTTCTGGTCCACAATTGGCCGCCAGCCCGCATCTTCATGGGAGACGCCGGATCGCTGTTCCTGGGCTTCGTGATATCCGGATCAGCGGTGCTCATTTTCGGCGCCCAGAACGGGGCGCTCCCGTCGGTCTCCTGGACAGTGCGAGCGGCGAATCTGCTGCTGCTGACGTTCGTCGCGACAGTGGATACCGGTATCGTCATTGTGTCAAGGTGCAGGGCCGGGCGACCAGTGACGCAAGGTGGCGCCGACCACACCTCTCACCGATTGCGGGCCCTTGGCATGCGGACGGCGCAAGCGACCATGCTGTTGTTTGCCGTTGCCGGGATTTCTGGCACCCTTGTCCTCCTGGTCTCGCTCGGTATGCTCCCAGGAGCGGTGGCGCTCGTCGCCGTGCTAACGACGGGGGCCATCCTCGTAATGATCGCGCAGCGAGTGAGGGTGTGACGCGACTCAGGAGATCACGGGTCGCTTATCAGTCGTCGGCCCGACCGGCGACGATTGCCGATTTGACCGCGCTTCCTGCTTTCGCTCGCTCCGGGAGCGATCACCGCGTGCGGCTACCTGCACCAGCCGCCCGGGGAAACGGTAGCCGCCCGACAGGTCAGTGAATTCCCCGACATACAGTAACTGTACTGACGTCCGTCCCCGACGATCCGACGGATGCCTGGCGCAGAAACCCTCAGCGCGGGCTATGATCCGGTACCCGGCTACTTCCGTTCGGGTGGCCCGTGGCCGCTATAACCGGCGAGGCCGCCGCCCGGTAGGGCTTGTAGCCGTAGGAGTACCCGTAGCTGCGCCCGGTCTGCTTGCTCACCTTGTTCAAGACGAGGCCCAGGATTGTGACGCCGACCTGGTCCAGCTTCTCCACTGCGCGGTGCAGGTCGCCACGCCGGGTCTGGCCCGCCGCGGCGAGCATCAGCGTGGCGTCCGCGTGCCGCGCCAAGATCGCCGCGTCGGTGACGGGCAGCACCGGCGGGCTGTCGATGAGCACGAGGTCGAACCGTTCGCGCAGGCTCGCGAAGACGTCGCCTGCGCGGGGGCTGTTGAGCAGTTCGGCCGGGTTCGGCGGGATCGGCCCGGCGGGGAGCAGGCTGAGCCGGTCGAAGTCCGGCACCGGCAGCAGGACCTGCTCCAGCGTCCGCTGGCCGAGCAGGACGCTGGTCAGGCCATCCTGCTCGTCCAGCTCGAAGAACGCCCCGATCCTGGGCCGACGCAGGTCACACGAGACCAGGACGACCCGCTCGCCCGCCTGCGCGAAGACCACCCCCAGGTTGGCCAGGGTGGCCGTCTTGCCCTCGCGGGCGCCAGGGCTGGTCACCACGATGCTGCGGATCTGGCCGTCCTGCCGGACGAACTGCAGCGAGGTGCGCAGCGACCGGTACGATTCCGCGGCCGGGGACGTGGGCTCGGCCGTCACCGCGACCATCGGCCGCCGCCGCCAGGAGGGCACCACCGGGGTCATGGCCAGTACCGGGGCGCCGCCAGCGTGCTCGGCCGCCTCCTTGGAGGCGAGCTTGTCATCGAGGCTGTCGCGCAGGAAGGCCAGGCCGAGTCCGAGCACGAGACCGGCAGCCAGCCCCAGCAGGGCGTCCCGGGTGGGGCTGGGCGAAGTCGGCGAGGCCGGCGTCTGCGCGGGCGTCACCAGCACCACATCACCCGTATAGACTGCCGCGCTGACCTGCATCTGGGCCAGCTGCTCGTTCAGGACGGCCTGCTGATTGAGCAGGGCCGAGGCCTCCGGCGAGGTCGTGTCGCGCCGGAACGACTTGAGCTGCTCGGCAAGCGAGGAGATCTGCGATCGCAGCTGGGCTTCGGCGCTGGCCAGGTTGCGTTCGGCGACCGCCTGACGATACTGGACGAAGGCCGTGGCATACATGTTCGCGACCAAAGCCGCCCGCGACGGTACCTCACTGGTGGCAGTGATGGCCATCACGTTCGTTTGGCCGACCTCCGCAGCCGATACCGCTGGCGCGCCGTGCAGCCGGGTGCGGACGGCCTGCTGGACCGGGGCGCTGGTGACCAGCTGCAACTCGGTCGCCACGTCCGTCTGGGTGACCGGTAGCGGCTGCGTAACGCCGGCTCCGCTCGCGTCAATGGACGGCTGCACCAGCAGTTGCGCGGTAGCTGAGTACTGTTTGTGCGCGGTCAGCGAGAACGCCAAGCTGGCGGCCAGGCCGAGCGCGGCGGCCAGGCCCACCCACCATTTGCGTCGGCGCAGAATCTGCACGTATGCGTGAAATGACGGCTCAGTACCGAATTCGGTCATCATTACTTTCTCTCTGATTGCCAAGTAGCAATCGCTGGTCGCATCACCCCACTGCCGACATGCGCCGCGTGAAATGAGTGTACGCCAAGTGCCGCCGCGATAAAATATGTCTGCGCAGGTAGCAGAGTGTTCCGTTCTGAAAAATGACGATCCGGATGCAGATGAAGAGAAATTTCCGGCAATATTGCCATGCGAGAAATTGACGGCATCGGCCGCACGCCGACCGCCGGGGCGAGGCGGGGCGATGCGGACGCGGCCTCCATCGTGGTGCTGTGCACCGCGAACGTCTGCCGGTCCCCGATGGCTGCCGCGCTGCTCGCCCGGCGGCTGTCCGGGCTCGGCGTGACGGCCCGAGTGCGATCGGCCGGGATGCTCCGCGGCGGCGATCCGCCGCTCCCGGAAGTCGTCTCAGTTATGGCCGGGTACGGGATCGACATCGCCGCGCACCGCAGCCGCGTCGCCTGCGCCGCCGACCTGACGTGCGCCAGCTTGGTGCTGGCGATGGGCCGGGACAGTCTCCGGTACGCCGTGGTGACCGAGCCCGGGGCGTGGCCGCGTGCGTTCACGCTCCGGGAACTCATCCGGCGGGTCGAGCGGATCGGGCCCCGGCCCCCAGGTGAGCCGTTCGCCGGCTGGCTGTCGCGGGCCCACCAGGGACGCGAGCGAGCGGCACTGCTGGGCGACTCGGCCGAAGATGACGTGCCCGACCCGGTTGGCGGACCGCCACGCGCGTACATGGATGTCGCGAGAGTGCTGGACCGGTCGGTGGCGAGGCTGGCCGAGCTGGGCTGGGTACATGCTGGGGCCCTTCCCTAACGGCTGGCCGCATGCGGGCGCGGCCGGGCAGACAGCTCTGCCTCGGCGTCCTGGGCCTCCCGGTCTCTGACTCTGCGCTTGGCGGCGATCTGGCCGCGCCCGCCGAGCACCGGGATGCCGTGGATCCGCAGGCGCCTCTTGGCCGGATCGTCGTCCAGGATCGCCACCGGCCGGGAGGCCGCGTTGGACTGGCGGGCCAGCCCGCTGGATCAGGAGGGCGTCGGCATCCCGCCCCGAAGACGATGACCTTTATGGCTGTAACGGCCGACCGCCGGGCGCGCAGCCTCCGGGCGTAATCGACGTACCGGACGCCGAGCATCGCGGCCGGGCCAGCACCGCGCCGAGCGCGATCGTTTCCAGCAGCGTGCGCTGTATTTCGTGCCGACCGCCGGCCGACTTCCCGGGCCAGTGCCCCTTCGCTCACACGTTTCCCCCTGCGCTAACAATTGCTCAGAGATGATGCCTGGCCACTTGTCTTTACATGTGACACCGGGGGTACTACTCTAGGAAATCGAAACGCGACAGAGTGTAGCGAATCTGATCGGGCCAGGGCGAAGAGGTGTTCACCGGCACCGGGGACCGCGGCCGGATTCCAAGAAAGCGACGCTCCACCACTGGACGCCGCCGGACGAGAATCAGCGCCATCGGACCGGAGTACGCCGGACCAGGCGAAGGAAGCCAGACGGGGAGAACAACATGGCCGACGTGACGAGCCGAACCGACGCCGAGCCTTCCGCTGGGCGGAGCGGCAGCCACCGGCCCGGCCAGCGCCGGCCAAGAGGCCGACGCCGCCCATGGCGGATCGCACTCATATCGCTCGGGTCGCTCCTCGGCCTGGTGCTCGTGGTGGCGGCTGGCGGTTATCTGTACGTCAATCACCTGGTCAGCAGCATCCCGCGGGTCAAGGTCGCCTACCTCGCCGCGGTTACCGCCAACTCCGGACAGACGTTCTTGGTCACCGCCAATCCCCTCGGGCCCACCGGGGCCAACGGCCAGTCGACGTCGTTGCCGAACTACAGCAAGCTCTTCATGCTCCTGCACATCAACGCCAACGGGAAGGCTGGCGGAGCGGTGACGATCCCGGGCGACACCGTCGTCAACGTCCCCGGCTTCGGCGCCCATCCGCTCTGGTATGCACTGCAGAAGGGCGGCCCGAGCCTGGCGGTCGAGACCATCGCGCGCCTCACCGGCGATCCGATCAACCATTACGCGCGGGTCGACTTCACCCACGTCGCGACCCTCGTGGACGCCGTCGGCGGGGTGGACGTGACCATACCCAAGACCAGTACCAGCTTCGGGCAGACATTCCAGGCGGGAGTCAACCACCTCACGGGCGTCACGGCCGTCTACTACGCCCGCGACCCGTCGCTCAGCGACGAAGACCGGACGCTGCGCCAGGAGGTCCTGGTCCGCAACGTCCTGGCCAAGATCGGCGATGATCACCTGCTCACCAACCCGGTGACCATGGTGCATGTGCTCAAGGTGATCACCAGCGCGCTGACTGTGGACAGCAACATGACCAACTCGGAGGTCACGTCGCTCGCCCGGCAACTCGGCGGCCTGGGCAGCTCCGCCGCCACCTTCGTCACCGCCGCCACGCGGACGGTGCACGGCCAGCTCGTCGTGAACCCGGCGATCGACAATCAGCTCTGGACGGCGATCAAGCACAACAACATTGAGGGCTTCGCCGCGATGCATTCGTCGCTCGTGACGCCCCCAGTCGTGCCCTGACCGCTCGCGATCGCCGGCCTGGTGACCCCTTCGGGCGCCAGGAGACAGCGCAGGCCACCGGCCTGGTCCCCGGTCGTACGAGCCGCGTGCCAGGTCAATGTAGTGGTGCCCCGGCGAACCGCTGGCACCGATGGCCCCGGGTGTCCGCAGGCCGGCTGGGACGTGTCCTGGCCGGCCGTGTTGTCCTGCGTCTTGGCGGTCGCTGCTACTTACCAGACGGTGATGTTCGATGCGCGCAGGGCGGTGTTCCAGGCGGTGTAGTCCTGCGGGGTGGTGCCGTAGCCCGGACCGGGCTGGAGCAGGTTTGCCACCACGATGAAGTCCTTCAGCATCTGCTTGTAGGCTGCCCGGTTGTGCGTCGGCAGCAGGCCGGGGGTGGAGAGGATCTTCTCGGCCTGGGTACGGACGACGCGAGCATCGGCCTCGAATGCCATGTGGTTGGCGACGGTCGGCGAGTGGCTCTCGATTTGAAGATCCGCGGCCATTACGTCGACGTCGTTGTTGACCACGACCTGGGCCTGTCCGCCGCGCGATACCAGCCACGCCAGCGACCGGTCGACGTGGGCGGCCTTGCTGACGGCGGTGTGCGGCTTGGCCAGGTGCGAGACGGCGGAGCGGGGAACGGCGTAGTGCGAGTCCGCCGTTAGCGTCACGGGGGCTGCGCTGTGGTGGGTTACCGCCGCTCCTGAAATGAGGACGATGGCGGCTGCGGAGGTGGCTGCGGCGGCGGCGATCCGGTTCAGCTTCATGGCCCATTCCTTTTCAAGTTGTGTTTCCGGAATTAAGCCAGCCGCCATTTATTTGGCTTGCGACGATTTCCCGGGCGGGTCATCCGGTATTCATTTCTTGGCCTTGCATCTTTAGTTTCGCCAGGAGGGGTAGCGGCGCGGTTAGCCGGAAAGTTGCATGCCGGTAGCACTGTTCCGCGGCGTGACAGAAGTTCGCCGGGGATGGCGGCCGGCCAGGAAGTGGCCAGGACCGGGACCGGGCGGGACCGGATGCGGCCGGTGGGCCGGGTGGGGCGGGATGCGGCCGAAAGCGGTCGGCACGGGATGAATAAGCTGAAAGGGGGGCGCAGCTAGCTAGCGAGAGGTGAAAGGGGTCCGGTCTCGCACCAGAGGCCGGCAACGCCGAACGCAAGGTCGGTGCGCTCAACCAGGGCTAGCAGCGCTGGCAGGCGGGCTACGACTACGTGGCCGGCACCGATGCCGACACGATCCTGGCCCGGGCTGCCCGGTGGGGCCGTACCTGATCATGCGGGTGTGCTGCGCCACCGCGTCGTGGGCGAACGTGCTGGCCCGCATCAAGCGTGACGGCTGGGCTCAGCAGGTCCGGGTGGAGCAGGGCGTGGCGGAGGAACTGCTCCGGAATGCCGGGCGCGCGGGCTTGCCCGTCGCGATCTACCGCCCGCTGGACATCGTCGGGAGCCTTCGCACCGGCGTGTTGGTTCTGTGCGTGTGGAATACCGCGACCGAGATGTGCGCCCTGATCAGGTTCATCACCGACACCGGCCTGGCTCCGACATCGACGTGCCGCTCGACTTCGTGTCCGCGGACATCTGCGCGGCGGCGGCACGGCGCCTGATCGCGGCGGGATCCGGGCGGTGCAACCAGGTCGGCCCAAGCCGGCTGGCCGCCGCCGCTGGCGTAGAGACCAAAAGCCACCAGACGGACCGTGATACCGGTGGCACAAATCGGCCCAGGCAAGCGGAACTGCAGGATCCCGGGCGAACGGCCCCTGCCTCGCTGGCGACGGTTCGAGGACCCTGCAATTTCGTGCCGGAAGTAACCAGTTTCTCCCGAAGCCACAGGCCGCTTGCCCCCGCGGAGCAACAGGCGGGGTCCTGCGCCTTTGCGGCCATGCTGGCCTCTCGTCAGGACCAGCAATCTCGAGCCGAGCGGTGGTCTTGCACTCCCGGCTCAGACGAGCCGGGCGCGGGCATCCGCCACGACGCCCGAACCCGGCCAGGAAAGTGCCGTCCTACATCAGAGCAGGCCGCTGATCAGCGAGCCGATACTGCCCAGTATCGAGCTGAGCTGACTGGCCAGCTGCGTAAGGAACGTGCCTAGCATTGCGCTACCCCCGACTCTCACTGTGGATAGGTGTGAGTAGGACTCTGCACCTGAGCCGCTCCGACAGGAGCGGCTCACGCCACCCCTTTGGCGGCGCATCTGTCTTAGATTAGCGTCATCATTCGATTACGTAAAGTCATAATTCCTGGTGAGTCGCTCGGCCGGGGCTTCTGGAAGCTTCAGGCGGACACTCAGAAGGCGGCCTCCGAGCTACGCGGACGCGGCGTGGACGCCCACCGCGCGACGCGCCTGCCTCGGCCCCGAAGCGGCCGAGCGCCCCGCAGTAACGAGCGGGCCTGGTCCAGCGCATTCTGGTCGACCCGGCAGGCTGGAGGCGGCCACCGGATCCGGTCGGCGTGGATCTCGCCGCCCGAGGTCCGGACCGACCTGGCCGCGGTGGCGGCGGAGATCGCGGAACTGTACTCGAATGTGCGTTTGGGTTAGGGTACGCTGTTCGAGTGAGTGTTTCGGTGCAGGAGTCGCTGCTGGACGTGGCCGTGTCGCCGGCGCTCGGGGCGCTGGGTTCCTC
>Ga0070730_10001202_pt1 | contig 25398 bp, 28 predicted proteins | sample Coa_R1_3_FD_66447 | JGI IMG/M metagenome (GOLD analysis project Ga0070730, IMG submission 66447) | Surface soil microbial communities from Centralia Pennsylvania, which are recovering from an underground coalmine fire - Coalmine... | ecosystem: Environmental > Terrestrial > Soil > Unclassified ... | reverse complement strand
ACAAGGCCGCGGTTGTCAAAGGCCTGCAAGCGGAAGGCAAAATCGTGGCCATGGTCGGGGACGGCATTAACGACGCCCCCGCCCTGGCGCAGGCGGACGTTGGCATCGCCATCGGCACCGGTACGGATGTGGCCATGGCGGCGGCGCCGGTCGTGCTGATGAGCGGCGACTTGCGCGGCGTACCGCGCGCGATCGCCCTCTCGCGTGCCACCATGCGCACCATCAAGCAAAACCTGTTCTGGGCGTTCTTTTACAACGTGATTCTGATCCCGGCGGCGGCACTCGGCTTTCTGGTGCCGATGCTGGCAGCCGGCGCCATGGCTTTTAGCTCCATTTTCGTCGTTACCAACAGCTTAAGATTGCGGCGGCGCCAGGTGTAATGGCAACGACCGCAAAACGAGGCCAGGACATTGCCAGAACTCATCAAGCGGAGAATGCATATCCCTTGACGAATCTCTGGTCCGCGTCTAAAGTCTTACGTGTTGTAAGCTAGTCCACTAGGGCAACTGCTATAACCTGAAGCAGGAAGGGAATTGAAAACAAATGGCAACGGACCCGGTATGTGGCATGGACGTCGATGAAAAGACAGCCGCTGGCAAGTCAGATTACAACGGCAAGACTTACTACTTTTGTTCTGCCGGCTGCAAGCGGTCGTTCGACAAGGAGCCGGAGAAGTACCTCAGCAACGCACAACCGCCGGCACACGGCGGCCATCAGCACACCTAGCTCGATCGGCAGCCCGCCGCCGGCGCCAAAGTCGGCGCGGTTCGGTTGAGTCTCACTCCGTGGTTACTAATAGCACCACAAGTTAAGTACCGAATTTCGCCCGGCGGACAAAGTCGTTTTTGTCTGCCGGGCCGTGGCGGCCAACAAGAATGATCCTTACGGCAATTCTATGGGCGATTGCATTTGGAATATGTCCGCAGCGTTCCGGACATAGCCTGTTTCTGGGCGGTCAGCAGATGCCCATCGAAGCCCGCATGGCTGGCATGTTCGCCGGCTTCATCATCGGCGGGGCGTATTTCGCCGCCAACCGACGTTTGCGAGCCTGGCGCATTCCGAGCGGGATGATAGCCGTGATCCTGATCGGTTTCGTAGCTCTGATGGGTGCTGATGGGCTGAATGCTTTTCTGTTCGATCTGCGGTTGCCGCACCTATATACCCCGGACCTATCGCTCCGCCTGGGCACGGGCCTGCTGACTGGTTTGACGATGGCCGCCTTTGTGCTGCCGACTTTTAGCTCGACCGTGTGGCAGGCGGGCCCGGACATCAGCCCCATTGCGAACGGCCGGCAGTTGCTCGTCGCGGTTTTGTGCGAGGCCGTCTATTTCGCGGCTGCACGGTCTGGGATCGGACTCCTTTATTACCCCGTCTCACTCTTGGCCGTGCTCAGCGTACCGATTCTGATTTCGGTGATCGTCATGATCGTCGGCGTGTCGTTGTTGAAACGCGCAAACAAGGCGACACGCTGGAGCGAGCTGGCGCTTCTGGCAGGTGGCAGCCTCCTGATTGCATTCATGTTCCTGGCAGCGGTGAGCCTGGTGCGCTATGGTCTATTTGGGCCAGGCCCAATGAACATGCCCATGTAAGGTGGAGCAGAGGAAAAGCATGTCTGCCGTTACAACAGCTCACAGTTCCCCCGACAGTCCAGCCGTTTCAGCCAATCGCGCGGTGTATTGGCTGAGCCAGCACTGGCTGTTGTTATTTTCTGTGCTTTGGGGCATCTACGTCGGTCTGCCGTGGTTAGCCCCAATCTTTATGAAAATCGGGTGGACCAGCGCGGGAAACGCCTTATACCTGATCTATTCCACCCAGTGCCATCAAATGCCACAGCGGTCTTTCTTTTTGTTTGGTTCCAAGCCCATGTACTCGCTCGCCGAAATCCAGGCTGCCTGGCGCGTGACGGACAATCCGGCCATTCTGCGTATGTACATGGGTGACCCGGTGATGGGCTGGAAAGTGGCCTGGTCGGACCGGATGGTATCCATGTATACCAGCATCTTCTTCGGCGGTCTGCTGTATGGGCTGGTGCGGCGCCGGTTGAAGCCGCTTTCCATCTGGGGCTTTGGACCATTGGTCTCGCCGATGGTCTTAGACGGCGTGACGCATGCGATGAGTGACCTGGCCGGCATTGGCAACGGGTTCCGTGACAGCAACGCCTGGCTGGCAACTTTGACCAACCGCACCTTTTCTGCGGCGTTCTATTCCGGCGATGCGCTGGGCTCATTCAACTCGGACATGCGCTTGATCACGGGCGTGTTGTTTGGTATCGGTGTGGTCTGGTTCGCTTACCCCTATCTGCAGGAAGCCCTGGCCGGCGCCGAGCTCAAGATACACGACAAATTTGAGCGGGCAGGTAGGTCGCTATAGGCGGTTTGGCACGGACGACGAGACGAACTGTGACCTATCTCTCCATTCCAATAGTTGGCCCGATCCAGCCACCGATGTGATCCAAATGAAAGTCGGGCAGAAAGTGCTATTGCGATTTATCGGCAGCAGCAACAACTTTATCCATCCCATGCATGTACACGGTGGGCCATTCACCATCGTGGCCACTGACGGCAACCCGGTGCCAGCCGCCGCGCAAATCCAAAAAGACACCGTCGACGTGGGGCCGGGCGAACGCTACGATGTGATCTGGACCGCGCGCGAACCCGGCAAGTGGCTGATCCACTGCCACATTCCTCACCACACAACCAACAACAACGTCGAGGAGCAAGGCGGCGGCGGCCTGACAATGCTCATCAATGTGCAACCTTAGTCACGACAAAGGAGAGTTGTGACCATGGTCAAAGATCCAGTCTGCGGCATGATGATTGATCCGAAAGAGGCAGTTGCCACGCGCGAACATGCCGGACAGACTTTCTATTTCTGTTCGCAGGACTGCGTGGCTAAATTCGATGCTGATCCGCACCGCTATGGGCATCCGGCGGATCATGAACATCACGAACCGCACGACCATCCGAACAAATAGCGCCAGCGCTTAGCGCTGTCCTTTACCCGGTTTGCAGGTGACGTTCGATTCCCCTGAGCTGGGTGCGACATCGCATGCGTGGCAGACCAACGGGCCACGCTTTTCTGGGTGGCCGCTGCCTTGCCCAGGCGAAAGTCTCCGGCGGCGAGTGGCAAATGTCGAGCTGCGTGCCAGTTTGAATTGTGGAGATCCATTATGAGACAGCATTCGTTCGCGTCGCATACGCCGGAGGAGAATCGCCATCTGTCCAATATAGGTCACATCGCAGAAGGAATAACCTTCGTAATCGTGGCGCTGTTTGCATTCCTGGACGGCGTCGGCAATGCGGCCTGGGCAGCGAAGGCCTGGCCGATACTATTATTATGTGCTGGCGTAGTGCTCCTGGTTCTTATTTACCCGCGCCACCCCGCTTCCGACTGGCCGGCGATCTGGCGCGACATGCAACAAAGGCAACACACGATTATGGCGGTCGCTGTTGCGGCGGCGAGCGCGGCCGAGCTATTTCGGGGTAGCATTCAAGTCTTGGCATACGTCTGGCCGGGGGCTGCGATTCTTATCGGAAGGATGTTCTTGATCCACGAGCAGCATGGCACCTCTCAGGCTGCGGCCAATGCCGTTCGACAGCACCGCATTCTGGGTCTAACCCTTATTGCGGCTGGATTGTTGCGCGCCGGCGAAGTGAGCACAGGCAACGCCTTGTTGGCCATCGCGTGGCCGGTGGCTCTGTTTGGAGCAGCCTTGCAGATGCTTTATTATCGCGAGCCCGACGGTGCGTTCGAAACACATCATGGACCTGGGCACCATGCTCAGTAATCACTAAATGGGGATCGCATCCTATCCGCCGATTGTGAACGATTAATAGGAATACAAGGAGTAGGCTCAAATGCGAACCAAATTGGCCACAGGGATCGTCTTGCCCTTAATATTGGCAGCCTGCTCCGGGTTGGGTGCTCAAAACCAGCCCCAAGCGATTACGATCGAAGCGGCCGCCATGCACTATCAGCCGACGAGCATCGAAGTCACCGTCGGACAACCTGTCGAATTGACCTTCAAGAATAGCGACAGCGTTGACCACGACTTCAGCGTCATGGAGATTCCGCTGGTAACCGGCAGCATGCAGCAGTCGAGCAGCCCGATGCCCGGCCACGACATGAGTGGTATGGCCGGCATGCCCGGCACACCCGCTTTGCACGTCGCAGTCCCCATGGGCACGACCGGCAAGCTGCAGTTTACTGCCAGCAAACCCGGCACCTATGAGTTCTACTGCACCGTGCCAGGGCACAAAGAGGCCGGCATGGTTGGTACACTCGTGGTAAAGGCGCAGTAACAACAGGGATAACTATGGCTCGTGATGAACACTACATTCCAGCGCTAGGCAAGGACTGGCTGACGCCTTTACATGATCCCCTTTTGCGCTGGGGCATGCAAGAGGCGCGCTTCAAGCAATACCTCGTCGAGCAAGTTGTGTTAGCCGACGGACAGAGCGTACTGGATTTGGGCTGCGGAACTGGCACGCTGACCATGATGCTCAAACAGGCTCACCCACGGGCGCGTGTGGTGGGTTTGGACGGTGATCCCCGAGTGTTGGCCATTGCCAAAGCGAAGGCAGCCGCGCCCGGACTCGATATCACCTGGGACGAAGGCATGGCCGATCGGCTGCCTTACCCCAACCAGGAATTTGATCGGGTTGTTTCTTGCCTTGTATTTCATCACCTCGCGACAGATGTCAAGCAGCAGACATTTCGCGAGGTCATCCGGGTGTTGAAGCCGGGCGGCGAGCTCCACATCATGGATTTTGGCCCGCCACACACGCCCTACGCCCGGTTCTTCGCCTCAATCATGCTCCGGCTGGCCGTGGAACAAGCCAGCGACAATATACGCGGACGGCTGCCTCCGATGTTTGAGAACGCCGGCTTTAATCACATCGCGATCCCAACACAATTTAGCACCATCTTTGGCACCCTGGCTCACTACCGGGCCGAAAAGCCAAAATAAACATCAATATCGATCAGTTTTTGCCTTAATGTCTTACATCTGGTAAGATTTAGCCAACGTTATTCGATGGACATCTGTGACTAAAAACGCTGCACTGGCTGTCAAATCGCCAGCCAAACCGTCGAAAAAAGACCTGCGGCAGAAGACGCGTGCGCGCCGGCGACGCTTGTTCCGTCTGGCCTGGGGCGCCATCGGATTGGCCGTACTCGCAGCCCTGGTTTTCGGCGCCTGGAATCTCCTGCGCCCCAAGCCAGGCTACAGTGTGGCGCTCCAGGCTCGAACGCACATTCAGGTGGGCGACAGCCACGAACCGTACAACACGAACCCGCCCACTTGTGGCCCGCATGCCGGCCTGGTGCAGGCAGACTTTTACGATGTGGCTCCACCCGACGAGAACCTGGTTCACAATCTTGAGCATGGCTACGTCATCATTTGGTATGACTGTGCGACCTTGGACCAGGTCCAATGTCAAACCCTCAAGGCCAACATCAAGGGTGTGATGGGCCGCGTCGGGCCAGTGGTGATTGCTTCCAACATCAAGAAGCTCATCGCCGTGCCGCGCTCGAAGATGGACACACCCATCGCCCTAACGTCCTGGGGACGGATCGATACATTGCGGGCCAATGATGAAAAAGAAGTAATGGATTTCATCAATACGTTCCGGGAGCAGGCACCTGAAGCTGGCGGGCCATGAGGCGGCATCGCAACACAACGCATGTGGTTCAGCGTTCGGCCACTCACAGCCCCGCTGATGAGCCGCTCAAATGGCCTAGGGCCGAGACACGCCGGCCATGAATGCGCAGCCGGCCCGTAGTCGGAATTTTATGGTTGGCGTACTCCTGTTTCTGGCGGCCATGGTTATAGGCCTGGGGACAGGCGCCTTTATCTTCTTGAGCCAGTCAACTGCTGCAGACCCTAACTCGCCGGCGTATTCAACCTTGCCGCCAGCCACCTATGTCAGCAGCGCGCCCGCGCCGGTGGCCGGCGCGCCCGCCCCTGACTTTACGCTCAAGACTTTGGGTGGCGACGCCGTCACTCTGTCCAAGTTCCGTGGCGAGCCGGTGCTCATTAACTTCTGGGCCAGTTGGTGTGTGCCCTGCCGGCTGGAGACCCCAGACCTGGTACGCGCCTACGAACAGCATAAGAGCGAAGGCCTGGTGCTGCTGGGCGTAAACTTGACGGCGCAAGATACCCTGCCCGAGGCTGAGGCGTTCACGAAGGAGTTCAAGATTTCGTATCCCGTGCCGTTGGATCAGACGGGCAAGGTGGCCGGAGAACTCTACCGGGTGTTGGGTCTGCCGACGAGTGTGTTTGTGAACCGCGCGGGCGTGATTACGCGCGTCAATGTCGGCGCGATGACCGGAGCGCAGATCGATCAGTATCTTGGAGAAGTTCTGAAATGACACCAATGGGCGCCCAAATCCAGTTCGCGGTGGAGCGGATCAAGAACACCTTGGGAGCGCCGCGTTGACTCCGGTCGCCCCGGCCAGCGCGCCGACACTCGGGCAGCGTTTCGCCACCTTTCTCCACGCTGGCCTGTTCGTGCTCGGCTTCTCAATCGTATTTGTCGTAGGCTGGGGCGGCGCGGCCACGGCCCTGGGCCAACTCTTTGGCCAGTACAAATCAAACTTGGGCCAGATCGGCGGCTTGCTGGTGATTGTGTTTGGCCTGGCCACTCTGCGCATCGTAAAAATCCCCTGGCTGTACTATGACACTCGCCCGCAGTGGCAAGCCGGGAGACGGGGCGGCTGGGTGGCTTCCGGATTGATGGGAGTGTTCTTCGCAGCCGGCTGGACGCCCTGCGTCGGCACGACCTTGGGAGCCATTCTCACCCTGGGCTTCAGCCAACAGTCCGCAGGACAGGCCATGGTGCTCAGCAGCGGATATGCGCTGGGCCTCGGGCTGCCCTTCCTGGCCATCGGACTGGGAATGGACCAGGCGACCAAACTCGTGCGGCGGTTCAGCCGGCACTTGCACAAGGTGGAAATTGCCAGCGGCCTGTTCCTAATCGCCATGGGGCTGATGATGGTCACCGGCCGCATCACGCTCATCGCCATCTGGGCGCAGCGCAACGGCTTGTTTCTCGACTTGCCCTTGGGGGGCGCGGCGGCGCCCACCTATCTGATTGCCATTCTGGCGGGGACGATTTCGTTCCTCTCGCCGTGCGTCCTGCCGCTCGTTCCCGCGTACGTGGGCTACTTGAGCGGCCAGGCGATTTGCAGCACGATCCAGCGCCCACAGGAGTAAGACTTGGCAAACCGCTATGAATGACCGGCCTATGCTGAAGGCAGTTTTGCAGAGTACGCGCCAATGGAACATCTTGATGGCATTTCTCCTTGGCGTGGGCGGCCTGTGGACGTTTCTTTCGCGGGTACCGCCAGCCTCTGGCGCCGGCGGCGCGCCGCCTGCCAGTGCCCGGGAAGGCTTCTCGGCCCCTGACTTTACGTTGGACTTACTCGGCGGCGGTCAAACGACGCTGTCTAAACTGCGCGGCCGGGTGGTGATCGTGAACCTGTGGACTTCGTGGTGCCCGCCCTGTCGGGCCGAGATGCCAGCCATTCAAGCCGCGTATGTGGCCAACAAAAGCCGCGGGCTGGAGGTCGTAGCCGTCAACTCGACCGTGCAGGATAGCGAGGCCGACGCCGCCGCCTTCGCCCACGAGCTTGGCCTTACTTTCCCGATTGCGCTTGATCGGACCGGCGCGGTCAGTGCGCGTTATTTACTGCGCGCCTTGCCCTCCAGCTTCTTCATTGATCGGCGAGGCCTCATCCGCTCCGTGGTCATCGGTGGTCCCATGAGTCCGGCCGTCATCCAGTCGAAGATCACCGACCTGCTTGACGAGGCGCCGTAGTGCTGCCTTTCATCCGCCTTGGCCCATTCTTGCTGCAAGCGCCCGGACTGGCTCTGCTCGCCGGCCTCTGGTTGGGTTCGTCCCTGGCCGAAAAAGAGGCCCAGCGCCTTGAGCTCGACACCGCCGCCGTGAACAATTTGATCTTCTTAGGATTGGTCGTCGGCATTGCCGGTGCGCGGTTGGCTTATGCTGCCCGTTACCTGAACGCCTACCTGGCCAACCCCCTCAGCCTGCTGGCTCTGACGCCCGCCACGCTCTCACCAGATATTGGTCTGGCGATTGGCGTCGCCTTCGCCGCGTGGTTTGGCCACCGGCATGGGCTCCGATTACGGCCGGCGCTCGATGCATTGGCGCCAGGCCTGGCGGTGTTTGGCGTGTCGTTCGGGGTTGCTCACTTTCTGAATGGCGATGCGTTTGGCGCGCCCGCCAGGCTGCCCTGGTCAATCTACTTGTGGGACGATTACCGCCATCCATCGCAAGTCTACGAAATCGTTGCGGCCTTGTTGATATTTGTCGTGGCGTGGAAACGGCCACTGGGGCAGCCCGGCGCTGGGCTCAACTTCCTGCTGGTCGTGGGCCTCTCGGCTGCGGCGCGCGTGTTCCTGGAAGCGTTCCGCGGGGATAGCATCATCTGGGCCGGTGGGCTGCGCGCGGCGCAAGTGGTTGGGCTGTTGGTCCTGGCCGGAGCTTTGTGGGGGCTGAAAACCTGGGCGCTGCCGGCGGCGGGACCGCAAGGAGGAGAAACATGACATCCGGAACTCCTCTTCTGAACACGGATGAGCCGGTGGCCGGCCCTGAGCAGAGCCCTCCTGGCCGTTCCTGGGTCTGGCTCGTGTACTTGATAGCGGCGTTGGCGCTCATCGCTGCCATCGCCTGGGCCACTTTGGGGGAGATCGCCCGAAACCCGGCCCGGGCGGCGACGGCTGATTTGGGCTCATTCGGATTGGTCACGATCCATCTCACAACCAATCCCAGCACACCAAAGGCTGTTGGTACGGTCCAGCTGAGTTTCATGCCGATGGACCCGCGGCGACGTACCGTGCCCCTCGACAATATTTCGTTCCAGTATGGACGCGAGGGCAGCGATCAACCGGTTGGCTCAGGCGAAGCCCAGCTGATGCCCGACGGCAGCGGCATGTTTATGGGCGGCGCCCAGTTTCCCGCCGTTGGCAACTGGTGGGTGCGTGTCAGTTTTACCAAAGGCGGCGCCCAAGCCGAAGTGCGGTTCACCGTGTACGTGAATCCCGCACAATAGGAGTGTTTCACATGTCCAAACGCAAAACGCTGCAGTCGTCTAAAAAAGTGCCGCCGCCCAAGAAAGAGCAGTCAAAGAACGACGATGCCGCGTCGTTCGGTTATATGGGGGCGATCGGGGGGGGCTTCGTGGCCTATCTCATTGGTGAAGCTGTGTTCGCCGCCCGGCCGCACCCCGTTCATTGGGTCGTTGCGCTATCCGGCGGGGTATTGGTCGGGGTGACAAGCTACGGTGTCACGTTGTGGCAGCAGGCGCACCGCCGAAAGTAACGCGGAGCCAACTCGCCGACTGAAGACGTATCGTACGAAGAACCTTCGATGAAGACCCATCGGTTTGCATCCCATAGCTCAGAGGAGAGCCGGCACCTGTCCAATCTAGGCCACATCGCGGAGGGCGTTATGCTGGCGGCGGTCGCAGTCTTAGCCTTTCTGCACAACCTGAGCCTGGGGGCCTGGACTGCCATCGCCTGGCCTAGCCTACTCCTGATCACGGGGCTGTTGTTGCTTCTCCTGATTTATCCTCGGCATCCATTGTCGGACTGGCCGGCGATTTGGCGCGACCCGCAACAACGGCAACACACCATCATCGCTGGCGCCGTTGCGGCGGCCGGTGCCGCTGAACTGCTGCAAAGCCGGAGCTCTGCCTGGGCCTACGTCTGGCCCGCCGCCCTGCTTATTGTCGGCATCCTGTTCCTGACTCACGCTCAACACGGCACGGGCGCCGCCGTGGAGCGGGCCGTCTGGAAACACCGCTGGCTGGGGGCCACGCTGATGGGCGCCGGCCTGTTGCGCTTCATTGAAATCATCGGCGGTGTCGTGCTCTGGTGGCCGCTCATATTATTGGCAGCTGCGGTACAATTGGTCCTTTACCGGGAACCGGCAGGCGCTTTTGAAGGCGAACGCCATATCCCGAACGAGCACACCCGCAATCCTTGATAGCTGACCAGGAGGCAAACCATGTCTACTCACAACTGTCCATATTGCAACCAGGTCGTTCAAGACGGCGATCCGTATTGCGCCAAGTGCGGCGGGCCGCAGACTTACAAGACCGGTGGCGTCGCCGGCATTGGCGCGGTCAGCCTGAAATTGGATCCTTGGATCATTACCGCACCCCAGGCCAAGGAGCGTTTCCAGACGGATGATGAGGCCGTCAAGGCGATGGTCAACACCTGGCGCCACGACCCGGATCACCCGCACACGGTACAAATCCAGCAGGAAATCGAGGCCGCCGTGGGCCGCGGCTCCCTGGCGCGAACCGACTCATACTATTTCTGCTGCCCCTGGTCGCCCATTTTTAACGTCAATCGGGATGTCACCGTCGGCGGCAAGTCTCTGAAACGCGGCGAACAATTCACGTTCGACATAAGCGCGGAAGAAATACCGGAAGGCGGCAAGTTCAGGCGCGAGATTCTGGTCGGCGACTTCAGTACGACCAATAAAGTCGATTACTGTTTGCCCGACGACAAACCCGACAATAATCGTTAACGCCACCGGCGGCCTTGTCCGTCCAGAGATGAACCCATGCGCTGTCGACGACTCCTAGCCATAACGTTGCTGTTCGGTGTCCTGCTGGCCGCGTGTGGCGCGAAACCCGCGTCACCCACGGCGATTGCGTCCTCCAGTGCGGCCGGGAGCGTGGTGGGCGGGACTTACACCAACGTCACGCCTGCCCAGCTGGCCGCGATGCTCAAAAACAAAGACTTCGTCTTCGTCAACGTGCATATCCCTTATGAGGGTGAGCTTGCGCAAACCGATCGCTTCATCCCCTTTCAGGAAAGCGGGCCGCAGCGGTTAAGCGACTATCCGGCTGATAGAAGCGCGAAAATTGTCCTGTATTGTCGCAGCGGACGGATGTCCACCGTCGTCGCGGAAGAGTTGGTGAAGGCCGGCTATAACAATGTATGGAATCTGGACGGTGGGATGATGGCCTGGGAGAAGGCGGGGTTCGAGCTGATTAAGAAGTGATACCCTGTCTGGTTGCGTGGTTATCAATACCGCAAGTCGATCACAAGAAGGCGACGGCGGTGCGGAGTAAAAGCCATAATCCAAGCACGATGACAACGGCTGCAGCAACGCCGGGCGTGCGGCGCGACACAGCCTGGAAGGCGGGGTGATCAAGTATTATCAACTGAGCGCGTATGAACAATACACCGACAGCGGTTAGAACCGCAGCGATGCCCAGACTATAAGCTGCTATCAGTCCGAGGCCAAACGCCAGTTGCCCGATATTAAGCGCCACCAACAGAATGGCCAATGCGTCAAACGTCGGGATGAGTCCATGCGCTAAACCCAGCGCGACGAGTCCGCCTAGGGTCGCTTTGTCGGGATCGGCGTGGTCATGATGATGGTCATGATCGTGAGTATGCTCGTGCAGCCGACCGGATTCTCTTGAGTGTTCGCCACCATGGCGAAGGTGCCGCCAAAGCAGCCAACCTCCCAAACCTACCGTAAGCAGCCCCGATGGCAGGCCGACCCAGCGCAGATATTGGGTACTGGCAATTTGACCGGCGCTGGAGAGCGCCAAAATACCGATAACAACTGAACTGGCCGTGTGGGATAAGGCAGTGGCCAGCCCAATGAGTAAGGCGTGTCGATAGCTGGCGCGTGTGCCCACCAGGTAGGCGCCGGTTATGGTTTTGTTATGACCTGGCAACAAGGCATGTAACCCACCCACCAGGCAGGCGGCGGCCAGCACGAGGGCAGCGCTAAAGGGGTTGCCGGCGTAGCTTGTGACTGTGCGCTGGACATTGGCCAGGATCGCCTCGCCCAAAGGGGTCGACCCGCCGGCGAAGAGGTTGCCCCGAGACGCGTTGACAGTCAGCACATACGCGATACCGGTCGCAATCAGAACAAACAGCAGCGTGAAAATAAGGCTGGTGGCTGAGCTTCGACGCTTGGCGGGGGCAGCAGGTCGCGAATCCATGGTGCGTTTGACCCTCCAGTGGTTACCTGAGCAGGCGGCAATGCTCATAACGAATACTTACACACTGTAATACGCAGGCCACCGGCAGGTGCATTGGACGCAGAAAGATCCGACTGGCCTCGTGGCGGCGGTAGTCAGCGAAGAAGAGACTGCCTTGACCAAGAATTTGACGAAGGATCTCGGACCCATTTGAGCACCGCCGCGCGGTTCAGGATGGCCATCAACCGCGCCAACGGCTCCGACAGAACTGGGTTTTGGCTCTCCGGTAGACGCAGGCCTCGCACATAGACGGCTCGCCCATTCCAATTGGCTTGTATCCCCTGCCCCTCAACATCGCAACTTCGGCCGCTGGCGGGAGTGGTTGGCGGCGTTCCTCCGCGCTGGGGCGGTCGCGGCGGGCGATGGCGAGACGGCCATTCGCTAGCAGCGGCAGCTGCCAGCGGCCCAAAAGGTAGTGCTCGACCAGCAGATGGCACTGCTCCCGAAATAACTGGCCAAGGCGGCCAGTCAGGGACAGTCGGAGTCTCAGCTAATTTCGAGGTCGTTTCCTCTCACTGCGAGGTAGGCAATACGCTAAGTCGCTGCGTCGGCGGCTTGCAAGCCCGCACGCAGCTCTTGCTGCTTACGCCACCCATACGGGGTCACGCCGCGCGGCTTGTAAACCCCCAAACCCGTGGCCACGAGCAACGCCACCACCGCTGCAGCGGAGGCCACCAACATTCGTTTGTGACATAGCTGTTTCTCCAGGGTAATATGAGACACAATTTGCACAGACTGCAGAATTCGGAGATGACCGTCAATAATCAAAGCAATGGTCGTGTTCATTTGTGAACAAAATCAGCGAATTGTTCACAAACGTCATCCGCGAAGGTTTCTCCAGACATGGTAGAGTACGATTGCAAACATGAGGGCATTTCATGGCAAAATCTGATCGACGGGTACAGCGCACACGCGAACTTCTGCAAAAGGCGTTGATCGAATTGATCCGCGAACGCGGCTACGACGCGATCACGATTCTGGACATTGTGGATCGCGCCAACGTCGGGCGCACCACCTTCTATCTGCACTACCGGAGCAAAGACGATTTATTCATGGGCTGTCACGAAGCCATCGTCAACGAGTTCCATTTCGGACCGCGCCACCTTCTCTCGCGAGAGGAGTTGCTGGCGCTTGAAGCGCCGCCAGGGATGATTTCAGCCTTCCGGCATCTGGCAGAAGCCCGGGCATTATTGAATCCTATTTTTCAGGACAGGGATGGCATGCTAATTTTGCGGCGCATCCGCGACGGGACCGCACAGGATATCGAAGCGTGCCTACGGGCTGCCTTTGGCGAGGCCGACAGCACCATCCCGTTTGATATGTTGGCTAACTATCTGGCCGGGGCGCGGATTGCGCTGATGCAATGGTGGCTGGAGAAGCGCCAACCCTATGCGATCGAGAACCTGGCGCAGTCGTTCCACCGCCTGCAGCGCGCGGCAATTCGAGATGCGTTCGGGCTAAACGATTGAATGGGTGTGCGTTCGGACTTGTATCGCATACGCGGACAAGCGAAAAGCCGCATAGATCGTTATGGCGTGATCCACAGCGTTTTGATCGAAACTACTCATCGCAAAATTCCTGCTGTAAAGTTCCAGCGTAATGATGTCGTGAACTCACGTCCGCGGCAACTCGTTCGGTTGACGCTCAGTCTTTGAGGGCGTCAATGAGTTCCTTTGCAAACTCGGCAGGATAAGCAAGGAAGCCAAGGTGTCCACCGGGCAAATCGACGATATCGAGTCCCAACTTCTGAGCCAGTACGATGTTAGGTTTATATGTCACCTGGTCGTGGGAGTCGTGCCCTCCAGCGAGCACGAGCTGCTTGGCGTGCGCGGCGAGTGCGTCGAGATCGAGCTCAACTCGCGGATACTGGCGCAACTCGTGCTCCATCCAGTACTTAAGGTTAGCCAGGATGCGGTCACCAGAATGCTCTTTCACATAACGCTCCACCAGCTGGTGGTCTGCGCTTCCAGATGTCCCGCTGGCAAACTGGTGCATGGCTTTCGGAACCCCTGACTCACGGTAGGTATCGTACACCCCGTCGAAAAAGGCCCGCCATTTCGCAGCATCGGGCAGCAGGTTTACGGCCGGCGGCTCGTGGGCAATCACTCTAGATAACTGCTCGGGATAGTGGATGAGGACTTCGAGCCCGACAATCGCGCCCGAGCTGTTACCAAAGACGATCGCTGGTTTGTCAGTCAGTTCCTCGATCAAGCGCCGGACATCATCGGCATCGGTACCCAGCCGGTGATCATAATCCTGAGGTCCGTCGAGCTCACTGCGATAAAAACCGCGGCGGTCGTAGGTTACCACCTCGTACCGTGCTGCCAGTGGACGCGCTACCTGGCGGAAGACTTCCCCTTCCCCGATGGCTCCTGGAACCAGTATCAAAAGTGGCCCATCGCCGTTTACCTCATAGTACAACTGCGCGCCGGGAACCTTGAGTGTACTCATGCTCCTTCTTTCTTTCATGTTGTTGATTGAGCTTCTACGTTGTCGTAACCGAGAGCGTTGGTCCGGACAAGGTTCGCGCGGTCAGGGCCGGGCAGGTGTTGTTCCACCCACAGCTGCGACACCCCACGTTGATCGTGCTACACGCTCCTCGCCCCGCTCACGCCACCTGTACGGGGTCATGCGCGACGGTTTAGGCAAAGCCCGAGCAACGTCACCATGACGGCGCGGCGGCGACCACCATGTGAATCTGCAGATCAAGATGACAGCTTGACCAGGTCGACTATGCTACCATGCCCGTGATGAAAATGATCCCAAATACTTTCGCCCATCGTGGCATGTTGTAGGTCGATTCAGGCTTCGATTTCGTATGGGTTTGTGACATGGTTGTTTCACCCGGAATGACGGTCACGTTCTATGCACATCGTATGGCGCTTCTCGGATGCCGTCCATACTCAAAGGGCAGGATATGTTCATTTGTGAACAGTGAGGGCGAATTGTTCAGAAGTAAGCAGCGCTTAACGTGCGCAGCTTGTATAGGCACCACGCCTCAAAAGCTGGGATCGGCGACCCACCCCAACGCCGTCAGCGCCCCAAATGAAATGCCCGGCAACGCCTCGCCAACTTGCGGACTTAGTGCGCAAGAAAATCGGTTGATGAGTACAATGAATGTGGATGTGATGCGATCACAATTCAGAAGATCGTTGACTACGCGAACGGCTGCGCACGACCTTCTCGTTAAAATAGGAAAATAACCAACAGGTTCCCGCGGATTGCGGAGTGGTTGACCATGGTGTATGTCAGTAACGAGGGTGAGATCTGAACTGACAACCGGGGCAAATGAGACCTCTGCTTTATGGTAAACAGAACGGCGCCGCCCACCTCCTCGGTGAGCGGCGCCGCTTTCAATTACCAATTACTGCTTACTGCCTCCTGCCGACTGCCTACGGCGTTACGCCATAGCCGGCACCTTCGGCAAATGCGTCATCGCCTCGGTCACTTTCTCAACCGGGTACTCGTAATCTTCCAACTGTCCGTGGTGATAGGCCTCGTAAGCCATCATATCGAAATGCCCATGCCCCGACAGGTTGAAGGCGATGACTTTCTTCTCCCCGGTCACCTTGCATTGCAGCGCTTCGTCGATCGCTACCCGAATGGCGTGCGCGCTCTCCGGCGCCGGGATGATGCCCTCCGCCTTGGAGAACTGCACCGCCGCCGCGAACGTCTCCAACTGTTTCACGGCGCGGGCTTCGATGTCGCCGTGGTTCACCAGCGCGCTGACGCTGGGCGCCATGCCGTGATAGCGCAGCCCGCCGGCATGAATCCCCGGCGGGATGAAGGTGTGGCCCAGGGTATACATCTTGACGATCGGCGCCGTGGCGGCGGTGTCGCCGTAGTCGAAGGTGTAGGTGCCTTTAGTCATGCTCGGGCAACTGGCCGGCTCGACGGCGATGATCTTGCTGGTCTTGCCGGCGGTCAGGTTCTGGTGCAGGAACGGGTAGGCAAACCCGGCGAAATTGCTGCCCCCGCCGGCGCAGCCGATCACGAAATCGGGGTACTCGCCGGCCATCTCCATCTGCTGCAAGGCTTCCTGTCCCACCACGGTCTGGTGCATGAGCACGTGCCCCAGCACCGAGCCGAGCGAATACTTCTTCGTCCCGCCGGAGGTGGCGGCCACTTCTACCGCCTCAGAGATGGCCAGGCCCAACGAGCCGGGGTTGTTTGGGTCGGCTGCCAGGGCCGCCTGACCGGTGTGGGTATGATCGCTGGGGCTGGGATAGACCTGCGCGCCGAAGTTCTCCATGATGATGCGGCGATAGGGCTTCTGGTGATAGCTGACCTTGACCATGTAGATTTCCAGGTCAATATCGAAGAAGCTGCAGGCCATGGCCAGGGCCGAGCCCCACTGCCCGGCGCCGGTTTCAGTCGTAAGCGCCTTCGTTCCAGCCTCGCGATTGTAGAAGGTTACGCAATAATCAAGTCGCGTGATTATGTTTAGTACAAAAGCCAGTTTGGCTGGCTCCAAATAGCTTGGATACCTGCGGATGTGGCAAGTAGCCAGCACTGCCCAAGCCGATAGACGTCGAACACTTCTCCAGCTGCATCCAGTCCGTGCTGCAAGGGCGGCAGACTTCCGGGCCCGCCCCCGCCCCGCTGGCGCCGTAGCGACCGTTCCGCCTCTAGCCAAGCTCCCGTCGGCGCCGGGCCGCGCGGCCGGAACAGCACTGGCCGGCGCGCCTCGCGGTTGTATCCATTAAGGGACAAAGCCCCAGTTTGACCCAATTAGAACATCTGTTGCATTGACTTAGAGATACAACTTGCCCTAAAGTTACAACATGGCGGCAGGCGTCGCCATCCACTTCAAGCGAGGCAAGTTATATGTCCCCACTCAATCACCTGGTTGCGTTCGGCCAGCGCATCCGCAAGCTGCGCCGTGAGCGGGGCTGGACGCAGACCCAGCTCGCGCAGGCCCTGGACCAGCTAGACATCAAGCCCAAGGTCAAGGCGGATGTTCCGTACCTGAGCAAGATCGAAAACGGCCGGATTGACTATGTGCCCGGCGAGGAACTGATTCGCGCGCTGGCCGCGGTTCTCCTGGCCAATGCCGATGAGCTGCTTGATCTGGCCGGCCGGATCGATACGCGCGCGCTGCAGGATACGATTTCCCAGCAGCCCGCGGCCGGCATCTTGCTTCGGCGCATCCAGAATGGCGATGTCACCTCCGAGCAGCTCCGGCGGTGGGTCCGTGAGACCGAACGTAGCAAGGCACCTAAGGACAAAAATGCACGTACGCCCTGACCTTAGCTTTGTCCCGGATGCGGCTCTCGAAATCCGCGCCGGCCAGCTGCTGCAGCGGTACACGCAGGCATATGGCCCGGTGACCGAATTTCCCGTCCCGGTCGAGCATATCGCCGACCTGCTGCTGGAGCTCGATCTGCTCTGGGAACCGATCCCCGACGGTCCGGCGGTCTGGACGCTGGCCTACCTAGACCCGGCCAATCGGCGTGTGGGTCTCAACGAAGCCCACCGGGCGCACTTCGACACATTCTTCGGGACGTACGAGTTCACGCTGGCGCACGAGATTGGGCACCTGCTGCTGCACCTGTCCGACGCCGAATTGCTCCCCCTGCCCTTCCCGGCCGAGGCGGGCGCTGAGCGTCGCGGCTATTTGTGCCGTAGCCCGGGGGACGCCGCTGGTGTCACGTCCCAGCAGTATGACCGGCGCGAGGTGCAGGCCAACCGCTTCGCCGGCTACCTGCTCTTGCCGGAAGACCTACTGCGGGCGGCCGCGCGCGGGCGGGACCTGACCCGCCGGGCTGACCTGGACCAACTGCGGGCGTTGGCCAACGTGTCTATGGCGGCGCTTCAAATCCGGCTGCAGGGCCTGGGTTGGCTCTATGTGGCGCCGGACGGCACACGCTTCCATTCGCGTGGCGAAGCGGAAGGCCAGCCGCGCTTGTTCTGAACCCGGCGGGCTGACATGACTCAAGGAGGCTGAATGCCCACATTCATCGCGCAATACCTGACCACCCTCGAAGAGGAGCGCAGCCGATTCCTGACGCTGTTGACCAATGCGCCCGCCGACGAAATGGAGAACCAGCTGCGGGAGGCGGCCATGGCAGCCTGGAACCCGCGCCTGCCGGCTCCTGATCCTGCGCCCCGCCAGGTATTCGCCGTGGACGGCTCGGATGCCATGCGGAGTTTTGCCAATGGCACGTTCTTGGTCATCTCGCACGCCCTGCTGGCTGGGCCGGAAGTGGAGGCGACCGCCACTCATGTCGTGATGCAGCGCGACACGCTGGCGGCGGATTCGCGCGAGCGGTTGCGCGGCCTGCTGACGCGCGCCCTGGAGATCGGCCTGGCGCGCGAGCAGGTCGAGCAGTGCGCCGGCGGCACCCTCTACCTGGACGGCTCGCTCTATACCCAGCTGGGCCACCTGATCTACCCGTATGAGGCGGCGGCCCAGGCCGACATTCCACTGGACTTGCTCGAGGACTACCTGGATCTGGTGGAAACGGCGCGCCGCCACGATGTGCGGCTGGTGGCGCTGTCCAAGACCTCGCGCGGGCACCTGCTGTCCCACGCCCTGCTGGCGGAGCCGGATCAGGCCGAGCCGGGGTTCCGCCAGCGCGACGACGTGGATATGCCCAACGACGGCGAGGTGCTGGCCCGCTGGACCCATGGCCCCGGCTACACCACCCCCATCCTGGTTGGCTGGGAAGCCTTTGGCCACAGGGCCGGGCAATTCGTGCGCAACCCCGAGACCCTGGCCGCCGAATTCGCGCGCAGCGGGGTTGACCGGCAGCGCGCCGCCGCGGCGCTGGAGCGCCTGCGCGCTCTGCCCGCCGTGTGGGCCAGCTATGTCCGGCTCGATGAGGGGGACGATTGCATGCGGGTCGAGTTCCTGTCCGACGACATATTGCCGGACGCGCCGCGCCTGACCGATTGCCTGCTGACGCTGTCCGCGGATCCGTGCCTGGGCCTGGATCATCTGGCCGGCGTCGTCGGCGATCACACCACCCCGCGGCTGTACAACACGGGGCTGTATGTGGTCGACCGGCTGGTTCGGCTGCCCCGGGCGACGGTCGACGAGAAATACCTGCCGCTCCTACGTGACATGCTCGGCGTGCCGCTGCGGCTGGACAAATCCGAGCGGCGGTTCCATGCCTTCTAGGCGCAGGCCATCGAAATGAAAGGGGTTTGGCAATGAGCAATCACCAGCGCGACGTCGACCCGGACCAGGTGGGCTACATCATCGGCACGTCCGGCACCGACACGTTCCAATTTGTCTCCACCACCGGCCTCATGCCGGGGCGGCTCGAGTACATTGTCCTGCGCGATTTCCCCGACCAACTGGATGGGCAGCCCCGGCATGTGGAGGTGCTGGCGCAGGTGACCCGGATCGGCGTGGCCAGCCGGCTGTTATCGGACGACTTGAACTACGACGAAACAATCGCCATTCTGACCGGGCATTTCTCCGACCGGCCGCGCGTGGTCCTGGACGCGCGCATCATCGGCTACCTGGATCCCCGCGGCAACGTCCGCCGGCCGCGGTTCGCGGCCGCGCCTGGTCACCCCGTGCGGCGGGCCAGCGACGAAGTGCTGCGGCAATTCTTCTGTTATGACATTCGCGACGGCATCCGGGCGGGGCACTTGCTTGACCGGCCCGACGTCGACGTGCAGCTCAATCCCAATGGTCTGCGCCGGCACCTGGCGATTATCGCCCAGACCGGCGCCGGCAAGAGCTACCTCAGCGGCCGCATCGTGGAATGCCTGCTGGAGCTTGGTGGAACGGTGCTGGCCATCGACCCGAACAGCGACTACGTTTTGCTCAGGAAGGCCCACGCGGACGCCGAGCGGCCCTACGCGACCGCGGCTCATACGTCTTTCGCGGACCGGGTCGACCTCTACCGCATCCCGGGTCTGGAGCATTACCGCTACAACGACGCCCTGGTCGGGCCCTCGCAACCCTACCGGGTGCGTTTCTCCGACCTGACCCTGTACGACCTGCTGGACCTGGCCGGCGTCGACGAGAAGTATGTCCGGATCAGCGCCGCGGTCCGGGTCGCCCTGCAGGACCTGAAGAACACGGGCGCGGCCTATCGCCCCGAAGACCTGGTGCGGCAGCTGCGGCGCCGGGCCCGGGTGCGCCCGGCGCCGGCCGACGAGCCGGCGGAGGACGAGTTGCTGGCTGAGGCGCCGCCGGATGGGGCCGCACCGCCTGCCGAGGGCGCGGTCGACGCCCGGGACGGGGCACGCGCGCCTCACCTTGAGGACGAAGGGGAAGAGGATGAAGATGCGGATGAGGCGGCCGAGGCTGTCGAGCCCGATGCCTTCCTGCGCGCCATCACCTATATCGAGGCGCTGACCCACTACCCAATCTGGGGCGAGCACAATATCGACCTGGACCGGGCCCTGGAACCCCAGCGCGCGACCGTGCTGGACCTGGCCGGCGGCGGTCGCAAGGTCGTGGAATACACCGCCGCGCGCATGCTGTCCGAGATCTGGCAGCGCGCGCTCGCCGGGCAACTCCCCCACCCAGTGTTCGTCGTGCTCGAGGAGGCGCATAACCTGGTGCCCGGCCACGGGGCGCGTACTCGCGCCTCGGCCATCATCAACACCATCGCGTCAGAAGGCAGAAAATTCCACGTCTATTTAATCGTGGTCACCCAGCGCCCGTCCAAGATCAACGAGGAGACCCTCAGCCAGTGTGGCAGCCAGATCATCATGCAGATCACCAACGGCCGCGACCAGCAGGCCATCGCCAACGCCGCCGAGTCGGCTTCCAGTGAACTGGTCTCCGACCTGGCCGGCCTCAACAGGGGCGAGGCGGTTGTGCTGGGCCAGCTCACGCGCATCCCGGCCATCATCAACGTGTCGGGCCGTCAGTCGGCCGAAGGCGGGGCGGACATCGATCTGATCGAGGCGCTGGAGCGCGCGCGGGCCACCGCCGGCGTGCGCCGTGACGCCGAGGCCGCCCATGCCGATGAGCCGGTCCGGCCGGCGCGCGCCCGCGAGGCGGAAGAATGATCCGGCTGGTCGCCACCGCCGACAACCATCTCGGCCGCAATTACCCGCGCATGAGCCTGGCGGCGCTCGAAACCCGGCGCCGCTTCCTGCGCCGCGCTTTCGGCGAGGTCTGCCGCTACGCCATCGAGCAGCGCGCCGACCTGTTCATTCTCGCCGGCGACCTGTTTGATTTCCCCGCTCCGCGCAATATCGACCGCCTGACCGTGGCCCGCTATCTGGCCGCGCTCCGGCGGGCGGGTGTGCCCGTCATCGCGGTGGACGGTAACCACGACACCCCGCGCAGCCGCAGCGAGGATGGCGGCCGCACACCGCTGGAGGTGTACCAGGCCGCCGGGCTGCTGACCTATTTCCGAGAGCTGGAGGGTGAGACGCCCCAGGTGCCCTTTGAGGTGATCCCCACCGCGAGCGGGCAGACGCTGGCCATCGGCGGCTTCAGCCCCAATCTGGCCCAGGGCGAAGGCGACGACCCGTTCACCGCCGTGGCGGGAGGCGCGCCGCGGGCCGACCTGCGCGTGCTGGTGACGCACTGCCTGGTCGAAGGCTGGATCCACCCCGGGGCCACCGAGCCCACGGCGCGGCGGGCGTCGCTGGAAGCGCTGCGCGACATCGACCTGGTCGTCGTGGGCGACCTCCACGACTACCAGACCGGCCGATGGGGCGGCGTGCACGTGGTCAGCCCCGGCGCCACCGAGCGGATGGAGTTCGGCAGTGACGGCGCCGAACCGGGGTTTGCCGAGGCCATCCTGGGCGATGATGGGCAGCTTACCATTTGCCATCGGAAGGTGGACGCCCAGCCGCGCGTGGCCCTGGCGCTGGGCGCGCCCGATCTCGACCCGGCTGACCCGAACGCCAGTGTCGTGGCGCGGGTCGAGGCCGCACTCGACGAGCGCGGTGCGGAAACCCTGGTGGAGGTGTCGCTGGCCGGGATTGTCCCCCTGGAGGTCTACCAGGCGCTCAGCTATGCCGAGGTTGCCGAGCGGTTGCGCGGCAAACTCTGCCACCTGCAGTGGGACGCCGGTGGTCTGCGCCCGCCCCGCGCGGCCGGCCTGCCCGGCAGCGCCAATCTGAGCCGGACGTTGGCCGACGACGTTCGAGCGGCGGTAGCCACGCTGGCCCAGGAATCCACCGGCGAGGATCAGGCGCTCCTGCCCGAGGTGGAGCAGTCGCTCCTGGCGGTCATCGAAGGGCGGGAGGTCGCATGATCCGGCTCGACCGTTTGGAGGTCAATGGGTTCAAACAACTGCGGGACATCGACCTGACTTTCCCGGCGCACGGCCACGTGTTCATCGAGGGTCAAAACGAAAGCGGCAAATCGACTCTGTTCGAGGCCGTGTATTACTCGCTGTATGGCCGGGCGCTCACGGACGCGCGGACCATCAGCACCGAGGACCTCATTTCCACGCGTCTGGATGAAGCGGTCCTGCGCCTGACCCTGTCGGCCGATGGGACGCAGCTCGTCGTGTTGCGTGAATTGCGGAAGGGGCGGCAGAGCAAGGCGACGCTGACGATCACCCACGCCGATGGGAGCATCGATCCCCCCATCCGCGGGACGGAAAAAGTTACCGCGGAGATCGTCGCGCAGCTGCACGGGCTGGACGCCGAGTCGCTCCGGCACTCCTGCTACGTCGAACAGCGCGGCCTGGACCGTCTGAGCACACTCAAGCCCGACCAGCGCGCCAACATCCTGCTCCAGCTGCTGGACCAGGGGGAGCTGGTGCAGGCGTCCAAACACTTCAACGACCTTCGCCCGAAAGCGGACGAGATCACCCGCGCCCAGCAGATCGTGAACCTGGCCGGCGCGTGGCGCCACTGGCGCGAGACCGAGGCACTGCGGGTCGAGGCCGAGCGCGTGCTCTGGCGCGCCCAACTGGCGCAGGCCCTGGCGGATTGGGCGGAGCAACTTGCGCGCGAGCGTCTCGAATTGGAGCAGGCCCGCCAGCGGGAGCGGCTGGCCGTCGCCCTGGACGAGCGGATCGAGCAGCTCGAAGCCAAACAAACCGCGGCGCGAGACATTCAGAATCTGGGCACGGCCCGATCCGAGGCCGGACAGCTGGCCCAGGCCGTTGCTGGCTGGGACCGCCAACTCGCGGATCTCGATGATCTGGCGGCCAACCAGTTACCGGGCCTGCGGGGGCGGGCTCGCCTGGTTGAACTGGCAGAAGGCCGCCGGGCCGAGTCCGCCCACGCCGACGGCGACCGCCTCGCGGCCGAGGCCCGGGCCGCCAAACTGCAGGCGGCGATCGAGCACGAAACCGAAAGCGATCGGCAGCGCGCGAGCTTGGCCGCTCTGGCTGCCGAACTGCCTGCCGCCCGCGAGCAGGACGACCAGGCGCGGCGCGCCCTCACCGGCGGGCAGACCTGGCACCGCGATCTGGCTGAGTCCGAGCGGCGCTTGAACAGCCTGAAGGATCTGGAGCAGCTGCGCGTGTCGACGCGCGAGCGCCAGGAAATACTCAACGCGGCTACGGCCGAGGCCGCGCAAGCTGCCGCCGAGTCTGGCGGGCTCGCCGAGCAACTGGCGCATGCGCGCCAGCGCCAGGCGGCGGCTGATCGGGCCGCTGCCTGGCGGGATTGGGCCGCGGCCCGCCAGCAGGCGGACGGCGAACAGGCCGCCCAGCGCGAGGTCATCCGGCAGCAGGATCTGGTACGGACCGCGCAGGAGACTCGCCTCGCGGCTGCCGAAGCGGCGCGCGGGGCCGCGGCAGCACGCCAACGCTGGTCTTGGGCCGGCGGCGGCCTCGCATTCCTATTGGTCCTGGTCGCGCTCGGGACTGCGGTGTTCAGTGTGACACTGGCGGCGGCGTTCGCTCGCCCTGCCCTGTTGGTGGTGGCGGCGGTCGCGGCCCTGGTGGGCCTGGCGCTGGGCGGCGGCGCGGTGGTCTGGGGGCTGCGGCAGGCAAGAGCCCTGGCAGCCGGGCGCGCCGAGTCCGATCAGGCCCGCGTGGGTGTACAGGCTACGTCTGAAACGAGGGCCCGCGCCGAGGCGCAGCTTGAAGTGTTTGGGCAGAAGGAAACCGCGCTCATGACGATGCCGCGCGAGCGGTTGGCGCAACTCGGCGTGGGCGAGCCCGAGTTGATTGCGGCCGCGGAGTCCCTGGCCCAGTCTGCGGACGCCGAGTCCGGCCCCGATCTCTCCGATCTGGCCGAACTGGAAGCGGCCGCGCAGGCTGCCCAGGCACGCGCGACCAGCCTGGCGCAGCCCCTGGCGGCCGAACGTTCAGCCCTAGCTGAGCGCGATGCTCAACTGGTGGCTGGGCTGCAAGCGCAACAGGTGAGCGAGGCGGATCTGCCCGGCGCGATCCAGGAGTTGGAGGCCGCCTTGCAGGCGAAGCGCGCCGGCGGCCTGCCGGACCTTGTGGCGCTGGAGACCGCGGCGCGCCAGGCGCATGCCGCTCTGGACGCGCAGGGGGATCAGGTTGGGACCGCACGAGGCGTCCTGCAGCAGCGCGACTGGGACCGCGATCGGCTGCTCGCCGAGCTGTCGCTGAAATCCGCCGCCGATGCGGCACCGGCGCTGGAAGCTGCCCAGTCGGCCGGCGCGACGGCCACCGCGGCGCGCGACGTCGCCTGGACGGCCGCGGCGGAGATGCTGGCGCGACTGGCGCTGGCCGCCGATGCGGCCCAGGCCGAGCGCGTATTGTCCAATGAGGCGCAGCGCCTGAAGCATGTGACAGCTGAATCCGAGAAGCGCGTCACGGGCCGGCCGACGATCCAGTCCGAGCGTAACGAGCAGGCCGAGGCACTCCAGCGCAAACAGGATCTCATCGCGGAGCTGTCCGGCCGGCTTGGCCAGCAGGCCGGCGATGGTCTGATCAGCGGGGTGCCGGAGCCCGGCGCCGAGCCCGAAGCGGCCCGGGCGCTGCTGGCCGAGGTCGCGGCAGCCAATCTGCCGGGCCTGCGGTCTCAGAGCAAGGAGCGGCGCCGGGAGTCCGCCGAGGCCAAGACGCGTTCCGAGCAGGCGGCCCAGATGGCGGTCGATGCCTATGGGCGCGCGGCTCAGAGCTGGCGCCTGCTCGGCCTGGAGGCGCCCCTGCCCGACTCGCCGGACGGCGTCCGGGCCCGGCTGCCCGACCTGCCGGCTCCCAACCCCGCCGAGCGGGCGCGCCTGGCTCAGGTAGTGCAGGACCACCGCGACACCGAGGCCGGGCACCGCCGGATGTGCGAGACCCTGCAGCAGGACCTGGCGCTCGACCCTGCGACCATCGACGAGGCCGCCGAGACCACGCGGCTGGAAGCGCTGCGCCGCCAGCACAGCCTGTGCCGGCTGGCCCTCGACGTGGTCGGCCGCACCCGGACCAGCGTGATCAACCAGCTGCTGCCGGACACGCGCGAATTCGCCTGCCGCATCCTGCCCCTGCTCACCAACGGCCGCTACCGCGACCT